>JADHEF010000094.1_pt1 | contig 103293 bp, 78 predicted proteins | sample 8952391 | NCBI WGS metagenome assembly JADHEF01 (sample SAMN16124439, study PRJNA663245) | bioreactor sludge metagenome | isolation source: sludge (nitrite) | place: India:Bengaluru | collected 2019-02-28
GTCCAACCGCGCGGGCCTGGAGGCCGCCTTCGGCGGCGAGGCGCGGTCGCGCCTGGCGCGGCGGACGCTGGGGCTGCTGGCCGTCGGCGGGCTGCTCCTGGGGCCCCTGGTCCAGAAGTACGCCTTCGGGGCGTACTGGACCGGGTGGCCGTTCGGCGAGGACCTCACCGACAACAAGCTGGCGGCGGCGGTGCTGGCCTGGGCGGCGGCGGCCCTGATGCGCGGCGACGGCCGCACGGCGCGCACGGTGACGGTGCTGGCGGCGCTGGTGGTCTTCGCCGTCTACATGATCCCGCACAGCCTGAACGGCTCGACGCTGGACTACGCCTCGATGAAGACCGTGACCGGCTGATCCGCTCAGGGCCGCAGGCGCAGCGTCAGGCTGGTGACCCCGCCCAGCAGCTCGGCGATCCGCGACAGGGGGAGGCCCGTGTCGCGGGCGACGTCGCGCGCCAGAGGCGAGTCCGCCGCGAGTGTCGTGCCGTAGCTGCCCTCCTTGAGGATCTCCACCGAGCCGAAGCCCGCCTCGCTTGCGGTGCGCAGGTAGTCCGCGCGCAGCGACGCGTTGCCGATGCAGCCGACGGTCGCGTCGATCCGCTCGGCGATCGCCGCCGGCAGCTCCGCCTCCAGCACCAGGTCCGAGACGACCATGCGCCCGCCGGGCCGCAGCACGCGCCGCGCCTCGCGGAAGGCCCGGTCCTTCTGCGGGGACAGGTTGATGACGCAGTTCGAGAGGATCGCGTCCACGCTCGCGTCGTCCAGCGGCAGCGCCTCGATCAGCCCCTCGCGGAACTCGACGTTGGCGTGGCCGCCCTGCTCGGCGTTGCGCCGCGCGCGCTCGAGCATGGCCGGGGTCATGTCCACGCCGATCACGCGGCCGCCGGGGCCGACCTTCGACGCGGCCAGGAAGGCGTCCATGCCCGCGCCCGAGCCCAGGTCCAGGACCGTCTCGCCGGGCTGCAGGTCGGCCAGCGCGACCGGGTTGCCGCAGCCCAGGCCCAGGTCGGCGTCGGCGGGGATCGCGGCGAGGTCGGCGTCGCGGTAGCCCACCTCGCGGCTGACGTCCGCGGGCGCGCCGCAGCCGCAGCCGGAGCTGCAGCAGCCCAGGCCGCCGCTCTCGGCGATGCGCGCGTATCCCTCGGCAACGGCCCGGCGCAGGGCGTCGGGATCGGTCGGTCTGCGGTTTCCGTTCATCGTCTGACCTCCAGTTCGGTGATTCCCGTGGGACAGCAGGATTCCAGGGCGTCGGCCAGGTTGCGCAGCATGTGCACGAGATCCCCGCACGCCAACCGGTAGCGCACTTCCTTGCCGCGGCGCTCCGCCGTAACCACGCCCACGTCCTTCAGCACCTTCAGGTGCCGCGAGACGACCGACAGGTCGATGGGCAGGTCCGCCGCCAGCTCGCCTACCGTCCGCGGGCCGGGCGTTCCGGCCAGCAGCATCAGCAGCGCTGCGCGGCTGGGTTCGCCCAGCGCCCGGAACGTGTCCGGCTCGAGCCAGCGTTCGAGTTCACGGCAGCAGGTCGTGCGCGATTTCATGTGAGTTCTCCCTTGCATGAATGCACCACGATGCAAATATATGCCCATTCTTCTCCGCCCGCAAGATCCTGGCGGGAACCGGCCCGGTGATCAGAGGGACAGCCAGATCATCTCGATGAACGCTTCGGGCGGGAACATGGCCTTGCCCCACTGCTCGTCGAGCGACGCAGCAGGGCGGGCGGCCACGACCTCTTCGAGGGAGCGGCCGGCCGCCTTCTCGGCGGCGACGATCCGTCGGTAGTCCTTCAGGATGTCCAGGTAGATGCGCAGCTCCGCGGGCGTGGCGACGGGCCCGTGGCCGGGGATGACGCGCGTGCCGGGCCCGCACAGTCCCAGCACATACTCCACGCCTTCGATCATGCCGTCGATCGAGCCGCCGTGGGCGGTGTCGATGTAGGGGTAGCCGCAGTTGAAAAACAGGTCGCCCGCGTGCACGACGTCGGCGCGGTGCAGGCGGACGACGAGGTCGCCGCCGGTGTGGCCGGCCACGTGGCGCAGGCCGACCGTTTCGCCGCCCCAGCGCAGGGTCAGCGTGTCGTCGACGCAGATCTGCGGCAGCGCCGCGGCCGGGGAGGCCGGTACGTCGTAGTCCAGCACGTCCAGGTGCTGGGGTGCGGCCATCCAGTCGCGGGCCGACTCGTGGGCCGCGAGCACGGCGCCCGAGGCGGCCAGCGCGCCGAAGCCGCCGACGTGGTCGAAGTGCCAGTGGGTCGCGACGGCCAGGGCGACCGGTCCGGACTCCAGCGCCGCTGCGGCCGCGAGCAGCTTGTCGGCCATCTGCTCCACGTCGGCGTCGATCAACAGCAGCCCGCCGTCGCCGGCGCAGGCCAGCACGTTGCCGCCGCCGCCCTGCAGCAGGTGCAGGCCCGGCGCGAGCTCCGTGGCCGTCTCCGGGATCGGTCCGAAGTCCTGGGCGTTCGCGGCGCCTGCGGCGGCGGCCAGCAGTGCGGCCCACAGGATGGTCCGAGTGATGCGTCGCTTCATGCCTGCGTCCCTCCCGGTGTTCAGAAACCCACGGCCCGGTCCCGGTTCTGCTCCTCCAGCCACGCCTGCAGCGGCGTGAAGACCGACATGTCGATGGGTAGAGCCGCCGCCAGTTTCCCTACCGTCCGCGGCCCGCGCGTCCCCACCAGCAGCATCTGCAGCGCTGCCTGGCTGGGTTTGTCCAGCGCCATGAACGTCGCCGAATCGAGCCAGCGTTCGAGTTCCCGGCAGTAGGTCGTGCGCGATTACAAGGCTGCTCTCCCTTGTATGTGTGCGCCATTAGGCAAACATAAGAATTCTGGTTTTCGCCAGCACTATCTCATCGTGCCTGCAGGTAGGCGAAGAATCTGATCGAGTTCGACCTTATCGTACCAGCATCACCTTGATGGCACTCGTTCCGGTCTCGGTGCTGATCCGTACGACGTAGGCGCCTGCCGGCACGTCGCGATTGTCTGCATCTCGGCCTTCCCACGTCGCAGCGTGCGGTCCGGTTGGCTGCACACCATCTGTGAGCATCTTGACCAGACTGCCAGTTAACGCGTAGATAGCGACGCTCACTTGACCGGGGCGAGTGAGCGTGTACGACACTTGAACCTGAGGATTGAACGGATTCGGGTAGGCGTGCAGAGTCGGGGCCAAGGCTCCCGGTGTCCCCAGGGAATCAAAGGAGATCGTCCTCTCGGCCAGAGCAGTCCAGGTTCCCGGGGAATCCGAATGGAAAAGCGTGTATTGCGTCTGCAAAACAGATGCAAGCAGAATTGCTTGGTCGTGGGCGACGAAACGCCAGCCGTCCGTATCAACCGCATCTAGGACAATGGGGATATCCCAAGTCGCGCCACCTGCGCTGGCGGTCAGGCGCATCATTTCTGGGGCGACACACTCCGTCATGGTCCAAGCCAGGGTTACTGCTCGCTGCTGAACCGGTGCGTAGCCAGGTAGCCCTGGCTGAACTGGCGGTGCCGGTGATGTGCAATCCAGAATTGCTGTGAACGAGGCGAGCAGATTCGAGACGTTGGTCTCGCATTGTGTCGGCAGGATCAGGAGTTGGCCATCAGCGATGTAGGCATACCCTTCAGATACTGCGACACCCCGCGCGAATCCCGGTGTATCCTTGCCCCCTACGACTCGGGGGAATTCAGGATTCGCGATGTCGATCACTTGCATGCCGCTCGATGTTGTCGCCACATAGGCATACGTACCGGATACGACGACATCCCTTGCACTGCCCGGCATGCGTACGCTGCCTGCGACATGAAGCTGGCTGGGATTCGTGGTGTCGATCACGTGCAAACTGGAGACGTAGTTGGGTACATAGTCATAATCCACGACGTAAGCATGGGATTCCGAGACAGCGATGGCAAAGGCATTTCCCGTTGTATCCAGACTGCCTGCGATGGCGGGATTTCGAGCGTCCGTGATGTCGACCACCTGGATGCCTGATTGCCCAGTTGCCACATAGGCGTACGAAGATGAGACGGCCACATCGTAGGCATAGTCAGGCGTGTCCACGTTCGCGACGATCACCGGATGTTGGGGGTTCAAGATGTCGACGATATAAAGTCCTTCGTGCCCAGAGGCTGTGAATGCGAAAGAGTCTGTGACAGCTACGCGGAAAGCTCCGCTATTGATCCGTGTGTTGCCCACGATTCGAGGGACTTGAGGATCTGAGACATCGATCACAGACAGACCACACGTATCATCTCCGACATAGGCATAGGAGCCGGACACGGCAACTCCCCAGGCGATTCCAGGTGTGCGTAAACCACCGGTCAGGACTGGATTGTTTGGGTTCGATACATCAAACATATGGAAGCCGGACCAATGATCTGCGATGTAAGCATGCATGCCGGAAACTGCCACATGTACGGCGGCGTCCGGCGTGTCTCCGCTTCCGAGAATTTCAGGACTATGGGGGTTCGTGATATCGACGACCTGGAGGCCGGTGAATCCTGCCGTGACGTACGCATAGGCGCCAGCGGTGTACATTCCACCGGCACCGCCGGTCATCATTACCCCGCCGATCAGTTGCGGATTCTGAGGAGTCGTGATATCGATCGCCCGCAAGCTAGAGTCGGATGCCACGAGGACGCAATCGCCGGCTATCTCCACATCGAAAACATCGATCGCAAAGCTGCCGACTATCTGAGGGTGCATTGAATCCGTGATGTCGATCACTTGAAGAGAACGAATATCCGCGACATATGCGTAAGCACCTGAAACAGAAACGGCGCTCGCACCCCCAGGTGTTTGGACACTACCCATCAACTGCGGATGGTGGGGATCTGTGATGTCGACGATCTGCAAACCAAAGATTCGCGTCGCGATGTATAAATATGAGCCCGATTGATCGATACCGGTGGCGTAGCCGGTCATAGCGAGGCTGCTGATGTATTGGGGGGCCACGGGATCCGTGATGTCGACCACCTGCAAGCCCCCTCCATCGTCGGCTATATATGCGAAGGCGCCATCGATCACCAGATTACGCGCTTCACCGGGGGTGTCGTACGAACTCACGATCCGGAGGTTCAGAGGATCGGTGACATCGATGATTTGAAGTCCACTGTAACCATCGGCGACATAGACATGAGTCCCCGACAATGCAATCCCCATGGCGTCCCCCGGCGTATCTGCGCTGCCAATGATCCGGAGGAATTCAGGGTTTGAGATGTCGATGACATAGAGACCGGAATCACGGACCGCCACATAGGCCAGTGTACCGGAGAGAACCACGTCTACGGCTTCTCCTGGTGTATCCACGCCACCAATCCGATGCAGGTAATCTCTGTAGTCAATGCACTGAGCACCAGCTAACCCAATGGAGCAAACGGCAATGTTTGCCGCTATGGCGATCGGGTAAAATCTACGACACATGATTTCCCCCATGCTGGTAAGTGAGCACAGCGCCTAGATAATTGCATATATTTGCAGGCCATCCTCAAGTGACCGATATGAGCGAGGCATCAATTATAACATAACTACAAGCCAGATTGTTGGTCATCTGCGCGTTGTCGGCATCGAAAGCACAAACATCCGCCACCGGCTCCCATGATCACGTTGCCGCCTGCATGGCTGCGCTCACGGTACGGATCATCGCGGCACTTCCATCACTGTCAGAAGCCGACGGCCCGCCCCAGGTTCTGCTCCTCCAGCCACGCCTGCAGCGGCGCGAAGTAGGCCAGCATCGCGCGGCTGGAGAGGTCCTCGCCGGTGGCCTCGCGCATCAGCTCGCGCCAGTCGCGGGTGGCGCCGGGCTCCAGGATCGTGCGCAGGTAGGCGCCGACCTCCCGGTTGCCGTAGTAGGTGGCGGTCTGCGGGTCCTGGTGCAGGATCTCGCGGCAGATGTGGTCGTGCAGCTGGTGCAGGATCACGCTCGACAGCGCGTAGTCGTAGTACTGGGCCGCATCGTCGTTGATGTGGGTCTTGGTCGCCGCGTCGCACCATTCTTCGCCTCGCGGGGCGGGCGGGGCGACGCCCTGGAAGCGGGCGACGTGCTCCCACCAGCGCGCGTTCATCCGGTCGGCCGCCAGCGGCTCCTCGTAGAAGTCGTGCTCCCAGTGCGTCATGGTGCCGCAGGCGAAGGGCAGGAAGGTGACCGGGCCCAGCAGGGCCTGGTTCAGCAGCCAGCTGATGCGGTCGGGCTCGTCGGCCGCGGTCATCAGGCCGATCTCCTGCAGGTAGGCGGTCTGGCCGGCGACCAGCTCGATCAGCGTGCCGACGCCCTCGTGGAAGGCGCGGTTGGCGCCGGTGCGCAGCACGAACGGCACCTCGGGGTTGCTGTAGGACAGGTAGTAGTAGATGTGGCCCAGCTCGTGATGGGTCGTCTGCAGCCAGTCGAAGGTCGGCTCGACGCTCATGAGCGAGCGCACGTCACGATCCAGGTCGATGTGCCAGGCCGAGGCGTGGGAGTTCTTGGTGCGCGTCGCGCCGTCGGGCAGCGCGAACAGGTCGCTGTTCGCGTGGAACGAAGCGGGCAGCGGCTCGAAGCCCATGCTCGTGTAGTAGCGCTCGGCCTGCTCGATCATCCATTTCGGGTCGCGGCCGGCGACCAGGGCGTCAAGGTCGACGCCCTCGACGATGCCGGGCCAGTCCTGGGCCCACTTGTTGCCGAGCCAGTGGGCCGGGATCAGGGCGGGTACGGGCTCGCCGTAGCGGGCGGCCAGCTCGTACCGCGCCCAGCAGTGCAGCTGCTCGTAGAGCGGGCGCAGGCCCGCCAGGACCTCGTCCATCAGGGCCATCATCTCCGCCGGGGTCATGCCGTACTCGCTGACCTCCATGCCGAAGTACGAGGAGTGGCCCATGCTGCGCGCCGTTTCGTTGCGCAGGTCCCGCAGTTCGACCAGACCGTCGCGCAGGGTCGGGCCGATGGCCTTGCTCGCCTCCCAGTAGGCGCGCCGCTCGGCGAGGTCGCGCGAGTCGGCCAGCATCGTGGTGATCTCGTTGGAGTCGGTGGGCCGCGCCGTGCCGTCGGGCAGCGTGACCGAGAACGCGTAGCCGAACAGGCGCTCGTTCTGCGCGGCCTCGGCGCGGATCAGCCGCGAGGTCACCTCGGGGATGGTGCCGGGGAACTTGGCGGCGTTCAGCAGCACGTACTTCAGCTGCTGGCGCTGCACGAAGGTCAGGTCGTCGCGCTCCAGGAAGGCGCGGGCCTTCGCGATGAGGCCGGCCTCGCCGAGGCGGGCGGCGAACTCCTCCTCGGCGGCGACGCGCGCGGCCGAGGTGGCTTCGCCGACGTCGACGTTGGCGTCCCAGCGCGCGCCCTCGGCCCTCTGCCAGAGGTCGCGGTACAGGACGTTGTAGTCGGCGAGGAAGGCGTCGAGGTCGTCGGCCGGCTGCTTGCAGCCGGTCAAGGCGACGGCGGCGAGCAGGGCCGCGAGCAGCAGGGTGCGCGACAGGGACATGGGTCCTCCCGGGCAACGTTAGGGTTGCCCGGGAGGTTAGCAGAGTTCACGCCGCGGGTGAAGCCGCGTTGCGGTTCCGTTCAGCGGGCGAGGGTGATCTTCCGGGTCTCGCTGAAGGCGCCGGCGCGCAGGCCCAGGAAGTAGACGCCCGAAGGCAGCGAGCGGCCGGCGGCGTCGCGGCCCTCCCAGGCGGCGACGTGGCGCCCCGCCGGGAACGGGCCGTCGGCCAGGACGGCGACCTCGCAGCCGCGCGCGTCGAACACGGTCAGGCGGCAGACGGCGGCCGCGGGCAGGTCGAAGGCGACCTCGGTGCGGGGGTTGAACGGGTTCGGGTGCGCGGCCAGCAGCCGGGGGTGCGGGGCGTCGCCGGCGCCGGTCTGGGCGTCCGGGTCCACCGTCACGGTGACGGTGAGGTTGCTGGCGGGGTTCAGGACCGCCTCGACGTAGCACACCGCGACCGGCCCGGTGTCGTCCACCTGCACGAGCGTGCCGCCGGTGACCAGGAAACCGGGGGCGTCGGCGGGCATGTTCACCTTCACCAGCGCGTTGTGGAAGCGCTCGCTGTACCCGTTGTGGACGAGCACCGACACGGTGTCCGACGTGCCGCTGTCGTCGGGCGTGAACGCCGTGGTCAGGTTGCCGCCGGTGTAGGCGTCCAGGGTGGGTCGCACGTCGAACTGGCCGCCGGTCCAGCGGATCACCCGGAACGGGTGGTTGGAGCCGCTGGCGTTGTCGGTCGAGACGTCGTAGGGCGCGGTCGCATCGTCGGTGTCGCTGTGGATGTGGCCCCACAGGTTCAGGTCGACGTTCAGGGCGGGCAGGTTCAGCTCGTTCTGGAAGTCGTAGTGGCTGAACAGCACGATCGCCTCGCTGGCCGAGGCGGCCCCGACGTCCTGCTGGAGCCAGGACACCTGCGCGTTGGTGTAGCTCTCGGTGCCGTAGATGTCCGCGCGCCAGTTGTCGTAGTTGTCGTAGGCTTCCAGGCCGACGAAGTGGACCGGGCCGTAGTCGAAGGCGTAGTCCTGGGTGCGCGCCGGCGCGCCCGGCGGCGGGTTGCCGAGGCGCCGCCAGCCGAAGAAGCGCCACCAGTCGCGCCGCGCGGTGCCGTCGCTCGGGGGGGTGCTGTCCCAGCCGCCGAGGTCGTGATTGCCGCCGGTCAGGAACACCGGCACGTCCGACTCGGCGAGCAGCTGCTGGGCGCGGCTGTAGTAGCGCCGCCCGAGGTAGTCCTCGAGCTCGCCCTCGTTGACCAGGTCGCCGGTCAGCAGGATGAACTCCGGATTGATGATGGCCACGTCGTCCAGGATCGTGCGCAGCCCCACGCTGGTGGTGCTGTCGGTCGCCGCGCCGCTCTCGTAGTAGTAGAGGTAGGTGGGCAGGTGCGTGTCGGTGATGTGCACGAAGGTGAAGTCGGTGCGCCACTGCGGCAGCACGCGCACCGCGTGGCGGGCGCGGTCGTCGATCCCGCCGGTGGCGGTCACGCGCAGGTCGTAGAGTTCGAAGACCGGCACGTCGGGCACCGCGGCCGCGATGGTCCACCAGGTGGTCGCGGGGTCGTAGACGGCCCCGACGACCGTCAGCGGGATCTGCAGCGCCCCGCGTTCGAGCCGGGCCGTCCAGCCGGTGGTCCCGACCGGGGCCTCGCAGCTGATCAGCAGGTCCTGCCCCGGCAACACCAGCGAGGGGAGGTTGACGAGCGGGCGCTGGATCACGGTCAACGTGTCGGCCAGCGTGTAGGTCTGGGCGCCCGCGGCCGAGGAGATCAGCAGGCAGGCCAGGAACGGGGCGAGCTTCGAGCGCATGAGGACTCCCGGGTGGAGGAATTCAGTAACATTATCTCAATTATGCCACGATATGGTCAAAATCGCAACTCCATAGACTTGGACGTGCGGCCATCGGCGCGTGACGCCGGTCGCTCCGGTCTTCAGGTCGTCACGAATTCCAAATCGTGGACCTGGGGGATCAAACCGGCGCGGTGGGCGCGGTCGAGGAGTTCGCGGATGGCGGCGCGGCCCCGGTCGCCGTAGTCGAGGGTCCAGTGGTTGACGTACATGCCGACGAACTCGTCGGCGAGGGCGACCTCCATGTCGCGGGCCCAGCCCAGGGCGTAGTCGAGGGCCTCGGCGCGGTGCTCGAGGCCGTAGCGGATGCTGGCCTCGAGGATCCGCGCGATCTCGGGCATGCGCTCGCCGTGGCGCTTGTGGATGGTGTTGGCGCCCAAGGGCAGCGGCAGGCCGCCGGTCAGCTCGTCCCACCAGGTCCCCAGCTCGAGGCAGCTGTGCAGGCCCTGGTTGCGGTAGGTGAGCTGGCCCTCGTGGATGATCAGGCCGGCGTCGAACTCGCCCGCGGCGACCTCCTCGATGATCCGGTCGAAAGGCGTCACGACCGGCTCGAAGTCCCCGATCGCGAGGCGCAGCTCCAGGTAGGCGCTGGTCATCAGGCCCGGCACGGCGATGCGGCGGCCGCGCAGGTCGTCCGGCGCGAGCGGTTCGCGGGCCACGACCATCGGGCCGTAGCGGTCGCCCATGCTGGCGCCCGAGGGCAGCAGGGCGTACTTGTCGGCCACGTAGGCGTAGGCGTGGACGCTGATGGCGGTGATGTCCAGCTCGCCGCGTGTCGCCCGCTCGTTCAGGGTCTGGATGTCCTGCAGGACGTGCTCGAAGCGGTAGGGCCCCGTGTCGATCTTGCCGCGGGCCAGGGCGTAGTGCATGAAGGCGTCGTCGGGGTCGGGGGAGTGGCCCAGGGTCAGGTTCACGGTGGCGCTCATGGCTCTCCTCCAGGAGTGACGCTGCTTGTCGCCGGCGGCCGCTTCCGATATCTTCGGAGCGACGGCCAAGATAGCACCGAAGCCGGGCGCGTCGAAGGAGAAACCCCGTGAGAACCGCCTGCGCGATGATCGCCGCCCTGCTGCTCGCCGCCGCTTCGGCCGCGGCTGAGGGGGTGCCCGAGGGGCTCTGGACGGCCCGCGGCCAGGAGACGTACCTGCTGCGGGGCGGGGAGTCGGTGCAGTTCCGGATCGAGTACCCGCAGATCCCGGTGCGGGCCTGGCGGCTGACCGTCGACGGCGACCAGCTGCTCTGCCACGTGAACGTGCTGCGCCTGGCGGACGGTTCGCTGCTCTACCAGCAGAACAACGAGTCCCACCACGAGGTCCGCGTCCCCTGGGGCCGCGACGAGGCCGTCGCGGTGACGATCACCGCCGACCTGTCCGGGGGCGGCGTCTTCACGGTCAAGTTCCTGGGCCCGCCGCCGGACGAGACGCGGCAGGCCTACGGGTACGACATGAACCGCGGGCTCGAGGCGCTCGAGAGCGGGGACCTCGAGCTGGCCGGGGCGTGCTTCGCCGAGGCGGCCCGCCTGGGCGAGGACGCGGCGGTCGCGGAGCTGATGCTGGCCGGCCTCGCGAAGAACCGCGGCGAGGCGGAGACGGCCGCGGCGCACCTGGACCGGGCGCTGGGCCACCGGCTGCCGCCGGAACTCGCCGACGTGGAGCGCGAGCTGCGCCGCCAGCTCGACGTTGTGCGCGTCCACGGTTCGCCGCTGCTGGCCGACGCCGACGAGATGCTGGCCGCCGGCGACACGATCCGCGCCGAGCGCTTCTGCAGACGGGCTCTGGACGAACCCGACGCCACGGCCTGGGCCCGCAGCGAGGCGCAGCGCCGCCTGGGCCGGATCCTGCAGGGACGGGGCGACCGGTACGGCGCCCTGGAGGCCTTCGACGCGGCGGTGCGCGGCGCCGCCGACCGCGGGCAGAAAGCGCTGGGCGCCTTCGACCTCGCCCGCCTGCACTTGGCGCTGGCCAACCCCGGCCAGGCCCGCGCCGCTCTGGACCTGGCCCGAGAGCTGGGGCTGCCCGGGGACCTCGACCGGGAGGCGGACGCCCTGCTGCGGCAACTCGATCTTGAAGGAGGCCCCTGACATGGAGGTCCGGCGCGACTGCCTGCACTTCCGCGGCGACCGGCCCTGCGCGCCCCACAAGGAGCGCGGCGTCCACTGCGAAGGCTGTCCCGAGTTCACGCCGCGCTGCGGGCGCATCCTCTTCATCAAGCTGGGCGCGGCGGGCGACGTCGTGCGCACGACGCCGTTGCTCGCGGCCCTGCGCCGGTACTACCCGCGTCACCTGCTCACCTGGCTGTCGTACTACCCGGAGCTGGTGCCGGCTTCGGTGCCTGATCGGCGCCGCTTCGACGCCGCCTCGATCCTCTGGGCGCGCAACACCGACTTCGACCTGATCATCAACCTGGACAAGGACCCCGAGGCCTGCGCGCTGACGAGCGAGTCGCGCTCGTCCCGGCGGATGGGCTTCACCCTGCGCAACGACGGCTTCTGCCAGCCGGCGGTGCGCGAGGCCGCGCGCGCCAAGTACCTGACCGGCCTGTTCGACGACCTCAGCCGGGCGAACACGCAGTCGTACCTGCAGGAGATCTTCGCGATCTGCGGCTGGGAGTTCGCGGGTGAGCCCTACGAGCTGGACCGCCCGGCCGCGCCGCCGCGCCTCGACGCGCCGGCCGGCCGCGCCTTGGTCGGCCTGAACACCGGTTGCGGCGGGCGCTGGACCAGCCGCCTGTGGCCCGAGGAGCACTGGGCGGACCTGGCGACCCGGCTGCGCGAGGACGGTCTGGGCGTGATGCTGCTGGGCGGCCCCGAAGAGGACGCGCGCAACCGTCGCCTGGCCGAAGCCACCGGGGCCTACTACCCCGGCACCTTCCCGTTGGACGGCTTCGTGGGCGTCATGGACCGCTGCGACGTCGTCGTCTCGGCGGTGACGATGGCCATGCACCTGGCGATCGGTCTGGGCAAGCGCCTGGTGCTGCTGAACAACATCTTCAACCCCGCCGAGTTCGAGCTGTACGGCCGCGGCGAGATCCTCGCACCCGAGAAGGCCTGCACCTGCTACTTCGCGTCGCGGTGCCGCGAGAGCGAGCCCTGCCTGCCGACGCTGCGGCCCGCGACGGTGCGCGCGGCGGTCCTGCGCCAGGCGGCGGCGCGATGAGGATCGGCCTGCTGGGCCCGGCTCCCCCCTTCCACGGCGGCATCGTCACCTGGCTGGCGATGCTGCACCGCGCGCTGGCCGCGCGCGGTCACGAGGTGCACTGGGCCGGCTTCCGCCGCCAGTACCCCGACCGGCTCTTCCCCGGCCGCAGCCAGACCGGCGCCACGGCGGCCTGGATGCCGTCGCCCGACTCCTGCCGCTTCGTGCCCTGGGACCCGCGGAGTTGGCGTCGCACCGCCGACGACCTGCTGGCGTTCCGGCCCGATGCGGTGGTGATGAAGTTCTGGCTGCCGTTCTTCGCCCCCGGCTACTGGGGCGTGGCGCGCCGGCTGCGCGCGCGGGGCGTGCGCGTGGTCTACGTGCTGGACAACGTGGTCGCGCACGAGCGCTACCCGTTCGCGGGGCCGCTGTCCCGGCTCGCCCTGGGGCAGGGGGACGCGTTCATCGCGCAGAGCGACCAGGTGCGGCGCGACCTGTTCGCCACGGCGCCGCGCACCGACCCGGCCCTGGTCGCCGACTGCCCGCATCCGGTCTACGACTTCGGCGTGCCCGGCCGCCCGCGCCGCACGCGCGCGGAAGCCCGCGCTGCGCTCGGCCTGCCCGCCGACGGGCGCGTGGTGCTCTACTTCGGCTTCATCAAGGCCTACAAGGGCGTGGTCCACCTGATCGCGGCGCTGCCGCGCCTGCGCGAGCGCTACGGCGACGGGATCCGCGTGGCGGTGGTCGGCGACGTCTACGGCGACGGCGAGGTCTACGCCGCGGCGCGGCGCGCGGCCGGCTGCGAGGGGATCCTGGTCTGGCGCGACGGCTACGCGCCGGACGAGGAGGTCGAGGACTGGTTCCTGGCCGCCGACGTCGTCGCGCTGCCCTACGTGTCGGCCACCCAGAGCGGCATCGTCCAGATCGCCTACAACTACGACCGGCCGGTGGTGGCCACCGCGGTGGGGGGCCTGCCCGAGGTCGTGCTGGAGGGCGAGACAGGTTTCCTGGTGCCGCCCGCCGATCCGGCCGCCCTGGCCGCGGCGCTGATCCGCTTCTTCGACGAGGACCGCGCGGCCGCCTTCTCGGTCGCGGTGGCGCGCGAGAAGGCGCGCTACTCGTGGGACCGCATGGCCGAGGCCGTGGAGCGGGCCGCGGCGGGGCGCTCGTGAGCGTGCCGAGGGGCGAGCGGCGCCTGGTGCTGCTGCTGTTCCTGGCCACGCTGCTGGTGCGCCTGGCCGCCGTGGCCGTCCTGCTGAAGCTGGACGCCCGCCCCTCCTTCGACGAGTACGGCTACGACCGCCGCGCGCAGGGCTGGCAGGCCGTCGCCGCCGACCTGTCCCGCGGCGCGGTCGCCCCGGAACACTGGCGGCAGGCCTACGACCGCGGCTTCCAGCCGCCGCTGCACCCCCTGCTGATGAGCGCGGTCTACACGGCCGACGGCGCCGGCGCCGCCCGCGCCCGCGCGCTGTCGGCGCTGTGGAGCGCGCTGGCGACGCCGCTGGTCTACCTGATCGCGCGCCGGCTCGCCGACCGCCGCGCCGCGACGGCCGCCGCCTGGCTGCACGTGATCTACCCGGCGTTCTCGTTCTTCGGCGCCTCGCTGTGGGCCGAACCCCTCTACATCCTGCTTCTGTTGGGTGCCTGGGAGAGGGCGTTGGCGGCGCGCGACGTCGCCGGACGCGAGGCCGGCGGGCGCACGCAGCTGCGCCGCGCCGCCACCGCCGGCCTGGCCCTGGGCCTGCTGTCGTTGACGCGGCCGGCCGGCCTGCCGTACCTGCTGCTGCTGCCGCTCGCCTTCCTGGGGCCCCGCCGCTGCTGGCCCGGCCGCCGGCGCGCGGCCGGCGTCATGGTCCTGGTCGCGGCGCTGACGGTGCTGCCCTGGGAGCTGACGTTGTGGCGGCAGGAGGGACGCCCGGTCCTGCTGGCCACCGGCACCGGCTTCAACCTGGCGCTGGGCAACAACCCGCTGATCGCCGACGGCGAGGGGGCCACGTGGCTCGGCCCCGAGACGCACGCGCGCCTGCGCCGCGAGGTCGCGGACTTCGCCGCGCCGCGCGGGCAGACGCCGGAGGCGGCGATGCAGGCCTACGCGCTGGACCAGATCTCCCGCGACCCCGCCGCCGCGCTGCGCCGCGTCGTCGAGCGTGCGGGCCTGCTCTGGTCGGGTGACGCGTTCACGGTGCGCCACCTCGTGCACGCGGTGGTGCGGCCGCAGCCGCTGCCCCTGATCGCGGTGATCTGGACGCTCACGTTCGCGGCCTACCTCTGCCTGGCGGGCCTCGCGCTGCGGGGCCTGCTGATCCCCGACCGCCTGCGGCACCGCCGCGCCCTGCTGATGCTGACCCTCGCCGGCGCGGTCGGGCCGCTGCTGACGGTCGCCTTCTCCCGGCTGAACCTGCCGCTGCTGGCCTTGCTGCTGCCGGCCGCCGGCGTGGGCTGGACCCACCGCGCGCAGCTGCGCTCGCGGCCGCGTCGCCTGCTGCTGGGCGGGCTGGTCGCCGGCGTCGCGACCGTCGCGGTGGTGACGCTGCGCCCGGTCATCGAGACGCAGCTGATGCCGTCGGCCTGGGCGCGGCCCGTGGTGGCGCCGGTGGCCCGCGCGGTGGGGGCGGAGCCGGTGTTCGGCGATCAGGTGGAACTGATCTACAAGCCGCGGGGCGGGAGCCGGCCCGATTCGCTGCGGGTCGAACCCGCGCCCGAATCGTTCCTCACCGTGCCGCTGGATGCGCCGGGCCGCTGGACCGTGTCGGTCCATCCCGGCGTCCCCTGGCGGCGCGGCCGGCTCGGTTTGCGCGCGATCCCCGGCTCGATGGAAATCGTCGTCGACCCGGTCCGCGCGGATCTGTGGTGGGTGGAGCAGGACCTGTCCGTCCTGGGTTTCGCAGGACTGTCGATGCGCTGGCAGGGGGGCGCCGCCGCCTACGACTACGTGGAACAGACCCGCAACACCTTGAATCGAAAATAATTATCCATACCGTCGCCACCCGGCGTTAAGATTGTTGTGGAATTAACCGAATCAGACAATAACTTCACAGGCGGGTGTCTCGAACCGCGATCCGGGCCGGCGATGACGATCAGAACACTGAAAACCAGACTGGCCAAGGGCCTCAGCGTCCATCTCGGGACGGCCGAGTGGGAGCCGCTGCTCGACGTGGTCCGCGTCGAGGAATCCCACGTGACCGGCGCGGGCGGGCTGCTGCGGCTGATCCGCATCGGCGAACTGTGGGCCGTGGTCGAGTCCTACGATCTCGGCAGCCAGGACATCAGGGCCTTCGACGACCGTGCGACGGCGACCGCCTACCTCCAGAAATGCCTGCTCCCCTACCAGCACTACTGGCTCGGCTACGGCTGAACGCCCGGATGTTCCTGCTCCTAGTCTAGGGGCAGCCGCGACTCGTCGACCCGCCACCCGTCCGACGTGCCTGTGCTATGATCGTAGGCGACATCCCGTCCTCCAGCGTCACCCACGGAGCGGTCCATGCCTCGCAACATCGTCGCCATCACCCTCGCGGCCGTCGCCGTCGCCGCGCTGGGCATCGCCCCCGCCGCCGCCGCGATCACGATCGGGCCGGGTCCGTCCCTGGGCTCCGACCTTGCCGGCACGACCTGGTTCCAGGACCTGCAGGACTGGACCCACGCCGACCTGCGGGCGCTCGACGAGCACGGCGACGTCGCGGCGTGGAGCGACGGGCACGACACCTCGCGCGACCTGGTGGCGTTCTGCTCGCGGTTCGAGGGGGACCAGGTCTATCTGCGGGTCGACTTCTTCGACCTGCGCGACGGCTGGACCGGGAACCTCAACCTGTACGTGATGGTCGACTGCGCCCTCGGCGGAGCTGCATGGCTGCCGGATTTCCTGGACGTGCGCACGGACCACCCGTGGGAGATCTGCCTGGCCCTGTACGCCGCCGGCGACGCGGCCGGCACGACGTACAACGTCTACGACAGCGGCTACGGCACGGGCTGGAACTCCTGGTTCGGGGGCAGCTCGTGGCGGGCGGACCTCGACGCGGTGGAGCTGAAGGTGCCGCGCTCCCTGCTGACGGCGGCCGGCTGGAACGGCACCTCGGCTGTCGTCTTCCAGGTCGCCACGGCCAAGGATTTCGTCGAGGGGTCGTGCGCGGGCGGCGGCGCCTCGAGCGACCTGGCCGACGCCATCGTCGACGACGACCGCGGCTGCGGCGACGGCGTGCTCGACGGCGCGATCATGTCCGACGCGACGGCCGGGCGCGTCCAGTACGCGTCGGTGGCGCACGGCAACCAGTCGCTGAACCGGGCGTCCGAACTGCGCGTCCACGTCTACGACCCGCCCGGCAGCACGGGCATCAGCGGCGGCACGGGTTTCGTGCGCACGCTGGACACCCACCGCATCTTCGGGGTGCCCCTGAACATCCACGCCAGCGGCACGCTGCTGTCGGGCCTGCAGTGGTCGCCGGCGCCTGGCGGCGCCGCGGATCCGAGCGACGGACCGTCGCTGCTGGCGGAGATCGGCCGCTTCGCCGACGCCGACCAGCAGGACCGCCCCGGCGCCCTGATCGGCGGCGTGTTCGCCGAGCACATCCTGCCGTACTTCGAGGGCGCGGCCAACGCGGCCAGCTTCGCGGCGGCCGACAGCCTGCATGCGCGGATGTTCGGCCTGGCCCCGTCGTCGCTGAAGGTGATGCACGTGCCCGAGCGCGTGATCCGCTCGCTGCCGACCGGCCTGTCGCCGCTGGACGGGTTCACCTTCGCGGACATCCTGGACGCCGGCTACGACGCGACCTACCTGGACGCCGCCGCGCACCTGCACCGGTGGTTCCACCCTTCCGAGTCGCTGTGGCCCGACGCCGCGTACCGGCACAAGGCCCACCGGATCAACGGCGTGCTGTGCTGGATGATCAACCACCGCGAGGACGCGACCAAGTTCTGGATCCAGGACGGCGGCCTGCACCTGGACGCGCGCGCCAGCCTGCTGGAGAAGGCCCTGTCGGGCGACCCGCAGCTGGTGCTGGTCTTCGACGACTGGGAGGCGCTGGCCGGCAAGAGCTTCGCCGCGGTCTCGGGCCAGATGGTCCCGAACGACAACCCCAACCTGTACCAGCAGACCGTGCGCTGGCTGGCCAACCATCCTTGGGTCGAGATGGTCACGCTGGCCGACATGACCGCCCGCGCGCAGCAGGCGCCGGCGTCGTGGGTCGTCGACCACGGCCAGCGGTCGGACCTGGACATCACCACCTACCACTGGCTGCAGCACGCCTGCGAGGACAGCTACCACAACTGGTACTACGACCGCGCGGGCGGCGTGACCGGCAACGAGCAGAGCTTCTACGACCTGGTGCCGGTGATCTCGGGCGAGCAGGGCGACTACCGCGCGCGGGGCGTGGGGCCGTGGGCCGACGGGCCGGGGCTGCCGTCGCAGAAGATCTTCGGCGACCTGAACACCCCCGGCACGCTGCTTCACGAAACCTGGCAGGCGATCGCGGCGATGCCGGAGGGCGAACTGAAGCTGCTGGCCGAGGCTTCGTACTCGGCGATGATCTACGAGACGGCCTGGCACGAGGAGGACGCCACCGACTATGCCGACAGCGACGGGTTCGGGGACTGGCTGTATCCCGACGGGAGCTGGGACGGGCTGAGCGGCTGGGCCTTGCGGCTGCACAACCACGCGCGCGACGCGGTGGCGCTGTCGCTGGCCGCGGCCTGGGGCGACTCGCTGCGAGACGGGCTGCTGGCCTCGGGGGCGGCGACGCGGTGCTACCGTGTGGACGCCGACCTGGACGGCGAACTGGAGGTCGTGCTGCGCAACGGGCGTGCGTGGACCTTGTGGCAGGCGCGCGGGGGGCGGTGCCTGCTGGGCGTGCAGTTCAACCAGGCCCGCGACGCCGCCGTGGTGCTGATCGGCAACCCGCTGACCAACCCGAGCGCGCCGGGCGAGGAGGAGTACGCCGACGGGCGGGCTTCGCGATGCAGCGGCTACAAGGTCATGAACGGCGGGTACGCGGACCAGGTGTTCACGCTGACGCCGGCCGGCGGGAGCCTGGTGGCGACCTCGCCGGACGGGCTGGTGCAGATGACGCACACGCTGGCCGGCGGGGCGGTGGCGCTGGAGACTTCGGTGCAGGAGTCGGCGGCGGGGCCGCTGTACGTGCGGCTGGGGTTGAGTCCGGACCCGCGGCGGCTGCTGATGGACGGACACGCGGCGCTGCACCGGGCTCACGACGGGGCCACGCCCGAGACCTCGAACACGTACACGTTGTACGCCGGGGAGCCGGGCTTCGCGGCGCCGCAGGTGACGGTGCGGCGCGGGTCGGCGGCGTTCGTGGCGAGCCCGCTGAACGCCGGCGAGGACCGGCGGGATCTGGCGCTGACCGAGGAGGTCGAGCTGGCGGGGGACGGCGCGTTCGCCTTCTCGGTGGAACTGGGCTTCGCGCTGGAGGGGGAGGCGGTGCGGGAGGAAACGCCGCCGGTCGCTCCGATCCGGGGGCTGACGGCCTCCCCGAATCCGTTCAATCCTCGCACGAGGATCGGCTTCGAGCTGACGTCCGCGGGACCGGTGCGCGTGCAGGTGCTGGATCTGGCGGGCAGGGTGGTGCGGCGGCTGGCCGACGGCGAGCGACGGGAAGCCGGCCCGCTGGCTTTCGACTGGAACGGCGCCGACGATGCGGGCCGGGCGGCGGCGGCCGGCGGGTACGTGGTGCGGGTCGAAGCCGGCGACGGGGGGGCGAGCAGGGTCGTGATGCTGGTGCGGTAGGCGGCGGGTATACCTTACGGAGGCTCGCATGAAGAGAGTGACGGGTATCGGCGGGATCTTCTTCAACGCGAACGACCCTGTCGCACTGCGCGCCAAGCTAGTCGACGTTCATGATCAACGATCGTGCCGATGACCTGGCCGCCGTCCTCAGGCGCTTCGGGACGGTGATTCGACAACGCCGGTTTCCTGATCGGTATTCGAGGGGGAAGATGATGGCGCGAGGAGCGACGATCACTTCTGCATGCTGCCTCCTGTTGCTCGCGGCCGGTTGTGCCGGATATCAGACCGTGGAACATCCCTGGCACAGCACGATGGAATTCACCGAGTTCAGCTCGCCGACCGAGGTGCGCCTCGGTGACCGGGTCCGGGTGTTCACGGCGGATCCGCGCACGATCGAGGGGACGCTGACGGCAATGCGCCCCGAGGGGCTCGTGATCGCGAGAAGCGACGGCCGGCCTCCGGTCGAACTCATCCCCCATGAATCGGTCGACCGGATCGAGGTCTACCGGAATGGTGCGGATCGGCTCGGCCTGGTGATGGCGGCCTCGGTGTTCGTGTACGTCGCCGCGAAGGCGGTGATGCCGGATCAGGTGTTCACGCCGGATCATGATGCCCGCTAGGGGATCCGGCACACTCCGCGGAGGCGATCGAGAGCACGACAGGAGCCAGCATGCAGATGTCCGGCATCCCCTTCGGGGTCACCGATTGGTCGCAGATCGCACGAACCGAGCACGGGGGCGAGAGCGGTCTGGCCTACTGGCGGGCCCGGCAGTTCGGGCCCATCCGCGTGCGGATGGTCGAATACACGCCCGGCTATCGTGCCGATCATTGGTGTGACAAGGGCCACATCCTGCTGTGCCTCGAAGGCGTGCTGCACACCGAACTCGGGGACGGCCGCAGGGTCACCCTGACGCCGGGCATGAGCTATCAGGTGGCGGACGGCGCGGAGCCTCACCGCTCCTCCACCGAGACCGGAGCGAAGCTGTTCATCGTCGATTGAATCCCTCGACCACCGGAGCCGGCATGGAACCGACATTCTTCCGTACACCGGCCGCATTCAGGGCCTGGCTCACAAAGCATCATGCCACGGCGGTGGAATTGCTGGTCGGTTTCCACAAGAAGGACTCCGGCAAGCCGAGCCTCACCTGGCCCGAGTCCGTCGACGAAGCCCTCTGTTTCGGGTGGATCGACAGCGTCCGCAGGAGACTCGACGACTGCAGCTACACGATCCGCTTCACGCCGCGAAGGGCCGGGAGCACCTGGAGCAGCGTCAACGTCGCGCGGGCCCAGGCGCTGATCGAAGAAGGACGGATGCGTCCCGCCGGCCTGGCGGCCTTCCAAGCGAAGCGCGAGAAAAGGACCGGCGTCTACTCTTACGAACAGCGCAGTGTGGACCTGGCCGAACCTTACGCCGGGCTGCTCAAGCAGGACGCAGCCGCCTGGAAGTATTACCAAGGGCAGCCTGCATCTTACCGCAAGGCCATCAACTGGTGGATCGTCAGCGCCAAGCAGGAGGCGACCCGCCTGAGGCGGTTGGACAAGCTCAAGATCTACTCGGCGCAGGGGGAGAGACTGCCGGAGTTCACGCTCAAGAAGCAGGGGTCATGAGGACGGGAAGTCCACGAGGCAAGGTTCAGCCTCCCCGTCGTCTGACGCTGGAGACGCTCGGGGCCGGGGTCCGCCATCTGGCCGACGCGGACCCCGATCTCGCCGCCGTCCTCGACCGTCTGGGCGAGCCTCCGCTGTGGGGTCGCAATCCCGGCTTCCCGACCCTCGTGCGGATCATCCTCGAACAGCAGGTGTCGTTGGCCGCAGCGCGCACGCTCTACCAGCGGCTTGCCCGCCACCTGGGCGGGATGACTCCGGCCGCTGTCCACGCCGCGGGGGTGGGCGGGCTGCGGGACTTCGGCCTGACGCGGCAGAAGGCCGCCTACTGCCACGGCCTGGCCGACCGCGTCCTCGACGGCCGCCTCGATCTCACGGCGGTCGCGCGCGGGTCCGATGACGCGGGGCGTCGGGCGTTGCTGGAAGTCCCCGGACTCGGGCCCTGGAGCATCGACATCTACTACCTGATGGCCCTGCGCCGGCCCGACGTCTGGCCGCAGGGGGATCTGGCGCTGGCGGCGGCCCTTTGCGACGTCAAGCGTCTCGGCGCACCGCCGACACGGGTGCAGCAGCAGGCGCTGGCGGCCGCGTGGGCGCCCTGGCGATCGGTCGCGGCCCGGGTGCTCTGGGCGTACTATCTGGACGCCCGCGGCCAGTACCGGCCGCGATCCGGGATTGAGTAGGCAAGAACGGGACTTCACCGGGAAAGCGAGGGGATCATGAAGGTCGGCGCGAGGGCGATCCGTGTTGGTGGAGTGGCCGGTTGTCTGGCGCTCCTGGTCCTGGCCGCGGGAAGTGCGTGGGCCCAGACGGAATGGCCGCGTGTCGTTTCATCCGGCGACGGCGTGCCGATCTCCTACGAGGTCTGCGGTTCCGGGGAACCCACGCTCGTGTTCGTGCACGGCTGGAGCTGCGACGCCCGCTACTGGCGCGAGCAGGTGCCGCATTTCTCGAAGCAGCATCGCGTGATCACGCTGGACCTGGCCGGCCACGGCCACTCCGGCGCCGCGCGCGAGCGGTGCACGATGGCGTCCTTCGGAGAGGACGTGCGGGCGGTGGTGGAGGCGTCGGGTGCCCGCAGCGTCATCCTGATCGGGCATTCCATGGGGGGCTCGGTGATCGCGGAGGCCGCACGCCTCATGCCGGACCTCGTCGCGGGCCTGATCGGCGTGGACACCCTGGAGGACGTCGAGTACCGGATGTCGCGCGAGGAGCTCGACGGGATGCTGGCGCCGCTGAAGGCAGATTTCCGGGCCGGGAGCCGGGGCTTCGTGGCGGGGATGTTCGCTGCCGACACCGATGCCGGGCTGCGCGAGTGGATCCTGGCGGACATTTCGAGCGCGCCGCCGGCGGTCGCCCTGAGCGCTATGGAAGAGATGATGATGCAGTACGTCACGGGAGAAGCATCCGCGGTCTTCGATGCCTTCCGCATCCCCGTCATGACCGTCAACGGCGAGCTGTGGCCCGTCAACGTCGAGGCGAACCGGCGCCACATGGTCTCCTACGATGCCGTGATCCTGAAGGGCGCGGATCATTTCCTGATGATGGACCGGCCGGAGGAGTTCAACCGGGCGCTGGAGCAGGTGATCCGGAAGATCATGTCGGCGGGTGAAGAGTAGAAATCGGGCCGAATGTGGTAGGTAGTGGCGGATCGCGGCACTCGTGTCTTTCGTGATGCATTCCTGAATAATCGGCGCCAGCGCGCCCGGTTCATACCGATCCGATGGCCGCGATTCCGGTCATCGCCGAAAGGAATCATCATGGCAACCGGCACGGTCCGACTCCACCGCGTCCTGCGGGCGCCCCCCGAGCGGGTGTACCGCGCCTTCCTCGACGCCGACGCGATGGCCAAGTGGCTGCCGCCGCACGGCTTCACCGGCAAGGTCCACCATCTGGACGCCAGGGTCGGCGGCACGTTCCGCATGTCGTTCACGAACTTCACCACCGGGGGCGGCCATGCCTTCGGAGGCGAGTACCTCGAGCTCGTGCCGAACGAGCGGATCCGCTACAGCGACAAGTTCGATGATCCGAACCTGCCCGGGGAGATGATCGCGACGATCACCCTGAAGGCGGTGTCCTGCGGGACCGATTTGGACATCGTGCAGGAGGGGATCCCCGAGGTGATCCCCGTCGAGATGTGCTACCTCGGGTGGCAGGAATCGCTCGTGATGCTGGCGAAGCTCGTCGAGGCCGAGATCGCGGAGCAGTGAACTGAGATCCAGGCGTCACGATCGATGTTCGTGACGCCTGGTCCCCTTCCGGATTCACTTGATGAGGGACAGCTTCCGGCTCTGGGTCGCATCGCCGGTCCGCAGCCGCGACACATATGTCCCGGCCGGCAATTCCCGTCCCGATTCGTCGCGGCCATCCCACTGCAGCGTGTGCCTGCCGGACTGCAGCGGTCCGTCGTTCAACCGTCGCACCTCGCGGCCGGCGAGGTCGTGGATCGTCAGCACCGCTTGCCCCGGTCGATCCAGCGTGAACGCCAGCGTCGTGCTCGGGTTGAAGGGATTCGGGCGGGGGTTGAGCAGGATCGTCGTCAGCGCGGGGACGGTGGCTATTGCGCGGCACAATTCGGCCCAGGTATCGCCGACCCCGCGTGATGACAAGGTGTAGGTGATCACCTCGCCCGGATGCAGGATGCCGTCGAGGTCGAGCGCGGAATATCCGGCGTCTTCGCGGTGCCAGGGCACGATCCAGGTGCGGTCGCCGAGGATCCCTTCCAGTCGCATATCGGGGATTTCGCGGCCCAAGCGCCAGTCGATCCGGAAACCGGCGTCGTCCCAGGCGGCGGCGAAGTCCTCGACGACGACCGGCAGGGGGTCGGCGCAGTCGAGGGCCAGGATGGCGAATCGTCTCGCGAAGTCGATGGTGGTGAGGTAGGTACCCACGAGTGCGATGTCCGTCAGGGAGCCGGCCGTAAGGCTGCCGAGAGTCCGGGGGGCGGCGGGGTCGCCGACGTCGATGACGAGCAGACCGAGACTTCCGGCAGCCAGGTAGGCCACGTTGCCGGACACCTCGACATCGGTGATGGGAAATTCCGCCATCTGTCCGACGGGAAGCGGCTGATCCGGATCCGACAGCTCGAAGATGAACAATCCATCTGTGCCGGCCATGAAAAGCTTGTCTCCGGCGATCGCCAGGCGGCGTCCCGGAGCCGCCAACTCGATCGTGTTCGTGACGGTGGGCGCCAGGGGATCGTGGATGTCGAGGATATCGAGGTATTCCGTGCTCAGGACGTAGGCGCGGTCTGCGCCGAGCGTGAGATGCTGGATGGCACGACCTGCCAGTAGAGATCCGACGTAGGGCGGGTCCGCCGGTTCGGCGAGATCGAAGATCTCGAGTCCTGCCGGCGCCACGGCGTACAAGGCCTGATCGGCGACGACGAAGCCGCGTTCGATGTGGAAGTCGCTGACGCGTGTGTTCGTCGTCCAGTCCCACGTTCCGGCGTGATCGGAGTTGGTATAAATGAAGTGCGAATACCCTGTGATGTGATTGTAGGCGCCGAAATCGTAGGTCGCTACGGTACCGATGAGCGTCGGTTCCGGAATGGCGGACATATCGTAAACGTTCGTCCCGCTGAATCCGACATAGAAATCGTAACCTTCAAAAAACAAGGAGGTGAAAGCGTGAGTGTCTGCAAATTGCAGATCGACAAGATTGCTGCCGTCACGCATGAAAGGCACTGTGCCGACAAATGGGTGGGTGTAATTACCTGAAGGTATGCGGATGATGTCGGTGCCGACCAACCAGAGATCCCCTCCGTTGCAACAGTAGGAATAACCGGTGATTGCTGGGTTCACCGAATAGGCATACTCGAGTTGACCGCCCGGCATGATCCTGATCGTGGAGAATCCGCTGTAATAGTCGGAGATATGGATCAGATTAGGGCCGACGGCGCAGCCATGGCATGTGAAGTAATCCGAGTCCGTGCCCAGTACCCCTCCTCCGATCGAGACCGGAGATCCTGGGTCGGTGACATTGCTCACACCATAATAGTGGGTGTTGTGTCTTTGGTCGAAATGGTGGAAGTAGGTCCACTTCGAGGTCCTGGCAAGGATGCCGTCATGCACATCCAGACTGCAAATGGTATAGTATTCCTCGTCCTGTTTGTCCCTGTTCAGCTCCACAGGTGCAGTCGGATCGGAGATGTCGAGGGTCACAAGGCTGTCTCCTGAGTAGCTGTTTTCGGTAGTCCAACAGGTGCCGTTCTCGCAAGCTATGGGGTAATTATATCCTTCGATGAGTGAAGCTTGTATCGGCGTATGCGGGTCGGAAATATCGACGATCCAAAGTCGGGAATTCGAAACGGCAGCGACGACGAGGCTGTCGGTAACCTGGAATTCATAAATTGTTCCCGGGGCCTCCAATTCCGATAGCACGACAGCCGCTTCCGGGTCCCCGAAGTCGACGATACGCAACGCCGGCGTGCCGCCGACGGCGAGCACGGCCAAGCTCCCCGAGACCTTCACCCCGACCAGGCTCGCGACATCAGCCACATAGGTCCCTTCGCGGTGCAAGCCCGCACCGGCATCCATGCGGAACCAGCCCACCTCGCAGCCGCCGAGTTCCGCCAACGGCGCCTTGGTGGCGCAACAGAGATGTTCGTCGTCGACATCGAGGGCGCTGTTCGCGTGGAACGTCCCCTCGATGATCGCATGCGGCATCGCGCCGTAGTCGGCGCATTGCTGGGCGGATACAGGCCGGCCGGCGCCGGCGACCAGCAGCAGCAGCGATGCGACCAGGCAGGATGCGGTGCGGCAGCTCATGGCGACCTCTTTCACGAGATGTTGGGCCGATGCGGTCTCGATAACGATCGGTATGCAGCTCAAGACATAATTTATGATATCAGGTGGTTATGCTCGGCGTCAATGTTCCTGCGGATCCTTGGCCGGCGTCCGCGCATCGAACCACGCCTCGAACCCGCAGACCAGCGTCCGCCCCGCCAGCGGCAGCCCGACCTGCGATTCCACCAGCGCGTCGAACACGTTGTCCACCCGCAGGTGCACGGCCCCGTGGGACAGCGGCCCCGGCCCGCCGGTCAGGGAGCGCGCGAGGCGCAGGTTGACCGTCCCCTGCGCCGGCAACCGCTTCAGCCCGTCGCCAGTATCGTTGACGTCGGCCGACATCCGCGGACCCAGCGCCATCCCCTCGAGCGTCGCCTGCCAGCCGCCGCCGCGCCACGCGGCCGACAGGAACGACACGTAGGCCGGCCGGTCCTCCACCGCACCCTCGTAGCGCCCGTCCTGCAGCCGGCGCGTGTCGATCACGCTGTGGTGGCCGCCGATCTCCCACGCCGGCACCGGTCGCCACACCGCCACCGCCTCGACGCCCAGCGTGCGCACCGCGTCGAGATTCACGCGCTGGAAGCGGTTCGAGCCGTCGTTCAGGCCCACGCGTTCGATCGCGCCGTCCAGGTAGCTCGCGAACCCGGTGAGCCCGAATTCCCACGGACCCCGCCGCGCCACGGCGCCCAGGTCCCACAGGTCCTGCACCTCGGGTGCCAGGCCGGGGTTGGGCACGAAGCGTCCCAGCGCGCCGGAGTAGAGCTCGCGCAGGGCCGGGAACCGGCTGCGGCGCGCGTACGAGGCATGCAGCGTCAGCGGCCCGCTCAGCAGGCGTTCCAGCCGCGCGAACGCCGCCGCCGCCCCGGTCGCGTCTCGGGCCGGCTTGTCGCCCGATTCGGGTGTCGATGCCAGATCCCAGCCGCCGCCGGCGCGCGTGCGCCACCCGCCGCCGAGATCGAGGTCCGCCTCGACGGCCGCCGCGCCGATGAACTGGGCGTACGTCAGCGCCGGTGCGGCGTACTGCAGCGACTCGCGATGGCGGGCGTAGCGCGCCGATGCCTGCACGGCCACGCTGCCGCGTTCGAGGTAGCAGGTCGCGCGGGCGCGGGCGAAGCCGGTGCGGTCGTCGTCGGTCTCGTAGTCGATATTCGGGGCGAGTACGGGCGTCGCATAGGTCGCGTCGTCGAAGGCGCGGATCTCCTGGTGGAACAGGTCGGCGGCGGCATCGACGATGAGCTCCCAGTCGTGGCCCCCGCCCAGCGGCGTGCGCAGGCCGGCGCCGAGCAGGCCGCGGCGCGCCGACGGGTAGCGCCAGAAGCGCGCGTCCGGGCCAAGGTGCGTCTCCGGCGGCACGCCCTTCTCGCCGTCCGAGCCGAGGAACGTCAGGTGCCAGACGGCGCCCGAGGCGCTGCGGCGCTGCAGGCGCAGCAGGAGCGAGGCTTGCTCCAGGTCGCTGTTGAGGCGCTGCCGCGACGGGCCCTGGTTGGTCGCGGCCGAGAGATCGGCCGGCACCACGTACCCGTCCTGCTCGCGCCACGATCCCGCCGCCAGCAACTCCCAGGCGCCCTGCCGGCGCTGGTGCAGCAGGCGGCCTTCGCGCAGGACCGACTCGCCGAACTGCAAGCCCAGCCGGGTGCGCGCGCCGTCCGCCGGCATCGTCTGCGGGCGCAGTTCGATGGTGCCGGCCAGGGCGTTTGGCCCTTCCAGCACGCTGCCGACGCCGCGAACCCCGCGCACCGACCCGATGGCGTCGACCGGCACCAGGCCGGCGTCCACGCGCTCGTCCCAGGGCACGTTCAGCGGGATGCCGTCCAGCCACAGCCGGAGGTGCCGTTCCGACGCGCCGCGCACCATGAACACGCTCTCGCCGCGGGAGTTGACCACGGTCCGGGTCGCCGGCAGCACGGGCGCCAGGTCGGCGGCCGATTGCAGGTCCTGGGCGCCCAGGACGATGGCGTCGACGGACGAGGCCGCGGGGTCGGTCGTGCCGGAAGCCGTCGACCCGTAGACGACGATGGGTTCGGTGATGACCCACACGGTGTCGGTACCGGTGATCTGCAGTTCGGCGGGGAAGGCGTCGGGGACATCGGTGGTGGCCGGGGCGGCCGTGGCGCAAAGCAGGACGGTGAGCACGGCAGGCATCGTGGGGCGCATGGGAAGTCCTTCGCGACTGTGAGCCGGTGTCGGGTCGACAGGCGGCCACCCGTCGGCATCCGATCACCCGACCGCTTCTACCACCTCAGGGCTGCGGGCGTCAAGTCGCCGGGCCCGGTTCCGAGGCGGGATTGCGATGGTGCCTGCGGCGTCGGGGCATGGTAGGATGGCCTGCGGGAGGTAGGTATCGGTGAACCGCGACTGGATCGATTGGTCAGCCGGGTTCTACGAGCCGGACGTTGCGGATAACAGGAGTAAACCATGCACACTTCCGCATCCCTGCTCGATCTGCACGAACGCACCCACCGCGGGTTGGCGGCGCTGCTCGTCCACTGCCGCGGCTTCACGGCCGAAGAGCTGCACCGCGAGCTGCCGGGTTTCGGTTACCCGACCGTCCAGCTGCAGCTGCACCACGTCATCGGCGCGCAGCGCTACTGGATCGGCGTGCTGCAGGGCCGGATCGACGCCGACGAGGACGCGCCCGACTTCCCGACGGTCGAGGCGCTCGCGCGCCTCCGCGAACAGGTCTTCGCGGCGACCGAGGTGTACCTGCGCGCCGTGTCCGCTGAAGAACTGGCTGCGGCCCGGCCGATGACGACCTGGGGGAACCGGGAGAAGACTCTCGCGCCGCAGCACGTGGTGCTGCGCGTGCTGACGCACGTCTTCCACCACCAGGGCCAGCTCACCGCGATGTGCCGCCTGCTGGGCCGGCCCTGCGAGGGGTTGGACTACCCGCTGGACTGACTCGCGGAACCGGTGTTGCGAACCGGGTGTTGAACACTCTATCGTACTTTGGTGCCCGGCTATCAGGGAGCTTCCATCCTGACGACCCTACGGCGAATTTCCTTCCGGCCCTGGCTGCTGCTGCCGCTGCTCGCCGGTTGTGCGGGCGACGGCGGGCTCGACGTCGTGCGCGTCGAGCGCGGCGCGCTGCCGCTGGTCATGGTCGAGACCGGCGAGATCGCCGCCGTGCGCGCGCAGGACCTGCGGCCGCCGCAGGACTGGCAATCCTCGCTGACCATCGTCGAGCTGGCGCCCGAGGGGACCGTCGTGGCGGTGGGCGACACCGTCGCGCGCTTCGACGACAGCTCCCTGGCGCGGCCCCTGGCCGACGTCGAGGACCGCCTGCGCAACCTCGCCGCCCAGCGCGAGGGGACGGTCGCCAGCCAGTCCAGCCAGCGGCAGGCGCTGGTCGACGCGGTGGCCATGGCCGAGCTGAGCCGCGAGCAGGCGTTGCTGCAGCTCACCAAGCTGCAGTTCGAGTCGCAGACCCGCCGGCAGGAGTCCCAGCTGACGGCCGAGCGCGCCCGCATCGCGCTGGACGAGGCCCGCGCGAAGCTCGTGGCGCAGGCGGTGTTGGACAGCCTGGCCCTGGCCAAGGCGGACCTCGAGCTGGACGACGCGCGCACCGAGCGGGCGTCGCTGCTGGAGCGGCGGCGGGCCAGGTCGCTGCTGGCGCCGCTGCCGGGGCTGGTGGTCTACCTCGAGCAGGAGGACCGCCAGGGCAAGCGCACCAAGCCCCGGGTCGGCGACGCGATCGATCCCTGGCGGCCCATCATCCAGATCCCGGACCTGTCGGCGATGCAGGTGACCATGATGGTGCACGAGGTGGACCGCCACCGCGTGGCGACCGGCCTGCCGGTGACGCTGCGCCTGGAGGCGTACCCCGAGGCGGTCTTCACCGGCCGTATCGAGAGCGTCGCGCGCCTGGCCGCGGAGCTGGAGGCCGGCACCGGCGTGCGCGGGTTCGCGACCGTGGCCCGCATCGACGGGTCGGATCCGCGGCTGCGGCCGGGGATGACGGCCATCGTGGAGATCGGGCTCGGCGAGGTCGCCGACGCCGTGCTCGTGCCGCGCTCCGCGGTCGTCGAGCGCGACGGCGAGTGGCTGGTCTACCCGCGCGCCGACTGGCCGCGGCCGCAGCCGGTGCGGCCCGTCGCCGTGACGGCGATGACCGTGGCGGTGGCGTCGGGCGCGGCCGACGGCACCGGACTGCCCGCCGGCACCGAACTGGTCGCCGCGCCCCCGAAAGAGGAAGAATGACCATCCCGTCCCGTCGACGCATCCTGACGGTCGCCGTTCCGGCGGCGCTGCTGCTGGCGGCGATCCTGGCCCTGGGCTCGCGCCGGCGGCCGGACGCGCTGGTGACCGCCGTCGCCAAGCGGGGCGAGCTGGTCATCGACGTGGCCACCGTCGGCCAGGTGGAGGCCGTCAAAAGCCGCAGCGTCTCCCGCCAGCGCACGGGGTTCTCGTGGGACGCGGTGCAGATCGCGCAGATGGCGCCCGAGGGCAGCGTGGTCGAGGAGGGCGACTTCCTGGTCCAGCTCGACCAGACCACGACCAGCCAGCAGCTCGACCAGGTCGAGAACTCGCTGCTGAACGCGCGGGCCGAGCTGGCGCGGCGGCGGGCCGAGATCGACCAGCGTCTCGCGGAGCTGGAGAGCGCGCGCCTGAACCAGGAGTACGGCTACGAGCAGACCCGGCTGCGCTACGACCTGATGACCTTCGAGGCCGAGGTGCGCCGCCGCGAGCAGGAGCTGGAGCTGAAGAAGGCCGAGCTGTCGCTGCGCGAGGCCGGCGACCGGCTGGCCGCCCAGCGGATCATCGCCGAGGCCGAGCTGGCCAAGGCCCAGTACGACGTGCGCAACGCCGAGATGCAGATGGCGCAGGCGCGCGAGGCGCTCGCGTCGCTGACGATCACGGCGCCGGAGCCCGGGCTGGTCGTCTACAAGAGTTTCCGCGGGGGCAAGATCAAGGTCGGCGACCAGGTCTGGCCCGGCATGGAGCTGATCGACCTGCCCGACCTCTCGCAGATGCAGGTGCGCACGCGGGTCAACGAGATCGACGTGCGGCGGATCGCCGTGGACCAGGAGGTGGTCGTCACGGTCGACGCCCTGGCCGGCCTGGAGTTCCGCGGCAAGGTCACGCGCATCGCCACGCTCGCGCGGGCCGAGGGCGAGGCCAAGGTCAAGGTCTTCGACGTCGACGTCCTGATCGAGGGCGCCGCCGGCGACCTGCGCCCCGGCATGACCGCCCAGTGCCGGATCATCGTCGCGCGCCTGGCCGACGTGGTGATCGTGCCCCTGGAGGCGGTCTTCGAGCGCGACGGCGGCAGCGTGGTCTTCGCGGTCGACGGCCGCGTCGCGGCGCGGCCGGTGACGCTCGGGGAGCGCAGCGACGACTTCGTGGAGATCGAGTCCGGACTGGAGGCGGGCGAGACGGTCTCGCTGCGGGACCCGCAGCGGCCGCTGCCGGCGGCTCCCGACCCGGACGCGGCGCGGGAGGCGAAGCCCTGAGCATGCCCCTGCTGCAGACGGCGCGCGTCGGCGTGGCGGGCCTCGCGGCCCACCGCCTGCGCTCGCTGCTGACCACCCTGGGCATCGTCTTCGGCGTGGCGGCGGTCATCGCCATGCTGTCGATCGGCGAGGGCGCACGCCGGCAGGTGATGGCGCAGTTCGCGCTGCTGGGCATCGACAACCTGCTGGTCGTCGACAAGCCGCCGCCGGCGCCCGACGACGCGGAGCAGGGCCGCCCCTTCAGCCCCGGACTGTCGCTGGCCGACGCCGCGGCGATCCGCGAGGTGCTGCCCGGGGTGGGGCGCGTGGTGCCGCTGCGCATCGTCGAGCTGGACGTGCAGGCGGGACGCAAGCGCGTATCGGCCAGCGCCGTCGGCACGACGCCCGACTACGTCGCGGTCATGCGCAGCCGCCCGGCGGCGGGGCGCTTCTTCACGGCCTCCGAGGTGGATTCGGTGTCGCGGGTGTGCGTGCTCGGTCCGGGGCTGGCCCGCGAGCTGTTCCTGCTCGCCGACCCGCTCGGGGAGCGGGTCAAGATCGGGCGCGACTGGTACGACGTGATCGGGGTCATGGCCGGGCCGCCCGCCGGGGCCGGGGACCGGCTCGAGGACGTGCGCGACACCGACCGCGACGCCTACGTCCCGGTGAGCTGCGCCCTGCAGCGGCTGCCCCGCAAGGTCGGGGAGAGCGAACTGCACCGGCTGGTGGCGCAGGTCGGGGATACCGACCGCATCCTGGAGACGGCGGCCGTGCTGGGTGCGCTCGTCGAGCGGCGCCACCGCGGCGTCGACGACCACCGCCTGGTGATCCCCCAGCAGCTGATCCGGCAGCAGCAGTCCACCCAGCGCATCTTCAGCATCGTCATGGGGGCGATCGCGGGCATCTCGCTGCTGGTCGGGGGCATCGGCATCATGAACATCATGCTGGCCAGCGTCCTGGAGCGCACCCGCGAGATCGGCGTGCGCCGCGCCGTGGGCGCCACGCAGAGGGACGTGCTGCTGCAGTTCCTGCTCGAGGCCGTCGGCGTCAGCTTCCTGGGCGGCCTGATCGGCGTGGCCTGCGGGATCGGTCTGGCGCAGGCCGTCGCCCGCTACGCGGGCTGGCCGGTGGCCATCGCGCCGTGGTCGGTGCTGCTGGCGTTCGGCGTCTCGGCCGTCGTGGGCGTCGTGTTCGGCTACTACCCCGCGCGCCGGGCGGCGCGCATGAACCCCATCGACTCCATCAGGTACGAGTGATGAAAACACTGCTCATATGCTGCCTGGCGGCGCTCGCCGCGCCCGGTCTCGCCGCCGCGGCCGGTGCCCCGGCCGACACCGTCTCGCTGACCTTGGACGCGGCGCTCGACCTGGCGCTGGCCGACGGCTACGACGCCCGCGTCGTGCGGTTGGACCTGCTGCAGGCCGAGCAGGACGTCGCCGCGGCGCGCGGGCGCTTCAAGACCCAGGTGGGCCTGGAGTTCGACGCCCCGAACTACGACGAGTCGGTGCAAGGGGTGAGCGTGCCGGGACAGCTGCCGCAGTACACGACCTACGGCAGCCGCGAGTGGCGCGCCGGCCTGTCGCTGACCCAGCCCCTGCCGACCAACGGCAGCATCGGGCTGTCAGGCGACGTCTACCACCGCACCGACACCGTCTACGACGACCTGACCGACGCCAACCTCGAGAGCCGCACCTTCTTCAACAGCTACCGTATCGACTTCGCGCAACCGCTGCTGGTGCCCAACGCCCTGAAGCTGTCGCTCGAGCGCGCCCGGCTGGCCCTGGACGAGTCGCGGCGCGAATTCACCGCAGCCCGGCTCTCGATCGTCTACGACGTCACCGCCCGCTTCTACGAGTACCTGAGGGCCCAGCGCCGCCTGGAGATCGCCCGCACCGACCTCGCCCGCCAGCAGGAGGCCTTCCAGCTCGCCAGCCGCAAGTTCGAAGCCGGCCTGATCCCCGAGGTCGAGGCCCTGCAGATGGAGGTGGACCTCGCCCAGAGCCGCAACGACCTGCTCGGGGCCGAGGGGGCCGTCGCCCGCGCCGCCGACCGCTTCAAGCTGGACGTGGGCCTGCCGCTGGACGCCGCCCTGCGCGTGGAGGCGGAGACCGCGCCGCGCTTCTACGAGGTCGACCCCGACCTGGCGCTGCGGCACGCCCTCGATCACCGCGCCGAGATCCGCAACACCGAGGCCGGCCTGCGCCGCGCCGAGATCACCGTCGCGGAGACCGACGCCCGCTCGGCCATCAAGGGCGAGCTGCGCGCCTACTACGGCCTCACCGGCGTCGGCAGCAGCGACGACGACCTCTCCCTGCGCGGCATGTGGGACCTGAGTTGGGACGACCTGCGGCAGCGGCCCGGCAACAAGGGCGTGGCGCTCACCCTCTCGGTGCCGCTGTGGGACAGCGGCGTCAACGGCGCCGAGGTGGCGGCGGCCCGCGCCGCGCTCGAGCGCAGCGAGCTGGGCATCGACCGCCAGCGGCGAGCGGTCGTGCTGCAGGTCAACGCGGCCCTGAGCAACCTGGCCGAGAGCCGCGCCCGCCTCGAGGCCCTGGCCCGCAGCGTCGAGGTGGCCGGCCGCGGCCTCGACATCAGCCTGCAACGCTTCGACAACGGCGACATCACGAGCCAGGACCTCGCCCTGGACCGCAGCCGGCTCACCCAGGCCAGCCTGGCCTACCTGGACGCCTTCATCCAGTACCAGCTGGCGGGGGCGGATCTGCGGCGGCAGACGCTGTGGGACTTCGAGGGGGGGCGGTCGCTGGTGGCGGAGGCCGGGGAGCGCTGAGCGGCACCCCGGCCGGCAATCGTCCGGGACTTTGCTCTCAGCGCACCAGGACCATCTTCCGGGCCTCACCCTGCTGGCGGCCATCTACGATCAGTCGGTACAGGTAGATGCCGCTGGCCGCCTCGCGTCCGCGTCGGTCGCGGCCGTCCCACTCCAGGCTGGCGGGGCCGGCCGGCAAGAGGCCACCCTCGAGGCGGCGCACCAGCACGCCGCATGCGTCGTGGATCAGTACCGCAGGCGAGCCGCTGCGATCGAGACGGAAGCTGATCCATGTACTCGGATTGAATGGGTTGGGCCGGTTGTACAGCGCGGGGCCGACGGCGTCCGGTGCGCCGGTCGCGCCGATGACGGCGAATTCCACATCGAGCGGCGATCCGTCCAGCGTCAGCGTGACTCCGTCCTCGCCGCGCAGCGAGGGCAGCAGCGTACGGCCGGCGCAGCGCAGCTCCAGGTCGAGGTCGGCGGGAAGATCGTCCCGGTTCCAGCGAAGATGGATCTTTCGCGCCGCCGCCGACTCGAGGCGAGCCGCGTACACGGGACGAACCGCGTCCGCGGCGCGGATGTCGGCAGTAAACAGCTGTACCCCCGCGTCCGCCCAGTCGGGTCGCAGCAACGCGAGCCTCGGCTCGCCGGCGGCGCCTGCCGGTGCGGGCAGGTCCTTGGCGGGGTCGCGGGCGTCGGTGGCGTCGGCGTGCTGGCCGATGACGATGCTGGAGGCGGCGCCTTCGATTCCGATCGTGAGGGCCCAGGTGCCGGTCGTCGGGGTGGCTGATGCGGCCGTGAGCGCGGAACCGTTCACCGTCAGGTCCGTCGGCACGAAGACCAGCGGTCTCAAGGGGTCGTCGCTCTGCAGGACGATCATGGCGCGGTGCGTGCCGGCGGCGACGTTCGACGCTTCGAACGACACCGTCACGTCCTGCGTCCCTCCTGGCGGCACGAGTCCCGTCGTCGGCGCCACCGTCAGCCAGTCGGCCCTCAATCCCACCAGGAAGATCTCATTCTGCGCCAGTTCGACCGCGTCGCGCAGTCCATCGCCGTCGTCGTCGGCAGTGTAGTTCGCCGTCTGGAAGGCGTTGTAGATCGCGCGGCCGGTCGCGTCGAGGATGATCGCGGCGGAGTTGGGGTATTCGGGGAACGACGCCAGCCGTCGGGCGCCGGGCAGCGCCGTGGCGAGTTGGCCGTCGCGGATGTGCTGGTTCGCGTCCCAGCGCAGATCATGGATCTCGTTGGGCCAGTGGAAGCAGACGTGCCGTTCCTCGAAGGCAGCGACATCCTGCGGCGTGGTGAAGGTCGACTGGTACGAGATGCCCAGACGTGGGACCAGGGCGTGGCTGACGTAATAGTACAGACCCCAATCGGCGAAGATCAGGGAGCCGCCGGCGTCGAGATGCGCCAGCATGGTGTTCAGGGCCGTGGCCGAGGTCGGCTGAGAATAGTTGTTGGCGATCATCAGGTCCCAGGGACCGTCGTTCGTCGCCGCGGCTACGAAGTCTTCCCAGGTCGTGGTCAGGGTATGGCCCAGACCCATTCGTCGCAACGCGATGGTGAAGGCGTCGTTCTCCGCTTCGAAGGAGGACTGCAGCAGGATGCGGGGGGCATCCGGCGTCGCCAGGACGGGTAGATACTCGCGGTTCCCGAAGGACGTGGAGATGACCTGATCGCAGTTCCACTCACCCGTCTTGGGGCCGCTCGACGCGTTCGGCGGGTCGCGGAAGCTGAAGGCGGGGCTGCCCGGGATCGTGTCGGGGGGGATCGGCAGGCAGGTGATCGCCGACCAGTTCAGCTCTCCTGCACCTTGGTCGGCGATGGTCAGGATCCGCGACGCAAAGCCGCCGACGGGCAGGGTGACCGCGAGAGAATCCGGCGACACCGCGATCACCGGCGGCGCCAGCCCGGTTCCGGACAGGGGGATCGTGATCGTCGGTTGGCGGCGGTCGTCGCTCGTGATCGACAGCGCACCGGCGACCTCGCCGAGGGATGCCGGGGTGTAGATCACCGACAAGACCCGTGTCTCTTCCGGCGCCAGCATGAGCGGACCGGCGGGAGAGACCGTGAACTCCGGATGGTCTGACGACACGGCGTCGATCGTCAGCGGCTCGCAACCGCGGTTGGCGACGGGCAGGGATCGCGTGGTCGTGGCGCCGATCTGCTGGGGAGCGAAGCCAACGCCCGTCTGGGCGACCTGGATGTAAGGTTCGCCAAGCGTCTGCAGTGTGACCGGGATGTCGTGCGTGGGCATTCGCGGGTCGTTGTTGCCCACGACGATCCGCGCCGCGAAGACGCCGGCGCAGTAGTCCGTCGTCTCAGCCAGGAACGTGGCGTCGAAGCCCACCGTCACGATCTGGGATTCCCCGGGGGCGATGACGCCCATGGTCGGCCATACGGACAGCCAGCGCGTGGCGTCCACTAGCATCATGATCTCGTTTTCCGCGAGTTCGACGAGATCGCGCCGACCGTCACCGTCGTCGTCACCGGTGTAGATGCGCGGCGGGAAGGCGTTGTAGATCGCCCGTCCCGACGGGTTCAGGACGACGGCGGGCGAGGTGGCGAGGCCCTGGAACGAGGCCAGGGCGCGCGCTCCCGTTCCCGTCTCGACGATGATGACGTCGATGTTGTTCGAGTCCAGATCCCAGTGGAAGGAGTGCACGGAGTTGGGCATGCGGAAGCAGCGGTGATCGGGATCTGCCGCGGCGAAGTCCAACGGCGTCGTGCTGTAGGCCCGGTACGCGACGCCCAGGCGGGACATCAGTTCGGCGTCACTCTGGGAGTAGTTCGCCATGTCGGAGAAGATCAGGAACCGCCCTAGGTCGAGATGGGTCTTCAGGGCGTTGTAGGCGCTCGAGTCGTTGTACAGGGTGGCGTTGTTGACGATCACCAGATCCCAGGGGCCGCCCTGGAGCAGCCAGGTCGTGAACTCCTGCCAGCTCGTGGTCTGGGTGAAATCGAGTCCGAGCCGGTTCAGGGCAGTGATGAAGACGTCGGTCGCCATGTCCAGCGAGGGCAGCAACAGGATCCTCGGTGCGACGCGATCCCCGCCGGCAGGCCTGTCGACGACGGACGTCGAGAGCGTCCAGATCAGGTCGCCCGTTCCTGAGTTGGCGATCGACAGGGTTCTCGTCTCCGATTCTCCGACGTAGAGCTGCGAGACCAGCGATTCAGGCGTCACCGCGATCACGGGCGCGTTCAGGCCGGTACCGGTGAGCGGCACGGCGATCGCGGATTCGTCGTCGTCATCGCTCTCGACCGTCAGGGTGCCGGTGACCGGGCCCGCGCTCGACGGGGCGTAGGTCGCGATCACGTCCCGCGTCGCACCGGGGGGCACGGTGAACGGTCCGGCGGGCGTCGCGATGAAATCGACGTGGTCGGAGGTCACGGCGGTCACCGTCAAGGGCGCGCAGCTGATGTTGGCGATGGTCAGCACGGCATCAGTCCGCGATCCGACGTAGCGCGCTCCGAAGTCGAAGGCCGACGGCGACATCGAGATCTCCGGTTCGCCGAGCACGTCGAGCGACGCCGGCAGCACGGATTCCGGCGTCAGCGGGTCGTTGCTGCTCAGGACGATGTCCGCCGTGAAGACACCGCCGCAGATGTCCAGCGCGTTGAACCAGACCTTGGCTTCCATCTTCTCGCCGGGCGGAACCGTGCCGGCTTCCGGCTCGATCTGCAGCCACCCGGAACCCGCCAGCCAGTCGAAGACCTGGTTGCCGAAGAGGCGGTTGTCGTCGCTGTTGAGGCCCCAGACGGCGAACAACTCGTCGGAGAACGCGATCACCCGACCGCGCCCGACGTGCGAGCAGGCGGCGACGCCGGCGCCCCGGACGTCGCTGACGATGATCCGGGCCGGGACGGCCGTCGCGGCGAGGGTCGCGCCGGGGCTGTTCAGGAAGAGGGCGCCGATGCCGGCCGTGGTCGCGTGCGGCTCGATCCCTGACGTGGTGCCGCCGAGAGGGTTGGGGTAGCCGTACGCGATGCCGGCGCCGACCGCGGACAGGATCGCGTTGAAATACACCACGGAAGTGTCGGTGTCGCCTTCGAGGATCAGGCTGCCGCCTTGGCGCAGCCATGCCGAAAGCGTCGCGAGCTCGGCCGTCGTGAAGCCCGATGAGCAGGCGCTGGACCAGAGGACGTCGCTTCCCGCCAGGATCTCTGCGGTGATGGGCTGCCAGTTGACCGTCACGGTCGCGCCGCGTAGCACGAGGTCGCCGATCATGGAGCTCCAGTTGGCGTGATCGGACTGGGTATGGCGGCGGTCCCACAGGATGCGCAGCCCGGTCAGGTCGCGCAGCTCGGCGGTCAGCGCTCCGCAGGCGGCGGCGCCCGGGTGCGGCGGCAGCGTGTACGTGCGCGTGGCCGCGGCATGCCGGACCTGGGCCGACCAGACCAGGTCGCCTTGGCCGTGGTTCTTGATCGTCAGGGGCAGGGCGGTCTCGCCGACGAAGGCGGGCAGAGCGACCGCGAACGATGTGGGAGTCGTCGTGATCGAAGACGGTTCCGTACACGCGCCGATCAGGGGCACGGACATGACGGGCTCGTCCGGGTCGTCGCTGGCGATCGACAGCGCGGCGGCGTGCGACCCGGCAACGGACGGCGAGAACGCGATGGACACCACCAGCGCTTCCTGAGGCGCCAGCAGCGCCGGCCCGGCGGGATCGACCGTGAAGATGGGGTTGCCCGTCGATAGCGAGGCGATCGACAGCGGGGAGCATCCCTCGTTGGTCAGGGTCAGCGTGGCGGTCGTCGCATCGCCGGGGTGGACGGCGCCGAAGGCGACGGTGGCCGGCGCGACGGCGAGGTCCGCTTCGCCGAAGATGTCGAGAGCCGCCGGGGCCGAGACTTCCGGAGTCTGCGGGTCGTTGCTGACCACGGCGATCCGCGCCGAGAGCGCGTCGCCGCAACGGCCGTAGGCGTCGAACACCACGGTCAGGTCCTGCGCGGCGCCGGGCGGGACCGAGCCCCCGGCCGGATCGATCCGCAGCCAGTTGTCCACGGCCAGCCAGTCGAACACCTGGTTGCCGAAGAGCCGGTTGTCGTAGGTGCCCAGTTCGCCGTTGCCGAACATCTCCTCGCTCAGCGCGATCAGGCGGCCCCGGCCCGTTTCGCACCAGGCGCCCGTGGGGTTGCCCACGGTGTCCCGCAACAGGATCCGGGACGGATGGACCACGGCGGCGAGCCGGGCGCCGGGGCTGGCGAAGGAGAGGCGCGTGACGCCAGACGTGGTGGCGTGCGGAGTGATCCTCGTGGTCGGTCCGGATACGGCGTCATCGGCGCTGTAGGTGATGTCGGCGCCCGATGCGGACAGGATCGCGTTGAAGACGGGCACCGAGGCATCGGAGTCGCCGCTGAGCAGCAGCCCGCCACCCCGCTGCACCCAGGCGGCCAGCAGGTCGAGCTCGCCAGCCGACCAGCCTGCGGCGCAGTTGACCGTCCAGACGAGGTCGAACCCGTCCAGCAGATCCGAGGTGACCGGCGAGGTGTTGACCACGACGGCGGCGCCGCGCAGCTCGAGATCCCCGATCATGGACGACCAGCCCGCTGGTTGAGCCTGGCCGTGGTGGGCGGCCCACATGACGCGCACGCCGGACAGATCCTGCAGGTCGGCCGCCAGTCGCGACTCCGGTTCGAAACCGAGGGCGGGCAGATCGAACGGTCGCGTCGTGGAGGCGTCCAGGACCGAAGCCGTCCAGTCGAGGTCGTGGTCGCCGGTGTTGGCGATCGTCAGGGATCGGGTCGTGCCGGCGCCGGGATGGAGCTCCGCTGCGAGCGAACCCGGCGTCAACGAGATCACGGGCGCCGGCAGGCCGGTGCCGGTCAGCGGTACCGCCACCGTCGGCTCGTCGGGGTCGTCGCTCGCGATCACCAGATTGCCCGCGATCGGGCCGTGCGTGACCGGACGATAGTCCACCTGCAGGGTCTGCCGCGTGTTCGGGGGGATGGTGAGCGGCGTGGCCGGGGTCGTTGCGAACTCTTCGTGATCAGAGGTCATGTCGGTGACGGTCAGATCGCGGCAGCCGTCGTTGACGAGGTCCAGCATCAGGGACGCCGTGGTCCCGGCAAAGCAGGAGCCGAAGTCGAGGGATGCTGGCGTGACGGTGAGGTCGCCCCCCCCGCTCACGTGCAAGGCCGCCGGCACGGCGATCGCCGGTGTCGCGGGGTCGCTGCTCGCCAGTTCCAGGCATGCTGCAAGGTCACCGTCGCACAGGCGGGTGGCGTCGAAGGTCGCCGTCAGCACCTGGGTGCCGCCGCCGGGCACGACGCCGGCCGCCGGTTCCAGCGTCAGCCACGAAGGGCCGAAGCCGACGAGCAGGATTTCGTTCTCAGCCAGCTCGACGACGTCGCGCAGGCCGTCGTCGTCGTCGCTGGACGTGTAGTTCGCGCTCTGGAAGCCGTTGAAGATCGCGCGGCCCGTCGCGTCCAGCACGATCGCGCCGGAACCGGGATGCCCCTCGAACTCGGCCAGGCGCAAGGCGCCGTCGCGCACCGCGACGATCTGGCCGTCGCGCGTGGTCAGGTCCACGTTCCAGAACAGGTTGCTGACCGCGTTGGGGTCCCGGAAGCAGCGGTGCTGCGGGTTGATCGCCGACACGTACAGCGGCGTCGTGAACGTCGACGCGTAGTCGATCCCCAGACGGGCCAGCAGCGTGTGGTGGTCGTAGCTGTAGACCGCCCAGTCGGCGAAGATCAGCGAGCCTCCCAGGTCGAGGTGGTCGACGAGCGCATCCAGGCCGGTTGCCGTCGGGGAGGCGAAGTAGTTGTCGACGATCACCAGATCCCACGGGCCTTCGCTCTCGAGGGCGGACTCCAGCTCGAACCAGTCCGGCACCAGGGTGTGGCCGAAGCCCAGGCGCTGCAGGGCCAGGCTGTAGGCGTTGCTCGCCGGTTGGTAGGATGCCAGCAGCAGGACGCGGGGCTCGTAGCCGGCCGACCGGTCGCCGGCGTAGAGGCGGCGGCCGATCCAGGGTTCGCCCGGTGGGGTGCCGTTGGCTACGCCGGCGTCCGGCGCGACCGCGCGCCGCGGCAGGTCGCTGATCGTGAAGGAGGCGCCGCGCGTCCGCAGCGCGAGGGCGCGGGCGGCGCTCACGCTCGCCGACCACTCCAGGGCGAATCCCCCAGCATTGCGGACTGATAACAGCGCGGTGCTGCTCCCGCCCGGGTCCAGCGATGCGCGCAGGGAGTCGGGGCTGACGACGATCACCGGCGGCGTCGCGGCCGTCCCCGTCAGCGGGATCGTGGACGCGGGGGTGACGGGATCGTCGCTCAGGATCGTCAGCGTTCCGGCCGCGGTCCCGATCTGCACGGGCGCGTAGGTCACGGGAACCGCGCGCGAGGCGTCGCGCGCCAGCGTGAACGGGGGGGTCGGCGCGACGACGAAGGCGGCGTGGTCCGAGGACACGGCGTCGACCGACAGCGTCGTGCATCCGGTGTTGGTCAGGTACAGCGTGTCGTTCACGGCGGCGCCGAGCAGCAGCGTCCCGAAATCCAAGCCTTCCGGCGCGACCACGAGGTGCGGGAGCGAAAGGGGGGTGATCGTCGCCGTCACCGCGGCCGACGGCACGAGCGGGTCGTCGCTCTCCACCACGATCAGGGTCGAGCCCGGCACGCCGCAGTCGGGCGCGGCGGTGAACGTCACCGTTACGGCCTGGGTGGCGCCGGCCGTCAGCGTGCCGCCGTTCGGCGCGATCGTCAGCCAGCGGCGGCCGCAACCGACCAGGCTGATCTCGTTCTCGGCCAGTTCGACCACGTCGCGCAGGCCGTCGCCGTCGTCGTCGGCCTGGAAATTCGACGCCTGGAAGGCGTTGAAGACGGTGCGGCCCGACGCGCCCAGCACGAGGGCGGCGGCCTCCGGATGGCCCTGGAACGTCGCCAGCCCGGACGCGCCGTCGAGGACGGAGACGAACTGCCCGTCGTAGTTGTGCTGGTTCAGGTTCCAGTGGAGCGCGGCGATCTCGTTCGGACGCCGGAAGCAGCGGTGCAAGGGGGTGGCGGCCGCGAAGTCGTATGGTTGGGTGAAGGACGACTGGTAGGAGACGCCCAGTCGCGCCAGCAGGTCGTGCGCCGGGTAACTGAAGAGGGACCAGTCGGCGTAGATCAGGGAGCCGCCGGTGTCGACGTGCAGGGTCAACGCGTCGAGGCTGGCGGTCGTCGGGTACATCGAGTAGCTGTTGACGATCACCAGGTCCCAGGGGCCGTCGTTCGTGAGCGCGGCGCCCAGGGAGGTCCATCCCGTCACCATCGTGCAGCCGAGCCCGATCCGTTGCAGGGCCAGGACGAAGGCGTCGTGCGACGGGTCGAGCGAGGCGTAGACCAGGATGCGGGGCTCGTCGCCCGTCGCGCGATCGGCGGTGCAGATGCGCGTGCCGAACCCGGGGTCGTCGGCCGCACCGCCGTTGTCGCCGGCCGCGGGCCGGTCGGCCGGATCGGGGGGGAGGTCACGGTAGGTGAAGACGGACCCGCGGGTCCGAGGGTAGAACGCCTCGGCGTCGGAGGTGAACGCGGTCCAGTTCAGGTCGCCCGTGCCCGCATTGGTGATCAGCAGCGAACGCTCGGCGGTGCCGCCGGGCGGGAGCGCGACCGTCAGCGCCTCGGGTTTCACGCCGATCGCGGGGGTGGCCGAGGCGGGAGCCGGAGCGCTCGGGACGAGGACGCCCAGGGTCAACAGCATTGACGCTAACGCGTTGACGCGCAAAGAGATGCGATCTCGGCTCGGCATGGGGGCCTCCAGCGGATGATGGTGGTCGCGGGTATCCGTACCGATGGCGATGAGAATATCATGTCATGATGGTACCGCGCGGGAACGGCGGGAGTCAACCTGCAGCGGTCAGGCCCAGGGAGCGATCATCCCCCAGCCCGCGAGCTTCGCCTCGAACTCCGCCCGCTCCCGGTGCCGCTTCAACCCGCCGGCCCCTTGCTCCAGCCACCCCGCCGCGCGTGCGATCCCGAGGGCCCGCTCGCCGTCCCCGGACCCGATCGCCCCGAGGATCTCCTGCTCGATGCGCGACAGCGACGCCGCGCCGAGCCGGTAGTCGAGGAAGGCCTCCCACACCAGCGGCACCCACTTCGCCACGATCCGCTCGCCGATCACCGTGGCGTACGCGCGGATCTCCTGCTGCGCGTGCGCGTCCATGCGCAGCGACAGGAAGTGCAGCAGGTTGTGCAGGTCGATCTTCCAGTAGGCCTCGGTGTAGGTGCACAGCGGCAGGTCCTTGCGGGCCTGCTCGCGGGCGACGCCGCGGGCGATCTTCTCCTCGTACACCCGGCGCGCCAGCGCGTGGACCTCGCGCTCGCCGGCGGTGAACGCCGCGCCCTCGGCCTCGCCGAAGCAGCCGGCGCTGCCCTGCCGGTTGTCGTCGGCCTGGCGGCGCCACTGGCCAGGCGCCGTGCGCTGCGCCGAGTCGGTCACGATCGAGTAGCGTGAGCTCACCTCGTTGACCGAGGCCGAACGGTGCCGGATCCACTGCCGCCACGCGTCCATCGGCACGCGCACGTGCAGCTTCAGCTCGCACATCTCGAAGGGGGTGGTGTGGCGGTGGCGCAGCAGGTAGCGGATCAGGCCGCGGTCCTCGCTCACCTGCTTGGTGCCGTCCCCGTAGGAGACGCGGGCCGCCTGCACGACGGCGCGGTCGTCGCCCATGTAATCGACGACGCGCACGAAGCCGTCGTCCAGCACGGGCAGCACGACGCCCAGCAGCTCGTCCAGGGCGGGCACGGCGGCCCGGGTCACGCGTTCGGCCTGCGGCTGCATCGGCGGCTCCTGCGGTCTAGTCGTGGAAGGTTTCGCTGGCCGTGCGCTCGATCAGTTCGTCGTCGGCGTGCTCGCCCACGGTCACCCGCAGCAGCGGGTCGCGGGCCATCGCCGCGCGGATGGCGAACTCGGCGCCCTCGTTGCGGGCCCAGGCGCGCCGGGCGATGCCGTTGTTGACGTCCCAGTTGAGCATCAGGTCCAGGCGGCGGTCGGCGTCGGCGGTGCCGTCGAGCACCAGGCCGAAGCCGCCGTTGATGACCTCGCCCCAGCCCACGCCGCCGCCGTTGTGCAGCGAGACCCAGGTGGCGCCGCGGCAGGCGTCGCCGGCGAAGTTCTGCACGGCCATGTCGGCGCACCACTGCGAGCCGTCGCGGATGTTGGCCGTCTCGCGGTAGGGGCTGTCGGTGCCCGAGACGTCGTGGTGGTCGCGGCCGATGACCACCGGCGCCGACAGGCGCCCGTCGCGGATCGCCGCGTTGAAGGCGGCCGCGAGGCGGCGGCGCCCCTGGTCGTCGCTGTAGAGGATGCGGGCCTGGCTGCCCACCACGAGGTGGTTGTCGCCGGCACGGCGGATCCAGCGCAGGTTGTCCAGGTACTGTTGGCGCGTCTCGGGGGGCGCGCCGGCGGCCAGCTCCGCGATGACCTCCGCGGCGAGGGCGTCGGTGGTCGCGAGGTCGCGCGGGTCGGCGCTGGTGCAGACCCAGCGGAACGGGCCGAAGCCGTAGTCGAAGCACATCGGGCCCATGATGTCCTCGACGTAGGACGGGTAGCGGAAGGTGTTGTCGGCGGCCATCACGTCGGCCCCGGCGCGGCCCGCTTCCAAGAGGAACGCGTTGCCGTAGTCCCAGAACTTCATGCCGCGCCCGGCGAGCGCGTTGACCGCCGTCACGTGGCGTCGCAGCGAGGCCTGCACGGCCGCCTTGAAGGCCGGCGGGTCGTCGGCTTGCAGGCGGTTGCCCTCGGCGAGCGTCAGGCCGGCGGGGTAGTAGCCGCCCGTGAACGGGATGTGCAGGCTGGTCTGGTCGCTGCCCAGCTCCACGTCGATCCCGTCGCGCACCAGCCTCTCCCAGAGATCCACGACGTTGCCCAGGTAGGCGATCGACACGGGCTGCCGCGTGGCGCGGGCCTCCGCCATGCGGCGCAGGACCGTGTCGAGGTCCTCGTACAGCTCGTCCACCCAGCCCTGGGCGTGGCGCTTGCGCGCCGCCTCGGGGTTGACCTCCGCCACGACGCAGACCGCGCCGGCGATGACCGCGGCCTTGGCCTGCGCGCCGCTCATGCCGCCGAGGCCGGCGGTCACGAAGACCTTGCCGCGCAGCTCTTCCTCGCTCTGGCAGCCCAGGTAAAGCCGCCCGGCGTTCATGACCGTGATCGCCGTGCCGTGCACGATGCCCTGCGGCCCGATGTACATGTAGCTGCCGGCAGTCATCTGCCCGTAGCTGGTGACGCCCAGCGCGGCCAGGCGGGTGTAGTCGTCGGGAGACGAGTGGTTCGGGATGACCATGCCGTTGGTCACGATCACGCGCGGCGCGTCGGCGTGCGAGGGGAACAGCCCGAGCGGGTGTCCCGAGTACATGACCAGCGTCTGGTCCTCGGACATCTCGCTGAGGTACCGCATCGTCAGCAGGTACTGGGCCCAGTTCTGGAAGACCGTGCCGTTGCCGCCGTAGGTGATCAGCTCGTAGGGGTGCTGGGCGACGGCCGGGTCCAGGTTGTTCTGGATCATGTGCATGATCGCCGCGGCCTGGCGCGTGCGGGCGGGGTACTCGCCCAGCGGGCGGGCCCGCATCTCGTAGGCGGGACGCAGGCGGTGCATGTAGATGCGGCCCAGCTCGGCCAGCTCGCGGGCGAACTCGGGGGCCAGCTCGCGGTGCCAGGCGGCGGGCACGTAGCGCAGGGCGTTGCGCAGGGCCAGGCGCTTGCCGGCGGCGTCCAGCGGCAGGGGGCGGCGCGGGGCGCGGCTGACCGCCGGGTCGGCCGGCGGCGGCGGCGGCGGGTCGGCGGGCAGGCCGCGGCGGATCTGGGCCTGGAAATCCGTGGTGATCGGGGTGGCCAAGGCGACTCCTGGTGGTTCGGGCCGCGGGATCCGGACCGCCGGACGATAACACACGGCCGTTCCGCAGCCAACCCGCGGCCCGGCCGACCTGCAGCCCTTGACCCGCCGCGCCGGCGGTGGCATCCTGCGCCGGAATCCCAACCGACGGAGGTGGACCTTGAACGTGATGATCCAGCGCATGATCCGCGCCGCGCGGCTCGAGCCGGCGCTGTACGAGGAAATCGAGCACGACGGCAGCGCCACCATGCAGGCCCTGTTCGTGGTGCTGCTGTCGAGCGTGGCCGCGGGAATCGGCAATCTCGGTCTCGGCGGCGTGAACGGCCTGTTCGGCGGCCTGGTCGCCTCGGTCGTGGGCTGGGTGGTCTGGTCGGGCGTGATCTACGTGCTCGGCACCAAGGTGCTGCCGGAGACCGCGACCGAAGCCGACCTGGGGCAGCTGCTGCGCACGCTGGGCTTCGCCTCCTCGCCGGGCCTGATCCGGGTCCTGGGCTCCATCCCGGTGCTGGGCTGGCTGGTCAGCCTGGTCGCCTTCTTCTGGATGCTCGCCGCCACCGTCGTCGCGGTGCGCCAGGCCCTCGACTACACGAGCACCGCCCGGGCCGTGCTGGTGTGCGTGCTGGGCTGGCTGGCGATGATCGCCGTCACCGTGGTGATCGGCATGCTGTTCGGCGGGATGCCGGACCTGTCGGGCACCGCCAACTGAAAGAGGGGATCGCCGTGAAGCGCCTGCCCGTGATCGGCCTGCTGGTCCTGTGCGCGACGGCCGCCGCCGCCCAGGGGCCCGTCTACAAAGCCAAGTACAAGTTCCCGGTCCTGGATCAGATCGAGGCCCGCCGCGACTCCCTCAAGGCGCTCGTGACCGAGGCGAAGGCCGCCGTCGACGCGAAGTACGCCGAGCAGGAGGAAGCGAAGCAGGACGCCGCGGTGTCCCTGCGCCCGGACTGGACGGGCGTCGAGCGCCCCGCCGGCCCCGACGCCTTCAAGATCCGCCTGGCCCACCTGCCGCCGGTGGCGCAGTACAACACCGGCTCGTGCTGGGCCTTCTCGGCCACGTCGTTCATGGAATCCGAGGTCATCCGGCTGACCAAGCGCAACGTCAAGCTGTCGGAGATGTGGCTGGTCTACTGGGAGTACGTGGAGAAGGTGCGCCGCTGGGTGCGCGAGTACGGCCACAGCGCGGTGGAGGAGGGCTCGCAGGGCGACGCGATCCTGGACATCTACGCCAAGTACGGCGTCGTGCCCGCGGAGATCTACACCGGCGTCCTGTTCGCGGACGGCCGCCACGACCACGCCGTGCTGATGGACGAGCTGAAGTCCTGGCTGAAGTGGGCCGAGGACAACGGCGTCTGGGACGAGGCGCGCGTCGTGGAGGGAGCCCGCGCCATCCTCGACGTGCACATGGGGCGCCCGCCGGAGACCTTCTCCTGGCAGGGCCGCACCTTCAGCCCGCGCTCGTTCCTGCTGGAGGCCCTGCGGCTGGATCCCGGCGCCTACGTGTCCTGCGTGTCGCGCATGGAACAGCCGGGCGTCGCCTTCCACCAGCCCTGCCTGCTGGACGTGCAAGACAACTGGCGGCGCAAGGCCGACTACCTGAACCTGCCGCTGGACGTCTTCCGCGCCACGGCCGAGAAGGCGTTGCGCGCGGGCTACACAGTGGCCTTCGGCGGCGACAACTCCGAGCCCGGGGTCGACGGCATGGTGGACGCGGCGATCGTGCCGCGCTGGGACATCCCCGGCGAGCTGATCGACCAGGGCAGCCGCGAGTTCCGCATCGCCACCGGCCAGACCGGCGACGACCACGGCGTCCACGCCGTGGGCCTGACCACCCTGGGCGGGCGAGACTGGTTCCTGATCAAGGACAGCAACCGCAGCTCGCGGCTGGGCGCCTACGAGGGCTACTACATGTTCGACGCGGACTACGTCGCGCTGAAGATGCTGACGCTGATGGTGCATCGCGACATGCTCAATGGAGTAGGGCCCGCGGCACAGTAGACGCACGCGACGCCGGTGAACCGGAAGGGGAAGAGGGAGCCGCGAGGCTCCCTCTTCGTTCGCGCGCCGGCGCCGGGATTCAGTCCAGGGGCGTCTCGACCAGCGGGGCTTGGATGCCGCGGCGGGCCAGCTCCGCGAGCACGCGCCCGGCGGGGACGGCCAGCTCCTGGGGTCGGGCGCCGGGCGCCGCCTCTCCGCGGGCCAGCAGGTCGGCCACGATCGCCGCCGGGAAGCCGGTCATGCGCATCATGGCGGTCAGGCCGGTCGCCGGATCCTCGTGGTCGATGATCGTCAGCGTGCGTCGCACGCGACGGCCGCCGGCGGTCCCCTCGGCCTCCACGCGCAGCAGCACGACGTCGGGGCCGTCCTTGGGGCAGGCAAGTTCCAGGCAGGCGGCCAGCACGTCGCGCGGGCGCACGTCGCCGCCCGCTCCCACCGGCCGCAGGGGCTGCGAAGAGGTCAAACCCAGTTCGTGCAGCGGCAGGATGCGGTCGCGGTGGCCCGGGTAGCGGATCGTCTTGTAATCGAGGTCGCGCACGCGCCCGCGCAGGGTGCGGGTGAGGGTCGAGGCGCCGCCGCTGGTCTGGAAGGCCTCCAGCCGGCCGAAGGGCGGCGGGAACTCGAGGCTCTCCAATTCCGACAGGCCGGGCACGGTCCGCTCCTCGCCGTCGCGCAGCACCAGGCAGGGCTCGATGTACTCGTTGATCAGCCCCTGCACCGAGAAGACGATCATGTAGTCCAGCGGCGGGCGGGGGTGCAGCGGCAGGCCGCCGACGCGCAGGCGCAGGGCGTCGCACGCATCCAGGCCGACGGCCAGGTGGTGGCCGAGCAGGCCGGCCAGACCCGGTGCCAGGCCGCAGTCCGGCACCGCCGTCACGCCCGCGGCGCGGGCCTGCGGGTCGCGCGCGATCTGGGCCGCGACGACGTCGTTGTTGCCGCCGAGGTCCACGAAATGGGTGCGGTGCGCGATCGCCAGGGCCGTCAGGTCGTCGTTGAACCAGTAGTTCACGGCGCTGGTGCAGGCCGCCGCCTCGTCGAGCAGCGGGGCGAGCAGCGCGGGGTCGGTGACGTCGCCGGCCACGGTCCGCAGCCGCGGGTCGTCGAGCCAGTCCGCCAGCGAGGCCAGCGCGTCGCGGTCGCGGTCCACGACGGTCAGGCCCGTCACGCCCGCGGCGTGGCGCAGCAGGTCCCAGGCGATGGCGCGGCCCTGCAGGCCGGCGCCGAGCAGCAGGTGGCGCATGGTCGATCCTTCCTGTGGGGACGGGCACCGTAACACCCGGTGTCGCCGCCCGCAACGGCCCGAAAATGTCACGCTCGAAAATGTCACGGTCGGCGGCGATCCGTCCTTTGACGCCGGCCGGGGCCGGGGTTAGACTCCCGGCAGCGCCTCCGGGTCGGCCCGCACGGCGCCATCCAGCCGAAAAGGAGATCCCATGGACGCCAAGATGCTGCAGGCGCGGCTGCTGGAACTGATCAGGCGCACCTCCTGCGAGCTGCCCCCCGACGTCATCCGTGCGGTGGACAAGGGCTGGCGCCGCGAGAAGCCCGGCACGAACGCCAAGTACGCGTTCGGGGTCATCCGCGACAACATCAAGCTCGCGGCGGGCAAGTCGCAACCCCTCTGCCAGGACACCGGCACGATCATCTGCGACGTGGCGCGCCCGGACTGGGTGAGCGAGCGCGCCTTCCGCGCCGCGTTCGAGAAGGCCGTGGACGAGGCGACGCGCGTCGGCTACCTGCGGCAGAACTCCGTCGACTCCATCACCGGACGCAACTCGGGCAACAACCTGGGCCCCGGCAGCCCGGTCATCCACTTCCACGAGACGACGGCCAAGGCGCTCACGGCCAGGCTGATGCTCAAGGGTGGCGGCTGCGAGAACGTGGGCGCTCAGTACAGCCTGCCCGACACGGGCCTCGGCGCCGGCCGCGACCTCGAAGGCGTGCGCCGCTGCGTGCTGGACGCCGTCAACAAGGCCCAGGGCAAGGGCTGCGGGCCCGGCGTGCTGGGCGTCTGCATCGGCGGCGACCGCGCCACCGGCTACGTGGCCTCCAAGGAGGCGCTGCTGCGCCCCCTGGACGACGACCACGAGGACCCCGTGCTGGCGAAGCTGGAGCGCCGCCTGCTGGACGAGGCGAACACCCTGGGCATCGGCCCGATGGGCTTCGGCGGCGCCACGACCCTGCTCGGCGTCAAGATCACCGCGCGCAACCGCGTGCCGGCCTCGTTCTTCGTTTCGGTCTCCTACATGTGCTGGGCGTACCGGCGCGACGGCTTCCAGCTGTCGGCCGCGGGCAGGATCGCCAAATGGTTGTACGACTAGCCGCCGAAAGGAACGCCATGCTGCTGGAAGCCCCGTTCACCGAAGAGAAGATGCGCGCCCTGAAGGTGGGCGACCTGGTGGAGATCACGGGCGTGGTCTACACCGGCCGCGACGCGGTCCACAAGTACCTGCACGAGGGCGGCAAGCCGCCCGTCGACCTGCGCGACGCCATCATCTACCACTGCGGACCCGTGGTGGTGAAGGAGGGCGGCCGCTGGGTCGTGAAGGCCGCGGGCCCGACGACCTCGATCCGCGAGGAACCATTCCAGGGCCCGCTGATGGAGCAGTACGGGCTGCGCGGCGTCATCGGCAAGGGCGGCATGGGCCCCAAGACGCTGGCCGCCTGCCAGAAGGTGGGCGCCTGCTACCTGCACGCGGTCGGCGGCGCCGCCCAGGTGCTGGCCGACTGCGTCACGGCCGTCGAGGGCGTGCACCTGATGGAGGAGTTCGGCTCGCCGGAGGCGATCTGGGAGTTCCGGGTCGCGAAGTTCCCGGCCGTGGTGACGATGGACGCCCACGGCAAGTCCCTGCACGCGAACGTGGCGTCGGCGTCGGCGGAGGTCCTGGCCCGCCTGCTGAAGCCCTGAACCAGGCATGGAAGCGGCGCGGCCGACGCGCGAGGAGTGCGCCTTGTCCCACGACGACCCGACCCTGCACCGACGCGCCGAGCCCGAAGCCGGCGTCTTCTCCCTGGCGAGCCTGCTCGGCGTGATCTGGCACCGGCGCTGGCTGGTGCTGGCGGCGACCGCCGCCGGCCTCGCCGCCGCCCTGCTCTTCCTGGTGGTCACCAAGCCGCTGTACCAGGCGTCGGCCACCGTGCGCCCCGGCATCACCAACTACACGGCCGCCTGGCAGCCGGAACGCGGCTGGCAGCTCAAGGACATCGTGCGTTGGTACAGCCGCGGCATGTACGGGTCGGGCGTCAAGGCGAAGCTCGGCCTGCCCGAGCGCTCGTACCGCCCCGACATCATGGCCGACTTCATCCCGCGCGGCGTCGGCTCCCAGGGCGGCGACGTGGTGACCCTGGTCACGCTGAGCCCGTCGCGGCAGCAGGCGAGCGCGATCCTCGAGACGTCGATCGCCATCTTCAACGAGTACGCCGAGATCAACTCCGTGGGCAACAGCCTGTCGCTGACCCGCAAGAGCCTGCAGAACGAGATCGAAAAGCTGCAGAACGACCGCGCCGACATCGCCATCAAGCGCGACCTGCTGAACCTGATGATCGACCGCAAGCGGCAGGAGCTCGAGGGCGTGGCGATGGAGCAGAAGAAGCTCGATCTGAGGATCCAGGAGTTCCTCGTCGAGGCCGAACTGCGGCAGGACAAGGCCGCCAGCCTCGACGCCCGCATCGACGTCATGGAGAGCGGGCTGCAGGAGATGTCCTACTACCTCGAGCGCATGAAGGAGAAGGAGCGCCTTACCGAGAGCCGCGACACGCTGCTGGTCGAGGCGCTCCCGCCCGGCACCGAGGCGCCCTGGCTGCCCGACTTCGTCCAGGACCGGACCTCGCTCGCGGGACGGCTGCTGCTGAGCACCATGGAGGCCGAATCCTCCGTGTACGAGGACCGTCTCGAGGCCCTCGACCTGCGCTCCGCCAACCGGGTGGAGGACCTCAAGCGGCGCCAGATGCTGCTGGAGGAGTCCTATACCCTGCGCAAGAAGGCGGCCCTGCTCGAGTCCGAGATCAAGGAGATGGAGATCAACCGCGACCGGGCCCTCGAGCAGGAACTGGTGAAGATCGCCGACGACGTGCGCGTCTTCCAGTCGCGGCTGGAGGTGCTGACGCCGCTGGAGCAGATCGGCACCATCATGGTCACCGAGCGGCCCGTGCGCCCGCGCAAGCTGCGCGTGCTGGGCCTGCTGACGGCCGCCGGGCTGCTGGGCGGCCTGTCGCTGGCCGTCGGCTGGGACTACCTGTCGCGTCACCGCGACGAGATCCTGCGGAACCCGTCCGTGCGGCCGTGACCCGCGGCGCCGGCTTCTGGCGCGACCTGGGCGTGCTGGCGGCCGGCCAGGGGGCGGCCCAGCTGCTGAACCTGGCGGCCCTGGTCCTGGTCGCCCGCGCCCTCGGCGGCCACTGGTTCGGCGTCGTGCAGGTGGCGGCCGCCGTGTCCGCCTACGTCCTGCTCGCGGCCGAAGCCGGCCTGTTCACCCTCGGCGTGCGCGACCTCGCACGCCTCGCTCCCCTGGAACACGACCGCGCCCGCGACCTCGTCGCCCGGCGGACCGGGCTGCTGCTGCTGCTGGCGCTGGTCCTCGTCCTGCCGGCTTGCGCCCTGCTGCCGTGGTTCGGGGCCCCGCGGCAGGACCCCCGTCTGCTCTGGCTCTACCTCGCCGGCGTCCTTCCGCAGGCGCTGATGGCCGACTGGGTCGTGCTCGGTCTCGGCCGTCCCGCCTGGGCGGCCGCGGCCCGGACCGCCCGCAGCCTGGCGACCGCCCTGCTCGTGCTGCTGCTCTTCGGCCGGGTGGGTGCGGGCGAAGGCGCCGGCCTGCGTCTCTGGGCGCCGCTCGCCTACCTGGCTGGGTTCTTCGCCGGCAACCTCGTGGCCGCCGCAGGCGCGGCGCGCGCGCTCGGCGCTCGCCCCCGCTGGCAGCGGCCGACGCTGACCGGATCGCGGGATGACCTTGCCGCCGCGACACCCATCGGCGCCGCGAACCTGCTGCGCCGCGTCTTGTTCAACGTCGATCTGGTCGTGCTGGGACTGCTGGCGGCGCCGGTCGAGGCAGGGCGCTACGCAGCGGCGAGCCGGTTGGCCTTCGTCCTGGTGACGGTCACCGAATCGTCGCTGGGGGCGGTCCTGCCGCGTCTGGTCCGGCTGCGCCGGCTGGGCCTGCCCGCCTACCGTCGCGGCGTGAGGCGCGCCGCGGCGAGGGCCGCCCTGGCGCTCGGGGTGCTCGCCGCCGCGGGCGTCCTGCTCGGCGGGTCCCTGGTGCGGTGGTTGTTCGGACGTGAATTCGCCGGTTCGGCGACCGTCTTCGCCGTGCTGGTGGTCGGTTACGCCGCCCTGTCCCTGGCCCTGCTGCTGCACGAATCGCTGGTGGCCGAAGATCGGCAGGCCGCGGGCCTGCCGCCCCTGGCGGTCGGGGCGGTCCTGGCCGCCGCCGCCGCCGCGGTCGCGGCACCCCTGGGCGGAGCGGCGGCCGTGGCCTGGGCCATGGCCGCCGCCCATCTGGTCTACGCGGCCTGGCTCGCGGCGTTGGCCCTGGTTCCCCGGCGGGATCTATCCTAGCGTCCCCGCCCCGCTGCGGGTATATTCACCCCTTCGCGCGCCGCCTCGGGCGTCGCCCCCCATCCGACTTGAAAAGGAGAGAGGCCTATGCAGCGCACCACCACGGCGGTCATCGCAATCATCCTGATCCTGGCGACCATGCTCGCCGGCTGCAAGGACGGCGACGCCGCCGGCAGGAATTCCTCGGAAGCGAAGGGCGTGGTCCAGGTGCCGGGACTGAACATCAAGGATCTGACCGTCGGCGGCGGCCGCGCGGCCGCCAAGGGCGATTTCGTGACCGTCCACTACACCGGCTGGGTGTACACGGGTGGCCAGAAGGCCGCCGAGCCCTTCGACAGCTCCGTGACCCGCGGCGTGCCCGCGACCTTCCCGATCGGCACCGGCCGCCTGATCAAGGGCTGGGACGAGGGCATCCCCGGCATGAAGGTCGGCGGCAAGCGCGAGCTGATCCTCGATCCGGCCATGGGCTACGGCGATCGCGACACGCCGAAGATCCCGGCCAATTCCACGCTGATCTTCGAGGTCGAGCTGGTCGCCATCCCCGAGGTGCAGATGGCCGACACGGCGACCGGCAGCGGCCCCGCCGCCGAGTCCGGCGACGTCGTGCAGGTGCACTACACCGGCTGGCTGATGAAGGACGGCGTCAAGGGCGAGAAGTTCGACAGCTCGCTCGACCGCGGTTCCCCGTTCGAGTTCCAACTGGACGCCGGCCGCGTGATCCCGGGCTGGGACATCGGCGTCAAGGGCATGAAGGTCGGCGGCAAGCGCACGCTGACCATCCCGCCCGAGCTGGGCTACGGCGACCGCGACCTGGGCGTGATCCCGCCCAACTCGACGCTGACCTTCGACGTCGAGCTGCTGGGGGTCCAGGGCAAGGTCGAGGCGCCGGCCGAGTAGCCGCTTCCCGGCACCGATGAGAACGAGGGCGCCCCGTCGCGGGACGCCCTCGTTTTTTCGGGCCGGTGCGGTGGCGGCTACTCGCCTTCGACCGGGATCCGCATCCGGTAGAACGAGCGCCAGACGAAGGTCATCGACACCAGCAGGAACAGCCCCGACAGGAAAAGCACCAGGGCGGGGTTGTCCGCCCGCAGGGCGACCGCCAGCTCGACGGCGAGCAGGCCGAACAGCGTCGTGAACTTGATGACGGGGTTCATGGCCACCGAGCTTGTGTCCTTGAAGGGATCGCCCACCGTGTCGCCGATGACCGTGGCGGCGTGCAGGGGCGTGCCCTTCTCCTTGAGGTCGGTCTCGACGACCTTCTTCGCGTTGTCCCAGGCGCCGCCCGCGTTGGCCATGAAGATGGCCTGGAAGAGGCCGAACATCGCGATGGCGATCAGGTAGCCGACGAAGAAGTAGGGCTCGAAGAAGGCGAAGGACAGCGTCGCGAAGAAGACGGCCAGGAAGATGTTGAACATCCCCTTCTGCGCGTACTGGGTGCAGATCGCCACGACCTTCTTGCTGTCCTCGACCGAGGCCTTCTCGGCGCCGTCCAGCTTGATGTTGCGCTTGATGAACTCCACGGCGCGGTAGGCGCCGGTGGTCACGGCCTGCGTGGAGGCGCCGGTGAACCAGTAGATCATCGCGCCGCCGCACAGCATGCCGAGCAGGAACGGCGGGTGCAGGAGCGACAGCTTGTCGAGGTTCTCGGTCAGGCCGTGCGTGAGCGCCACGATGATCGAGAAGATCATCGTGGTGGCGCCGGCCACCGCGGTGCCGATCAGCACCGGCTTGGCCGTGGCCTTGAAGGTGTTGCCGGCGCCGTCGTTCTCCTCGAGCAGGTCCTTGGCGTGCTTGAAGTCGACGTCGAAGCCGTGGTCGCGCTTCAGCTCCTCCTTGATGCCCGGGATGTTCTCGATCACCGACAGCTCGAACACCGACTGGGCGTTGTCCGTCACGGGGCCGTAGGAGTCCACGGCGATCGTGACCGGGCCCATGCTCAGGAAGCCGAACGCCACCAGGCCGAAGGCGAACACCGCCGGCGCGGCCATCAGGGCGCCCAGGCCCAGTGTGCTGACGCCGTAGGCGATGCCCAGCAGGGCGGCGATGGCGAGGCCCAGCCAGTAGGCGCTGAAGTTGCCCGCCACCAGGCCGGACAGGACGGTCAGCGAGGCGCCGCCCTCGCGGGACGAGGTCACGATCTCGCGCACGTGGCGCGAGTTGGTCGAGGTGAAGACCTTGACCAGCTCGGGGATGATGGCGCCCGCGAGCGTCCCGCAGGTGATGACCGTCGAGAGCTTCCACCACAGCGTGCCGTCGCCGAGGTCCGGGATCAGGAAGTAGGAGGCGACGTAGGTGACGGCGACCGAGATGATCGAGGTCAGCCAGACCAGCGAGGTCAGCGGCGCCTCGAAGTCCATCTTCTTCGCCTCGCCGTAGCGGGCCTTGGCCGCGGCGCCGTTGACGAGATACGACAGGCCGCTGGTGACGACCATCAGCACGCGCATCGTGAAGATCCAGACGAGAAGCTGGACCTGCGTCGCCGCCTGGGGCACCGCGAGCATGATGAAGGTGATCAGGGCCACGCCGGTCACGCCGTAGGTCTCGAAGCCGTCGGCGCTCGGGCCGACCGAGTCGCCGGCGTTGTCGCCGGTGCAGTCGGCGATCACGCCGGGATTGCGCGCGTCGTCCTCCTTGATGTTGAAGACGATCTTCATGAGGTCGGCGCCGATGTCGGCGATCTTGGTGAAGATGCCGCCGGCGATGCGCAGCGCGGCCGCGCCGAGGGATTCGCCGATGGCGAAGCCGAGGAAGCACGGCCCGGCGTAGTCGCCGGGGATGAACAGCAGGATGAGCAGCATCATCAGCAGCTCGACGCTGATCAGCATCATGCCGATGCTCATGCCGGCCTGCAGGGGGATGTCCATCAGCGGGAAGGGCTTGCCCCTCAGGCTGGCGAAGGCGACGCGCGAGTTCGCGTAGGTGTTGATGCGGATGCCGAACCAGGCCACGCCGTAGCTGCCGGCGATGCCGATGAGGCTGAACAGCAGGATGATGAAGACCTTGATCGCGGCGAACTTCAGCAGCACGGCGAAGTAGAGCAGGATGATGACGGCGATGAACAGCTCCAGCACGAGCAGCAACTTGCCCTGCTGGATCAGGTAGGTCTTGCAGGTCTCGTAGATGAGGGCCGAGATCTCCGACATCGACTTGTGCACGGGCATGCTCTTGACGCGCTGCATCATGAGCAGCCCGAAGCCGATGCCCAGGACGCAGACGAGCAGGCCGGCCGTCAGCAGCCCTCGCCCCTCGGTCAGGGGCGGCAGGACCAGGTTGGCCTCGCCGCCGGGGGCGTGCTGGGCCAGGGCCGCCGGGGCGGCGCCGAGGAGCAGGATGAGCGCGGTGGCGGCCGCGGCCAGGCGGGCGGGCGTGGCGGACCCGGGCCGGGCGTGGTCGAGCGCACGGAACATGACGACCCCTCTTTCGGGATTGGCGACCTCGCGGCGGCCCGCAGCCCGGGCGCGCCGGTCTGGCGACAGGCGTTGGAAGACCGTGGTCTGTTATCCCCGCCGGGCGGGGTGCTGTCAAGGATGGATGCGCCGGGGCGGCCGGCGGAGGTCCGCCCCGGTCGATATCGAGACTCAACGATAATGTAACAGGAGGGATCTGCCAGGAGATTGTGTGGCCCGACAGGGAACCGCGAGGCACGAAGCCTGCATCCGCCGGAGCAGTCGTCGCCGGGAATCCTGTTTATTTCTTGACATAAGGTGTTTCAGAAAAAACATTTGTGGCGGATTCCGGGATCGACCCGGGCCGTACCACCACAGGGGAGAGTGCTCGCATGGCTCGATTCTATCTGGAAAAGGGCAAGGTTGCGGCGTTCATCGGCCATCTGCAGCAGCAGAAGACGGTGTACGCGCCGCACCGCAAGGGCCGCAACGCGTTCGCGTTCGCGCCGGTCGAGCGGCCGCAGGACGTGGTGCTGGACTACCCGCGGAGCGTCAGCTCGATCAAGAGGTACTTCCTGCCGCCGCGCGAGGAGCTGCTCAGCTTCAACCTGGTCGAGAACACCTGCGAGCAGCCGGCGGTCGCGCCGCTGGACGCCGTGTTCCTGGGCGTCCACAGCTACGACGTCCACGCGGTGCTGAAGCTCGACCACAACTTCGTGACGGGCAACCCGGAGCGGAACTACCTGACGCGGCGCCAGGGCGCGCTGATCGTGGGGGTGGGCTTCACGCCCGATCGGTTCCACTTCAGCGGCTCGGTGGGCATCCCGGCCGGCGACACCACCGGCTGCGACCTGTTCCTGCACCCGTGCGAGGGCGGCTACGCGCTCGAGGCGCTGACCCCCGGCGGCGAGGGTCTGATCGCCGGCTTCCCGCTGCCCGCCCACACGGCGGGCCTGCCGGCCGCGGCCCCCTTCCACCAGCACATCTACGTCCCGCAGGCCAAGCTCAAGGACGTCCTGGCCCACGGCTACGACAGCGAGGTGTGGGAGGAGGAGGCCGAGAAGTGCACCAGCTGCGGCACCTGCAACCTCGTCTGCCCCACCTGCTACTGCTTCGACGTCGAGGACGGGGTCGACATCACGGTGACCCGCGGCAGCCGCGAGCGCCGCTGGGACGGCTGCATGCTGCGCAGCTTCACCGAGGTGGCCGGCGGCGAGGTCTTCCGCGAGGAGCCGTCCGCGCGCCAGCGCCACCGCGTGTTCCGCAAGTTCAAGTACATCTCCGACGAGACGGGTGAACCCTGGTGCGTGGGCTGCGGGCGCTGCACGGCGTCCTGCACCGCCGGGATCAGCATCGTCTCGATCGTCAATCGTCTGGTGAACGACTACGACGCCGTCAAGGCCTAGGTCCCGTCAAGGAGAGGCAAGATGACCAAGCGAGAACTCATCACTCCCGCCGCGACGAAGGACCTGTACCTGCCCGTCATGGCGGAGATCACGGACGTGCGGTCGATGACGCCGCTGGAGAAGCTGTTCGAGATCAGGCTGCCGGGCGGCGCCGAGCTGGGGCACCGGCCGGGGCAGTTCGTCGAGGTGTCGCTGTTCGGGGTCGGCGAGGCGCCGATCTCGGTCTCCTCGTCGCCGACGAAGAAAGGCGCCTTCGAGCTGGGCATCCGCAAGGTGGGCATGCTCACCGAGATGATCCACCGCATGCAGCCCGGCGAGCGCATCGGCATCCGCGGCCCCTTCGGCAGCGGCTTCGACATGTCCAAGTTCAAAGGCAAGGACGTGCTGGTGGTCGCCGGCGGCATCGGCCTGGTGCCGTTGCGGTCGCTGATCAACTACGTCCTGGACAACCGCGGCGACTTCGGCCGGCTCATCATCTGCTACGGCAGCAAGTGCGACACCGACCTGCTGTTCGAGCAGGAGCGGCGCCGGTGGGAGAGCGACCCCCGGGTCGAGTTCCACCTCACCGTGGACCGCGGATCGCCGGGCTGGCAGGGCCGCACCGGCGTCATCACGACCCTGATCCCGGGCCTGGACCTGGATCTCCCGAACACCCTGGCCTGCGTCTGCGGGCCCCCGGTCATGTACCGGTTCGTCCTGCTGGCCCTGAAGTCCAAGCGCCTCCCCGAGGAGAACATCTACATGTCCCTCGAGCGCCGCATGAAGTGCGGCGTGGGCAAGTGCGGGCACTGCCAGATCAACGGCAGCTACGTCTGCCAGGACGGGCCCGTCTACCACTACCCCGACATCAAGGCACTCCGGGAGGCTCTGTGATGGCGAACAAACCGAGAGTCGGCATCTTCGACTTCACCGGCTGCGAGGGCTGCGAGCTCAACCAGCTGAATTTCGAGGATCAGCTCCTGGACATCCTGGAGCACGTGGAGATCGTCGAGTGGCGCGAGGCCATGGACGGGCGGTCCGAGACGCTGGACATCGCCTTCGTCGAGGGCGCCCTGTCGACGCCCGACTGCATCAAGCGGATCCACGAGATCCGGCGCAAGTCCAAGGTCCTGGTGGCCCTGGGCGCCTGCGCGGTGCAGGGCGGCATCAACGCCCTGAAGAACATCCGGCCCATCGAGCAGGTGCGCGAGGAGGTCTACGGGCAGGACAAGTACCTGTTCCCGACGTTGCCCGCGCTGCCGCTGAGCGCGGTGGTCAAGGTCGACGTCAACGTCCGCGGCTGCCCCATGACCCAGCTGGAGTTCCTGAAGGTGTTCACCGCCCTGGTGATGGGCAAGACGCCCATCGAGCCCGGCAACGCGGTGTGCACCGAGTGCAAGCTGAAGGACAACGAGTGCGTCTACGAGAAGGGGATGATCTGCCTCGGGCCGGTCACCCGCGCCGGCTGCGACGCGCAGTGCCCCACCTTCGGCCAGTACTGCACGGGCTGCCGCGGCCTGGTGCCCGAGCCCAACATCGGGGCGATGGAGGAGATCCTGGTCTCCCACGGCCTGTCGATGGACGACGCGCGCAAGAAGCTGCAGATGTTCAACGCCAACCAGCTCGAGGGGGTCTCCTGATGGGCACCAACCTGGACATCAAGGTCCATCATCTGACGCGGGTGGAGGGTCACGGGGACATCGTGGTCAACATGCGCGACGGCGTGCTGGAGAAGGCGCGCCTGGAGATCGTCGAGGCCCCGCGCTACTTCGAGGCCATGCTCAAGGGCCGCAACTTCCACGAGGCCGCGATCATCACCTCGCGCATCTGCGGCATCTGCTCGCTCGGCCACCAGATGACCTCGTTCAAGGCCACCGAGCAGGCGCTGGGCCTGGAGGTCAGCGAGCAGACGGTCCTGCTGCGCAAGCTGCTGGTCCACGGCGCCACGATCCAGTCCAACGTGCTGCACGCGCTGTTCCTGGCCGCGCCCGACCTCCTGAAGGTCGGCTCGGTGTTCCCGCTGGTGGGCACGCACCCCGAGGTCGTCAAGGCCGCCCTGCGCATGAAGCGGCTGGCCAACGACATCGGCGAGGTGGTCTCCGGCCGCGCCGTCCACCCGATCTCCTGCGTGCCCGGCGGCTTCACGCAGCTCCCGTCGGCGAAATCCCTGGCCGTGCTGCGCGAGCGCCTCGAGAAGCAGATGCTGCCGGACCTGGTCTTCGCGGCCGACGTCGTGGCGACGCTGGCGGGCGAGATCCCGGACTTCACCCGCGAGACGGAGTTCATCTCCCTGCGCAGCGACGACGACTACGCGCTCTACGACGGCGACATCTGCTCGACCGACACCGGCCGCGTGCCGGACCGCGAGTACCGCCGCATGAGCAACGAGTTCATCGTGCCCCACAGCACCTCGAAGCACTGCAAGGTCAACCGGTCCTCGTACATGGTGGGCGCCCTGGCCCGCTGGAACAACAACCACGACCGGCTCTGCCCCGAGGCGCTGGGCGTGGCGGCGAAGCTCGGCCTGAAGCCGGGCTGCCACAACCCGTTCATGAACACCGTTGCCCAGGTCGTCGAGTCGGTCCACTGCTGCCTCGACGCCATGGCCGTCCTGGACCGCCTGCTGGCGGCCGGCATCCGCGACGAGGTCCCCAACCAGGACCCGACGCGCCACGGTACGGGCATCGGCGCCACCGAGGTGCCGCGGGGCATCCTGTACCACGAGTACACCTACGACCGGCAGGGCCGCATCACGGCCGCCAACTGCATCATCCCCACGGGGCAGAACCTGGCCAACATCGACGACGACATGGTCAAGCTCGTGCCCGAGGTCGTGGACCGCGGCGAGGCCGCGATCGCGCACCTGCTGGAGATGCTGGTGCGTGCCTACGACCCCTGCATCTCGTGCTCGGTGCACATGCTGGACGTGAAGTTCACGAGGTAGGAGCGGCGTGAAGCTCATCGCGGTCGGCAATCCGCTGTACGGCGACGACGGGGTGGGGGCGGCCGTCCTGGAGCGGGCGCGCGCCACCGACGCCTTCCCGGGCGCCGAGCTGATCGACGCCGGGACCGACGCCCTGTCGCTGATCGACCGCTTCGCGGACGGGGAGCTGCACGTGATCGTGGACGCGGCCCGCATGGGCCTGGAGCCGGGACGCGTCGCGCGCTTCGTCCCGGGCGAGGTCGCCCTGGGACTCGCCGGGGACCGGCTCTCGCTGCACGGGTTCGGCCTCGCGGAGGCCTTCGCCCTGGCCGAGCGCATCGACCGCCTCCCGCGGCGGCTCGTGATCGTGGGCGTGGAGCCGCAGACGCTGGAGATCGACCGGGGCCTTTCGGACGCGGTGGCGTCGGCGGTCCCCGAGGTGCTGGAGATCATCAAAGCGGAGGTTCATTCCGATGAAGCGGACCATCCTGGTCATTGACGACGACATCGACCTGGTCGAGATCATCCGGCTGACCCTCGAGAGCGAGGGCTTCGGCGTGATCGACGCCCAGAACGGCGCCCGGGGCCTGGAGCTGGCCCGCGAGCGGAAGCCAGACCTGATCCTGCTGGACGTGATGATGGGCGAGATCGACGAGGGATTCCAGGTTGCCTACGAGCTGCGCAAGGGTGACAATACCAGGGACATCCCGATCATCATGCTGACCGCGGTGGCCGACCAGACGGGGTACGCCTTCGACCCGGAGAAGGACTCGGACTTCCTGCCGGTGGACGAGTACCTCGAGAAGCCGGTCAGCCCGCGGCGGCTCGTGGACCTGGTGCGCAAGCACCTGCCGCCGACGATCTAGGAGGCCATGGAGCGCAGGACCGCGGGCGCCGTCGCGCAGATCGCACCCGAACCGATCGCCGCCGAGTCGGCCCACTTCGTCTCGGCAGCGTCGCTGCGCCTGCGCTCCGACTGGTTCAACCGCATGCGCTGGATCGCCGCCGTCGGCATGGTGGCGGTCTCGCTGCTGGCGGTCGAGTTCGGCGGCGTGGCCCTGCCGCTGCTGCCCATCCTGCTGGCGGCCGCCGCCCTGCTGGCCATGAACACCACCTACACGCTGCGCAACCGCCGGGTGCCGGCGGCCGACATCCGCGCCGAGCTGCTCGTCGTCAAGCTCCAGATGGTTCTGGACCTGCTGCTGCTGACGGTCCTGCTGGGCTTCAGCGGCGGCATCGAGAACCCCTTCCATTTCATCTACATCATCCACGTCCTGCTGGCCGGGCTGCTGTTCAAGGGGAGCGAGATCCGCCGGATGTCCCTGCTGGCCGGCCTGCTGTTCACCGCCGAGGTGCTGGGCGAGGCGACCGGGCTCGTGCCGCACCACCACCTGTCCAGCGGGCCGGAGATGAGCCGGGACTGGCGTTTCGTCGCCTCGGGGCTGGCGGCCTTCTGGCTCGTGCTGGTCGCCTGCGTCTACCTGAGCGCCTCGATCATGCGCCACAACCGGGCGATCAAGGACGACCTGGTGGTCCGGCAGCAGCAGCTCATGGCGGCGGACAAGGCCAAGATCGACTTCTTCCGCTACGTGTCGCACGAGGTCAAGACCCCGGTGGTCACGGCCCAGAGCGCCGTGGAGGCGGTGCTGGCCGTCGCCGGCGCGGACATGGCCGAGAAGCCGCGCGACCTGCTGCGGCGCACGGTCGAGCGCCTGCGCCAGGCGACCGAGATCGTGCAGGGCTTGAGCGACCTGACGCGCGGCCCGTTGCACCAGGGCCAGGACGTGCGCGACGTGAACCTCAACCGGGTCGTCGCCGCCCTGCTGGACGGCCAGCAGTCGCTGATCGAGTCGCGGGGGCTGCGCGTCGAGGCCCGCCTGCCTGCCGAGGACGTGCTGCTGCGGGCCAGCGAGACCATGGTCGAGAAGGTCCTGGGCAACCTGGTCAGCAACGCGGTGCGCTACAACCGCGACGGCGGCCGCCTGATCGTGGAAATGCACGACCTGGGCGACGCCGTGCGCGTGTCCGTGACCGACGAGGGGATCGGCATCAGGCCCGAGGACCTCGGGCGCATCTTCGACGAGTTCTACCGCACGCCCGAGGCCAAGGCGGCCTCGACGCTGGGGACGGGTCTGGGGCTGCCCATCGTCAAGCGTTTCATCGAGCAGATGGGAGGCGAGATCGCGGTGGCCAGCGAGCCGGGCCGCGGCAGCACCTTCACGGCGACCTTGAGGAGAGCCTGAGCATGCGTACCGAGTGCGGCGGTCTCATCGAGAAGAGCGACCTGTGCCTGGTCGAGGTCCTGGCCTACCGCTGGCAGCCGGGCCGCTCCTGCCGGATCCTGGGTCTGTTCGCCGACGCCGGCATCCCGCTGTGCTACCTGACCATCGGCAACGGCGCCGACGGCCTGCGCAACCTCTCGCTCTGCGTCGCGCGCGAACGCTACGACGCGACCAACGCGCTGCTGGAGACGATCCGCGCCGACCACCAGCCGAAGGCGCTCGACATGCGCGAGCCCGTCACGATCCTGACGCTCTACGGCCCCCACTTCTACGAGCGCATCGCGCTGGCCAGCGAGGTCTACCACGCGCTGTGCCGAGACGGCATCGACACGCTCTCGCTCGGCTCCTCGGTCAACAGCATCTCGGTGGTGGTCGCCGAGGCCGACGCCCCGGCCGCCAAGGCCAGCTTCCGCAAGCGCTTCATCTGGCCGGAGTGACGGTCGCCGGCCCGGCGCCGGGACATGCCTGGCGGCGCGGACCCCGTTGTGGCATCATGGGCGGGTGCCCCTGTCCCGGAGGTATCCCGTGCGTTTCGTCCGTCTCGCCGCCCTCGCCGCCCTGCTCGCGCTGCCGGCCGCCGACGTTTTCGCCGAGCGACCGGCGCGGGTCCCCTTCCGCCCCCGCGTGGTCGAACGCGTCGACCTGCCGCGCTACTGCGGCACCTGGCACGAGATCGCCCACGTCCCCAACCGCTTCCAGAAGGACTGCGGCTGCTGCGCCACGGCCACCTACGCCCTGCGCGCCGACGGCAAGCTGTCGGTGACCAACCGCTGCCGCAGGGCCGACGGCACCCTGGACGAGTTCACCGCCGAGGCGGAGGTGGTCGACACCCGCTCCAACGCCCGCCTGAAGCTGACGCCGTTCAAGATCCTCGGCCTCGCGCCGGTCAAGGCCGACTACTGGATCCTGGGCCTGGAGCCTGACTACCGCTGGGCCGTGGTCGGCGGCCCCGACCGCAAGTACGGCTGGATCCTGGCGCGCGAGCCGCGGCTGACGCCGGCACAGCGGGCCGAGATCGACATCCTTCTGGAGCGCCAGGGCTACGACCCGGCGGCCTTCTCCGCCGGCGAGCAGCCCTGGACACCCGCGACGACGGAGGTGGCGCCGTGATCGACGGCATGAAGGTCCTGCGGACCTACGGCACCGAGCTCGAGGCGGAGATGGCGGCCGCGATGCTCCAGGCCTACGGCCTGGAATCGCTCGTGTCCACCGACGACGCCGGCGGCATGTACCCGGCGATGGCGCAGTTGCGCGCCATCAAGCTGCTGGTCTGGGAGAAGGATCTCGAGGAGGCGAAAGCGCTGCTGGATGCCGAGGGGGTGGGGGACGTACCCCCGGAAGCAGGTCTCGGTGATTCGTTGCCCCGGCCTTAGGGGTGAATCCCGGCCGAAGCCGGACCGGGCTATCTCAGCGCTTCAGCGTTGTACAGCATGCTGTCGGCATTCGACGATATTCGAAGAAATGGTGATCAATACAGTGCGTTCAAGCGGACGGTCGGTGATCAGTCACCCCGACGGCAGGGTGTACCAACCACAAGGAGGTCCGAGAGCTCATGATGATCCTCATCGCCGGCTCGCCGAAGACCGGAACTACCGGGCTTTACTACAAGTTACGAAATTCTTGGGAGGGGGGCAGCCCGAGGCTTCTCTTCGAAGAACCAGAGCCCTACCGACCCGAACCTGGCGACGACGAGCGCGGCGTCCTGGCCAAGGTCGTCATCAATCCCGACACCGAGGACCTGACACCCTACCTGCACTTCGACCGCAAGATCGCCATCGTCCGCGATCCCCGCGACACCCTGATCAGCCGCCTGATGTACGGCATCGGCTACCACAGCCCCTACGACCGCGACGACCGCCAGGTCGCGCTCATGTACGCGTTCCTGAGACGGCTGGAGGCGTCGGGCGGCGAACTGGGCGTCCTGGACCTCATCCGCTTCGACTGGACGCTGCGGGGGATCGCACACGATGATGCGACCGTCCGCGCCCACTACGCGGCGGAGTGGGGCAGGATCGAGGACTTCTACGCACGTTACCCGGATTTCTTCGCGTTCAAGTACGAGGATTTCGTGGCGGGGCGTCTGGATGCGTTGTCGGAGTACCTCGGCATGGAGCTCTCGGGTTCGTCAGACGTCGATCCGAAACACGCGAGGGTTGTCAGGACGAAGTCGTCCGGCGACTGGCGCCACTGGTTCCGGCCGACAGACGCGGCACTCTTCCGCACGATCTACGAGGATTTCCTGATTCGTTACGGCTACGACACCGACTGGACGCCGCACGCGTCGCCACGGATCGAGCCGCAGTTCGCGTCCGAGTACTTCTACCGGTTGGTTTCCGAGAAGCGGGCCTTGATCCTGCGGCCGGTGGCGCGGGAAACGCTGCTGCAACTCGCTCGGCAGCAGGAAGCGTCCTGAGTCGGATGTGAGGGGGGTGCCCTGCGGATCGGCGCGCCGGTGACCATCGATCAGTTTGAGGGATGAACACGACCATCCCTGATGTCAGGGCTGGTCGGCATGAAAGCGCAAAATCCCCGAGCGAAACTCAGCAGATCCGCGGCAGCTGCAGCCCCAGCGGCATGTCCAGGATGCGCTCCACGCCGAGCGCCGTGCGCACGGTCACCAGCCCGGGCTCGCCGGCGACGACCTCGCCGATCACGGCCGCATCGCGGCCCAGGGGGTGGGCCCGCAGCGCGGCCAGGGCCGCCGCCGCCTCGCCCGCCGGCACCGCCGCCACCAGCTTCCCCTCGTTCGCCACGTTCAGCGGGTCGAGGCCCAGGATCTCGCAGGCGGCCGCCGTGTCGTCCCGCACCGGCACGGCCCCGACCTCGACTCGGATCCCGACGCGCGAAGCGCGGGCGAACTCGTTCAGCGTCGTGGCCAGGCCGCCGCGCGTGGGGTCGCGCAGCGCGCGCAGGCCCGGCGCCGCCGCCAGCAGATCGGCGACCATGCCGCCGAGCGCGGCGGTGTCGCTCTTGATCGTCGAGCGGAAGCTCAGCCCCTCGCGCACCGACATCACGGCCATGCCGTGGTCGGCGATCGTGCCGGAGACCAGCACCGCGTCGCCCGGCCGCAGCGCGGCGGCCGTCAGCGCCACGCCTTCGGGCACGACCCCGATCCCCGACGTGTTGATGAACATCCCGTCGCAGCCGCCGCGGTCGACGACCTTGGTGTCGCCGGTCACGACGCTGACGCCGGCGGCGCGGGCCGCCCGCTCCATCGAGCCCAGGATCCGGTCCAGCAGCGCCAGCGGCAGCCCCTCCTCCAGCACCAGGCCCACGCTCAGGTAGAGCGGGCGCGCGCCGCTCATGGCCACGTCGTTGACGGTGCCGTTGACGGCCAGGTCGCCGATGTCGCCGCCCGGGAACTCCAGCGGCGTGACCACGAAGGTGTCGGTGGAGAAGGCGACGCGGCCGGGCGGCAGCGTGAACACGGCCTGGTCCTCGAGCTGCGCCAGCAGGTCGTTGCGGAAGCGCGGCAGCACGTGCGCGTCGATCAGCTCGGCCGACAGCCGCCCGCCGGCGCCGTGAGCCAGCTGCACGGTGTCGTGGCCGGTCAGGGGCGCCGGGCAGGACAGGCCTTCGAAGCCGGGGGCGTCGGTCACGGGTTCCTCCGGTGGTACTTCCAGTAGGCGGCGCAGGCGCCCTCGCTCGAGACCATGGTGGCGCCCAGCGGCGTGGCCGGCGTGCAGGCCTTGCCGAAGGCGGCGCACTGGTCGGGTTTCTTCACGCCCTGCAGGATCTCGCCGCTGATGCACTCCCGCGGTTCCTGCGGCGCGATGTCGCCCACGTCGAAGCGCCGTTCGGCGTCGTAGGCGGCGTACGCGGCGCGCAGGCGCAGGCCGCTGCCGGGGATGACGCCGATGCCGCGCCAGGGGCGGTCGCAGACCTCGAAGACCTCGTCCACCACGGCGCGCGCGGCCGGGTTGCCGTCGCGCTTCACGATGCGGGCGTAGCGGTTCTCGACGCCCGCCTCGCCACGCTCCAGCATCTCCACGCAGCTCAGGATCCCCTGCAGCAGGTCGACCGGCTCGAAGCCCGTCGGCACGATCGGCACGCCGAAACTCGCGGCCAGCGGTTCGTACTCCCGCCAGCCCATCACGGCGCAGACGTGTCCGGCGGCCAGGAAGCCCTGCACCCGGTTGGCGGGCGCGCCGAGGATGGCGGCCATCGCCGGCGGCACCAGCACGTGGCTGACCAGCTCGCTGAAGTTCGTCAGCCCCTCGCGCGCCGCCTGCCGCACGGCCATGGCGTTGCCCGGCGCGGTGGTCTCGAAGCCCACGGCCAGGAACACGACCTCGCGGTCGGGGTGGCGGCGGGCCAGCTGGAGCGCCTCGAGCGGCGAGTCGACGAAGCGCACGTCGCCGCCGCGGGACTTGACCCGCATCAGGTCGTCCCGCGAACCGGGCACGCGCAGCATGTCGCCGAAGGAGGTGAAGATCACGCCGGGTCGCGCGGCGATGGCCAGCGCGCGGTCGATCGTCTCGAGCGGGGTCACGCAGACAGGGCAGCCGGGGCCGTGGACCAGGGTCAGCGAGGGCGGCAGCATCTGGTCGAGTCCGTGGCGCAGGATGGCGTGCGTCTGGCCGCCGCAGATCTCCATGATCGTCCACGGGCGCGTCGCCGCTGCGGCGATGCGCGCCAGCAGCGCGCGGCACGGCGTCGGGTCGCGGTACTCCTGCAGGAACCTCACGGGAGCTTCCCGTCGCGGTCGGCGTCGTCGGCGACGTCCGGCAGGCTGTCGGCCTCGATCAGCTCGTTGAGCTCCGAGAGCGTGGCCAGGGAGGCCGCGGCCTCCGCCTCGTCGAGCACCTGCAGGGCGAACCCCGCGTGCACGATGACCCACGAGCCCTCGACGGCCTCCGGCGTGTAGGCCAGGCAGGCCGCGCCGACGACGCCGGCGTAGTCGATGCGGCCCATCGGCAGGCCGTTCTCCTGGTAGATCTCGATCACCTGGCCGGGAACGGCGAGGCACATGGCGGTCCTCCCTGGTGCGGGGCGCTGGGGCGAAGATAGGCCACCGGGGCGGTCCCGTCCAACGCGGCGGGGGCTCACGCGAGCACGGCCCGCGCCACGGCGGCCTGGCCGAGGGACACCGCCCCGTCGTTGGGCGGCAGTTCCCGCGGCAGCAGGGGCCGCAGGCCGGCGGCCTCCAGCCGCGGCGGCAGCAGGGCGTCCAGGACTTCGTTCTGGATGCTGCCGCCGCCCAGGGCGACCGTGCGCAGCCCGGTCAGCCGCGAGGCGCGCCGGGACGCCTCGACGAACAGGTCCAGCAGGGTGCGGTGGAAGCGCGCGCTGACCTCGGCGGCGTCCGCCCCGGCCCGCACGGCGGCGACGGCGCCGCGGATGATCGGCCCGCAGGGCAGCAGCAGGCCGTCGCTCGCCTCGTCGATCTCCCAGGCGAAGGGACGGGCGGCTTCGACCGCGGCGCACGTGGTCAGGGCCGTCAGCTCGATCGCCGCCTGGGCCTCGTAACGGACCTCGCGCCAGCCGCCGGTCAACGCCGCCACGGCGTCGAACAGCCGGCCGCAGCTGCTGGTGAGCGGGGAGTGGACGCCGCCGTCCACCATCCGCAGCACGACCGCCGTCTCCTGGTCCGCGAGGAAGGGCAGATCCGGCAACTCGTCGCCGAACGCCGCGCGCAGGTGGCTCAGCGCGATGCGCCGGGGGTGGCGGATCGCGGCGTCGCCGCCGGGCAGCGGCACGCACGACAGGTGTCCCACGCGCGTGCAGGCGGCCGCGTTCCCGGCGAGGATCTCGCCGCCCCAGATCGTGCCGTCGGTGCCGTAGCCGGTGCCGTCGAGGATCAGGCCGAGGGCCGGTTCGTGGTGGCCGTGCTCGGCCAGGACGGCGGCCAGGTGGGCGTGGTGGTGCTGCACCGCGACCAGACGCTTGCCGGCATCGCGGGCCTGCTCCTGCGCCCACCGCGTGCTCAGGTAGCCCGGGTGCAGGTCGTGGGCGATCGTTTCCGGCTCGCACTCCAGCAGCTCCTGCAGCGTGCGGATCGATTCCTTGAAGAAGCCGTAGGCCGCCAGGTTCTGCAGGTCGCCGACGTGGGGCGACAGGAAGGCGCGGTTCTCCTTCAGCAGGCAGACGGTGTTCTTCAGCTCGGGTCCGACCGCGAGCACCGGCGCGCCGCGGTTGCCGAGCGGCACCGGCAGGGGCGCGTAGCCGCGGCTGCGGCGGTGCAGCAGCGGCCGGCGGCCGACGACCTCGACCACGGAATCGTCCGCGCGGCGCAGGATGCCGCGGTCGTGCAGCAGCCAGGCGTCGGCGATGTCCCGCAACCGCGCGCGGGCCTCGTCGTCGCCGAGGCAGATGGGTTCGTCGCCGGCGTTGCCCGAGGTCATCACCAGCGCGCCGGCGCCGAGGGCCCGGACCTCCGCCAGCAGCAGCAGGTGCAGGGGCGTGTAGGCGAGCATCACGCCGAGCCGGCGGTGTCCGGGCGCGACGGCGGGCGCGAGCGCCGCGCTCGGGCGGCGCTCCAGCAGGACGATCGGCGCCTGCGGCGAGGCCAGCAGCGCCGCCTCCTCCTCGCCGGCGTGCGCCAGTTCCCGCGCCGCGTCGAGGTCCGCGACCATCAGCGCCAGCGGCTTCGCCTCGCGTCCCTTGCGCGCGCGCAGCCTGAGCACGGCCGCCTGGTCGTCGGCGCGCGCGGCCAGGTGGAAGCCGCCGAGCCCCTTGACCGCGAGGATGCGGCCGGCGGCCAGCAGACGGGCGGCCTCGCGCAGCGGGTCGGCGGCGGGATCGACGCCCTCGCCCTCCAGGCGCAGCCGCGGCCCGCAGGCGGGGCAGGCGTTGGGCTGGGCGTGGAAGCGGCGGTCGCGGGGGTCGTGGTACTCGCGGGCGCAGTCGGGGCACATCGCGAAGGGCGCCATGCTGGTGAAGGGGCGGTCGTAGGGGATGCGCCCGATGATCGTCCAGCGCGGGCCGCAGTTGGTGCAGTTGGTGAAGGGGTAGCCGTGGCGGCGATCGTCCGGATCCAGGATCTCGCGTGGCCGCAGCCGTAGCACCACAGGTCGAAGACGCGGCAGTCGGCGCACAGGGCGCTGTCGGCCGGCACGCAGGTCGAGGTGCCCGGCGCGTCGCGGCTCGGCAGGATGCCGAACCCCTCGGCGCCGACGGCGGGGATCGGCTCGGCGACGACCGACTCGATGCGGGCCAGGGGCGGCGCTTCGGCTTCGAGCCGGCGGCGGAACGTCGCGAGGACGGCGGGGTCGCCCTCGATCTCGAGGATCACGCCCTCGCTGTCGTTGGCGACATGGCCGGCCAAGCCCAGGTTCTCGGCCAGGTTGAAGACGAAGGGCCGGAAGCCCACGCCCTGCACGACGCCGTCGACGCGGAGCCGTTGCCGCTGCCGCGTCATCTCACCGTACCACCGTGTCACCTGGCCGCGGCGGCGCGGCGGTCCCGCAGCCACCGGTACCAGCCGTCGAGCCCCTCGCCGCCGGTCGCCGACAGCTCCACGAAGGTCAGCGCCGGGTTCACGCGCCGCGCGGCGTCCTTGCAGGCCTCCACGTCGAAGTCGACGTAGGGCAGCAGGTCGGTCTTGTTGATCACGCACAGGCTCGCCGCGGCGAACATCGCGGGGTACTTCTGCGGCTTGTCGTCGCCTTCGGTCACCGAGATGATCACGACCTTGGCGTGCTCGCCCAGGTCGAACAGGGCGGGGCAGACCAGGTTGCCCACGTTCTCGATCAGCAGCACGCCGCCCGCCGGCACCTCCAGTTCGGCCAGCGCGCGGCGGACCATCTCGGCGTCGAGGTGGCAGCCGAAGCCCGTGTTGACCTGCAGCACCGGGGCGCCGGCGGCCGCGATGCGCTCGGCGTCGTTGAGGGTCTGCTGGTCGCCCTCGATCACGGCCAGGGGGATCTCGTCCTTGAGGTCGCGGATCGTGCGCTCGAGCAGCGATGTCTTGCCGGAGCCGGGCGACGACACGAGGTTCAACGCCAGCACGCCGCGGCCCTCGAACCAGCCCCGGTTGCGCTCGGCCACGACGTCGTTGCGCCGCAGGATGTCCTGCTCGACCGACAGGCGGCGGCCGCCGCCGTGATCATGGTCGTGGTCGTGATGGTGGCCGTGGTCGTGGTCGTGCGGGTGGGCGTGTTCCGCGTCGCCGTGCCGATGGGGATGGTCGTGCCCGCCGGGCTTGCGGTAGGTCACCGCGTCCGGGGGCTGGTTGCAGCCGCACGTGTCGCACATGGCGCCCTCCAGGGGGTCGGTGTTCAGTCGACGTCGAGCGAGGCGACGCGCAGCTCGCGCCCGCCCACCACCTGCAGGCAGCCGTCGCAGGCGGGGCAGAGGGCCGCGTAGAAGTCGATCTCGGCGTCGGCGCCGCAGGCGGGGCAACGTCCGCGGCCGGGCAGTTCGCGCACGACCAGCTCGCCGCCGGCGGCCATGGTCCCGAGGCGGGCCGTCTCGAAGCAGAAGACCAGCGCCGACAGCTCGACGCCGGCCAGCCGCCCGATCTCCACCGTGACGGTGTTGATGCGCGCGGCGCCCGCTTCGCGGGCCCGTTCCTCGGCGATCTCGAGGATGCCGGCGACCAGGGTCATCTCGTGCATGCCGCCTCCCGGATCCTAATATAACACTTGGGGTTGGGACCACAAGCCGACCTTGCGGCCGGCGGTTCCCCGTTGCACCTTGGAGGGGCCGCACACCCACCAGGAGGGTCCCATGGAACAGACCACCGCGCGGACGCCCGTGATGTCCGCCCAGTTCGCCGGGCGCCAGCCTTCGGTCATCCGCATGGCGCAGCTCCGCTTCGACGAGCGCCGCGACGGCACCGAGGCGATCAACGTGGCGATCGGCAACGTCTCCTTGCCGATGTACCCGGCCATGCAGGAGCGCCTGCGGAACCTCGGCGCGCCACAGAGCCCCTTCCGCGACGGGGTCGTGAAGTACTCGTCGACCGCCGGGACCCAGGAATGCGTCGACGCCTTCATGAACGTGATCGCCAGCAGCGGCTTCGACACCGCCGGGCTGCACGGCCACATCACCGAGGGCGGCACCCAGGCCATGGAGCTGCTGATCGTGGGCGTCTGCGGACCCGCCGGCACCGACGAGGCCCCGCTGCTGCTGATCGACGCCGCCTACACCAACTACAAGACGCTCTGCCAGCGTCTCGGCCGCGCCACCTGCTCGGTGCAGCGCAGCCTGGGCGAGGACGGCAAGTTCTCGCTGCCCGACCCCGCGCGGATCGAGCAGGTCATCCGCGAGAAGAAGCCCCGCGCGATGGTCGTGATCCCCTACGACAACCCGACCGGACAGTACTACGACCACGAGGCGCTGGTCGCCCTGGCCCGACTCGCGGTGAAGCACAACCTGTGGCTGGTGAGCGACGAGGCCTACCGCGAGCTGTACTACACGGGAGGCCGCTGCACCAGCGTCTGGGGCGTGACCGAGGCCGAGGCGCCCGGCATCACCGGCCGCCGCATCGGCATCGAGACCACCTCGAAGGTCTGGAACGCCTGCGGCCTGCGCATCGGCGCCCTGGTCACCGACAACGAGCCCTTCCACCGCAAGGCCATCGCCGAGCACACCGTCAGCCTCTGCAGCAGCGTGATCGGGCAGCACGTCTTCGGCGCGCTGGCCCACGAGGACCACGCGACGCTGCGCGCCTGGTACGGCAAGCAGCGCGATTACTACCGCGGCATGCTCTTCGACTTCACCTCGCGGATGCGGGCCGCCCTGCCCGGCGTGATCGTCTCGAGTCCCGACGCCGCCATCTACTCGGTGCTGGACGTGCGCAACGTCGCGGCCCCGGACTTCGACGCCCTGGACTTCGTCCTGTGGTGCGCGTCCGAGGGGAAGGTCGACGTCGGCGGCCGGGCGCTCACGGTGCTGACCGCCCCGATGGCCGGTTTCTACAGCGTGCCCACGGGGGAGCCCAACCCGGGCCGCACCCAGATGCGCGTGGCCTACGTCGAGACGCCCGAGCGCATGGCGATGATCCCGGAGCTGTTCGCGGACCTGCTGCGGCAGTACGAGAGGAAGCGGGCGGGCTGAGGCGCGGCTTCGAATCCGGAGAAAACGGGAACGGGAGCCGACGCCGGCTCCCGTCCCGCGTCCCTGTCTGCAGGCTTCAGCGGTAGAGGGCCTTCACGGCTCCCCAGGAGCCGCTCTCGGCGGCGAGGACATCGATCAGTTCGAAGTCGCAGTGGAGGATCGAGCCCGGGTCGGCCGAAGATCCTGTCAGTTCGACCCGGTACATCCCCAGCGGGATGGGGAACAGGTCGAGGTCGAACGTAGCGGTGATCGTTTCCCCGGGGAGCATGTCCCACACGTCGGCCAGCGCGACGCACGCGTCCACGCAGAGCGCCGTGTCGAGGTGGTAGATGATGTAGGCGGGATACGAGATGAAGTGCCCCGGTCTCGGGCCGCCGTTGTGGATCGTGATCTCCACCGTCTCGAAATTGTCGTACAGCGACTCGCTCGTGGCGACGGTCAGCTGCGCGGCGGCCGTCGTGGCCGCCAGGATCGAAACGATGGACACGCAGGCAACTCGCAGCGACCTGTACATCTCCACCCTCCCACGACATCGAGCAACCGGACCGCCGCCGCCGGCGCGACGGCCCCGTTCGGCGGTGCAATGGCGAGTCCCGACATCGATGGTACCGGATCCGGACGCGGCCCTCAACCCCGCCGGACGTCGACGTCACTTCAACGGCCGGCAACCGCCTTCCACATAAGGCACATACCGCTTCAGCAGGAAGTGCTGCCAGGTCTGTTCGACCACCGCCGGCCAACCCGCCAGGATCTCGCCGGCGGCGTGGACCTCGACCCGCACCAGGGTGCGCCCCTCGCCGGCGTCGGCGAAGGTCCAGGTCGTGACCATGTGGATGGCGTGGCCGGCCAGGCCCAGCGGCCCCTCGTAGCGGAGCATCTCGCCGCGGCGCGCGTAGGTCACCGCGGCGTGGCGGACGCCGTCGCCGGTCTCGTCGAAGACTTCCAGGAAGGCGCCGCCCGGCTTCGGCTCGACGACCAGGCGCACGGGGTGGTCGGACATGGTGTGGTCCCACCAGCCGGAGATGTCGCCGGTGGCGGCGTCGAAGGCCGCGGCCGGCGTTCCGGTCACCGTCGCTTCGACCATGAAGGTGAATGCGCCGGTCGACGGCGTTTCGGCGCGGGCGGCGGCGACGGGGATCGCCGCGGCGAGCAGCAGCGCGCAGCAGGCGAGGGTCGGGATCCGGCGCATGGAGGCACCTCCGGTGATGATCAATCGAGGACCGACACGGGATCGCCCGGGCGCAGGTCCCCCTCGCGCACCACGCGCGCGAACACGCCGAACATGACGCCGCCCGGCAGCGTGCGGTAGCCGGTCAGCGTCCGCAGCGGTTCCGGCCCGACCTCTCCGGTCAGGGGGTCGACCGTCGTGTTGGGGCAGCGGGGGCACGGCCGCAGGATCTCGAACTCGGCCGCGCCGGCGCGCAGCCGACGCCAGCCGTCCTCCGCGTAGGGCTCGCCCCCGCCGATCACCAGGTTGGCCCGGAAGCGGTCCATGCCGACGGGCGCTTCGCCACGCGCGGCGAGGCGGAGGTTCAGGTCGGAGAGCGACGCCTCGCCGCAGATCAGGTAAGGCGCCGAGCCCGCCAGGCCGTCGCTGACGGCGGGGTCGGCGGCTGCCGGTTCGCCCGCCGGCGCTTCGCCGTGCGCCAGCTGCGCGAGCCAGACCGTCTCGCCCAGCAGCTCGCTGAAGTAGCGGTTGGCCTCCGGCGCGGCGACCCTGGCCGCGAGCGTGCGGCGCTTGACGGTGACCGGCAGCGGGGCCGAGTCCGCGGGCGGCGGGGCGACGCGCAGAGGCAAGCCGGCGGCGCCGGTGACGACGAGCGCCTCGCCGTCGAGTCCGATCGCCACGGTGGCGAGCCGGGGGTGGGACTTGAGCATGACCGGTTCGCCTGACTGGGCGACCAGCAGCCAGCGGCGATCGCGGCGCAGGCCGCGGGCCAGCGCCGCGGCCTCGGCCAGCGGCACCGCGCGCGCGGCCTTCAGCGGGTAGGCGAACAGGCCGGCGACGATGAGATCCTGCACGGCGTCACTCCCGAGGCACGAGCCTGGCCGGCACGTCCATTTCCATCTCCAGCAGGGCCTGCGACAGCGTCTTGCCCTGCGGGTCCAGCATCAGCGACACGGTGCCGCCGCCGCCCAGGGTCCGCTCCAGCAGGAAGTTCAGGGCCAGCAGGTTGGGAGCCTCGTGGCGCGTGACGCGGCCCTGCACGATGCCCTTGAAGAAGCGCCGCACCACGGCCGGCTTCAGCTCGCGGCGCAGCCAGGCGTACAGTTCGGGGCTGCGGCACAGCACGCCGATGTTGCAGGTGTCGCCCTTGTCGCCGGAGCGCGCGTAGGCCAGCGTGCGCAGCTTCACGCGTCGCGTGCGGCCGCCGGCGGCGGGCGGGGGCGGCGCCTTGGCGGCCGCGACCGCCGCGCCGAGGCGGGGTGGCGCCGGGTCCGCGAAGGCGATGACGTCGCTGCGCTCGGGGCCGTCGGTGTCCAGTGCCGTGACGCGGGCCGCGACGCTGCTGCGGCGGATCAGGGCGGGCCAGTAGGCCACGACCTCCGACGGTTTCGGCCGCCCGCCGGTCACCGCCAGGCCCGAGGGGCCCGAGAGGATCATCGTCGGCAGCACCATCCCGAAGTCGTGGACCTTGGCGCGGTCGTGGTCGCGGACGCCCAGGCGCAGCAGCACCTCGTCGGTCTCGCAGCGTCCGAGCGACTCCGGCCAGATCGAGCCGGTGCCCACGACCGAGGTGTGCGTCGCGGCGAAGCGGTGGCCGACGCGGTTCCAGAAGGCGCGCGCGAGCGTCTCCGCTTTCTCCGTGGCCTCGGGCCCGCTGACCAGGATGGTGCCGACGGCCTTCCAGCCGTCCTGGTAGGCCATCGAGACCTTGAAGTTCTCGGGCCGCGGCACGCCGCGCACGCCCGAGACGCGCACCCGGTCGCGGCCCAGGTCCTCCAACCGGATGGTGTCGAAGCGGGCGACGACGTCGGGCGAGATGTAGGAACGCGGGTCGCCCATCTCGTAGACGAGCTGCTCCTTCACGGTCTTCTCGCTGACGAGACCGCCGGTGCGGCGGTGCTTGGTCACGACGAAGGACCCGTCGGCCGACACCTCGACGATCGGGTAGCCGATGCGGTCGTAGGTGGGCACGTCGCGCCAGTCGGTCAGGTTGCCGCCGGTGGCCTGCGTGCCGCACTCGATGACGTGGCCGGCGACGATGCCCGCGGCGAGGCGGTCCCAGTCGTCCTCGTCCCAGCCGAATTCGTGGATCAGCGGCGCCAGCGTGATGCCGGTGTCGGTCACCCGGCCCGTCACCACCACGCGGCAGCCCATCTCCAGCGCCCGCACGACGGGCTCGGCGCCGAGGTAGACGTTGGCGGCGGACACCCGGGACAGGTGCGGCGCCAGGGGCGCGCCCGTCTCCATGTTGTCCAGGGGGTCGCCGCCGTCGCGCAGCTCCGTCAGCCGGCCCAGGATGTCGTCGCCGGAGACCACGCCCACCTTCAGGCGCAGGCCCAGCCCGCGTGCGATCTCCACCAGCTTGTGGCCGAGCCCTTCGGGGTTCACGCCGCCGGCGTTGGTGATGACCGTCGCGCCGCTTTCCATCATCAACGGCAGGCAGTCGCGCATCTGGTCGACGAAGTCCGTCGCGTATCCCAGCGCCGGGTCCTTGGCGCGCTGGCGCTGCAGGATGGACATGGTGACTTCGGCCAGGTAGTCCAGGGAGACGTAGTCCAGCTGCCCGCCTTCGAGCTGGCGGCGCAGGGCGCGGACGTCATCGCCCCAGTACCCGCCGGCGTTGCCGATGCGCACGATGCGTGTCATGGGCGGCTCCCGGTTGGCGTGGACGGACGGGAAGGGATGCTATAGGCCGCGCCGATCCGGGACAAGGCCATTTCCCGCCTCGAGCGTCGAAAGAACCGGGACGGTGTCGTCACCGTCCCGGCTCCGGACGGTCGTTGCCGAGGTCAGCCCGGCAGTTCGGCGTACGCCTGCCGCAGCAGATCGGCGAAGGCGTTCGCATCGCGGCCCTCGATCTCCGTGCGGTGGATGTACCGGACGGCCACGCCGTCCTGCAGCAACAGGACCGAGGGGCTGCTCGGGGGCAACTGATCGTAGCGGGTGCGGACCCGGGAAGTGGCCTCGAGATCCATGCCGGCGAAGACCGTCCCGAGGTTGGCGGGACGATCGGGATCGGCCAGGAACCGGCCCAGGCCGGGCCGGGCGCTGCCGGCGGCGCAACCGCAGACCGAATTGATGAACAACAGGGAGGAACCCGGTTGCGCCAGGAAAGCGTCCACCTCCGAGGGGGTGGTCAGCTCCGAAATCCCCAGGCGCGTCAGTTCGGAACGCATGTGCTGGGTCATCAAGGGATCGTACATGTCATCCTCCGACATGATCGGGGAAGGGCGAGTTCGTGTGGAATGATTATGATATCTGAAATCATTAAAGAACGCCACGAATCCGGCAACTGTCGGTCCCGACTTGAAATCCCTGCGCTTCCGCCTATCCTTGGGGCGTGTCGCGCGACTCGAACCCCCGGAGGCACCCGTTGAAGACGACGACCCTGGCGATCCTCGCGATCGCGTTGTCCGTGGCCCTGCTCGGCTGCGGCGAAAAGAAGAGCGATTCGGCCGCCGCCTGGAACCAGAAGGCCGCCGCCGTGGCCGCGGAGAACCCGAGCGGCGCCGCCCCGGCCGGGATGGCCGCCGGCGGCAACCTCGGCGGCGAGGTGGCCGAGACCTTCAATTCCGGCGGCTATACCTACGTCCGTCTCAAGACGGCCGGCGGCGAGCTGTGGGCGGCCGGCCCCGAGGGCCCGATGCAGGTCGGGCAGAAGGTCGAACTGTTGGGCGCCATGGCCATGCAGAACTTCCACGCCGCCAGCCTGAACCGCGACTTCGCGGAGATCTGGTTCGCGGCGTCGTTCGCCGCGCCGGGCGAGGCCCCCGCCGGCGACATGCAGGCCGAGATCAAGAAGGCGCACGGCGGCGTGGCCGTCGGCAAGGCCGACGCCGATTTCAGCGGCCTGACGACGCCGTCCGGCGGGCTGAAGGTCGCCGAAGTGAACGCGCGCCGCACCGAGCTGGCGGGCAAGACCGTCAAGGTGCGCGGCAAGGTCGTCAAGTCGCTGACCGGCATCATGGGCCGCAACTGGCTGCACGTGCAGGACGGGTCGGGCGACGGCGAGACCGCCGACCTGACGGTCACCTCCGGCGTCTCGGCGAAGGTCGGCGACACAGTGCTGATCGAGGGCGTGCTGTCGGTCGACAAGGATTTCGGCAGCGGCTACTTCTACAAGGCGATCGTCGAGGACGCGACGGTCCGCGTGGAGCAGTCCTCGTAGGGTGAGCCGTCACCGGCTGAGCGACGGACGGCGGCTGCGGTCGCCGTCCGTCTTTTTCCGGCCGGGGGTTCGGGAGCCGTGATGAGCGAGCGCACCATCCTGCACGTGGACATGGACGCCTTCTTCGCGTCGGTGGAAGTGCTGGATGACCCGCGCCTGCGCGGCAAGCCGGTGATCGTCGGCGGCACCCCCGAGGGCCGCGGCGTGGTGTCGGCGGCCCGTTGTGAAGTCCAACAGACAGATCGGGCGCGGGAGATCGAGGTGATTCCGTTGCGGTTTGCGGCGGAGGGGACGGGGTGGGTGTTGGTGGGGGCGGGGGCCGAGGCCGCCCGGGCTGCTTGGGGATAGAAAGCCCAGCATTTGTTGGGAAGTGCTGGGGATTCTATCCAGGGCGGGGAACGTCAGCGTTTCAGCCCCTTCGATGGGTCTCCGGGCCGCTCCGTGAGCGCGGCGTCTCCCTCGGCTACCGGGTAGTGGCGCCGCCGGCCGAGACTGTGGGACGGACGCGCCAGCGATCATCGATCTCGGCTACTGCCGGCTCTCCGGGGAGCAGGGGGACCACCCGTGGATTCCGGATCTTGAGCCAGTCCGCCATTGGAGCGGCGAGTTCATTTTCTCCCACCGCATCGAGCAGGTACCCGAGGCGCTGGACGTCCAGAAGTCTCACTAGATGTGCCATTTTCACCAGAGCCTGGCCGCCGATTCGCTCCGCCAGTTCGCCAAGGACGGTGGCGACATTGCCCAGGTGCCCGGCCGCGGCCTGGTAGCGGACCAGGTCGAATGCGGTGGTCTCGGGCGTGGCCAAGCGCATCGTGCCCGTTGCCGTCTGGATTCCCGTCGTCGGCAACTGGTCGACCTTGCCGCTCATCGAGAACCGGATGGTGACCTTGCCGGCGCGCATCTCGCGGGTGGGCCTGTCGGTCACGACCTGAAAGACCATGGGTTGCTGATGGGCAGCGCCGTGGATCGCCGCGGCGCTGAGCAGCCCCACGTAGTAGGGCTGATCGAGGTGGCGCATGAGGTCGTCGATGAACCAGCTGGCCGGGAGTGATCCCGTCGCGCGGTATTCTGGGGGCACGACGACGTAGAAGCCGCGCCGGGGGGAGACGATCCTGCCTTGCTCCTTCAGCCTGCGCAGGGCGGTCTGGACGGCGACGGGGGAGCGTTCCGTCTCGGATTCCACCCGGGAGGCGGTGAAGGTGTAGCGGCCGGTTGACTGCAGTTGCTCCACCCAATCCAGCATCGTGGGCTTTCTGGGCATGCCGGCTGACCCCTTCGCGCTCGATTGAAGTGCAGACCAGAAGCAAAACTGTACGTTTTACGCTAATATTTGCAAGTGGAATGTAGGTTCTGGCCCTGCGGCACCCAGCGGGGGATAAAGGACATAATACGCAATTTGCCGCGGGGAGTTGTCTTAATACGCTCGTAACTTATTGTAAAACAGCAAGTTCTATTAAGAACAATTGCGTGGCTTTGTCTTTAGATTGTCCTTTAGACACCGCCAGGTCGATGATCCCGGCCTATCTGGGATTCAGCTTCTTCCAACTCGTGCCCGGGTTTTACCTTTTTGTGTCGGAATAGCGAAAGGTGAGCCTGGTCATTCGCTATTTGGGCACAGGTTCTAGAAGCGCGGTCTGGCAGCTACGGCCAGACCGGAAAATTCATTTGCCAAAATGAGCCTATGAGGGCAGTATCATTGCCATCATGAGCGCAAATCAGCAAATGAAGCCGACCGACTACTTCGACCGCCACCCGGTGTTCCGCTTCGACGACTTCGCGGCGGCCCACACCGGAGGTGGCCGCCGGAGCTGGCAGACCACCGCCTCGGTGCTGAAGCAGCATGTGGCCGCCGGCCGGCTGCTGCATCTACGGCGCGGCCTGTACGCGTCCGTGCCGCGTGGTGCCGACCCCGAGCGCCATCTCGTCGATTCCTACCTGCTGGCCACGCAACTCGCTCCTGACGGTGTGGTGGCGTACCACGCGGCGCTCCAGTTCCACGGCAAGGCCTACTCCCTGTGGAGCCGTTTCCACTACCTGACCCGGGGGCGGCAGCGCCGGTTCGCCTTCGGCGGCCAGGAATTCGCGCCGGTCCAGGCACCCGCGGCGGTCCGGGATCTGCCCGATCTGGGCGGTGGGGTGGTGGAGCGGCCGCACGCCGGTGGCGTGGTCCGGGTCACGACCCTCGAGCGCAGCCTCGTCGACGTCCTGGACGCCCCGGATCGCAATGGTGGCTGGGAAGAGGTCTGGCGCTCACTGGAGATGGTGGAGTTCTTCGACCTCGACGCGGTGCTCGCCTTCACTCGGGCGCTGGGTTCGGCGCTGACGGCCGCCCGGGTGGGGTTTTTTCTCGAACAGCACCGCGGCGCGCTTATGGTCGAGGATCAGAACCTGGAGGCGTTGCATGTCCTGGCCCCGGCGCAGGCTCGGTACCTGGATTCGCGGCGCGAACCCGGCAAGCTCGTGAAGGGATGGAACCTGATCGTGCCCGAAAGGGTGCTGAATCGCGCTTGGGCCGAGGTGACCTGATTTTGATTGTATGCTGTCTTGACAGAAACTGACAGTAACTGATAAAAAGAGGCTGCGGAACTACTGGGGGACCATATCTGAATCCGGAGCCCGCTGCGATGGCTGAACCATTAGGCGAGGTCCTCACGATCGAGGAACTCGCGGACTATCTTAAAATTTCCAAATCCACTCTCTACAAGCTGGTTAGGGAAGGATCCGTGCCGTGCCAGAAGGTGGGGAAGCACTGGCGCTTTCGCAAGGAAGCCATCGATCTCTGGCTCCAGGAGCGGAAGAAGGATGTTGAAGATCGGCGAGGCGGAGAGCGGTGATGACTGAGATCACCACGGAAATGCTGTTGTCCAAGATCGATCAGGTCGCAGACCTCTATCACCGGCTTCTCCTGATTGTCGGGCCTAGCGGATCCGGAAAAACCCGGGCCCTACAGAATCTCGCCCAAGAAACGGGTGCCCCGCTCGTCAATCTGAACCTCGAGGTATCGCGGCGGCTTCTTGAGCTCACCGATCGACAGCGTGCCTTGCAGCTTCCGCAGGTGCTGCAGGAGGCAGTAGGGAACGACAGTACAACCGTCTTGCTGGATAACACCGAGATTCTCTTCGACGTCTCTCTCAAGCAGGATCCCCTACGCCTAATGCAGGGGCTATCCCGCAACCGCACGGTAGTGATTGCCTGGAACGGGAGCATTGAAGGCGATCATTTTGTCTATGCGACACCAGAACATCCGGAATTCCGCCGGTACCCGCTTCAGGAGTTAGTCGCTGTTTGTACGGAGGCGAGTGCATGAACAGAGCTACGAGGGTGCTCATAGGGAGAAACATCAAATGAAATACGGTGATCTGATCCAGTTTGAGCCGATCGAGACCGTCGTCCAGTTGCGTGACGCCGATCGGGAGTCTGCTGCCCAACACCTCGTGGCCACCTACGTCGTGAGCGACGAGATGGCGGAGAAGCTCACGACCGTCTTGATCCCGCAGATCCAGTTCGACCAGCCTGCGGACAACAAGGGCTTCCTGGTCGTTGGGAACTACGGCACTGGTAAATCGCACCTGATGTCGGTCATCTCCGCGATCGCGGAGCGGGCGGAGTTGGTCGATGCCCTCACGAACCCGGGCGTGGCCGATGCGGCGAAGCAGATAGCCGGGAAGTTCAAGGTCGCCCGCACCGAATTGGGCGCTACCACGATGGATTTCCGGGAATTCGTCTGCTCCCAGCTTGAGGAGGCCCTCGCTGGGTGGGGTGTGGACTATCGCTTCCCGCCGCGGGACAAGATCCCGAACCACAAGCGGGCTTTCGAGGAGATGATGACCGCGTTCCACGAGAAGTACCCCGAGCACGGGCTGCTCCTCGTGGTTGACGAACTCCTCGACTACCTCAAGAGCCGCAAGGACCAGGAACTGGTCCTCGACCTCAACTTCCTGCGGGAGGTCGGTGAGGTCTGCAAGGATCTGCGTTTCCGCTTCATCGCAGGCGTCCAGGAGGCGATCTTCGACAGCCTTCGGTTCTCTCCGGTGGCGGACAGTCTGCGCCGCGTCAAAGACCGCTTCGAGCAACTCCTTATCGCCCGCAAGGACGTGAAATTCGTCGTCGCGGAGCGGCTCCTCAAGAAGAACGGCGAGCAGCAGACACGGATCCGGGGCTATCTGGCTCCTTTCACCAAGTTCTACGGGAACATGAACGAGCGGCTGGACGAATTCGTGCGGCTGTTCCCGGTCCACCCCGACTTCATCGACACCTTCGAGAGAATCACCGTCATCGAGAAGCGTGAGGTCTTGAAGACGCTCTCGTTGGCCATGAAGCGGATTGTCGACCAGGAGCTCCCAAGCGACAGTCCCGGGCTTATCGCCTATGACACGTACTGGAACACGCTTCGGGAGAATCCGTCCTTCCGGTCGGTGGAGGACATTAAGGCCGTGATCGACTGCAGCCAGGTGCTGGAATCGCGGGTCAGCCAGGCCTTCACCCGGCCGGCCTACAGGCCGATGGCCCTCCGCATCGTCCATGGGCTTTCGGTCCACCGTCTCACCCACAACGACGTCAATGCTCCTCTGGGCGCTACGCCGGGCGAACTCCGGGACGGATTGTGTCTTTACCAGCCGGGTATCGAGGATCTCGGCGGCGAGCCAGCCGACGATCTCCTGTCCCAGGTCGAGACCGTCCTGCGCGAGATCCACAAGACGGTCAGCGGCCAGTTCATCTCCTCGAACCCCGACAACCACCAGTACTACATCGACCTCAAGAAGACCGACGACTACGACGCCTTGATCGAGAAGCGCGCCGAGAGCCTCGACGACACGCAGCTCGACCGCTACTACTACGAGGCGCTCAAGCGCGTCATGGAATGCACCGACACGACATACGTCACCGGCTACAAGATCTGGGAACACGAGCTGGAGTGGCGCGAGCGTCGCGCCTCACGTCTCGGCTACCTGTTTTTCGGTGCACCGAACGAGCGGTCGACTGCCGTGCCGCCGCGGGACTTCTACCTCTACTTCATCCAGCCCCACGAACCGCCGCACTACAAGGACGAGAAGAAGGCGGACGAAGTGTTCTTCCGGCTGACCGGTGAGGACGACACATTCCGGCAGGCGCTCAAAAATTGTGCTGCGGCCCTCGACCTTGCGTCGCGCGCGTCCGGCCACGCGAAGGATGTCTACGAAGCAAAGGCTACGGGCTTCCTGCGCGACCTGGCGAAGTGGCTGCAGGAGCACATGACTACGGCCTACGAAGTGACCTACCAGGGGAGGACCAAGCCCCTCATTGGGTGGGTCAAAGGCAAGCTGACAGCAACGGGCGCGCGGGCCAACGTCCGCGATATCGTGAACACGGTCGGTTCGGTCACTCTCGCCACTCACTTCGAGGACGAGGCACCCGAGTATCCGACCTTCGCAGCTTATCACACGAAGGATAGCAGGGCACAGGCGGTGCAGGATACGCTGCGCTGGATCGCCGGGACGTCGAAAACGCAGCAGGGTGATAGGGTCCTGGATGCCCTGGAACTGCTCGACGGAGACCGGCTCGACCCGGCTCGTTCGAAATACGCGAAACACATCATCGACCTCCTCGGGAAAAAGGGGCAGGGCCAGGTCCTCAACCGCGGTGAGCTCATCCATACGGTGCATGACGTCGAGTACATGGCGTCGGGCACCTATCGGCTGGAGCCGGAGTGGGTCGTCGTCCTACTGGCGAGCCTTGTCTATTCGGGAGATCTCGTCCTCGCTATTCCCGGCAAGAAGTTCGACGCCACAGATGTTGCTCTGCTCGCCTCCGCTGCGACCGAGGAACTCGCCAATTTCAAGCACGTCGAGCGGCCCAAAGAGTGGAACATCCCGGCATTGAAAGCGGTGTTCGAGCTCCTGGGGCTGACCCCCGGCATGGCTCAACTCGTGGCGCAGGGTAAAGATGCGCCCGTTCAGGAGTTGCTGAAGGCAGTGACGGGACATGTGGATAGGCTGGTTCTGGCCCAACAGGCGCTTCAGACCGGATTCCACCTCTGGGGCCGGAACCTCCTCGACGAGTCGACAACGCAGGACCTGCGGACCAAGTTGGACAGCGCCAAAGGCTTCCTCGAGTCACTCCAGGCATATTCGTCTCCAGGCAAGCTCAAGAACTTCCGCTATAGCAAGCAGGAGGTGGAAGGCCAGAAGGCAGGGTTGGCAGCACTCGAGGAAGTTGCAGAGATCCAGGATCTCGTGACGGACCTCGGAAACACGGCATCTTATCTCTCCACGGCCGAAGCTGTCCTCCCGAGTGACCACCAGTGGGTGGAGGGGATGAAGAAGGTGAGGGCGGATGTCCTTGGGCAGGTCTGCGACCCGGCGAAGCGGTCGGCAACCGGTTTCCGCCAACAGGCGCAGAAACAGCTCAGTGACCTGAAGAAGAAGTACATCCAGGTGTATCTCGATCTGCACACACGCGCCCGCCTCGGGTCAAGTGACGACAAGCGCAAGAACCGACTGACGCAGGATGAACGGCTCAAGAAACTCAAGGGCCTGGCGACGATTGACCTCATGCCGCGCCAGCACCTGACGGATTTCCAGAATCGGCTAGCGGCGGCCAAACCGTGCTTCGCGTTGACCGAAAAGGACCTCGAAGCCGCGGCGGAGTGCCCGCACTGCGCCTTCCGGCCCGCCACAGAGGCCGTGTCGGCTCCCGCGAATCAGGTGCTCTCCGCTCTAGACGACGAACTCGACACGCTTCTCTCCGGTTGGACCGAGACACTCCTGGAAAATCTCAGCGATCCGACCACCAAGGAGCAGCTCGAACTCCTGAAGCCCGCCCCGCGTAAGCTCGTGGACGCCTTCATTGGTTCTCGCGCGCTTCCGGACGACCTCGACCACGATTTCATCCAGGCGGTCAAGGAGGTTCTCTCGGGCCTCGCCAGGGTAGTCGTCAAGACCGATGACCTGAGGGCGGGACTCCTCTCTGGTGGATCTCCGGCTACGCTCGGAGAGATGAAGAAGCGTTTCGAGGAGTATCTCGACAACAAGGCGAAGGGCAAAGATCCGGACAAGGTTCGGATCGTTCTGGAGTAGGCATGGCAAAGCGAAAAGGCGGAGATCAGTCTGAACTGTTCATCGGCGACGATGGCCAGCTTCGGCTTCATGGCAAGTCTGCAGAACAGATCGCACAAGAGGGGCGGAGAGTCGAATGTTTGGGGATGACGTTTGAATCCGAGGAGGAGCGGCGTGCTCACTTCCGGGAGATACTAAGGGAAAAGCTTCCCGAACTGCGGACGCGACCCGACTTTCCTGTGGCTGACGATGAGGATATCCTTCGCCTCTCGGACCCTCCGTACTACACGGCGTGTCCGAATCCATTCCTTGCCCAATTCGTCGACTGTCACGGTAGTTCCTACGATCCGAAGGTGACATATCACCGGGAGCCTTTCGCCGTGGACGTAAGCGAGGGCAAGACTGACCAACTCTATAAGGCGCATGGCTACCACACCAAGGTACCGCACCTGGCGATCGTCCCTTCGATTCTGCACTACACGAAACCTGGGGATATCGTTCTGGATGGCTTCTGCGGTTCCGGAATGACCGGTGTTGCGGCACAATGGTGTGAGACAGCACCCCTCGACTTCCGCCGGAAAATAGAACAGCAGTGGGAGAAGCACGATCGACGGAGTCCTGAGTGGGGTACCCGGCATGTGATCCTGGGCGATCTATCGCCGGCTGCCACGTTCATTGCATCCAACTACAACATGCCATTTAACCTCGACGCCTTCGCAAGGGTTGCCAAACAGCTATTGAAAGATGTCGAGGAGGAGATTGGCTGGATGTATGAGACGCTCCACAGCGACGGCAAGACCAAGGGGCGTATCAACTATACGGTTTGGAGTGACCAGTTTTCATGCCCCGAGTGTGCTGGTGAAGTCGTGTTTACAAAAGAGGCACTCGATGAGGATACAAAACGAATCCGGGACGAGTTTCCCTGTCCACATTGCGCGGTGAAACTGACCAAGAAGAATCTCGAACGGCAATACACATCACAGTATGACCATTCAACTGAAGCGACCGTGCGAATGCCAAAACGCACACCTGTACTCGTCAACTACAACGTGGGGGAGAAACGATACGAGAAATCACTAGACGATTTCGATCTCGCATTATTGAGGAGAATCGAAGAGCTTGTCTCTCCGAACGAGATTCCTTGTGACCGCATGATGCATGCTCCGATCGACGTTGATTCGTGGGGCGACAAATGGCGGGCAGGGACAGCGTCCTTCACACATGTGCACCACCTGTTTCTGCCCCGTGCTTCTCACGCCTTAGCTGCCATGTTGCGGCGGATTGACGGTCACAAGGACATCCGAACGAGGAACATGCTGCGCTATTTTGTCGAGCAGGCCATTTGGGGGATGTCGGTGCTTGCTCGGTATGCGCCGACTCATTTCTCCCAAGTCAATCAATATCTAACAGGTGTGTATTATGTTGGATCGCAGATTGTCGACCTGTCACCTTGGTATATTCTCGATGGGAAGCTACAGCGCTTGAAAAACGCGTTCAGGCCGATGCCGTCGACCTATGGGACGGCGGCTACGACGACGGGTGACTGTGGTCGGATTCCTCTGCCGGATTCATCAGTGGATTACGTTTTCACTGATCCTCCCTTTGGCGACAATCTGGCTTACGCGGAGCTCAATTTCGTCAACGAGGCCTTTCTGCGAGTATTCACTAGGGTAGAGAGGGAAGCCATCGTCAGTGGTGTGCAGAAAAAGGGGCTCCTTGAGTATCAGCGGCTAATGCAACGGAGTTTCGAAGAGTATTGTCGAGTCATCAAGCCCGGCAGGTGGATGACGGTGGTTTTCCACAACTCCAAGAACGCTGTATGGAACGCAATCCAGGAAGCTATTCTCGCCGCGGGATTCGTCGTTGCGGATGTCCGAACCTTGGACAAGAAACAGGGTTCTTTCAATCAAGCCGTAGCCGGGCGATCGGTTAAACAGGACCTCGTGATCTCCGCTTATAGGCCCAACCAAGGCCTCGAAGAGCGGTTCAAGCTTGAGGCGGGGAGCGAGGAAGGAGTTTGGGATTTCGTCCGCACTCACATGCGCCAACTTCCGGTTTTTGTAATTAAGGACAGTCAGGCCGAGGCGATCGCTGAGCGGCAGAACTTTCTTCTCTTCGACCGAATGGTGGCATTCCATGTCCAAAGGGGGGTGACGATCCCACTTTCGGCGGCGGAGTTTTACGCAGGTCTAGACCAGCGTTTTTCCGAGCGAGACGGCATGTACTTCCTACCCGAGCAAGTGGCCGAGTACGACAGCAAGCGGATGAAAGTGGATGAAGTCCTTCAACTCCAGCTTTTTGTCAAAGACGAAGAATCCGCCATCCAATGGCTTAGGCAGCGACTCACAAGGAAGCCACAGACTTTCCAGGAGATCCATCCGCAGTTCATGAAGGAGATAGGCGGATGGGAGAAATACGAAAAGTCACTCGAACTACTTGACCTCCTGCAGGAGAACTTTCTGCTGTATGACGGAGCGGGCGAGGTGCCCAGCCAGATCCATAGCTACCTTTCCAGCAATTTCAAGGAGTTGCGGAGCCTGGAAAAGGGCGATCCCACCCTTCGTGCCAAGGCCAAGGACCGATGGTACGTTGCGGATCCGCGAAAGGCCATCGACCTGGAGAAGCTCCGCGATCGTGCGCTCTTAAGAGAGTTTGCAGACTACCTCGATGGGCACCAGAAGAAGTTGAAGGTTTTCCGACTCGAGGCCGTCCGTGCCGGGTTCAAGCGCGCGTGGCAGGAACGCGACTACGCCACCATCGTCGCCGTCGCCCGCAAGATCCCCGAGAAAGTGCTCCAGGAGGATCAGAAGCTTCTGCAATGGTTTGATCTTGCCGTCACGCGCAGCGGGGAGGAGGCATGACCACTCACCTGTCAGCGCGTCTGGCGTGGCATGACCGAGGTTGGGACGGACGCGTCTGCGACGCCCCTCATCTCAACGCCCACTGCATCGTCCACCAGCACATTCGTGATTCCCGGGATGACGATAAGGAACGCGAGGCTGCCGGCACGGCGTTAGCCGAGTTAAACGGTTGGCTCCCTCCTTGCTCCCGTGATCCGGGCGCCTATGCTGAACGAGGATTCGCCATCGTCCACCGGGACCCGCTGGAATTCCGCCAGTTGCCATCGGTCTCGGAAGATGTTCCGCCCTTTTCTTCATGCCCCGCGCCGTATCGCTGGATGCGTGAAGAGTTCTTCCAGGAGGTGTGCGAGGCGGAGGATCTCGTGATTCGAGGTCCGGACGAGCCTCGGAGCAACGGTTGGGTCTACGAGCCAGATCGCCAGCGCGCGCTGCTCAAGCGGTTCTGGGGGAAGCTGGAGCCTGACAATTCCCTCGTTTTCTACTACTGCAACCACGGCAACCCCCTGGACGAGAACACCCCCCGCATCATCGTGGGCGTCGGTAGAATTGCTGAGGTGGGGCCCCAACTCTACTTCGGCACGACTACGAAATACCAGGACCAGTATCCGGTCTGGTCGCGGCGTGTCTCCCAAGCCTACCCCATCCATGGCGTACGTATCCCATACCAGGAGTACCTGCGAGAAGGTCACTCGACCGACGACATCATCTGTCGGGTTCCCCGGAACGCCCTGCTGCCATTTTCCTATGGTGGGGAGCATGTCACCGACGACATCGCCGTCGCCATCCTTGAACGCGTCATTCAGAGTGTGGAACTAGTAGCCGCCGATGGTCATGTGGCGGGCGATTGGGAGGGACGTCTTGCTTGGCTGAACGATGCCCTTGCCGAAGCGTGGAGCGGGCGCGGTCCGTTCCCCGGCGCTGGAAGTGTCCTGCAGTATCTCGGGTTCTCGAAGGGTACCTCGTTCCAGCGGACCGTGCTGGCACCGATGGCGAAGCAGGCTGAGAACCCGTGGGAATATGTGCTGGCGGTTCTCGAAGGGAGAGCCGAGCCGGAAGAAGGGCCGTACCGAGCTGGGCTCCTTAAAGCGCGTGAACGGTGGGGTGTACTCCAATCCCGTCATTCGCTTTTGTCGAAGCTCGCACGGTTCGAGCTATCGCCGGGGCAGGTCGAGCGTATCGCCAACCCAGACCAACGGTTTGCGAGTGGGATCGAGGCGACCGAAGATGCGCTGGTCGCTAACCCCTACATCCTGTCCGAGTGTGATCTAGGAGCAACGGGCTCCGATCCGGTCGCGCTGGAGACAATTGATCACGGCGTCCGACCAGAAGGAAACGCTGCGCTATTTCCCGACGATGACGAAGTGTCCCACGACGACCGGCGCCGCGTCCGGGCTGTTGGCGTAGCGGTTCTGCAGGATGCTGCACGCAATGGGGACACGCTCCTCACCTTCGCCGATCTTATTAATCGCATAGCTAGCAGGTTCCCTGAGCGTCGGGCTTGTCGACCGGACCGTGATGTCGTGGTGGCCGAAGCGGAATTCTACGAGCATGTCCTTTGGACGGCTCTGGAATCGGAGCCAGGGCTGGTCGCCCTCAAACACTTGCAGTCCTTGGAACAGCACGCTGCGGCGATAATCAAACGCCGGGCCAAGAAGACAAATCAGGCTGTTGTTCCCCCTGTCGACTGGCTCGCGGCGCTGAAGGGGCTCTTTGGCGTCCCGCAGTCCGATCGCGAAGGGGTAGCCCTGGATGAGAAGCAAGCGGCGCTGAACACTCTGTTCTCTCGTCGACTCAGCGTCCTGACTGGAGGCGCAGGCACCGGTAAGACCTCAGTTCTTAAGGTATTCCTTCAGGAGCTGGTTCGGGCCGAAGGGCGCCACCCGACGCTCTTGCTGGCGCCGACTGGCAAGGCACGGGTTCGGCTATCCACGAAGACCGAGCGTAACGCGATGACGATACACCAGTTCCTGCTGAAGCAGGGCTGGTTCGTGCCAGACATCTTCGCGCTCAAGCAAGAGAGTGACAAGAGCCCTTTCCAGGCGACGACCGTCATCATCGACGAGTGCTCGATGATTCCGAGCGATCTCTTCGGGACTCTGCTCCGAGCCCTAGACTCGGGTCCGCTTAGCCGGCTGATCCTAGTTGGTGACCCGAACCAGCTTCCGCCAATTGGGCCGGGTCGGCCATTTGCGGATATCATCGAATGGCTGCAGAGGGAACACCCTGATTGCGTTGCGCCCCTTAGTGTCTGCATGCGCACGGACGAGGAGGAGGGGACGTCCGCCAAGGAGAGTGTTGCTCTGGCACTCGCCGACGGATATCGCACATCGGCCGTCAGTCCTGGCGACGACGAGATGCTGGCGGCGGTGGCGCGAGGCGAGTCGGCCGGCGACCTCGAAGTGGCGTTTTGGGACGACCACGACCAATTGCTCGATCAACTCAGAAGTCGCATGGCGGGCAATCTGGGAATTCGCGATGACGATTATGCTAGCTTCAACCGTTCTCTTGGCATCGACACGAAGGACTGGGTACGCAGCGAGGATTGGCAGATCCTCTCACCGACCAGGGCTCAACACTTCGGCACGGACGACTTGAATCGGCTGATCCAGATGGAGTACAAGGGGGGCCTAATCGCACAGGCGAAGAACCCGCGCAACAAGAGTCCACGCCCCTTTGGAGACCAGGAGATCGTCTACACCGACAAGGTTATCCAAATCATCAACCGAAGTATCAAGGGTTGGCCGCGCAACACGGGCTTGGACTACGTTGCCAATGGTGAGATCGGGATCGTCCGCAGCACGACCAAGGTGAACCGTTCTTCGTATCTCGATGTTGTGTTTTCCACCCAGGCCGACGTGTCCTACCGGTATTTCGGGAACCAGGTCGACGACAACTTGGAACTCGCGTACGCGCTGACGGTCCACAAAGCGCAAGGCAGCGATTTCGAGGTGGTGTTCCTGATCATCCCGCAGAAGGCGTCGACCCTCTCGCGAGAGTTGATCTACACGGGCCTCACTCGCTTCCGGCGGAAACTCGTTCTGCTGATCGAAAAGGACATTGAGCCGTTGCGCCGTCTGCGCAGCCCGGACAGCTCCGATACCAGGTTGCGTAACACCCACATGTTCACCCTGGCTCTTCGGCCTGACGATGTGAAGCGGCCGCACATGGAGGCGCTTATCCATCGCACGCGAAAAGGTGTCCCGGTTCGTTCGAAGAGCGAGGTGGTTGTGGCGGACGTACTTGACGCGCTTGAGATCACCTATGCCTACGAGCAGCCACTGTACTCGCGCACAAATCCCAAGGACTTCCGACTTCCGGACTTCACCGCAAGCTTCGAGGGAGATGTCTACTACTGGGAGCACCTTGGCATGTTAACCGTGCCGAGCTACAGGGTGGCATGGGGTCGCAAACTGAAGTGGTATGAGGACAACGGATACGCAGATCGTCTGATTACGTCAGAAGACGGGCAAGACGGCAGCATTAATGCGGCCAAGATCGAGCAGATCGCTCGGGAGCGGATCCTCGAAGAATAGGAATTTGAAACCGATGTTTCAGCCGGGCGAGTGGGCATGGAGCCAAGAACACCAACAGGTCTGCCGGATCGTCGAGAAGCAGGACCTGTGGGGAGATACCCTCTATCGCATTTGGGTTCCGACCAAGAACGCAACGGTCCGAATCAGTTCGAGCCAGCTTCAGCCAGCCGCTGATACTTCCCTTTGCAACGTCGAATGGCTCGCCTACATGACGGCTGCGGCGCGGATATCCGACGCTCTGACCCAGGATGTCCTGTTGGCGCCCATCGAGGCGTCGGTCATTCCCCTGCCGCACCAAATCCGCGCTCTGTCCCGTGCCGTGGCGGGCGACCGTGTCCGCTATCTTCTGGCAGACGAGGTCGGCCTCGGCAAGACCATCGAGGCTGGGCTCATCCTGCGCGAGCTCAAGCTGCGCGGTAGGGTTCGCCGCACCCTCGTAGTGGCTCCCAAGGGTCTAGTCACCCAGTGGGTGGCTGAGATGCACACTCACTTCGATGAGGAGTTTCGACTTTTCATCCCGAGCGATTTCTCGGCATTTCGGCGTATAGCCAAGGAAGAAAACGTCTGGCAGACCTATGATCAAGTCGTCTGCCCTATGGACTCAGTCAAGCCCTTGGACGGCCGCCGGGGCTGGTCACGCGAGCGGGTTTCCGACTACAACCGAGATCGCTTCGAGGACCTAACGGGCTCTGGGTGGGATCTGATCATCGTCGATGAGGCTCATCGCCTCGGAGGAAGCACAGACCAGGTCGCCCGCTACAAGTTGGGCCGTGGACTGGCAGATGCTGCGCCGTATCTCCTTCTCCTTTCAGCAACGCCGCATCAGGGGAAGACCGACGCATTTCACCGGTTGGTCTCCCTCGTCGATGAAGACGCCTTCCCCGATCCTGGCAGCATATCCAGGGAGCGAGTGCAGCCATTCGTGATCCGTACGGAGAAACGCAACGCGATCGACGCCGAAGGACTGCCGCTGTTCAAGCCTCGGAGTACTAAGCTCGTCCCGATCGCATGGGAAGAGCGGCATACCCCCCAGCGCGCTCTATACGAAGCTGTGACGGAATACGTGCGCGAAGGCTACAACCAGGCGTTACGCGAGAAGAAAAGCTACATCGGATTTCTGATGATCCTCATGCAGCGCCTGGTCACCTCGTCGACTCGGGCGATCCGAACGACGCTGGAACGACGCCTCGACGCCCTCGCTGCGCCAACTGAACAGCTCTTTCTTTTTCCGGAGTACTCCGATGAAGAGTGGGTAGAACTCGACGGACAGGAGCAGATCGACACCCTGCTTACGACGCGCCTGAAGGCCCTTAAAAACGAACGGGCCGAGGTGAAGCTCCTCCTCGAAGCGGCCAAACGGACTGAGCATGCCGGTGTCGACGCCAAGGCGGAGGCTCTACTCGACTGGGTGTATCGGCTGCAGCAGGAAGAGGGTGATCCGGATCTGAAGGTCCTCATCTTTACGGAGTTCGTTCCGACCCAAGAGATGTTGCGCGAATTCATGACCGATCGGGGTTTCTCGGTCGTCTGTCTCAATGGCTCAATGGGCATGGAAGAACGGGCGAAGGTCCAGCGATCCTTCGCCGAGGATGCCCGAGTCCTCGTTTCGACCGACGCCGGTGGCGAGGGATTGAACCTGCAGTTCTGCCACGTAGTGGTCAATTACGACATCCCTTGGAACCCGATGAAGGTCGAGCAGCGCATCGGCCGCGTGGACCGGATCGGCCAGGCCCACACCGTGAGAGCAATCAACTTCGTCGTCCAGGATACGGTGGAACACCGGGTTCGCGAGGTCCTGGAGGAGAAGCTCGCGGTGATCCTGGCAGAGTTCGGCGTCGACAAGACCGGCGATATCCTCGATTCGGCCCAGGCGGGCCAACTCTTCGACGATCTCTATGTCGAGGCTATCCTCCGACCCGACGCGCTGGATCGAAAAGTCGACTCCGTCGTCGACCAGGTGAAGGAGCAGGGTAAGGCGGTGCGGGAGAGCGGGTCGATCCTCGGGAGTGCCGGGGCGCTTGAGCCGGATCAGGCGCGGCGTTTGATGACCCATCCGTTGCCGCATTGGGTGGAGCGGATGACGGTCAACTACGTGAGAGCGTATGGCGGTGGAGCCGAGCGGAATGGAGAGGCATGGGACTTAACTTGGCCTGGTGGCGAGAGCCTGAGGACCGTTGTGTTCTCGGCCAAGGACGCAGACCGAGTACCGGCAGCCAGGCACCTGACTCTGGAAGATCGGCGTGTGAGGGAACTTGCAATGCAGTTCCCTAGATTCGCGCCCGGGCAAATGATTCCCTGCCTGGCACTAGCAGGGCTTCCAGTCGAGGTCCGTGGCTTGTGGTCCCTTTGGCGGGTTATGCTCCACACTCCGGAATCGAGCGAGCACCGCATCCTGCCGCTTTTCCGACACGAGAACGGCCGGGTCCTCGCGCCGACGGCTCGGTTCGTCTGGGACCAGATGATGGCTGATCCGCCCGTGGCCTACGGGCATATCGAGAGTGCCGCAGCGCTCGATGCGTTCCAACTCGTCGAGGCCGCGGCCCTCGAACATGGACAGCAGATCTACCAGGAAATGATCCAGGCGCATCGCATACACATGGAAGCGGAACGGGAGAAGGGGGCCTACACGTTTGGCGCCAGGCGCCGTGCCGTCGAACGCATCGGATTGCCTGCAGTCCGAGACCATCGTCTGTCTCAGCTCGCGGCGGAGGAGCGGATGTGGCTCGAGGAGCTAGACCGAAAGTCCGAAGCTAGTCCGGAACTCGTCCCACTTCTTCTCATTGGCGTTGAGGGCGGAGGCGGCAATGAGTAGTTGGCGCGATGGCATATTGAACGAGTTCACGCCCGAGGTCGCGAGGCTGACTCTCGTCGCGGACCCTGATGGGCTGCTGCTGGAAGAGGGCCTCCTCAAGGGTATCGCCGAGCGCGGCTTCGAACTCATCCCGTTTGAGGATCACGTCGCCTTCCGGTTCGCCTACGAATCACGCTATCGATCCAAGTGGGACCGGGGCGAACTGACAGATCTGGTCGTTGTGCTGCGCGCTGCGGCGGCGGACCTGCGCTCACTGCCCTTCGACCTCCTCAAGGTGGGTCGGCAGCTATCTTTCAGCTTGGGTGACCTGTTCCCGAATCTGAGCTATCCGGTTGTCGATGCCTTGGACCGGAGTGACCTCGACGAACTCTACAATGCCCAAATACAGGAAAAGCCGGACCGACCGCTGGGCGATCGCCAAACGAAGGGATTCGTCCTGCGGCACGTCTTTGGAGTTGCCCCCGAAACCATCAAGCAGGAGTCGGACCTTGTCCGCTTCTTGCTTCGACGCCACTACCGTGGGCTGCGCGTCCCAGGGGTATTGGACGGATATCTGGTCCAACTCCTTCGGCAGAACGGCCTCTTCAACGACTGGCCTCTCGAGCGGATCGTCTCCGACCGGGAAGCGTTCTTCTCTTTCCTCCAGGAGCGCTGGCCGATTTTCCTGGATCGGCTGGTAGCGGGAGGGGATGCCGTTCGGGAGCCGATCGAGGCCTACGGACTGAAGATTCCTGGGCCGGCCGAGATCCCGTTCGACCACGACGATGTGCGAGTCTACATCGACAATCTCTTCCTTGAAGGGGTGCTCCATCAAGTCCCACACCCACGCGCGGACGAATTGGCAGGCTCTTGGGCCATCGTTGGGATCCAGGTGGAGCCGACCGCGGACCGGAAGCGACGCCTTGGCGGCCTCCTCGATGCCGTGGGGCAGATGATTCCGGAAGAGGGAGCCAATCATCAGACTTGGCTCGCCTTCGCACCTCGTTGGGCCCAAGTCAATGCCCTCTGGTTCGACCCCGATGGCCAGGAGGCCGGGGAGAAGAAAGACCAGTTCCAAAGTCTCCGAGATCGTGTGGACAATGCTTTCACTGCTTGGATCAAGCAGCGGTTCGGAACGCTGCACAACCAGCCACCTTCCCCGCCGGTCATGCCGCATCACGTGCCGCGGCTATTGGCTCGGCGGCTTGAAGAGTCTGCAGATGCAAAGGTCGCCTTGGTGGTAGTGGACGGCATGTCCTTCGACCAATGGGTTGTAGTTCATCGGATCCTCAGCGAGCAGCGGCCGGTCCTACGGTTTCGGGAGGGTGGTCTTTTCGCCTGGATTCCAACGCTTACGATGGTCTCGAGGCAGGCTTGTTTCTCGGGGCGGCCGCCGGTCTATTTTCCGTCGACCATCCACACTACCGATCGCGAGCCTTCGGCTTGGAAGCGCTTCTGGGCAGATGAAGGGTTGTCCGCAGCGGAGATTGCCTACGAGAAAGGTCTTCGCGACGAGCCGGATCTGGCCCGAGTGGATGAGCTGGCTTCGCATCCCAAGGTGCGGGCAATAGGTCTCGTGGTCGACAAGGTCGACAAGATCATGCACGGCATGACGCTTGGCAGTGCCGGAATGCACAACCTGGTCCGCCAGTGGGCGAAGGAGGGGGCTCTTGCGGCGCTCCTCAACATGCTGATCGATCGCGGATTCACCGTTTTCCTGACTGCCGACCACGGAAACGTCGAGACCAGGGGATGCGGGAGGCCGGCGGAAGGCTCGGTGGCCGATATGCGCGGCGAGCGTGTCCGGGTCTATCCCGATCAATCGCTGAGAGCCGTGGTGAAGGAGCGATTCCCCGATGCGATCGAGTGGCCTCCGATCGGATTGCCGGACGACTACCTCGCTCTGATTGCGCCAGATCGCATGGCATTCGTTCGCGAGACTGAGCGCCCCGTGGCACATGGGGGCGTCACGCTAGAAGAAGTCATCGTCCCACTCGTAGAGATTGGGCGGAAGTGACTATGGGCATGAAGCGCCAGACGATCGGTTTCGATAGGAAGATCCAGCTCGACTGGCTGGACGCAACAGCGGAGTGGGTTGCCCAAGGGCGACCAACCGCCGAAATCCGGGGGCAACTGGAGCAGCTTCTCGAGGGGAAGGTGGCTGGCGTCGGAGCCCACAGCGCGCGTGGCAAGACGATGACCGTGCTCATGCACATCTGGGTTCTGGTGCCCGATACCTTGATTCCGCTGCGCGACGATGGGCTTGCCATTATCCGAGGCAGGTCCGGTCGGGACCGGCTTACCCTTCACTGGGGCATGTGCATGGCCACGTATCCGCTCTTCCGGGATGTGGCATCTACAACCGGGCGCCTCCTTGCGCTCCAGGAAACGGCGACGCTGTCCCAGATTGTTCGGCGCATGACCGAGTCATGGGGAGAGCGCAGCACGTTGCCTCGAGCGGTGCAGCGGGTCGTGCGGTCCTTTGTAGACTGGGGTGTCCTTGTAGAAGCCAATGAGCCAGGAATCTTCACGGCGGCGCCCAAGATTGCTGTGCCCAGCCTAGACGGTGCCTGGCTCATGGAGGCTATCGTTTCGGCCTCAGAAGGGCGGGGCCAGCCATTCCGGAGTCTTATAGGCGCGCCGGCTTTCTTCCCCTTCGGAATGAAGCTGACTCCGAGTGATCTTCATGGCCGAGGGCGGCTAGAGATTCATCGCCAGGGGCTCGATGAAGACTTCGTTATGCTGAAGGAAAAAGGAATTCGGTGACCTGATGAAAGAGAGTAGGCCGGCAGTTAGACCACAAGGTCTTGATCCGCTGGTTAGCGAGGAGGAATTTCCCGATGAACTACGGGGAGACCATTGCGTTCTGGTACTTGCGACTAAACGGCTTCTTCCCGCTTGCTAATCTGGTGGTTCATCATCAGCGAGGCACACCTGGCGGCTCGGCTGACATCGATATCGTCGCGGTGAGGCTCCCACATGTCGAGGAGACGGTGGGCGGGATGGCCGACGATTGGGATGCGGATCGATTCCGTGACTGGGGTTTGGACCTTAGGAAGACACTTGGGCTGCTGGTGGAGGTCAAGACCGGCGCGGACAATGCAGGGCAGCGAAGGAACATCGCTCTTTCCTTTGGCAGGGATCGCATCGAGTACGGCTTGAAACGGATGGGCATATGGCCGGCTGGCGGCGACCAATTCAACCAAATCTGCCAATACCTCGAGCGCAATGCAACGTCGGGTGACCTGGACGAAGACTTCGTCGTGGGTAAGCTCCTTGTCGCGGACCAATTGCCTCAAGACCCTGCGAATTCCTATCTGAAGATGCGGCTCTCGGAAGCGAGAGATTTCATTCTGGGACGAATTGCCGCATATGACGAGAAGTACTCGGATCGTCTCCGATTTTCAGATGAATTGATCCAGTACATGATTTGGGATAGTCGCCGTCGGCAAGTGCCCAGACCGACGAACGAACAGGCGGGGGACTGACATGGGAGGATCCTATAACGTGAACTTGTACGCCATGAGACTTCAGATGATGGAGTTATCTTCAAGGTCCGATACTCTGGAATCTGTGCTGCGGGCAATGGACGAAGCGCTGAAGACAGTATGTGAAGAACTGGATGGCCTCGATGAGCAGGATCTATTTCCGGAGCATCAAGAGGCCCTTGTTGATGAAGGAGTCGATTTCATCGAGAGCTTGCTCGGCGCGGCCTTCGTAACCTGCCAGGCTGAGATCTCGCAGGTCGTGTCCCAGGTCAAGGGGATGCATGAATACCTTGGACACAAAGGCGAGCAGCCGCTGATGTGTTGTGGGCCGGCGAAGAAGGACATTCTGGCTCTCAATAGCGACGAGATTGACACCTCTGGTTTCACGGAGATCCAAGTCATCGATGCCGCCGCCAATTACTTCAAGCACAACTCCGAGTGGAGTCATGACTGGTCGGGCTTGGCTGGCAACTCGCGCAGGACCGCGGGCATCTTGGAGGCGGTCGGAGTCGTGCCGGGCGAGTCACGGGCAATCCTTACTTTGGCCAAGGTCTTGGACAACGGGGATTATAGCGAAACGAGGCGATTCGCGGCCACGGTGTCGGCTTGGCACGCGAGTGTAGTCGCAACAGTGCGAGGTGAGTTGACCTCTCGTGGTTTAATCAATCCGAAGTAGTTGTACTGGAATCAGTTAGGCTGAGGTGCCGCTGTGAGCTTGATTCGCGAGATCTATGAGGAGTATGCCGAGTCGATAGGTCTGGAGGCGGGAGCCTCATATCTCCATGGAACGCCATTGCGCCCCGTGGTCCCTCTCGACCAAGGGCGGGGTGGCTTGTTCGTCGTCGGCGCCTACCCCTCGGCCCGAGATTGCCAACGTCCCGGTAGCCGACAACCTCGGGCCGTTCGAGAGTGAGCGATGGTTCGATGGTGTGCGTGTCAGAGAGCAGCCGTCAGCTCGGGAGTTGCACGACCTCTTTCTGGCGCCCCTTGAACTCGACCGTTCTGAGTGCTGGATCACAGATCTTGTGAAGGTCTTCCTCTTCAAGCCTGGACACGTCGAGAAGTACACTGACTTGGAGGTCACTCCGCCGAGCGGCTACACGCGTGATCGCTTCTTCGAATTGGGGGAACGGTCTGTCGGTTGGCTGGTGCGGGAGCTTAAGGTCGCGGGGCCCAAGCTGGTCGTGACGCTGGGTGCTGAGGTCGCTGGAGTTCTTCGTGGCATCCGTTCAGCTTCGGCTCAGGTCAAGTTGCTTGTCCCTGAAGTCACGACATGCCGGATCGGTGATCAGGAGTACCCGACCATGCACTGCGCTCACCCAGGTATCCTGATGCGCAAAGGAGATGGGAAGAACCCCTGGCCGGAGCGCCATGCACAGCAGTTCATTCCAGCGCTGAAGAAGGCACTGTAGCGTACGAAGGCCATCGGGAAGAGAGGCCTGTCTTTGCAGAACGGGTATAGACTGATCAAGTACAGTGAATTGCCCGAGGCTTTCAGGGACGAAATAGCTGCTGAGATCAATCTGCGGTCGGTGTCACTCTTGATGAAGGCCGCGGGATCTGAGTGGATTCAAATCGGATCGGGTACCCTAATCTTCTATGGCGGCCTGGCTGGTGTGCTCACCGCTGGTCATGTCGTCGACGAACTCCGGAAGGCACAGCGAATTGGCTTCAACGTCTCTCACCGGACGCATTGTTTGAACTGCCCTTCTGAAATCGTCTCGTTCGCCAGCAACTACAAGAAGGAGAGCGGTCAAGACCTGCCGGACTTGGGATTCTTAACGCTGCCCAGACAAGTCGTGACGCAAATCGAGGTCAAGGAGAAGGCGTTTTATAACCTGAAGAAGCGGGGGAGTCGCCCGGTCGAAGCGGTTGAACACCTGCATGATGGGGCGTGGGCCATCTGGGGGTCACCGGGTGAATTGACCAGGTTCGAGCCGGCAAGGCTGCCAGACGGCAAACTCGAGGTTCATCAGTGCCAAACGAGCTTCTGCACCCTTCAGGCGGTCGATGACTATCCAGAGTGTGATGCGCTATCCACTACCGTGGACTTCAGCAATTGCTACGGCGACCTCCCGCAATCATTTGGTGGTTATAGCGGCGGTGGGGTGTGGCATGTAGCGATCTCGCAAGACAACGACGGCCAGTGGATTATTGGAGACTGCACTCTTGCCGGGGTCGTTTGCCGCCAATCGGAGCCGAGAGGACATGAGCAGGATCTGATCTGTAATGGACCCGAGTCCATGTTGAGTTTCCTGCGGAGCATGGCTGAAAGTAGCGGGGGCTAGGCCAGCAGGCCTTCGGTCCTTCCGAGTCGTATGTTCCGCGGTTTCGTGCCGCCTCCTCAGTCTCCTGGAACAGGTGGAAACTTGTTTCAGAAGCCTCCCACGCGCTAAATGCCGGGGTCGCCGGCACCCGCGGTGTTTTTCTCGCCAAAGTACCTAAAATGCGTTTCGGGCGAATTCGGAGGCCCCCTCGTCCGTCCTGGTCCTGACGTCCCCATTCCCATTTGCCATCCCCCCTTTGCCCGATGAAGGCAGAGGGGTTTGTCGTTTCTCCAAGACGGTGACAGCAGGGATTTTGGCCGTCATGGACGGCCGCCGGCAGGCGACTGATGACCAATTCAAATGACATTTAGATTGGTTGCCCCTTTCTGAAACGGCCATAACTCCAACGTGCCTCATCGGGGCCAGCAGCAACCACGGCCGAGACGCTACGACGGCCCGGCAACCGCCCCGAGCTCGCACAAATGACAACAGTTACGAGACTTAGCTTAGAAGCACGAGAGGGATCTATCCATGAATTCGCCCGCGTATTGCCGCCATTCCCAGCCCCAATCCCCGAAACCTCAGGCCTCCATCATCCCGGTTTTTCCTGCCGACCGTGCAAAGGACGGTGCGCAATGAACCGCTACGTGGAAGCCGCGGTCGACTCCGAGATCCAGACGCTCCGCAGCACCTCATCCGGCCGGGCCTGCGCGACCTTCAAGGCCGCCGCCGCCATCGGTGGGTTCGTGGGAGCGGGGGAAATCGACCGATCCGTTGCCGAGCGTGCGCTCCTTTCCGCGGCCCTGGAGACCGGGCTCCCCGAGCGTGAGGCCGCCGGCCACATCCGCCGCGGCATCCTCCGCGGGGAGAAAACGCCGCGGACTGTTCCAGTAACAGTGTGCCACCCAAACATCAAATTCTGGGCACCCCACATGGCCAGGCCCGCCGCGCCGACCCGGACCCACGCGGACCCGTCGCTGGCCCGCCCGCCCCACCAAGAGGTCGCCGCGCTGTGGGCCGCGTCCCAACCCGTGAACGACGCCCCGGAGACCACCGCCTGGTTCGCCAACCGCTTCGGCCACGCCGCCGCCTGCTCCCTCCAGCAGGCCGACCTGTGGGACATCGTCCGCGTGATCCCAGCAGGCCTCCGCCTGCCCCGCTGGGCCCGGTCCCAGGGCGGCCTGTGGACCCACAGCGGCCACCGCATCGTCTTCCGCCTCTGGGACCACAAGGGCCAGGCTGTCTCCCTCCGCGCCCGCGCTATCGACGGCGCCACGGCCCCGAAATCCCTCGCCCCATCCGGCTACTCCGTCAAGAGCCTGGTCCTCGCCGACCCGCTCGCCCAGCAACTCCTCGGCGGCGTCTGCCCTACCTGGTGGCAGCCGCGCCAGGTCCTCGTTGCCGAAGGGGAACCCGACTGGCTCCTCTGGGCCCTGCGCCAGCGCGAGTCCGACGAGCAGGGCCCTGCCGTCCTCGGCATCGAGTCGGGCGCCTGGTCCCCGCAGATCGCCGCCCGCATCCCCACGGGCTCCTCGGTGGTCATCCGCACCCACCACGACGAGCCCGGCCGGCGCTACGCGCAGCAGATCGCCGCCTCACTCCAAGGACGCTGCCGCATCTTCCGCAGCGGCGCGGGAGAGGAGGCCTCCCGATGAACAGCCTCCCCATGAAGGACGACAACGACCGCCTCCTCGAAGGCACCCTCCCGCAGGACCCCTTCTCCGACGCCGAGCTCCTCGACCCGGCCGCTCCCGACCCGGCCACTCACGAGGACCCCGACTGGCCCGACCCCCTGCCCATCGGCCCGGTGGCCGACAAACCCGTTTTCCCGGTGGACACCCTGCCCCCCTGGCTGCGCGACTGGGTCACCGCCCTGGCAACGGCCCTGCAATGCCCCGTCGACCTGCCGGCCATGCTCGGCCTCGCCGTGCTGGCCCTCTGCGCCGCCAAGCGCTACAAGGCGCACGTGATCCAGGGCTGGGACGAACCGTTGAACCTCTACGTCGCGGTCGCCCTGAATCCCGGCGAGTCCAAGAGCCCGGCCTTCGCCGCCGCCATCCGGCCGGTGTCGAATTTCGTGACCGAGGAACGCAGGCGCTCCGACCCCGAGATCCGCGCCGCCATCGCCCGCGCCGACGTCGCCGCCAAGCGCGCCGACCACCTCAAGACCCGCGCGGCCAAGGCCAGCGCGCCCGAGGAGTACGCCAAGTCCCTGGCCCTGGTCGAGGAGGCCGTCCTCGAGCAAGCCGCCATCGAGGTCCCGGTGCATCTAAGGCTGGTGCTGGACGACGTGACCGCCGAGTCCCTCGAGGCGGTGCTGCGCCAGCAGGGCGGCCGCATCGCGCTGATGTCCGACGAGGGCGGCCCCTTCGAGCTCATGGGCGGCCGCTATTCCAACGGCGTCCCCAACATCGACGTCTACCTCAAGGGCCACAACGGCGGCAACATCACCACCGACCGCATCGGGCGCGAGGGCGGGACCATCCACGAGCCCGCCATCACCATCGGCTTGGCGGTCCAGCCCGACGTCATCGCCTCGCTGCGCGACAAGAAGGGCTTCCGCGGCCGGGGCCTGCTGGCCCGCTTCCTGTGGGCGATGCCCGAGAGCCTCGTCGGCCGCCGCGACCCCGACCCGCCGCCCGTCCCGCTGGAGGTCAGTCAGGCCTACGAGGATGCGATCACCTCGCTCCTGCGGCGGCCCACCCGGCGCGACGAGACAGGGGAGATCAAACCTCAGCCCATGGACTTCAGCGCGGCAGCCCACGCGCTGGTGGTGGGGCTCAAGGCCAAGAACGAGGGCAAGCTGGGCCTCGGTGGCGAGTACGAGGACGTCGCCGACTGGGCCAACAAGCTCGCGGGCGAGACGGTTCGCCTGGCCGGGCTGCTGCAACTGGCCGACCACGCCCTGGAGTCCGACGCCAGCGCCCCCCTGG
>JADHEF010000095.1_pt1 | contig 102477 bp, 67 predicted proteins | sample 8952391 | NCBI WGS metagenome assembly JADHEF01 (sample SAMN16124439, study PRJNA663245) | bioreactor sludge metagenome | isolation source: sludge (nitrite) | place: India:Bengaluru | collected 2019-02-28
GGCTAGCACGATGATTTGCGCGTCTACTCATGGCGTGCCTAACATACAAGGGGGATTTAGGGGGATGTTTGCGTCGGCAAGGACGGGCTACCCATTCCGCATGCTGTGTGTTCCGTGGTCTCCTCTGTGCCTCCTCCGTGGCCTCCGTGGTTCAAAAGTCCCTTTTCCCTTTCCCTTTGCGGCGTTACGCTGTTGCGTGAGGATTTCCGGGACAGGGCCGCCGGGACGACGCGGGAAACGTTGCCGTCGCCGATGCCGCGGTGAAATGCGCCGGTGAAGGCGTTTCTCACTAGCCACCCGCCCCGCCATGAAAATCCCCGGCGCAAACCCCTCCGCCCATCACCGGCGCACGCCCGGAGGCGTTTTTTTTTGCGCCCTTTCCTCACGCCCTTGTCTCTTGCGTTCCTTGTGCCTTCGCAGTGAAATACTTCGGAACGCCTTTGACAGAACACTTCAGCAGTCATACAATGCCCGCGTCCGCATTATTCAGACAGCGCGCCAACTTGAAAGGCAGGGAGCGATGAAACCAACACTTATGCTTGGCATACTGACGGGCATTGCGGCTTCAGTCCATGCACAAACACCCGGCACGGAAATGAAGCAGAAGGGCATGTCGGGAAACCCCATTTTCGAAGGATGGTACGCCGACCCGGAGGGTGCCGTTTACGACGGTGAATACTGGGTTTTCCCCACTTTGTCCGACCAGTATGGCGAGGCGGCCCCTGTCGACGAAAACGCGCTGACACCGCGCCAAAAGCTCGCGATCAACAAGAGTTATCTTAAGCAAACGTATTTTGACGCCTTTTCATCAACAGATCTGATTACCTGGAAAAAGCATTCACGGATACTTGACGTCAAAGATGTGTCCTGGGCGGAGTTCGCGCTTTGGGCGCCGGCAACCATCCATGCCAACGGGAAGTATTATCTGTTTTTCGCCGCCAACGACATCCAGAGCGACAAGGAGTCCGGCGGCATTGGGGTTGCCGTGGCAGACCGCCCCGAAGGTCCATACATGGATGCTTTGGGCAAACCATTAATCAGTCAGTTTCATAATGGGGCGCAACCCATCGACCAGTTTGTCTTCCGGGACGACGATGGCCAGTATTACATGTATTACGGCGGTTGGCGGCACTGCAATATGGCAAAACTGGGCAGCGATTTGCTCAGCGTCATTCCTTTTCCCGACGGCGCAAGCTTCAAGGAAATAACGCCTGACAAATATGTGGAGGGGCCATGCATGGTAAAACGCATGGGCAAATACTATTTGATGTGGTCCGAAGGGGGCTGGCAGGGTCCGGATTACAGTGTCGCCTATGCCATGGCCGACTCTGCCTTTGGCCCCTTCAGGCGAATTGGCAAAATCCTTCAGCAGGATTCAGGCATAGCGACCGGCGCCGGCCATCATTCGGTGATTAACATCCCGGGAACAGACCAATGGCTTATTGTTTACCATCGCCGGCCGCTGGGCGACAAGAACGGCAATCATCGCGAGACCTGCATGGAGCAGTTGTTCTTTAATCCGGATGGAACAATTCAACCGGTAAAATTGACTTTCGAAGGGGTCGCAAAATGCGAACTCGCGAGACACTGAAACCCTTCCAAGCGCCTCAGTGCCAGCCGTGACTCCCCCGGCGTCCCCTCCGTGGCTATTCTTCTTCTCCTTCTTCCCCTTTGCGGCTTTGCGGCTTGGCGTGAGTATTTCCGGGACAGGACCGCCGTGCGCAACGCTTCCGCCTTTTCTCCCCGGCCCTTTCCGTCTGGTCCGTGTGTTCCGTGGTTTACCTGGCGGCTTTTGCCCTCATGGCGCTGCGCACCCAGGCGGGCCGCTCCAGGGCGGCCAGGTCTCGGCGTGGATTGTTCCAGGCCTTGAGCGCGGCGGCCTCGACAAGCCCGCGCAGGCGCGCGTAGTCCGGGTCTTTCCTGCCGGTGTAGACGGTCTGGCCGCATTTTCCCTTTTTGCCCGCCAGCGGCGCGCTGAGGAAGAGGCTGCGCCCGGGGCGCTGGAGGTTGATCCAGTCCGGGCGGGCGAGCTGGTCCGGCGTGTGGCAGGGGGCGCAGCGCTTTTCATGGACCCGGCGCATTTCCCCGAGCAGTTCCCTGTCCGCCGCGATGTCGTAGGCCTTTTTCTTCGCGCGCTTGTCGATGAACCGGTCATGGTAGGGCGCGTTGGCGTCAATCCACGCGGTCAGCCGGAGCCGCTCCTCCCCGGAGAGGCTGACCGCCGCGATGTGCTTGCCGCCGGACAGGGCGGCCAGGAGTTTGCTGTTGTGCGCGCCGTAGGCCATGGGCTGGGTGACGGTGGCGTCCTGCATGCGCGCCGGGGACAGGGACACGAGCCCGTTGGACAGGATGGTTTCAAAGGCGCGGTTGTGGCCGTAGCCGGGCACCTCGTCGTCGTGGGAGAGGAGGCCGCCGGAGAAGTCCAGCCCTCCCGCGGGGTTCAGCCCGGCATGGCAGCCGGCGCAGTGTTCGTCGAGCACGGGCTGCACGTCCCGGAGGAAGCTGATCGTTACGCCGCCCCAGGGCATGGGCGCGGGCGCGGAGGGCGCCTTTGCGAAGGCCTCGGTCATGCCGCCGAGGGGGGCGGTCACCGGCGCGGAGGCGCGGGTTTCATGGCAGCCGACGCAGCTCCGCCGCTCGCCCGGCTGGAAGCTGATGAAGGAGCGCATGCGCCGCAGCTCCATGCGGTTCTCGTCGAGGAGCTGGAAATACACCGCCCGGTCAGCGGGCACGCGGAAGGACACGCTGCCGTCGGCGCTGACGGGCACGTCGCCCAGAATGCGCACGGGCGTCCAGTTGGTCAGGTTCTTCCGCTCCGCACCGGGGCCGCCGTAGCGGTGGTCCTCGCCGAAGCGGTGGCCGCCGGAGGCGTTGTCATAGGGCCAGCCCACGGGTTCGGCGATGCGCAGCCACCGGATGCTGCCCGGCGGCAGGCTTTCGCTGCCCTGGGCGATGTTGCTCACGTAGCAGGCGGCCTCCCCGGCCGTGGTGTCCACGGCGGAAGGCAGGACGGGCGGCAAGGGCCGCGCCCGCAGGGGGACGGGCTGGAAGCAGGAGATGGCCGGGTCGCGGTAGAGCAGCTCCTTGTTGCCGTAAACGTCCACGTAATAGAGGCCGTATCCGGCGGGTTCCGTGGTGACGGTGCCGTGGGTGTAGGACGCGAGAAAGCATTTGTCCGACAAGGCCCAGGGGGTGCTGTAGAAGCCGTCCTGATCGTCCGTGCCGCCCTCGGGCACGGGCACGCCGTCCATGCCGCCCTCCGGCGGGATCAGGTTCGGGGAGACCATGCCGATGCCGCTCGGCTCGTTCACGCCCCTGCCGTGGTCGATGACCACCAGCGGACCCACGGCCAGCGTGTGGTGGCCCGCCGCAACCGCCACCAGCTTGCTGCCGCCGGGGATGGAGCGCATGTCCTCCAGCGCCCAGGGGTTCGGGAAATGCTGCTTGAACAGGGCGTCCGCGCCGGTGCCGTCGGGGCGCACCACCCAGATGGATTGGATGAAGGCGAAACTGCGCTCGTGGTATTCCCAGCGCGTGTAGGCGATCATACCGTTGTCGAGGCAGTGGGGGAGGTAGTCGCCGTCCTTGTTCACGCTCATCCGGCGGATGCCACCCCCGTCGGGGCGCATCACATAGAGGTTGCAGCTCGTCTCGTCCTTGTCGTACTCGTTGCACTGGAGGGAGGTGCCGCAGCGCTCCGAAACGAAGACAATGTCGCCGTTCGGCGCGTAGGCCGGGTCCAGGTCGCTCCATTCCCCGTCCGTCAACTGCCGCAGCGCGCCGTCCTTTAGGTTCAGTTCATAGAGGTGGGTGGGTTCCTCCTCGCGGCGGAGGCGGTAGCTCTGTGCGCGGTCCAGCCAGCCCTCGGGCGGTTCTTCGCTCCGCGCACGGGCATAACCGAAGACCACCCGGTCACCCCCGAACCACAGATCCATCCCGTGCACATGGCCCGGCCCCAGGGCCTTGTTGAGCAGGGTGCGCACCGACACCGCCGTGGCGGGATTGCTGAACAACGGCTTTCCATCGCCGGACTCCAGCACGCAGAGGTCGCCGCCGGGCTTGGACACCCAGGGCATGTGGTTCAGGCACACGTCGGGATAGGTTTCCTGGGTGAAACGCTTCACGAAAAGGAGCTTGTCAAAGTCCAGCAGCGGATTGGCCAGCACCAGCCGCCGTGCAATCCACCGCGTTTCCAGATACAGCGCGCGCCGCGCCTCCTCCGGCGCGTCCGGGGGCAGGGCCGCGAGCCGCGCCGCCGCCCCGTCCAGCTCCCGCAGATGCGCCGACACGTCATGCCCGTCCGTTTGGAGCTGCGCGGCCAGCGCGCGGGCCTTTTTGATGCGCCGGGCTGTGGGATACTCCGGCGGGCCCACGGTCTTCGGCGTGGACCACTGGCTCAGGCTGCTTTGGTCGGCGGGTTTGCCATGGGCGATGTTGGTGGTGTCGTCCCCGGCGGCATACACCTCCACCTCGTCCAGGTGGAAAAAGAGCGGCGTGTCGCCGGGAATCGCAAGGCGCACATACCGGGTCGGCGGCGTCTGGGGACTGAAGCGCAATTCCAGTGGTGCGCCCCCGCTGATGCCGCCGAAATGCCTGCCCTGGTTGTCGTGCGCCAGCGTCCAGTTCTGCCCGTCGGTGGAGAAAAGGATCTGGACCGTGTCGGCGTTGTGCAGGCCCGGCGTGTAGTCAAGGCGGTTGTAGACAACCACACGCCCGACATTCACCGGCGTGCCCAGGTCCACCTGCCACCAGGGATTTGCCTGCATGCCGACATGGAAGCCGTAGGCCCCGTTCTTCACCCCGTCGCACGCGCCCGCCGCATCCGACCGGGTGCTAAGCGGGGTGGAGACGGACTTCAGCCAGTCCTCCTCGATCAACCGGCGCATTTCCTCCGCTTCCACCGGGGCTGTGGCCGGTGTGGCAAATGCGGCAATGGGGGGTAGGGGGGGCTCCTTTGCGGCGGACACTTCGGGGGAGAGGGACAGCAATGCAAAAAAACAACCCACCACCGCCAGTTTCAGCCCGCCCTGCGCCATGACCGGTATCCTTTACCTTCCTCCCCGTGCCCATTACAGCATGCCGCCGCCGCCAGTTTCAAAAAGACACCGGCATGGAGGTGCGCGAAATTCCGGAAAAATGAGGCTTGATGACGTGCGGCCTGCGGACCTATACTTTTCCGGTTTGAGGTTCGCGCCCCCATTGCCCCCCTTTTGGGAAGCCGCGCCGGGGGCGCGGAAAACTAACCGGAAACCCGCAGGGAGTCAACCATGAAAACCAGCCGCCGTTCGTTCCTGATGCAGGCCGCCGCCCTTTCAGCCGCGCCCTTCATCCTGCCCGCCTCCGTCCGTGCCGCGGAAACGTCCCCGAACGACCTCATCACCATGGGGTTCATCGGCACGGGCAAGCAGAGCAAGCACCTGATCAACGCGTTTTTGCAGCACAAACGCTGCCGCGTGGTGGCGGTGTGCGACGTGGACACAACGCGCCGGAACGCGGCGCAGCAGCAGGTGGCGGATCATTACAAGTCCCGTCCGGAACTCAGCGCGCCGGAATGCAAGGCCTACAACGACTTCCGGGAAATCATCGCGCGCACCGACATAGACGCGGTGTGCATTGCCACGCCGGACCACTGGCACGCCATCCCGACGCTGGCCGCGCTGGAAAGCGGCAAGGACGTCTACTGCGAGAAGCCCCTGACCCACAACATCCACGAGGCGGTCACGGTGATAAAGGCGGTCAAGGACAGCAAGCGGGTGCTTCAGACCGGTTCGATGCAGCGGTCCATGGAGGAATTCCGTGTGGCCTGCGAACTGGTGCGCAACGGCGCCATTGGCAAAATTGACCGGGTGGAGTGCAGCTTCGGCCCCCCCGGAATTCCCTGCGACCTGCCTGAGGAGGAGATGGAGCCCGGCCTGGACTGGAACATGTGGGTCGGCCCCGCGCCCATGCGCCCCTACCATTCAGAGCTGAGTCCGCGCGGCGTCCACGACCACTTCCCGAACTGGCGCAATTACAAGGAATTCGGCGGCGGCATGGTGTGCGACTGGGGCGCCCACCACATTGACATCGCCCAGTGGGGCCTGGGCATGGACGAGAGCGGCCCCGACGAGGTGCGCCCGCCCGACGATCCGAACGCCAAGGAGGGCGCGGTGCTCCACTATGGCAAAACCATCCGCGTCATCCACAAGAACGGCTTCGGCGCCCATTTCTTCGGCAGTGACGGCGAGGTGAAGGTCAACCGCGGCAAGTTTGAGTTTGTGCTCAACGGGAAACGGATCGCCGGGTTCACCAGCCGCGAGGACGGCGGTTCCCTCGGCTCCGCCCTTTCCTTCGTCGAGAAGGAATATCTGGCCAAGGCGAAGATCAAGCTGTACAAGAGCGCCGACCACATCCGCGACTTCCTGGACTGCGTGGAATCGCGCAAACGTCCCGTCACCAACGAGGAGGTCGGCGGCCGCAGCGCCATCTGCTGCCACCTGATGAACCAGGCCTACTACAACCACGCGGTCATCAAGTGGAACCCGAAAAAGATGAAGTTCGCCCGCGGCAGCGGCAAGCCCGAATGGCTGACCCGCGACTACCGCAGCCCCTGGAGCGTGTGATTCGGCGGGTGTCTTGCTTCGAAAATCACCCCTTCCCGCCATGCGGCGATGGCGGGGAGGGGTGTGTTTGAACAGGGACCGCGACCGCGTGCGGCGCGCGTTCAGGTCCCGGCGCGCGGCGGCCGCCGAAATGCCGCCGGAAAACCGTGCCCGGTCGGGTGGGGTGAGAACCATTGCGGAAAGGAAAGGGCTTTTAATGACTGAAAAGAGGGCGGCCTTTGACGTGGACAAATACCTGGAGGAGCAGACCGGGGAGATCCTCCAGCGCATCAGGCGTTTTGACAACAAATTGTACATGGAATTCGGCGGCAAGCTGATTTTTGACTACCACGCCGCGCGGGTGCTGCCCGGCTACGACCCGAACGTGAAAATGCGCCTCCTTCAGCAGCTCAAGGATAAGATTGACATCATCCTTTGCATCCACGCCGGGGCCATCGACCGCAAGAAAATACGCGCCGATTTCGGCATCACCTACGACGTGGACGTGCTCAAGCTGATTGACGACCTCCGCGGGCAATGGGGGCTGGACATAGCGGCGGTGGTCATCACCCGCTATGACGACCAGCCCTCGGCGCGTCTCTTCAGGAACAAGCTTGAACGGCGCAACCTCAGGGTCCACACCCACCACGCCACCAAGGGCTACCCCACCGACGTGGATCTCATTGTCAGCCGCGAGGGCTACGGGCGCAATGACTATATTGAGACAACCCACCCCCTGGTGGTGGTGACCGGTCCGGGGCCCGGCAGCGGCAAGCTGGGCACCTGTCTTTCCCAGCTTTACCATGAATACAAACGGGGAGTTCAGGCGGGGTATGCCAAGTTCGAAACCTTCCCCATCTGGAGTCTTCCCCTGAAGCACCCGGTGAACATGGCCTACGAGGCGGCCACGGCGGATCTCAAGGACGTGAACCTGATAGATCCCTTCCACATGGAAACCTACGGGAAGGTGGCCATCAACTACAACCGTGACGTTGAGGCGTTCCCCCTGGTGAAACGCATTCTTGAAAAGATCACCGGGGCGGAGTCCCTCTATCACTCGCCCACCGACATGGGGGTGAACCGGGCCGGATTTGGCATTGTTGACGAGGAGGGCGTCCGTGAGGCCGCAAGACAGGAGGTCATCCGCCGGGCGCTCCGGTACCGCTGCGAATATGCCATGGGCCTGGTGGACAGGGAAACGGTGGAACGGGTGGAGCTGATCATGAACGAGCTGGGCGTGCAGGCCGAGGACCGGCCCGTGGTCTGCCCCGCCAGGGAGGCGGCGCGCCAGGCGGAAGCGGCGGGCAAGGGCCACGAGGGCGTCTATTGCGGCACGGCCCTCCAGCTCGCCGACGGCACCATCATAACGGGCAAAAACTCGCCCGTCATGCACGCCGCCACCAGCGCCGTGCTGAACGCCATCAAGCATATGGCGGAAATCCCCGACAGGATGCACCTGATTTCCCCAAACATCATCGAGGCGGTCGGCGCAATGAAAAAGGACATCAAGGCCGGCAAGAACGTCAGCCTGGACCTTGAGGAGGCGCTGATTGCCGTGGGCGCCTCCACGCCCTTCAACAGCGCGGCCAAGATGGCTATCGAACAGCTCCGCAATCTGCGGGGATGCGAGATGCACAGCACCCACATCCCCACGCCCGGCGACGAGGCGGGCCTGAGAAACCTTGGGATAAACCTGACCAGCGATCCGGTCTTTTCCACCGAAAGCCTTTATGTGACCTGAACCGCCGCGCGGAACGGCAGGGAGATAGGCCATGTCTTTATTCGGAGGCATTGAGGCGGGCGGCACGAAATTCGTGTGCGCCGTGGGCACGGGACCGGGGGATGTGAGGGGGGAGGCGCGTTTCCCCACAACCTCGCCGGAGGAGTGCATCCGCCGGTCAGTGGAATTCTTCGTGGAGATGGGCCGGGAGCACGGTCCGCTGTCGGCGGTGGGCATCGCCTCCTTCGGCCCCGTTGATCCCAATCCCGCGTCGCCCACTTTTGGTCACGTCACCACCACCCCGAAGCCCGGCTGGGCGCACACGGACCTTGCGGGGCCGGTTGGGCGCGCGCTGGGCGTGCCGGTCGGTTTTGACACGGACGTGAACGGCGCCGCCCTGGGCGAGTCCAAGTGGGGCGCGGCGCGCGGCCTTGACACCTTCGTTTATGTCACCGTGGGCACGGGCATCGGCGGAGGGGCGATGGTGAACGGCAGGCTGGTGCACGGGCTGATGCACCCGGAAATGGGCCATGTGATGCCGCCCCATGATCGGACGGAGGATCCCTTCGCGGGTGCCTGTCCCTATCATGGGGACTGTCTTGAAGGGCTGGCCTCCGGACCGGCGATTGAACAGCGGTGGGGGTGTAAGGCGCGGGAGCTTGAACCCGACCATCCCGCATGGGAGCTTGAGGCCAAATATCTGGCCCACGGCATTCTGCCGCAGATTTACATCCTTTCCCCGCAGCGGATCATCATGGGCGGCGGCGTGATGGATCAGGCTCATTTGTTCCCCCGAATCCGCCGCCATGTGCGCGCAATCCTCAATGACTACATACAGTCGCCTGTGCTGCTGGGCGACATGGAAGAGTACATCGTGCCGCCGGGCCTGGGAAACAGGGCCGGGGTGCTGGGCGCGATTGCGCTGGCACAACTGGCGGCGGGGACTCAGTAGCCCATGGCACAGCCGTCCTTGCGCGGGTCCGATCCGCCGAAATAACGGCGGGGTTCCTCATCGCGCCAGATGCCCTGGTATCCGCCGAAGGTGTCCGCTCCCTTGCGGATGGTGTGCCCCATTTCCTCAAGCCGCGCCCGGGTGGTTTCGGGAATCAGGGGTTCAAGAGCCACAACGCCGGGTCCGCTTCCCGTGGTTCCCTGGGGGGTGGAGCCGCCCGAATGCTCCACCCGGGGCTGTTCCCCGGCCTGCTGCGGGGACATGCCGAAGTCCAGCATGTTCATCAGCACCTGGGCATGGCCCTGCGGCTGGAAGTCGCCGCCCATCACCCCAAAAGAAAACACCGGACGGTTTTTTCTGGTTACAAAGGCCGGAATGATGGTGTGGAAGGGGCGCTTGTGCGGTTCGAGCCGGTTGCGGTGATTCGGGTCCAGACTGAAGGACATGCCCCGGTTTTGCAGGGCAAAGCCCAGCCCGTCCGGAACCAGACGGGAGCCCCATCCATGGTAAATGCTCTGAATGAGGGAAACCATGTTTCCCTCCCGGTCGGCGGTGGTTAGGTACACCGTGTCCCCGCCTCCGGGCTTCCCCGGTTGGACCCTGTGGGCGGCCCGTTTCGGCTCGATCAGCTTCGCCCGTTCCCTGCCGTATTCCTTTGAAACAAGCATGCCGAGCGGCACCTCCGCAAAGTCCATGTCGGCGTAATAAACGGCGCGGTCCTCCCAGGCGAGTTTCTTCGCCTCGATGAACAGGTGCAGTTGTTCCGGGGAGTTGGGCGCAAGGGATGCGATGTCAAAGGTTTCCAGCATGTTGAGCATTTGCAGCACACTGACACCCTGCCCGTTTGGGGGGATTTCCCACACGTCAAAGCCCCGGTAACTGGTGGTGGCGGGCTCCACCCAGGTTGCCGTGTGCTCCCGGAAGTCACGGAGCGTGAACCGTCCCCCCTGGGCTTTGGAAAAGGTTACGATCCGTTCCGCCGGTTCACCCTCGTAAAAGGCGCGGAATCCGTCACGGGCGAGTGTTTCGTAAAAGGCGGCCAGTTCGGGGTTCTTGAAAATGTCGCCGTAGCGGGGTGCGGCTCCGTCCGGCGCGAAGACCCGCGCCAGCGTGGGATGCTTTTCCGGGTCAAACTCCCAGTCGCCCGCGATGATGGAGGACACGGGGAAGCCCTCACGGGCGTAGTTGATGGGTGCCGCCAGCAGTTCCCCCGCTTTCATGGTGCCGAAGCGCTCCGACAAGGCCTGCCAGCCACCCGCGCAGCCGGGCACGCTCCAGGAAAGGGGGCTTTGCCCCGGGATGCCCTCCAGCCCCAGCCTTTTCGCCTCCTCCAGGTTCCACTCAAAGGGGGCGCGCCCGCTGGCGTTCAGCCCGAAAAGTTTCCCTTCCTTTTCGATCCAGACAAGGGCAAATAAATCGCCGCCTGGTCCGCAGCTCATGGGCTCCACCAGGCCGAGCATGGCGTTTGCGCAAATGGCGGCGTCCACGGCGTTCCCGCCCGCCTGAAGAATGGCAAGGCCCGCCGTGCCGGCCAGTGGTTGGCTGGCGCACACAATCCCGTTGCGGCAGGCCACGGTTGAACGGTTCTGATTGCGCAGGAGGGTTCTTTCCCGGTTCAGGCCCTCCGTGGCCTTTCGGGCGGCGGCGTGCGCCGCGGGGTTCCGCCCCGCCCATGCGGCTAGTGTTGCGGTTCCGATTCCGGCAAGAAAATCACGTCGTTTCATCGCTCGCCCGCCTCCTGTGGTTGGCCCCGACTGCTTTGCCGGAGCCATTATGAACCCGGAAAAATCCTTTGACAAGCGCCGGAAGGCCCCTTTAATACGCCATGGGGGTATTTTTGCTTTTGTTCATCCATGGGATAATAATGATTCGTCCCTTTTAGGAAGGGAGCCGGTCAATGAGTGGTCAAACAGTGTGGGAGATGAAACAATGTCGCGACGCATGCTGGCGGTTCTTTCAATGGTTGTGCTGTGCCTTGTGACGGCCGGGTGCTGTGAAAAACCGGTGTTGCCGTTGCTGGGATGGGCCTATATCCCCGAAGAGGACTCCATTTACGGGATCACCGTCTCAAAGACGGCCGACGGCGGCTACATTGTCGGCGGCGGGCACAATTCCAGTTATGACATGTACGCGCTGAAACTGGACGGGATGGGGGCAAAACAGTGGGACCGGGTGTATTCCAACCTCAGCGCCGGCGGCAGCCACGGCGAACTGTGGCGTCATGAGGCGCGCGGGCTCGCGCAGACCGCCGACGGCGGCTACATGATGCTGGGCGCGGGCAAAAACGACGGGGACGGAATGCCGGACAAGTCGTTCCTGTTGGTGAGCCTTGACGCCACGGGCGGCATTTACTGGTCCAAGACCTATGCCCCCCAGAACCCCTACAGCGCCGGGAACATGTGCGTGAACAACGAGCCGGGCGTGCTTGTCCCCACCGCGGACGGTGGCTGGTTTGTGGCGGGCTCCTCCTATGTGGGCCAGTACGATCTGGCGAGCGCCCTCAAGACGGACGCCCAGGGGAACATGGAATTCATACAGGTGGTGAACGACAACGCCCGGGCGTACAGCCAGGAGATTGTGGCCGCACAGCAGACTGCGGACGGCGGTTACGTCCTCTGCGGCTATTCCGACAATGGCTCCCCCCACGGATACCTGGCGCTGCTCATCAAGCTGGACGCACTCGGGAACCTTGTCTTCTCAAAGACCTTCCAGTACACCCAGGGAGGCTACGGCGCGGAGGCCTACGCCGTCACGCAGACCGCCGACGGCGGCTATGTCTTCGGCGGCGTGCTGGTGAACGACATCACCAAGGCGCTGATTCACGGCCCCTGGATGGCCAAACTGGACGGAAACGGCGACCTGCTCTGGAGCAGCGCATACGCGGACGATTCAACCCTGCGCGCGCCAAAGGCCATCAAGGAAACCCCGCAGGGGGACATTCTGGCCGCCGGCTCAAACAACGTGGGCGCGATGATGGTCGCAAAATTCACCGGCGCCGGGGTGCCGCTTTGGGACTACGCGGTCCCGGAAGACCTGCCTGACGCCACCGCCAACGACATGGTTCTCACCGCCGACGGCGGCTGTGTCATGGTCGGCTCGGGCATTTCGTCAGGCATGCTGGTCGCGAAGGTCAACAACGTTTTCGGGGTTGACTAAGCACCATGCTGAAACGGGATGGAGGCATCCGCACAGGCTTGGGGTGTCAGCCCGTAATATCAGGCGGGCACGTGGACTGAATTGCAAGGAATCCGTTTGTCATGCCGGCAATCTCAAGGCGTGTGTTTCTGGCGGCGGTCGCGGCGGCCGCCGCCCCCCGGATGGCGCGGGCGGCCAAGGACGGCGGCAGGCCGAACATCCTTTTCATTTTCACGGACGACCACGCACAGCAGGCAATCAGCGCCTACGGATCGCGCGTCAACCAAACCCCGAATATTGACCGGATCGCCGCCGGGGGTGTTCTGTTTGAAAGAAACACCTGCTGCAATTCCATCTGCGCGCCCAGCCGCGCCGCCGTGCTCACGGGGAAACACAGCCACGCCAACGGACTGCGCACCAACCTGGATGTGTTTGACGGGGGGCAGGCCACTTTTCCGAAACTGCTTCAGGCGGCGGGGTACGACACCGCCCTCATCGGAAAATGGCATCTCAAGTCGGCCCCCACCGGCTTTGACCACTGGGAGGTACTGCCCGGCCAGGGAAACTATTACAACCCGGATTTTGAGGGACCGGACAGGAAAAGGAGCATCGGGGGCTATGTCACGGACATAATCACCGATCTGTCCATTGAATGGCTTGAAAAACGGCGTGATTCAGGCAGGCCGTTTCTGCTCATGTGCCAGCACAAGGCCCCGCACCGCACTTGGGCGCCCGGTCCGAAGCATCTGACGATGTTCAATGATGTGACCCTACCCGAACCGCCCACCCTTTTTGACGATTATGCGAACCGCGCGCCCGTCCTTGCGAAGAATGAGGCGGCCATCGCCCGGCACATGATGTATGACTACGATTTGAAGGTGCCTGGGTTGGGTATTCCAGACGCCTTGGGCCGTGATTATCCCAGCGATGAGGTGCCGCGCATGACCCGGGAACAGAAGGCGCTTTGGGATGCGGCCTACGCGCCGGTGAAGGAGGAGTATCTCAGGCTGAAGCCGGAGGGCGACGATCTCGTGCGCTGGAAATACCAGCGCTACATCAAGGACTACCTGCGCTGCGTCGCCTCCGTGGACGACAATGTGGGCCGCATGCTTGATTACCTTGACACGGCTGGGCTTGCCGACAACACCATTGTTGTCTACGGTTCGGACCAGGGGTTTTATCTCGGCGAGCACGGCCTGTACGACAAACGCTGGATGTACCGCGAATCCCTGGCCATGCCCCTGGTGGCGCGCTGGCCCGGAAAAATCAAGGCGGGCACCCGAGTGGACGCCCTCACCCAAAACATTGACTATGCCCCGACATTTTTGGAGGCCGCAGGGATTGCTCCGCCGCCCGGAACACAGGGCGCGAGCCTGCTGCCGTTGATGCGCGGGGAAAGGCCGGACGACTGGCGGGATGCCGTCTATTACCATTATCACGAGAAGGGTGAGCACAACGTGCCGCGCCATGAGGGGGTGTGCACGGCCCGTTACAAGCTCATCCACTATTACGATGACGGCCAGTGGGAGTTGTTTGATCTCGAAAGAGACCCCCTGGAAATGTGCAGTCTTTATGATGCTCCGGACGCGGCCCCCATTGTCGGGGCGATGAAAAAGAAGCTCACTGAACTCAGGATACAGTATTCCGTGCCGCCCCTTGGAAATTAACCCGCCTGCACAGCCGGAGGTTCGAAATGAGATTATGCGCGTCTTTTGCGGTTGCCCTGTTGGCTGCGGGTGCGGTTCAGCCCAATATTCACGGGGCGGCCCCCTTTCCGGCCGGGGCGGTCACCCTTGAGAACACGCGCATCCGCTACACGGTGGGGGGGGACGGGCGCAACCTGTCCCTTGTGGAGAAGAAAAGCGGCAGGGAACTGATTGGCGAAACCGGGGCGTCACCATGCGCGCGCCTCCGGAAAGACGGGGTGATGCATGACGCGTCCGGGCTTGCCGCTGATGGAAGCAAATGGACCGTCGAATTTTCCGGCGCGGATGTTGAGGCTGTGCTGGAGGTGAAAAGCGCCGAAAACTGGCTGGAATTCCGGGTGGACTCGGTGCGCGGTGCGGGGGTGGACGAATTGTTCTTTCTGAACATCCCCCTGAACACCGCCGGAACCCTGGGGGAACCCGCCGCCGCCTGCGTGCTGGCCCTCAATCTGCAATGCGATGTGGACGAGATACCGGGGCCCTCGAAATATCTCGGGGCGTCCTGCCACGCCCGCTTCGGCCTTGAGGGGGCGAAGTCCGCCATTGTCGCCGCGCCGCCTTCGGAGCTCCGTGAAATTCTGAAGCAGGTGGTCTCTTCGGCGGAGGAACTTCCCCATTCTACCCTTGGTGGGCCTTGGGCGATGGACGCCCCGATCAATTACGGATCCTACCTGATAGATCACGCGGGGGAACTCGGCGAGGAGAACGCGGGGGAGTGGGCCGCGTTGGCCGAAAACCTGGGGATGGGGCAGATTGATCTTCATCCCGGCGCGTCATTGCGTCACGGCGATCTCGCGCCAAACCCAAAGAACTACCCGAACGGGCTGGACGGGGTGAAGGCGGTGGTGGGCAAACTGCATGCGGCGGGTATCGCCGTTGGACTGCATACCTACGCGTTTTATGTGGCCAAGGATTCCGAATGGGTTTCCCCCGTGCCCGACAAGCGTCTTGCCGTGGCGCGCGGTTTCACCCTTGCGGGGGGCGTTGGCGCCGAAGATTCCCTGCTGCCCGTTGCGGAATCCACGGAGGGTGTCTCGCCGGTGACGGGGTTCCAGGTGCGCAACAGCGCGACGCTGCGCGTTGACGACGAGTTGATTGTCTTTGAGTCCGTGCGGACGGACGGCGGCTTCGCCTTTGCCGGATGCAAACGCGGCGCCTGGGGCACCACTGCCGCATCCCACGCCGCGGGCGCAAAAGTGGCGCAGCTCAAGGAATGCTTTGGGCTCTTTGTGCCCGATCCGGACACGGACCTGTACGCCGAGGTTGCCGCGCGCACCGCCAAGGTTTTCAACGACTGCGGCTTTGACATGATTTATCTTGACGCGCTGGACGGTTCGGACATACACGCCGGGGGCGAATACGCCTGGTATTATGGGTCGAAATTCGTCTATGAGATTGCGAAGCGCCTTGAAAGGCCCGCCCTTTTCGAGATGAGCACATTCACGCACCATTTGTGGTGCGTCCGGTCGCGCATGGGCGCGTGGGATGTTCCCGCCCGCGCCCCCAAGACTTTTGTGGACATCCACACCCGCGTCAACGGGGACTGCGCGCTCCGTTTCCTTCCCGCGCACCTTGGATGGTGGGGCGCTTTCGACTGGGCGCCGGTGCAGCCGGAGCGCACTTTCACGGATGACATGGAATATGTCTGCGGCAAGTGCGTGGGCAATGACTGCGGACTTTCAATGCTTGTGGGGTTCTCTCCGGAAATATGGGCCAACTCGGAAAACGCCCGGCGTCTTGGGTCGGTTGTGAGGGAGTATGAGGAGCTTCGCCTTTCGGGGAAGACCCCCGAAGGGGTAAAAGAACTGCTGCGCAAACCCGGCGCGGAATACACGCTGGAAAAGGACAAGGACGGCCGCCGCTCCTTCAGGGGCATCCAGTACGCGAGGCACACCGTTTCAGGCGACGGCGCGGATGAATGGACCATCACCAACCGGTTTGGAAGGCAGGAGGCGGGATTCCGCATTGAGGCGCTCATGTCCGCCGCCCCCTATGACGCGCCGGAAGGCGTGGTCCTTGCGGGGTTCAGCAAGGCGGATGAATTTCCGGACAGAAAGGCGCGGCAGGGGGTGGAGGCGTCCCTTGAACCGTTGTCCGAACCTCCCATCGGCGCACCCGATGGTGTCCGGACGGTTGCCGAATATTCCGCAAAAAGCAGTCATCCCGGGCGCGAGTCGTCATGGGCGCTTGCGGGAAAAGTGTTCACCCCAAACATGAATCTGAAGGACAGGGCGCTTGGTTTGTGGGTGCATGGTGACGGCGGCGGCGCTGTGCTGAATGTTCAGGTGAAAAGCCCTGTCCACGCAGCCGGTGGGCTCGGCGAGCATTATGTGGACATTGACTTCACCGGATGGCGCTACTGCCTGCTGGTCGAACCGGAGTCCTATGACATTGCCCGGTATGGCTGGCCCTATTCCACCCGCATGGAGAACTGGGGCGCGACGGTCCCCATGATTGAGGTAATCACCAATTACAACATCTGGGCCGACTACGGCCAGATTGAACAGCTCAACCTTTGGATGAATAACCTGCCGTCGGGCGCGGAATCCAGGATACTGCTCAGCCCCGTGCATGCGCTGCCCCTGCGGCCCGTGGCGCTGAAAAACCCGTCGGTCAGGGTCGGAGGCGGGGAAATTGTCTTTCCCGTGGCGTTGGAAAGCGGCGCGTGGCTTGAATACAGGCCGGGAAAGGGATGCACCCTGTACGACAAGTCCGGTGCCGTCGTGCGCGAAGTGGCTCCCGAAGGGGTGTTTCCCACCCTGGATCCGGGCGAAAACAGCCTTCGTTTTAGTTGTGACACCGATCCGTCCGGTCCGCCGCCCCGCGCCCGTGTCATGGTAATCTCCACCGGAGACACCTTCCCGGTGGATTAAAGAGCGGGTCCGCCAATTTTTTCCCTGACGGGGGCTGTTTTTCTGGCGCTTGTTGACAACAATGGGGGCCTTGGATAGGATAACCGGACTTGGTCGCATGCGCCGCATGTTCAACGGAGACAGACAATGAAAAACATGACAATCGCCGGATTCATACCACTCATTGCCCTGATTGGCTTCGCGCTGGCCGCGTCCGCGCAGACGGGCAGGGAGTATCACGTCTCCGTCAACGGCAATGACGCCAATGACGGCTCCGCCGCCGCCCCGTTGAAAACGATCTCCGCCGCCGCAGCGCTCGCCCAGCCCGGCGACACGGTCACCGTGCACGGGGGTGTCTACCGCGAATGGATCAAACCGCCGCGCGGCGGCGAATCCGACGCGAAGCGCATCGTCTACCAGGCCGCGCCCGGCGAAAAGGTGGAGGTCAAGGGCTCCGAGGTGGTCAAGGGCTGGGAAAAGGTGCAGAACGACACCTGGAAAGTGGTCCTGCCCAACACCTTCTTCGGCGCGCTGAACCCCTACGCCGAGCTCATCCACGGCGACTGGTTTTCCCCCAAGGACCGGGAGCATCACACCGGCGCGGTTTACCTCAACGGTGAATGGCTCATCGAGGCGGCCAAACTTGAGGAGGCGCTGGCCCCCGCCGGAACCATGCCGGCGTGGCTCAACAACGCGAACCAGGAGTGCCTGCTGAATGTGGCGTGGTTCAGCCCGCGCAGGGGCAAGACCGACGGCGCAAAAATACAGGCCACCGCATTCACGGCCAAGAACGGCACGCAAAACGCGCCCTGCGACGAGGGCGGCGACTGTGTCGGGTATATTCAGCACAACCACTGGCTGAAATACGACGGCGTTGATTTCGGGGAAAACACCGAAACACTGCACATCCGCGCCGCCTCCGCCACGAGCGGCGGCGTCATCGAAATCCGTCTCGACGCCCCCGACGGGGAACTGCTTGGCTCCTGTGCCGTCCCCAACACCGGCGGATGGCAGACCTGGAGAGGCTTCAAAACCAAAATCAAACCAGTCGGCGGCGTGAAGACCGTTTGCATGGTGTTCAAAAGCGGAAACCCCAGGCCCGTCCCCGGGGCCGCCGCCCTGTGGCACGCGAAGGTGGATGAAAACAGCACCACCATCTGGGCGCAGTTCAAGGGGGTGGACCCCAACAACGAGCTGGTGGAAGTCAACGTACGCCGAGCCGTCTTTTACCCGGAGAAGACGGGCGTGAACTACCTCACCGTGCGGGGCTTCACCATGGGCCAGGCCGCCACCCAGTGGGCGCCGCCCACCTCCGAGCAGACCGCCGTCATCGGCACCAACTGGAGCAAAGGCTGGATCATCGAAAACAACACCATCAGCCACTCCGTCTGCTGCGGCGTCGCCCTCGGCAAGCACGGCGACGAATTCGACAACACCTCCGCGGACACCGCCGAGGGCTATGTCAAGACCATCGAGCGCGCCATCGCCCGCGGCTGGGACAAGGAAAACATCGGCCACCACGTCGTCAGCAACAACCACATCTCCCACTGCGAGCAGACCGGCGTGGTGGGCAGCCTCGGCGCGGTGTTCAGCTCCGTCACCGGCAACACCATCCACGACATCCACATCCGCGAGCTTTTCACCGGCGCGGAAATGGCGGGCATCAAGCTCCACGCCGCGATTGACGTGGAAATCCGCAACAACCACATCTACCGCACCTGCCGGGGCATCTGGCTTGACTGGATGGCCCAGGGCGCGCGCGTCTCGGAAAACCTCCTCCACGACAACAGCTACGAGGACCTCTTCATGGAGGTGGACCACGGCCCCTTTGTCGTCGCCAACAACATCTTCCTGTCGGGCTGCTCCCTGCTTGATGTGTCGCGCGGCGGCGCCTACCTCCACAACCTCATGGCGGGCGACATCCGCATCAACCTCTACGACGCCCGGCTCACCCCCTTCCACAAGGCCCATTCCACGGAAATCGCGGGCATGCACGACAACCCCGCCGGGGATGACCGCTTTTACAACAACCTCTTTGTGGGCCGCCCGAACCTCGCCGTCTACAACAAGGCCAAACTGCCCCTCTTCATGGAGGGGAATGTCTACCTGAACGGGGCGAAGCCCTCCAAGTTTGAAAAGGCCCCGCTGGTGCCGAAGAAGTTCGACCCGGCGCTGGCGTTGGTGGAGAAGGACGGATCAATGGTGCTGGAAGCCGACTTCAGCATGGCCTGGACCGCCGGAACACCCCGCAAAATCGTCACCACCGATCTGCTGGGCAAAGCCGCCGTGCCCGATCTGCCCTACGAAAACCGCGACGCCTCGCCCCTGAAACTTGACACCGACTACTTCGGCGCCGCGCGCAAGGCCGAGAATCCCTTCCCCGGCCCCTTTGAAATCACCCAAAGCGGCAAACAGTCGCTCACCGTCTGGCCGAACGCGAAATAGGAAAAAATACGCCGGATGATTACGCTGGGGCTGTCCCGTCATAAACGGGCCTTGCGGCATATTTTGCTGGACATGTGAAGGCCCGAAGCCTATCATAGAAATCCGGTGGCGGCTGCGGGGAGTGTGCGCATTGTCCGCCGGTATCGCCGCAAGACACAACAAAAGGAGAAGGGACATGTCCGGTAACTTTCTGAAGGCACTGCTTGCCGTCACGCTTCTGTCGTTGGTCGCCGTTTCGTTGAACGCCTCGGCGCAGTTGAACCTGGGCGGCGCGCTTGACAAGGCCAAGGGGGCCGTGGAGGCGGTTACACAGCCATCCGCCGGGGCGGCGGTTCCTTCCGGGGCCGTGGATGTGTTCAAAAAGGTGGACCAGAGCCTGGAAAAGGCTGAAAACGTGATGGGGGACGGGGGCGCAAACTACGACAATGACTACCGCGCCAAGGAGGCCGCCGCCCGGCTGCTGGAGGCGAAGGAGGGCATGGAGACCGCCCAGCGCCGCTACGGCTCAAAGATGGGGGCGGACCACCCGGAATTTGTCTCACGGCTTGGGCGCATTGCCGCGCTGGAACCCAAGATCGCGGAGTTTCAGAGTGGCATGAACGCGGCAACCCAGCAGAAAAACGACGCCCGTGACGCCGCCCAGGCGGACGAGGCGGCGCAGGACAAGGCGCGCCAGGAAAAGAACGCGGCGGACATGGCCGCCCGCGAGGCGGAGAACGCCAAAGCACAGGAAGCGGCGGGTAAGGGTGCTGTCGGCGGCGGGAAAATCGTCTTTTCCAAGTCGCCCATTGATCCCGCCAGTCCGGCGGGCCTCACCACGGAATTCCAGGCGGGCGATTACATCTACGGGCTTATCCTGCCGGGCAAGAGCTGGCGTGACCTGTACGGGGCGGGGGACAAAAGCGAGCTTGGCGTCATGGTGGGCTTGAGCGCGGACGGCAATGAAGACTACCAGTACATCACCCTGAAAAAGCCCGAATACATTGACGCGAAGCACCTTGTCCTTGAAATCGCCCCCGATCCGTCGAAAATGACCTCCTACAAGGACCCGGATATGCTCTTTGGCGAGGGCAAGGGAAACAGGAAAATCGGCCCCATCGCCTTCACTTATGATCTCGCCCAGCTCGCCCCCGGCAAGCACACGGTCAAGTTTTTCGTCAGAAATTACGGCGACCATCCCGCCGTGGGGGAACTGGTCATTGAAGGCGCGGACTTCAGTTTCTATGCGGACCTCCGTGAAAAGGTGAAGGCCGCGCACGACTCCTCCGCCACCATGCCCCCGGCGGGCATGGTGAACAAGGAGCTTGAGTCGCAGATGCGGGCGCTGCTGGAAAACGCCGGATGGACCGGCATCCTGCGCGTGGTCATTGTGGACAAGGACTGGTGGATTGAGGACGGCGGGGCCTCCCGCTACCTGAATGTCGCCGCCGCCGCCAGGGACGGAAGCGGAAAGTGCTACTGGTGCAACACCCAGTTCACCCAGCCGCGACTGATTGACGGTTCCTGGGGAAAACTTGAGCTGACCAAGACCGGCATCAAGCGCGACATTTCAGAGGAAAACGTCAACAAATAAGCCGCAACAGGCGGTTACGGCATGAAAGATCCCGGCGGGGCCGCCTCCGCCGGGATCTTTCTTTTGCCTCTGCCATGGCCCGTTTTTTACCCGGCGCGAAACCACCCCCGCGGATTCAGCATCCTGAAGGGGTTCTCCTTCCTGTAAGCCCACTGGTACGGCAGGATGACGCAGCCCACAAGCACCGAATAGATCACCTCCACCCAGACCCGCACGGTGAAGGTGGTTCCGGGGAAAATGGTGTTGATGTGCCAGGGAAAATTCCACAGCGGCCAGAAATACATGTGGTGCGTCGCGTCGCCGTTGGAATAGTAGAAGGTGAAGGCGTCCAAACACAGGTGGCTCAGCCCGCCAAGCATGGCCAATGCCCACAGCCGCATGAACCCCACCGGCGGCTCCGGTTTGAGGCGGGCGGTGACGGCGCGGCCGGCCGCCGCAAGAACAAGGCCCATGATGGCCACGCCAACAATCGTGTGGGTCCAGATGCCATGGGCAAAGAAGGGGGAGAGGTGCCGCAACTGAGCGTCAAAGTCCGGGGAGTACGCCGCCAGCGCCACAAAGAGTGTCTCAAAGCGGTGCTCTCGGTAGCCCAGCGCCCGCGCCGCAAGATAGCCTGTTCCGACATGGACGAATTCGTTCATTGCCGTTGTCCCTGCGGACTCATTTCCTTCCGCATTCCTTTTCCACCCAGTGCAGCAGCGCCTCAACATTGATGGCGCTTTCCCAAGGGCGGCAGCGTGTTCCCGTGGGCTTGTGGTTGCGGTAATACTCGGCCCACGCGCCCGTGCTGTCGGCAAGCTCCAGCGTTTTCACAAACAGTTCCCGCGCCGCCGGATGGTCCAGTTCCGTGAGCGCGTAGAGCAACAGGCCGTAGTCGTAGCCCACCGACACCTCCCCGTCGGGCCGCGAGGGAAGCCTTCCCGTCTGCTGGTAGGCCGCGACGATCTCTTCCGCCTGTGTCCGGAGTTCCTCCTTGCCAAAGAGGGTGGTGTGGAAATAGAGCGGTGTCAGGGCCACTGACTGCAATGTGTGGACTTTGGGTTCCACGGCGGGTAGCGGCGGCTTGTTCAGGCAGTCCACGCACACATGGCGGCTGTTCTCCGTCCGCACCGTCCACTGAACGGTCACGCACGACTCGCAGACACCGTGGCGCATCCGTGGCAGCGCCGCCTTGTCCCGGCTGCGCTCCGGGTTGTTGGTGATGAGCCGCCCGTCGCGCCAGAAGTTGTCCCGGTACGATGCGCGCACCCGCTCCAGCACCCGCCGCTCCCGCGCAACCCGGTCCGCGTCCCACAACCCCTGCTTCTCCGCAAAGTCAATCAGCAGTTTCCCGCTTTCGATGAAGAGCAGGGTCGCCTCGGCGGAACCGTCGTCCAGCGCCGATCGCGGCAGAATCCCGCCGGCCACATAGGTCTCGTCGCCGTTGAAGGGCAGCATGTCCCCGATGAAATGGTGCTGCTGCGCCGTCCATGCCCACTCCAGCATGGGGAAGATTCCTTTGGTGAATTCCGCATCGCCCGTCCGGGCCAGGTGGTCGAAGGCCTGGAGCGTGATATAGCCCGTGATTTCCACGTCATCATTCTCATGCACATGGAGCAGGCCGGGGATGCCGAATGCCTGGGCGTTGCAGATGCGCCCGTGCCTGCCGAAGACGTCGTGGTAAAAATTCAGAATCTCCCCGGACATTTCCTCGTGTCCCAGCGCAACCAGTCCCCGGTGCGTGCCGTACTGGTCGCGCACATAGCCGAGGTGGTACGGGTAGCCCGCCAGCACACCGCCCTCGTCCGCCTGCTGCGCCTTGATTAGCACCGCCACATCGTCCAAAACCTCCGCGAGCCGGGCCCGCATCGGCGTGTCCTCCGGGAGTTCCTTTTCGAAGTCGCGCCCCTTCTCGGTGAACGCGGCCCAGGCCTTCAGCGTCCGGTCCAGCAACATGCCGGGGGCCGCCGCAAGCGCTCCGGCCATGGCATTCAGGCACGGCTCCAGTTCCGGCCCGCCCACGGCAAGAAGGACGCTCCGGCCCGGTCCGAAGCTGAACCGCGCCGCGCCGCCGGGTTCCATGGCGGTCATTTCGGCGTTGCCCAGCCAGGCAAACTGATGGAAAAAGGCGAAGGGTATCGGATACCGGCCAAAGGGCACGCTCGGCACGCCGATGGGCGTTTCAACCAGCAAGGCCCCCTTTGCGCCCCCCGTCATTTTGGAAAAGTCGGTTGTGCGCAGGCCCTTCTCCGGTGTGAACACAAACTCCACGGGTTCGGCGCATTCAATAATGCGGACAAAACAGGGCAACTCACTGTCCACAAAATCTGTCAGCACCGCCGCGTCGCGGCCCTCCAGCCGGATGCGGTGCTCCCACACGGCCGCCCCACTCACCCGCCGGGAGGCGCATCCCGCGCCGGGGCTTGCCAGCCGGATCGATCCGATGGTGGTGGTGCTGTAGGGTGGGCCGAAAAGCTGAATCACGTCCGGCCCCTGCCCGTAAACGCACAACCGCCCGTTGCCCAGGCAGTGGACGCTCCCGTCAGGATCCCCCGGAGCCCATTCGGCGGACGATCCCCACGCCGCGTCCCGAAGCGAAGCGCAGGGGCTGTCCAAAGCCGCCGCCGCGCAGCAAAAGACACCCATGACCATCCCTGCGGCCGCCGCCATTCCAAGGCTGAACTCTCCCATGGACATGAGAACTCCCTGCCGGCCTGTGCCGCGCCGGACATTTCAAAACACCCCAAAACAACGCCCCTCCAAAGCCCCCCGTCTGGTGGCGGATCCTGGGGGGAATGTCCCGTCCGGAAACCGCCGGTTTTTCCGGCGTTTCCCTAGGCGTTTTCCCTTTGCATCTCCGCCCCGTTTTGCGCCGTTTCCGCCGCGGGTTCCGGGGTTCTGCGCAGGAACACCAATTCCGCGCAGTACACAAGCAGAATGTAGTAGAAGTTCAGTTCCCGGAATTCCGACAGGTTCTGGCTGATGGCCCCCGGCTCCCGTGTCATGGTTATTGACGCCGTGTCCGCCAGCGCAAGGAGGCCCCTCATGTCCCCCACAGACGCCTTTTCCAGATCGCCGAGGAGATGCGTCACGGAGCACAGCAGAAACATTGCCAGCACGGTCAGGACCACATACTTGTCCGGGGCCGCATAGCGCACCCAGGCGTTTTTCATGCGCAGCGCCGCCAGCGGGAAGAGGCCGAAGAAAAGCCCCGTCAACAGGTCACTCGCCTTCTTGAACAGCTTGTCCACGCCGGGCTTGTTGTGGAGGTTCACCGGTTCCGCCTCCAGGTCAATCTGCGCGATGAGTTCCCCGGGCCATTCCGTCATCGGCTGGAACCACTGGAATCCCCCCTCGCGGGCGAGGTAGGCGCGGTGGTGCGTGCCGTAGTCAAGCTCCTCGCAAAACACAAACAGCGTGCCCGCCGCAATCACCGCCCAAGCGGCCTGTTCAAAGCGGAGCCGTTTCCGCGCCACCCCGGCGCAGGCCACCCCGAACAGCCCCAGCAGGATCAGGTTTTGCAGGTTCTCCAAAAGTCCGAATTCACGCCACGCGTCCGGAGGCAGCGGCGGCAGCTTCGGCGCCACAATCCGCTGGAGCACCACATGCCCCGAAAAGTAAAGCCCCATCAGCACCAGGCTCACCAGCACCGGCGCCACCAGATACACAAACAACTTCTTCCTGCTCACCCGTCCGTCCTCTCAACCCGCCCGGCGGCGTCACCATGCCACCCAAAAAACTCAGTCCCTCACCACCAGCTTGTCCTTCTCCGGCAGCGGCGGGAAGGGGTTGTGCGGCTCGGTCTGGTACCAGTAGGCCACCGAGGCCTGATCATCCTGCAGCGGCAGGTAGCGACCCTCGCTCTGCCAGCCGATGGACTGGATGGTCACGCGCAGGTCGTTCTTGAAGCGGATCGGGTCGGTGATGTGCCAGCGGTACTGGCCGAAGCGGCGCTGCTCGCCCTTGAACGGGATGTGGTGGAAGCCGCTGTAGGGGCTGGTGAAATTCTCATACACCCACTTCCCGTCCTCCTTGCGCTCGTTGTAGCCGTAGGAGCCGCAGAAGTAGTCCTCCTCGCCCGTGCCGCAGATGGTGGGAAAGTCCGTGTCGCCGTCGATGTAAAACTTGATTTCGCCCTCGCCCCACCAGCCGTCGCTGTTCGCGCCGTGGCAGAGGTAGGTGCCCGCGTAGTGGCCCGTGCCCTTCACGCCGTCAAGGATGGTGTACACGTCCTTGTAGGGGAGGGGGTTCACCCGGCGGAACTGGGCGTGGAAGTACGCCGCGTTCTCCGGCACCTGCTCAAGGGAATAGGTGACCTGGTAGTAAATGGTCGCCTCTTTTTCGCCCATGTTTTCCATCGTGATTTTGCACGACTTGCGGAAGGGCATCTGCCAGTATGAGTTCAGGCCGCTCCTGGGATTCACGCACAGCGCCAGCGACGTGATGCGCGGCTCGTTGCCCATGCCCCAGCCCGCGCCGAAGAAGTCGCCCGCGGGAGCCACCACCGACGGCTCCGTTTCGCCGTCCCAGTAGAAGCGCAGGATCATCAGGCGGTAGTCGCCCACCGGCGTCATCCAGATGTGGTTGACCACGCCCGAACCGTTGATTTCCGCCAGCGTGAACGTGGCCCCCGGCTTGATGTGGATGTAGGGGTTCACCTTCCAGCCCTGGCCAAGCTCGCGCGCCGCCTTTTTGGCCGTGCCCTCCTCAAGGGTGGCCATGCCGCCCTTGCCCTTCTCGCCGGTGAAATTCTCCGGGCTGATGGACCGTGTCTCCGCGTTCTTGAGCTGGTAGAGCTGGCTCATGTCTGCCGACTGTGCGGCGGCGAAAGGGGATGCGGCTGCGGCAAGAAGGGCTGCGGCAAGGAGAATGCGGCTGGTGTTCATTGTTCAACGGCTCCGCTGGTTTGGGTCAAAAACACCGAAAAATTGTTAAGTTCGTGTTAAAAATACCCTTTTTAGGCGGGGAAGATCAACGGGGGCTTTCCGGCGTTGTGCCTATTTCCCGCCGCGCTGCGGACGCAGGCGCGCCGCCCCCGCCGCCAGCACCAGCAGAAAAGCTCCGGCCGCGGCGGCGGTGGGGAGGGGCATCTTTTCAACCACGGTCAGCCTGGCCGTGTGGGTGGCCGGGGTTTTGGCGCCGTTGTCAAAAGTCGCCGTGTAGGTGCCGGCATGGTTGAGGGTCGCGTTTTCGATGCACAATGTGTCCGTGCGCGCGCCGGGCAGCGGGCGGGCGTCCCCGCCCATTTCGGGGGTGAAGGTCCAGGTGAAGCCCTCAGGGTCGGCGTTGCCCGGATAGGCCACCCGGATGCAGACGCCGCCGCCCGCGGTCACCGTGTAATTTTCAGAGATGTCCGTGGGGATGCCGCCCGGTTTTGTCCTGCGCTGGAGCTGGTCCAGGTAGAGTGACTGCGGCGCGAGGCGGTCGCCCGTCCCAATCAGCTCCGTGAAGTCAAAGGGCTCCGTGCCGTTGTTCAGGAACCCGAACGGGATGTCCTCCGTGGTGAGCACTTCGATGCCGCGCGTGCCGATGACATAGCCGTTCCCGTAGTTGAACGAGCGGATGCGTGCGTCGCCGGAACCTGTGGTGTTCCAGCAGACGTTTTGGGTGGCGCTGTGGCCCGCGCCCGAACTGTCATAGCCCCGGTTGCCGCTGGCCCACCCGTCGTCAAAGGTGCATGAGTCCACAAGGTTGGCCATGGCCAGCGAGTGGTGGTATTCCGAGTAGCCGGTGATGGCGAATTCTTGGTGGCCGTACCGGGTTATGGCCCGGCCGCCCGTGCTGGCGCAGCGCAGCCAGACGATTCCCGAGGCGCCAAAGCCCCAGTTCTGGATGAAATTGTGCCGCCCCTCACTGCCAATGCAGTCCCGGAAAAGGATTTCGCCGCTCTGGCGCACCTCGAAAAGGTAGCCGTTGCCCCCGCCACCCCGGTTTTGCGCCCGTCCCATCCGGCAGTCCGCCAAGGTGACCCGTTTGGACTCCGCGATTTCGATGCCGCAACTTTGCAGGTGGTGGGCTGGGCTTTCTGCCAGCGGGGAGGAGAAACTGGCAACATCCTGCACCACGCTGTCCTTCACTCTGGAGAGTTCAAGGGCGTGGACTTGGTTCTGATCCCAGGCAGTCAGGTATCCCATCGCGTTGGAGAGTCCAATTCCCCGCACCATGCATCCGGACAGGTATCCCGACTCTTTGCGCAGGCTTGCGCCGTCCCGCACTTTTGCGGGGTAGCGCAGCGGAACGTCAAGCGTTATTTCCGGCGGGGTGACCGACGTGTTTATCGCCGTTATTTCCCGGCGGAGGAAGGGCTGCCACTGGCCGTTGAATTCCGTCCACACTCCTGTCATCCCGTGTTCGGCCACAAACTCGTCCGTGATCACCCAGCCAAGCGCCACCTCGTCGCCCACGTTCAGCCCGGAGACGTTGTCCACGGCCACCACCTTTGAACGGCTTTCCCCGTCGCGCGCCAGTAAAATGTCCCCCTCCCGGACAACCTCACCCCGGAAAGTGATGTGGGCAAGGTAGGACATGTCCTCCTGTTTGGTGAAGAAAAGGCGGGTGGATTCGGGCCCCTCCCCGCACAGGGCCACCCCGGACCCCGTCACAGTCAGCGTGCCGTCGCAACGGTAAAGCCCCGCCGGGATGCGCACCGTGCCGCCCCCCGCCGACTGGGCGGCGTCAATGGCGGCTTGGATGGCGGCGGTGGCGTCAGCGGCGCCGGTGTTGTCGGCATGGTGGTCCGCCACGACGTCGAAAACGGGGGCGTTTGGCGGGTCGGGAAGCTCCGCTTCGCCGTTTTTATAGCCCGCATAGGAAAAGTCATGCAGGAACCGGCCCGCTTCGTCCGTGTGTCCCGGTTGCCAGTCTTTGGGATAAAGGGCGCTCCAGATGCCCTGGGCCGTTGCCTGATGGGGCAGCGCCAGCAGGATAACAGCAATCACGGGTGCGAAGTAATGGACGGGGTTCGGGCGGGCGGGAGCCATGGGCAGCCTTTCAGTTTTTCCAAATGCGTTGTGGAAAATCATACCAAAGGTTGGACCAACGCTGACATCTGGTCACTCGCCGGTTTCGCAGACAACGCGGAAACCCGTGTCATGCATCGCCTGGCTCGCCTCGTAATGGGTCCGGAAGGAGGAGCGGGCGCGGTTGGGCTTGTCCAGCCAGGAACCTCCCCGCACCACCCTGCGGCTGTCCGTTGCGGACGGATATTCGGACCGTGTCCATTCCGCCACGTTGCCGTGCATGTCGTGTAACCCCCAGGGGTTCGACGCAAAGGTGCCCGCCGGGGCGGAAACCCGCCAGCCGTCGTCGAAGCGCGTGTCCGCGGGCCGCCATGGCGGCAGCGCCGTGGGCACATGGGGATAGTAAACCGTGTGGTGGGTGGCGTCTGAAAGGTTGGCGGTGCCGCTGAAATCATCGTCCGTTGTGCCGTGCCACAGCGGCGTGGTGGTGCCCGCCCGGCAGGCATATTCCCACTGCGCCTCCGTGGGCAGGGTGAAGCGCCGGCCCGTCTTTTCCGTGAGCCAGGCGCAGAAGGCCATGGCCTCCTCCCAGGACACGCGCACCACCGGCTGTTCGTCCCGGTTCAGCGTGAAGCCGCGCTCGTCGTCGCCGAACTGGTACGCCTCGCCCGTTTCCAGCCCGCTGTCGTGCGCCGGGTCAAAGAGCCGGTACTGCCCGTTGGTCACCTCGCAGCGCCCCATCAGGAAGGGTTTTTCAATGGATGTGACTCGGGCCGGGCGCTCGTTGGGTTGGCCCCCGTCGTCCCCCATGACAAACTGTCCCGCCTCCAGGCGCACCATATCCAGAACGATCCCTTCGGCGATTTCAATGGGGACGCCCTGCGGCGTTGCCGGGGGCGGGGGAGGGGCGGGCGCGGCGGACTCCGTGCGGGCCGGGGCCGGTTTTTCAGCGGGGGGCGGCGCGTTCAGCACGGCGGCGGGATGGACGGCCTCCGGGTCTTCGTCCATGCCGGCATAAGCCTTGTGCAGCGCCCGGCGCCGTTCCGCCCATTTCTCGGCGGCGGCCCGCTTCTCCGGAATGGAGGCCACCGTTTCCTTCCAGGTGCCGTGGAAGGGCGCGTTCAGATCTATCCAGGTGATAATCCGGTCCCACGCCTCCCCGTCAAGCCGCACCCCGTAATGATCATCCCGCAGGATCTGCACCAGCCTGCTGTTGTCGGCGTGGTAGTCCCCGGGCGGCAGCAGGTGCGCGTCGCTTTCGAGCGTGGGCGTGTGCACCCACCGCCGCAGTTCCATGTACGACGGCGAGAAGTGCATCTGAAACGCCGAGGGCACCTGCTCCGCCGGGCGCGCCGTCAGGTCGAAGGAGTCCCCGCCGGGACGGTGGCAGGCCACGCAGTACGCGTCCAGCACCGGTTGCACCTCCCGTTCAAAGGAGAATCCCCGCGCCGGGCCGTGCCATGGCGTGATGGGCGAGGGTGCCCGGCGGAACGCCGCCGGTTTCACATCGAAGGGCGCGGTGGAGTTCTGTTTTTCGTGGCAGCCCGTGCAGGACAGGGTTTCCCCCGGCGCCGCCGTGATCCAGCTCCGCATCAGCGCCAGCGCCTTGCCCTCCCCGTCCAGCGGCTGGAGCGACACGGGCGTCAGCGCGGGCACGCGGAAACTGGCCGATCCGTCCGGTTCCACCGGCACCGTGCCGAGGATGCGCTTCACGTCCCAGGGGCCGTCCAGCCCCACCCGGTCCGGTTCGCAGCCCAGTTCATGGAAGGTGAAGTCATAGCCGGTCACGCGCAACGCCTTCACCGTGCCGCGCGGCACGCCCGCCAGCCCCGGTCCCCGGTACACGTCCGCCAGCAGCACCGTCGCCTCTTTCTCCCCGGGTTTGGCAGTGCCTGGGACCACGGGAGGGCGCGGGGTCTTGCGCCAGGGCACCGGCTCCAGCATCGCCTGCCCCGGCTCCTCGTGAATCAGCACAAAGTTGTCGAACACGTCCGCGAGGTACACGCCCCAGTCGGCGGTCTTGGACGGCTTGCAGGAGACGATGAAATATTTGGCGCTCAGCGGATACGGGTGCAGGAAGCGGGGCCAGCTCGCGGAAATGAGCCCGTCCAGAATCACCGGCTCCACCTTCTCCCCCCGGCCGGGGATGCGCTGCACCACACCGTTGGCCTCCTGCCGCCCCAGCGCCGTGTCGAAAAGCACCAGTTCACCCTGGCGCGGCGCGTCGTGGTGGCCGCCCACAATGCCCGCGAACATGGTCGGATGCCCCGGCACGGGCCGGGCGAAGAAGAGCGCCGTCGGCCAGTACGAGTTGCTCCCGTAAAACTCCGCCTGGCCGCTCCCGTCCGGGTTCATACGGAACAGCAGGCGCGTGAAGGCGTGGGCGATGTCGGCGTACTCCCAGCGCTGGTACAGCACGCGCCCGTCGTTCATCACCGTCGGGCACCAGTTGTGGTCCTGATCGTTCGTCAGGCGGCGGATGCTTCCGTCCGCGCCGCGCAGGTAGAGGTTGGCCACCTTGGATCGTCCGCCCACGCAGGGCACGCCGATGAAGGGGGCCGTGGAGGTGAAGACGATGCCGCCGTCGGGCAGATAACATGCGTCGTAGTTGTGGACGTCCGGTTCCTCGATGAGCGGCACCTTTGTCAGGGTCCGCATGTTCAGGTCCAGTTCAGAAACACCCCAGCGCCCGTCCCCGTCGGGGATGGAGAGGAGCAGCCTTTCCGCGTCGAAATGGAGGTCAACATCGCCGATGAAGCGGTCCCCCTCCGGCGTGAACAGCGTCTCCGGCGTTGTGTCCGGGCTTTTCACCGCCACGGCGATCAGGCTGTTCCCGTAACCCGTGGGGGGGAGGTCGTCGTTGCCGTTGTAGTTCATGGGCAGGCCCGGCGTGTTTGCGTTGCGCCGGATCACCAGCAGCCGCTCAAAATCCAGAAGCGGGTTCGCCAGCAGCGCCACGCGCTGCAAAGCCTCAAACCGGGCGGTGATCGGCGCGAAAAGCTCCGGCGCGGCGTCCCCCGGAAGGGCGTCATGCTCCGCCCGCAGCGCGGCCAGTTCCGCCAGCCATGCCGGACCGTTGGGGTAACCTTCGGGAAACTCGCGGCCAAGATCCTCAATCGCCATGCGGAGCCCGTCCCACCGGGCGGCGGCCACACCGGGTTCGCCGGGATGGGCAAGGGCGGGGAATTTCGTGGAAATGACCACGGGCCGCCACATCTCCGGCGCGGCAAGGTAGCCGAGCAGGTTGCCCGTGAGCCGGAGCAGGTTCGGACGGTGCGGATTGTCTGCGTCCGCATAGTCCGGCCACCGCCAGCCGAAGAGAATCAGCCGCCCCTTGCCGAGGGTGTACTCCACCAGCGGACGCTCCACCCCGCGCGGCGTGTTCGCCAGCACCATGCCCTCCGCCGGGCCGCCCCAGTAAAAATCCGCCACCGCCCGGCATCCGCCCCGGCTGATGGGGATGGTCCCGTTCTCCAAAACCAGCCCCGAAAACGCGGGATGATCCGCCACCACCGGCGTCATCGGCGCGGGGTCGCGGTAATGCTCCAGATCATGCCGTTGTGATCGCACGTCCCGCTCGATGCCCAGCTGGTCAATAATGGCGAGCGCGCCGCCCGAAAGCAGCACCCCGCCGCCCTCCTTCGCGAAACGGCGGATCGCCGCAAGATAATAGCCGCCGTGCAACGCCGTCAGCGCGACGGCGTCCCCCTGGTGGTGCCAAACCACGTCAAAACCGGACAACTCCCGCGCCGCGCCCGCGCTGTCGGAAAAGCCCCCCGCCTCGTTCGGCAGGAGTAGCGCCGCCACCCCCAGCGTTTTCGCCGCCTCCCACGCCGCCCGGTCATGCGGCCCCATTTCCCCCTCTGTCTTCACAGAGGCAAGAAAAGCGATGTTCAGCGGCTCCGCCGCCGCATTGTCCCCCGTTAACACCCCCGCCACAACGGCCATCACCAGTAAAAACACCCCCGCCGCTTCCCCAGGCACGCGGACGGTGTGTTTATGCGAATCTTCAGTGTGTCTAATCATGGATTAATGGTATCCATGCGCCCGCCCCGGCACAAGTCCCAAAAGCGCAACCGTCCAGGTGCTATCCCCGGGCCGTTTCCGCCGCCGCCCTTCCCGCGAGGCGGCCGCTGGAAAAGGCCCATTGCAGGTTGTAGCCGCCGCAGGGGCCGTCAATGTCCAGCACTTCCCCGGCGAAAAACAGTCCCGCCGCCACGTTGCTTTGCAGGGTTTTCGGGTTCGCCTCGCGGGTGGACACGCCCCCGGCGCACACCATCGCCCGTTTGAAGCCCTCCGTGCCGGTGATTTCCACCACCACCCCCGCAAGCCAGTCCGCCAGTGCGCGCGCCGTGGTCTTGGGCAGGTCTGCCGCCCGCAGTTTGTCGCCGATGCCCGTTTCCCCGCAGACCGCCTCCGCGAGGGAGTGGGGGAGCTGTTCCGAAACGAGGTTGCGCACGAGCCGCTTGGGATGCCCGGTCCGCCATGCATTGATGCGCCCGGTCCAAACTTCGGGGTTCTGCTCGTCCGTGAGGTGCAGCCGCAGCGGCACGGGTTGTCCCGTCTCCTCCAGCCGCCGGGCGATTTCCCCCGACAGGTCCAGCGCCGCCGGGCCGGACAGGCCCCGGTGGGTGAACAGCAAATCCCCCGTCATGCCCGTCCGGGAAGCCTTGGGGAGGTCTATCCGCAGCCGCGCCCCCTGCACCACGATTCCCGCGCAGCGGCGCGGCCAGTCCTGCCGTGTCACCAGTGGCACCAGCGCCGGAACAGGCGGCACAATGCTGTGCCCCGCCGTCCGCGCCAACTCAAAGCCTGACCCGTTGGAGCCCAGTTCCGGCCACGCGCATCCCCCCGCCGCAAGAATAACGGCGGAAACCTCCACAAGCCCTGAACTGGTCTCAATGCCCCGGATTCGGCCTTCATCCACGCACAGGGACAGCGCTTCCGCCCCCGTGCGGATGTCCACGCCCAGCGCACGGCACCGCGCCGTCAGCACATCCCGAATCTGCCCCGCCGACTCGGACACGGGAAAGAAATGGAACCCGTCGGCGCAGTGCGTTTCCACCCCCAGCGACTTGAAAAAGGCCAGCAGTCCTGGCGCGTCCAGTCCCGCCAGGGCGGGCCGCATAAAGTTGCCCTGTTTGCCAAAACGCGCCAGATACTCCGCCGTGTCCAAGGTGTTCGTGAGATTGCACCGCCCTCCGCCCGTGGCGACAAGTTTGTTGCCGGGCCGGGAAAGTCGTTCGAGCACAACCACTTGCGCCCCTGATTCAGCGGCGGCAGCCGCCGCCATCAGTCCCGCCGGGCCCCCGCCCACGACAACAATATCTGCGTAAAACAATCGCATACAAACAAAATCATCCAAAAGGTTCAGGATAAATCCGGGTGGATTATCCTTAATCAAGGCGCATTTATCAAGACGGCGAAAAATATCAAAAAGAACACTTGCTAATTATGCTAAACAGATGGTAGCGTTAATGTGTTGTTGAACCAATCAAAGATTAACCCGCTTGCGGGTGAGGAAAAGGAAAGGTGACACGCATGAAAATGGTTCGCAGGAGTTGGCTTTACGGACTGACATTCTCCCTTGCCGCTTTGCTCTGCGCTCCGGCGCAGGCGACAAACTTCGCCTTGTTGCTCTCGGGGTCCTCCGGGGATTCGGTGCTGGAGGGCTGTGACTCCGCCGAGGTGGGTGACATCACCATTGAGGCGGTGGACGACACCCCGGCGGGCTCCGAATATGTCCGCAAGCGTCCCGGAAAGGTCAAATACCAAAACATCACCCTGAGAATGCACCGTGATCTGGGCGGTTCCAAGGAGCTTCAGGCATGGTTCCAGGAAGCCGCCAAGGGCAAGACCGAGCGCAAAAGCGGCTCCATAATCTATCTTGACCGGGAAGGCAACGAGGTCCTGCGGGATGCGGGCGCGCTTCTTGATCAGGCAACGGCGGTGTACACTTTCCTTGACTGCTATCCCGTGAGATATTCCGTCGCGGAGGAGGTGCTCGGCGACGGCAGCGTGCGTGTGCTGGATGTGTACGAGCTTTCCATGAACGGCGTCCACTTTACCGCCGGGGCCAACAACAGCCCGCAACTGCGCCCGCGCATTGTGATAAAAACACCTTTCCAGAACGGCGACATACCCAATCAGGACAGGTCATTTAATTCCTGGGCGGGCGGTGAACCGGCGCTCATCACCGACTATCTCTTTAGGGGCACCCTCTTTCATGAGCAGAGTCCCGCCAAAAAACTGACCACCAATCTGGTGTTGAAAGACGGCCGGCCCGGTTCTGCCTTGTTCTATGAATGGCTGAACGAGTATTTCGCGGGCAAGTCGGCCCCGTTGCATGACGGGTTGGAGGGTTCAAAGCGGACCATTTCCCTGACCGAAATTGTCAACAACCGGCGTCCGGGGTGCTCCTACTCCTTTTTCGAGGCGTGGCCCTGCCGTTTCTCTTTCCCAACGTTCTCCAACAGCAGCACAGACACCCATATCAAGGAAGTGATTGAATTCGTTTGTGAACGTGTGGAACGCGGTTAACACCGCAGGAAAGGATTCCCATGAACAGGATGCTTGTTCTTGCCGCGCTTGTTTTTGCGGCTGCCACGGGTTCCCCATTGAGCCACGCCCAGGCCCCCTGGTTCGAGGTGGTGGTTGCCGGACCACAGGATGAGCCGGTTCCCCTCCAGGGGGTGGACGAGGTTTCCGTGGATGACATCGTCTTCGACTACCGTGACCTGGGCCGTGCGGACGCGCGGGGCAACCGCCTCTATGGTCCCGGCAAGCCCCACTGGGGCAGCGCGCGCATCACCCTCCAGCCGGGACCGGACGCCGACTGGCTTCACCAGTGGTTCCGCGAGGTGTCCTCGGGCAAGAGCATACGCAAATCCATTTCGGTGGTCCTCTTTAGGACCACCTCTGGAGAGCCTGTCCGGGAATACATATTTCATGACTGTTTGCCCCTGCGGTGGAAGGCGCCCGAATTGAATTCAGCCGACGGCACGGGCAAGGCCGCCGGGACGATTACGGTTAAAATCGGCCGCATAGAGTTCACCACACGGATTCAGCCGCCCTCCTCGCCCCCCGGAAATGTGTCCGTGTCCCTCGCGGATGAGGACGGCGACATCGGCACCGATTCCTGGGATTCCTGGGCCGGCGGCGCGCCGCTTCTGCACATGGATCAGTTGTTTGGCGGCGCAAAATACCGGACCAATTCCCCCGGCCACAAGTCGGTGGGCGAACTCACGCTGCGCGGCGGGTTTTGGCTTTCCAAAAAGGGTTACGATTACTGGATGGCCAGGGCGCTTGAGGGAAAGCCGCGGATTAAGGGTTTGGTGATCACGGAAAGCGCGGCGGGAAGACCCTCGACCGGCAGGGGGGCGAAGCCGGCAAGGCAGTACACCTACCATGACTGTTTCCCCGTACGTTATGTGTTCCCGCGCATGTCCGTCACCAACACCACCGGCAACACCATGGAAGAGGTGACGGTAAAGCCCATCAGGGTTGAATTGAAATAACAGGATGCCGCCGCATTGCGCGGTTCAGTCTGTCCCGGCGTCCTCGGATCAATTCCGCGGACGCCGGTTTTTTGCACCGCGTTTGATGTGTGTGAAAGGCTGTCATACAATATAAACCCCTCGGTTTATGGTTGGCCCGGCAACGGCAAGGGAGGAGTCATGATTACAGATTCACGGATGCCGCCCCAGTTTGAGGCGGTGCGCGAGGAGGGCGAGGAGATACTTTGGTCTGGCACGCCCAATTTTTGGGTCTTCATCCTCTACGGGGTTCCCTTTCTGGTGTTCGGGATTCTCTGGGGCGCCATGGATTATTACGGTTTCATCCGTCCCATGCTGTCGCAGGCCCCCGGGCATGTGGGGCCGCCGAAGGAGATGACGGCCTTCATGGTGCCCTTCTTCGCGCTGCATCTCTTTCCCTTCTGGGGGGCGGTCCTGAACATGATCCGGCTGGTGCTGGTGCATGGCAACACCTGCTACGCCGTGTCAAACCGGCGGCTGATGATTCGCAGCGGTTTCTGGGGCACCGACTTCAAAACCGTTGACTTCGACAAAATCACCGACATGGAGGTGAACGTCAACCCCCTTGAAAACCTCTTCGGCGTGGGCACCATCCGCGCCTTTTCCGGAACAGTCTCCCGAAAGGGCGTGAACATGTACGACAAGTTCGTCGGCATCAGCGACCCCTACGGCGTGTTCAAGAAAATCAAGAAGGTATCGGTGGACATCAAAACCGACTGGAACTATCCCAACGCGCTGCGGCCGGAGGAGAATCCGGGATACCATACCGGCTACAAGAACGGGGAATAACCTTCCGGTGGCGCGCCGCGCCGCGGCGGATTGTTCGTGGTAAAATCCCACCGTCTTTTCAACTGAACGGAGAACAGCACAGTGAGAAGAGTTTTTGCACTGTCCCTCAAAGCCGCCCTTGGCGTCTGCCTCTTCGCCGCCGGTGCCTGGGCTGCGCCGCAGGGGGAGGTGCGCCATGTGGCGGTCAAATCGCTGCCCGTGAAGCGCGCCCCCTTCGCGCTCTCCACCACCGTCGCGCCGCTCCGCTACGGCACGGTTGTCACGCTGGTGGACGACAGCCAGCCCGCCGCCGGGCAGAACGAGGGCAAAAAGGGAAAGAAAAACAAGAAACAGGAAAACCGCCCGCCCAGGGCAACCGGCCCCTGGGTGAAAGTGATCACGGGCAATATTGAGGGGTATGTCCCCGCCGCTTCCCTGCTCACCCCCGAAATGTTTAACGCCCAGTCCCCGGAGGGCGCCGCAACGGAGGCGGATGCGGAGGCGGGCAAGGGCTTCAGCGAATCGGAGGATCCGGAGGTGATGGCGGCAAAGGGCGCCCTGGGTGCCATGTCCGGAGGCGGCTCCGACACGGGCACCCTGGATGATCTCATCAAGCGGCAGCCTGTGGGTGATGTCACGGAGAGGAACCGGGAGTTCCGGCGCGAGGGGAAACTGGGCGAGTTCAAACCGGCGGAGGAGGTGCGGCAATGAAACACGCGGTTTCTGTCATTCTTGTCATGATCTGCGTCTTGGCCTCCCTGCCCGCCCATGCACAGTTCAACCTGCCTTCGGCTATTGGCAACGCCTTGGGCGGTGGCGGTGGCAATGTGCCCGTTTCCCCGCCGCCGGTTCCCGGCGTGCCCTCCGTGCCCGGTGTGCCGGACGCCAACGGCATGCAAAACATCATCGAGGGCATGGACAGTTCGAACCAGGCGGGGCCGCGCTTTGAGTACATGCTGGGTTACGCCATCGCCGCCATGGTCCTGGGCGGCCACAAGCCCCTGCCCCTCGACAGCCCCGTCAGTCTTTACGTGGACCAGGTGGGTCAGACGGTTGCCCTCGCTTCAAACAACCCATTCCCCTACAAGGGATATCTCTTTGTGGTGCTGGACACCCCGGAAATCAACGCCTTCGCCGCCCCCGCCGGGTTCGTCTTCATCACCACCGGAATGCTCAAATTCCTGCGCAACGAGGACGAATTGGCCGGGGTGCTGGGGCATGAGGTGGCCCATGTCGAGTTGAACCACGGGCTCCGCACCCTCAAGGAAGGCCGCGGATGGCAGTCCGCGGGAGAACTTTTCAAACTGGATCAGGGCATGCTTGGTCCGGTCTACGATGAGATGAACAAGTCCATGCGCGATGGTTACAGCGCGGACTTGGAGGCGGAGGCGGACACCCGCTCCGCCGAAATGTGCGCGAAGCTGGGCTACAACGCCGTGGCCTTCCGGGACGTGCTGGAGCGGTTCCGCCAGAAAACCGGCACCTACGGCGGCGCGAAATACCCCGACGAGCGGGGCAAACTGTACGCGGACAAACTGGCCGCCATGCGCTTTGCGCAGCCCGCGCCCGTGCCGGGCCGCACGGACCGTTTTGCCAGCATGCTGGGACTGCTCCCATAACGCTTCGGGGGGTGCTCGATGACTGATGAAGGTAAAAATCCCGGACAGGACGCGCCGGAACCCGCCGCCGGAAACGGCGGCTCGACGCCCTCTCCAGCGCCCCTGCGGCAGGATGTGCTGGAGGCGCTGGTCGCCGCCATCCAAAACCTGAACCGGAACGAGTCGGAGCAGACGGCCTCCCTGGAGCGTCTTGGCGAAAGGATTGAGCAGCAGGCGGAGGAGGAGGCCCGCGAGCGGCGCTTTTGGATGAGCTGGATTCCCCGCTTTGTGGCGGGGCGCGAGGCCCTTTGGCGCGCCTGGCTGATGGGGGCCGCCGTGCGCGTCGTGGCCTTCCTCATCGCGGTGGGCGGCGTGTGGGGCTTTCTGGGCTGGTATGTGGACCACCTCAACATGACCGGCATGGCCGACACCTACTGCCGCACCGCCGTGCGCATTTTTCAGGAGGATGAAAACGCCGACGTGGCCCTGAGCCTGCTCGAACAGGCCGTGGCGCTGAACGGCAACGACTTTGAAATCCAGTTCCAGCAGGCGTTGATCGGCGGTCTCGCCTCGGTGCGCGACCTGTTCAACCTGGACCGGCCCTACAACAAGGAGGAGCTGGACCGGGCGCACCAGGCGCTGGCGCAGGCGCACATCCTGCAGATGACCAAGCCCAACCGTGCCGAGCCCCACGTCCTTTCCGCGCAAATCCGCACCGCCCTGAAACAGTATGACCGCGCCCAGGCGGACATGGAAAGGGCCATATCCCTCGCGCCGGAGGACGCCTTTGTGCGCCTGCGGCACGGCGTGCTGATCATGGAGCGCCTTCTGGGCTCCGGCCTCTATAAAAAGGGCTCCCCGGAGCACGCCGCGCAGGCCGATGCCGCCGAAAGGGAGCTTGACCACGCGCTCGAACTGTGCCGGACTGAAACGGGGGAGCCCGGCCCGGTCCTGCGCGCGGCGCGGCGGGTGCTGAGGCCCTTCATGAGCCTTGGCGCGACCGGCGGCCACCAGGGCATGGAAAAAATGGTCCTCCTGTGGAAGGGCGTGCTGGCGGCGGAGCACCGGGGGGATTTTGCGAAGGCCCGCGCATATTACACGGAGGCGCTGGAAAAGAGCCCCGGATTTTCACTGGCCCTCACCAGCCGGGGCATGGCCTGGCTCCACGACAAGGCAATGAACCTTGGGGAAGCCCGGACGGATTTTCTGAACACCCTAGCCACGGACCCCAATTTCACCGAGGCGTATTACGGGCTGGGCATGGTCTACGGCTACCAAAACCGCTATGACACCGCCCGTTATTATCTGGACAAGGGGCTCTCCATTGACGGCGACTCCCTGCGCCTGTGGAAGCTGCACGGGCTGGTCTCCGCGGAGATGAAGGACTACGAAACCGCGCTGGAGGATTACAACAAGGCGTTCCAACTGGACCCGGTGAACCCCGACCTGTACCTGCGCAAGGCGCGGGTGCTTCAGGAACTGGGCAAAAACGACGAGGCCATCAGCAGCCTGAACTTCGCGGCGGAACTGCTCCCGGAAAGCCCCAGGGTGCGCTACGTGTACGGCATCGTCTACCAGGGGGCCGGTGACATGGAGCGCGCCATGCGCGAATTCGAAAAGGCGCTCGAGAAAGCCCCCGGTTATGACGACTGCCTGAAGGCAAAGGCTGAAATTCTTGAGTCGCAAAACCGCATGGACGAGGCGCTCCTTTCATTGCAGTCCGCCGTGGAAAAATGCCGCCAGCAGCCCGAGCGTTTCCTGCTGCCCCTCGGCAGGCTGAAATGGAAGATGGGCCGTCTGGAGGACGCGCTGGCGGACATCAGCCGCGCGCGGCAGTGCTATCCCTACGATGCGGGGGCGTGGTACGACGAGGCGCTCCTCCTGCGGGAGCTTGGCCGGAACGGGGAGGCCCTTGCCGCGGCGGAAAAGGCGCTTGATCTCAAGCCCGACCACGCCGGGGCCAGGCTCCTTTGCTCGGAGTTGAAGGGCGCGCAATAGCGGGCCGCCCCTCAGTGCGTCAGCGCATGGGCGATGATTCTGATGGCGGGCAGGGAAAGCGCGCACAGGGCGGTTGCACCGGCGAATATCCATGCGCCGGTGCGCCAAAACGGGTGGTGGAAGGTTCGCCCCAGGGTGGCGGCATATCCGTAAAGGGCCAGGGCAAACCCAAACAGCACCGTGGCCGGGATAAAACACATCAGAAAGGGAATCCCCCAGCTTTCGTCGGCCATGAAAAAATTGCTGGAAACCGACAGGAACACAAGAAGTAACGCCCCGAACCCGCACACAACTGCGGCGCCCAAAAACAGCCCCGGCAATAATTTTTGAAACTTCTCCCTGTCCACAAGCCCGTCCCTTTTCTCCCTGCGCTACCGCCCGCCCATCACCAGCCGCAGCGCCTCCGTGATCAGAGGTTCCGCGCCCGGTTCCACCCAGCACCATGACTCGTCATTGTACCCCTCCGCCGAGGCCTGCGCCGTGGGAATGTATCCCGGCGCGCACTCCCCGAATCCTGCGGTCACCACCGGCGCGTCCGGGCTGAAGCCCTGCGCGATGATCTGGTACAGCACAAAGGACTCGGCGGGCAGCACCAGAAACTTTGCATGGCCGAAATCCGCCACCGGCACGTCAATGGCACGCCCCTGCGCCGTGCGCTCGCGCCAGCTCAGCGCCATGGCCGCGAGGTTCCGCTGGAAGGTCTTCGACCCGCCGTCGGCCAGTGTCTTTCGCGCGTCCTCCTCCGAATACCCGCCGAAATTCTTCGGAACCAGGCGGAGGCTTTCCACCCGCAGGGATGCCCCTTCCAGCGGGAAGCGTTTCGTGTCCGTCCACGCGTCCACCATTCCCCGGTAAATCTTTTCCGCGAGCACGGGCCGGTTTTCCGGCGCGCCGTCGTTGAATTTTCCCGCCGTGGTGTCGCCGCTGCATCCGGTAAAGTACACTTGAAACACGTCCGGCGTTTCCGCCTGACGTTTTGCCCGCGCCATGCCCACAAAATCGGCGGAGACGCCGCCCTTGCCGTAATAACTCATCGGATGGGTGGAGTAGGCGCTGATGGCCGCCACCGCCCTGTCCCCGTTCCAGAAACTGAGTGTTTTCAGATAGGGGTCAATCGTTCCCTCCGGCTGCGCCCGGAGATCCCCGTCACGGGTGGCGCTGCCCCGGTTGTAGGTGACCGTGCCGTCCGCGAGCACCACGCGCCGGTTGGAACCCACCCCCTCCACCCGCGCCATGCCGATGCCGTAGTGGGTGACGGGGGTGGGGGAGTTCAGCGCGGTTTTTACCGCCTCCGCCACGCGCGCCACGCAGTCCCTTGCGAAGGCCGTGTCGCACAGGGATTTCTCCAGACCGGCCCCGTCCAGCAGTTCCTGCGCCCTGTAGTCCACCACCGGCGCGTCGTGCTGGTGGACGCTGGCCAGCAGCACCTGTTCCGGGCCGGTGCCCGCCGCCTCCGCCACGGCGGCGCGCCAGTGGTCGTAGGCGTCGTTCCGTATCTCGCACCAGTCCACCGCCAGAAAGACCAGCGGTTTTTCCCCGCCGCCCAGCAGCACCACGCCGTTCGCGTGCAGGGGGTCCACGATTTCCGCCGCCGGGGCGATGCCGCCGCCCATGCACGCATGGCCGATGGGTATGGTCACATCCGCGCGAAACGTGGCAACCTGCCATTCCGCGCCCGTCCCGTCCGCCGCCAGCGCGGCGGCGGTGATCAGCAACACGCCCAGTGCAGCCATGACAGTTTCTCCGGTACGGTTATTGTTATTTCGCGCCAAGGGACAGAATCGTTCCCGCGATATGGCGCGTGCCGTTTTCCTTGTTGAAGTAATAGACAACGAGGTAGCGGCCGTCGGCCATGGCCGTCACCCAGGGATACCCCAAATCACTGTTGCCGCCGTCGTCGCGGAGCACAATTTCCCTGCTTCCGGCGATGTCCTTCCCCTCCGTGTCGAGAATGCGCGCGCGGATGCCGTGGGGTTCATGGCGGTAGCCGTACACCAGCAGGATGCGCCCGTCCGGCAGGAGTTTCGCGCAGTGGGGGTGCCCCTGGAAACCCGCGTCCTCCCAAGGGCCGAAGGAGTTGCCGCCGTCCGTGGATCGCGCCACCGCCGTGTGGTCGTCAAAATCCGCCGTGCGCAGGAAGGCGAGCAGATCGCCCCCCCTTGTCTCAATCAGCGCCGTCTCGTTGAAACTGACCTTTTCGTCCTTTGCAACGGGGCAGCGGTATTCCCAGGTGAGGCCGCCGTCCGTGGAACTCATCAGGTGCACCTCCGACAGGCGCGGTTCCAGCCGCGACTGCGAGGCCACCGCCCAGTGCAGCCGGCCGTCCTTTGCCTGCCACATCGGACCCCGGTTGTACGCGGGGCAGGGTTCCTTGAACACCGTCATGGTGGCGTTGCCGGGAACCACCGGCGGAATGATGGGCCCCTTCCAGGAGTTGCCGCCGTCCGTGGACCGAAGCAGATACCCGCCCATGAACACGAAATCACCATGGCGCAGCGTGGGCGGCGTCTTTTCCGCGGCATCGCCGCGCAGTTGCACCCAGCCGTAGCTGCTGCACACAATCGTGCCGTCGCTGAGCTGGGTCATGCAGGGATCCTGAGAGCCGCCGAAGGGGTGCGCGAAAATCAGCTCGGGCTCCTTTGTCCACGTCTCGCCGTTGTCCTTCGACCGCACCTGCACCAGGTAGCTGTTCGGATCAGTATGGTTGGTGCTGGGTTCGCCGAGATAACGCCGCTCCGGCGCGCGCCGGAAAGCCAGCAGCAGTTCCCCGTCCGGACGGAGCACCACCGACGGGAAGGCGCTGTGGAAACGGTCGTCCTGGTAGATGACGATGTCTTTTTCCTTCACCAACTCCTGCGCGAAAAGCGGGAAGGAAAAGGAAAAAGCCGTCAGCGCCAAAAATGCGCGGCAAAGAATGCGGTTCATATCATGCCTCCGGTGTTTATTATGCTGCTGCCAAAACGGGGTTCAGTATAGCCGTTCCACCGCCGCCGCCAAAATGATTCCCGCCGGTTGACTCCCGGCGCGTACGGTCCTATCATGGTTTTGCGTTGCCGTGTCCTTCGGTCGGCCGCGGGGCGCAGGGAAACAATGGAGGTCACCCGATGAGCCACAAACACCACACCGGTTGCTGCGGATGTTCCACCCACGGCATAGACAGGCGTTCCTTCTTCGCCGCCATAGGCGGTTCCGCCGCCGGGGCGGCGCTCATCTCCGGATGCGCCACCACCATCGCCAATGTGGCCGCCGCGCCGCGCGTGAAACCGGCGCGCCCCGTGAAAACCCTGGTGGTCCAGCCCGTGCTGGCCTGTTCCGTGCCGGAACGCAGGGAAATGACCAGTTGGCGTTCCTGGGGCGGGCTGAAGACCGACGCCGATGTGAAGGAGGAAATGAACCGCATCGCTGCGGAATTGGATGACCTGAAGTCGAAGGCCGAATATCCCCTGGAAATCCGGCCCCTTGCCTGGGTGCGGAACGGCGGCGAGTCGGAACCGCTCGTGAAGGGCGACGCCGACGTGATGCTGATCTATGGGGCTTCCGGCGATTTGGAGCCCCTCATCTCGGATCAGCGCCACAACATCGTTTTTGTGCGCCACAAATCCGGCCCCGTCTACCTGTGGTACGAAATTGTGAGCCCCCGTCTCATCCGCAAGACCGTGGATGAGTTTGGCCAGCCGGGGTTGCTGCCCGAGGATGTGGTGGTGGACGACTACACCGACATTCTCTGGAGGCTGCGCGCCCTCTATGCGCTCAAGAACACCGTGGGTTCCAGGATTGTGTGTGTCGGCGGCGCCTCCGGCTGGGGCGCCGGGGGGCAGGCCGCGCCCAAGTATTGCGCTGAAAACTGGAAAATGGACCTGAAAAACCTGCCCTATGCCGAACTGGAAAAGCGCATCATCTCCGCCAGCGGCGATGCCGCACGGGTGAAACGCGCCGTAGAGGACGCCGCCGAATATCTGGGGGATTCCGGCGTGAAACTGGAAACGGGCCGCGAATACGTGGAGCGCGCCTTCCTGCTCGCCCAGGTCTTCGAGGACATTCTCGCGGAGGAAAACACCAACGCCATCACCGTGAACGAGTGCATGAGCACCATCATGCCCATGTCAAAAACCACCGCGTGCCTGACCCTGACCCTGCTCAACGATGCGGGTGCGATGGCCTTCTGTGAGTCCGACTTCGTGGTCATCCCCTCGGGCATCCTGCTTCACCACATTTCCCAGCTTCCCGTCTTCCTCAACGACCCCACCTATCCCCACCACGGCCAGATCACCCTGGCCCACTGCACCGCGCCGCGCCGCATGGACGGGAAAAAACTGGAGGACGCGCGCATTGTCACCCACTTTGAGTCCGATTTCGGCGCGGCCCCCAAGGTGGAGATGAAACTCGGCCAGAAGGTCACCGTCATCGACCCCGACTTCAGCAACAAGCGCTGGATAGGCTTCACCGGCGAGGTGCTCGACAACCCCTTCCTCGACATCTGCCGTTCCCAGGTGGATGTCAGCATCGAAGGCGACTGGAAACAACTCGCCCAGGACATGGGCGGGTTCCATTGGATGATGTCCTACGGCGACCACCTCAAGGAATTCGGATACGCCCTGCGGAAAATGAACATCGGCTGGATGAACCTGACCACCCGCCAGACCATCGAGGCCTGAGAAGATATTACCGGGCCTGCCCTTCCACGCGGAGGCCGGTCACGCCGTCTTCCGCGTGGAGGTAATTGTCCACGCCGGAGGGGGCGGCCTGGATGAGGGCGTCCCGCGTGTTCTTCAGCACCAGCAGCCCACGGGCCGAGGGGTGGACCATGCCGCCAAGGCCGGAAATGTCCACTTTTTCGGCCAGTTCCACCATAACGGCGGGGCGCACATCCTCGTTTTCATAGCCTGTCTCAACATCCCGCATGCGCAGGTTGCGGACGTTGCGGCAGTAAAATCCGTAAGACGGGGTGACACCCATGCCGTCGCCGTTGAACCCGTTTTCCACCTGGGACAGGTCGTTAGCCGCGTCCTCCGCCGTACCCTTTCCCGCAAAGCGCATGCGGATGTTTTCAAGGGTGAGGTTCTCGATGGGATGGCCGGGCATGCCCGAGATGATGCAGCCGTGCCTCCGCTCCATTTCGGTGACTTCCCCGCCCACGCCTGCGCCCCTGTAGCGGCCCACGCCCTCCGCCAGTATGTCCCGCAGGATGATGTTGCGCACCGACCCCGGTTCGGCCCCGCGCCGCACGGGCAGCTCCGCCTCGTCAATGCCGATGTGGTACATCTCATGGCCCAGGTTGACGAGGATGGCCTGGCCCACGTTGCGCATTGTCACGCCGGAGATGACGACCCGGTCCATCACGCCCCCGTCGAACACCTGGAGCTGGATGGCCGTGGCGCGCGTGTCGTAAATCACGCAGTTGGAGATGGTGATGTCCTCAAAGCCGCCGATGGCCTCGCAGCCGAAGCGGATGCCGCTGCAGCTGCTGGTGAAAACGCAGTTCGTCACCGTCACGTTGCGGCACACGCGGTCGCCCGTGGATTTCAGGCACAGCGCGTCGTCCTGGCTGTCAATGAAACAGTTGCTGATGCGGACGTTGCTGCAGCAGTCCACGTCAATGCCGTCGTTGTTGTAGTTGGCCGTCCTGCTCTCCACCCGCACCCCGTCCACCACCACGTCGTCGCAGGCGAGCAGGTGGGTCACCCAGAACCCCGCGTTCTGGATGCGCGCGTCCCTCAGCAGCACCCCGGCGCAGTTCACAAACCGTATCACCGACGGTCGGTTCATGTACCGTTCCGGCGCCTTGGTGCTTTTGCGCCGGAGCCCCTCCGCGCCGCCCTGCCCGTCGATGCGGCCCCTTCCCGTGATGGCGATGTTGCGCGCGCCCTCCGCGTAAATCAGCGTGTGCCGGTAAAAGGCGTCGTTCATCGTCGGAAACGGCACCGTCACCGGGGGATAATCCGCCAGGTCGTCGCTGCCGAGGATCACCGCGCCCGCCTCAAGGTGCAGCGTCGCATTGTCCCGCAACCGGAGGGTGCCCGTAAGGTAGGCACCCGGCGGGAAATACAGCGTTCCCCCGCCCGAGGCGGACAGTCCGTCAATGGCCTTCTGTATCGCCGCCGTCTCCAAAGTCTTGCCGTCACCCAGAATGCCCGCGTCGCGGGCGTTCAGCATGCCCGGGGACTGGGCCGCCGCCGCCGTTGCCAGCAGGAAAAAGCCGGCCTGGATGATTCCACGCATGGTGCGTCTCCTTTACAGTGTCACTGCGCGGGTTGCGGCGCGGTGATTTCGATGGGGTTGGTCAGCACCCAGGGAGCCATGTTGTTGGCGAACTTCTCCCCGGTCACGGTGATTTCCCCCGGCACGGGCAGGCTTGCCTGAAGGCGGTATTTGCCTGGCGCGGTTGCCTCAAATTCGAAGGTTTTTCCCTCCTGCCCGGAGACCATTTCGCCGTTCCGGAACAGGTTGAACAGGCAGGGAATGGGGGACTCTGCGCGCAGTTTTAGCCCCGGTTCCAAAGTTATCTGCTCGCCCATGGTCACCTGTTTTCCGCCGCCCTCCGCCACAAAGGCAAAGCCCTCCGCCGGGGCGATCATGTTGAAGGCGATGAAGGCGCGTCCCTGGCGCAGCGCGTCAAGCAGCGCGGGCTCCGTCAGCTCCTTTGCCAGCAGGTGGGTGTTCACAAAGCGCGAGGACCGCTCATACGGGTCCAGATCAAGCCTGAAAAGCTGCCGGTCCGCCTCCAGCGGCCCGAAGAACATCCGCAGCATCGGACGCGTCGCCCAGTTCAGGGGCAGTTCCGCAATCTTTTTTTCCGGGTCACTGTGGCCCGTGTCCAGCAGCAGCAGCGTGTCCTTCGCCGTGTAAATACCGCGCAGGCCCACGTTCTGGTGGCAGTCGTTGGCGGCAATGGCGGTGATTTTCCGCGTTTTGCCCTGCTCGTCCCACTTTTGCACCAGCATGCCCAGCACCCACCAGTCGAACATGTGCCGCAGCACCTGGTCGTTGAGGTTGTCCAGATTGAAGAGTATTTCCTTTGCCACCTCCAGCCGGGAGTGCTTCTCCATCATCTCGTCGAGCATGTCGGTGTGGATATTGTAAATCTCCATGGCGTCAATTTCCGGGATCTCCCAGGGCCGGTACCCCTCGCAGTGGCCCAGGGCCAGCACGCCCTTGAGCTCACGAATCTGCCGCGCCTGCTCCGCCGGGTTTGCGTTGTTTTCCAGCACCGTGTCCGGCGGCAGGCCCCAGGGCATGAACCCGTCGTGCATTTCATAGCCCTGCACAAAAAGCACCCCGTCGTGCACGCCCCGCCAGCCCAGCGAATAGTCCGCCTTCCCCTCCACCACATGGTCCGTCAGGAAAATAAAGTCACAGTCCGCCTTGTGCATCGCCTCCAGAATTTCGGGAAAAGACACCTCCGAATCGTGGGAAATCTCGGAATGGCTGTGCATCACCCCCCGGTACTCGTTCCAGCCCGTCTTCAGCGCCACCGGTTCGCGTTTCGCGGCAAGTTCCCGCCACGCCTCCGCCTGCTGCGGGAAAAGCCAGAACCGGTGGTAAATCTGCGGGGCGAAAAGGCCCAGTAATGCCCCCCCGAGCAGCAGTACCACCAGCAGCACCGCACGAAAGCCCCAGCGGAGCAGGACGCGCGGCAGGGGACGGAGGATTCGTTTGTTCTGGCTTTCCAAGGGGGCCTCCTTTGTGTGTTCGGAAAACAGCCGTCGCATTGGACTGCCATTATTTTACAATGGTGTCGGGAGTGCAAGCGCGGCATCCTGTCCATGACGGAAACGGTTTGCAAAACAATCATGTTATAGTGGTGCCTGATGGCTGTTGTTGTGGTTGCTGGCATCTTCTTTGACCCGGAGGCGCATACCATGGGTGATCGGCAAGGCAAGGGTACGCTGTCGGAATATCTGGCCAAATTTGCGGGCACCCGGCCGGTGCTTGAGCCAACAGTGTCCGCCGCCGTGGTGTTGCGGCGTCTCGCGGCGATTGAAACGGAGGCCTCGGCTTATTACGAGGGCCTGAGCCGGCACAGCGATCTTCCCTGGGTGCGCAAGTTTGCCGCTGAGCTGGCTGCCGCGGAAAAGGGCCATGAGCGGCATTTCCTCGAATTGGCGGACATTGCGGAAAGGGATTCTTCCCCCGATGGGGCCATGAGGGCGCCCCTGACGGATGAGATTGTTGAGCTGCTGTCCGTCCGCATCACCCAGACCCCAAAATCCGCGGCGCGGACGGCCGTCTATATCGGCGAAAAAGACGCGGTGGACTTTGCCGTTCAGGCCGAGATCAACACAATCAGCCTTCTCATGAAGCTTCTGGACCATGTGCCAACCGCCCAGCGCCCCCATATCACGCGCGTTATGGAGGAGGAAATGGCCCATAAAACCTATCTGGATGAGCTGCGGGACAGGCATTTTCCCTCCGCGGCGGACGGAAACACGGACTGAGGGGGCTTTACTGTGGCAAGGTTCGGCCCCTCCGCGGCAAAGTGGTTAAAGACGCTCCATCTTCTCACCGTGGCCTGCTGGGTTGGCGGCGCCATTTCCCTGCTGATGCTGTATTTCGGAAAACACGGCGCGGAAAGCGGCGGCATGCTCTATGGCGTGAACAGCAGCATTCATCATGTCGACATGGCCGTTGTGGTGGTTCCCGGCGCTTTTGGGTGCCTGCTGACGGGATTGCTGTACGGCATGTTCACGAACTGGGGCTTTTTTCGCCACACATGGCTGATCTTCAAATGGGTGGCCACGGTGGGGGCCATCCTCTTTGGCACCTTCTTCCTCGGCCCCTGGGAGACGCGCATGATGGAAATCTCCCATGAACTGGGCCTTGCAGCACTCAATGATCCGGACTACCTGCGCAACGAGCGCCTGAACCTCTTCTTCGGCATGGCTCAGGTGGCCCTTCTGCTGGCCATGGTGGCGGTTTCCGTTTTCAAGCCGTGGGGTGCCGGAAAAAAGGCAAAAAAAGCGTCCAATGTGTCCGGGCTAAAATAAACGTTTCCCCGTTTCAATCTTTTTCAGGTTTCATCATCCGCACGCCGAAGACACCCCCCGCGAAGTTGCCGGGATGCCCCTGAAAACGCACGTTCACGCGCTCCTTTCCACGGGTCAGTTTCTCGGGGACCGCGTGGACAACGTCAAAAAACTCGCCCGGACGGTCCATGTGGAGGCGTTGGGTGGCGATTATTTTGCCGTCCACGAGGATGTCGAAGTCGCGCGCGCCCTCCTCGCCGCCCCAGTAGGTGACCACCAGTTCCATGGGCGTGTCCGGGATGACGGCGAGATCAAAGGCAAACCAGCCGCCGTCCGTGGCATGACGCCATTTGCGCCCCTTCCATTCGCCCACGCCGGTTTTCTCGCCCTTCAGGTGGTGGTCCCGCTCCGGCTGCATCTCGCCGATGCGCAACTGGTCCACCGTGCGCGCCTCGATTGCCCGCAGCCGGGCCTCCTCGGCGCGGCGGCGCGCCTCCTCCGCCTTCCATTCATCCTCCGTGTACTGGTCCAGATACACCGTGTGCCGCCGCCCGTGGAAACTGTGGAAGGGTGTGAAGGTGAGCTCCTCCGGTTTGCCGGCCTTCTCCGTTCGGAAGGTGGTTGCCTCACCGGGCACGGCCTTCAGCCATTCACCCGCCGGACGGTCGCCGGTCACCAGCACAGGCACCTCACGGTTTTCCTCCGCCGCGCCCATGTCGCAGGCCAGCAGCACCGGCCCGTAAAACACCGCCACCCGCTTCGGGTTGTCCGGCATGGATTCGGTGCGCGGCGCCAGGGGCAGTTCAAAGGTGATGGCATCCCCGTCCTTCCATTCGCGGGTGATTTCACCATACCCGCCGGGCTGCCGCGACACCGCCGCCTCCTGGCCGTTCACGTGGAAAGCCAGCGGCCCCGCCGCCCAGCGGGGATGGCGGATGCGCAGGCTGGCGGTCACCGGTTTGTCCGCGCCGAGGCTGATGCGCACCGCGCCCGATTTGGGCAGTTCCGCCTCCATGCGCACGCGCATGCCCCGGTCCTTCCAGTTCAGTTCCGAGGGGATGAACTGGTTCACATACAGCCCGCCGCCGTCCTGGTGGTAAATATACACCCCGTAACGGGCGTGGTTTTCCATGCCCGTGCCCGTGCAGCAGGTGAAACTCTCGAAGGGTGTCATGAAGCTTTTTTGCCCGCCGGGGCGGATGGTCAGGTAATACAGCACCATCCCGTCGTCGGGGTTTTGCGATGCCAGGATGTGGTTCCAAAGCGCCCGTTCCTGGTATTCGGCGAGTTCCGCGCGGGGTGCCCGCTCGAAGAGCAGGTTTGTGAGCTTCAGCATGTTGTAGGTGTTGCACGTCTCGCAGGTGTTCTCGCCCAGCCGGTCGTTCAGTTTCCCCGGCGCGCCGAAATGCTCGCTGTCGCTGTTGCCGCCCGTGGCGTAGGTGTGGTTGTGCGTCACCGTTTCCCAGAAGAAGGCCGAAGCCTTCCCAAACTTCTCCCCGCCCGTCAACTGGTGGATGCGCGCGCAGCCAATCGCCTTGGGCACCTGCGTGTTGGCGTGTTTGCCCTCCAGTTCGTCCCGCCCCTCCGCGAGCGGGTCCAGCACGGCCCGGTGGTAAAACTTTTCCGCGAGTTCCTGGTATTTCCGCTCCCCCGTGGCCGCCCCCAAATCCGCCAGCACCTCGTTCATGCCGCCGTGCTCGCACGCCAGCATCTTCTGCCATTGCCCGTCGTCAAGGTCTTTTGTGGTCTCAATGGCCCAGTCCGCCAGCCCCCGCGCAACCTGGAGCGCCTTTTCATTGCCGCAGAGCCGGTGCGTGTCCCGCAGTCCGGCAAACAGCTTGTGCAGCGTGTACCACGGCACCCACGACCCGTTCAGGTCGAATCCCTGCGATTCAATTTCCCCCATGGAAATCTTCTTGAAAACCTTCTTCCCACCCGGAATCGCCGCCACATAACCGTTGCCGTTCGCCTTCTGGCACAGCGCCAGTTCGTCCACCATGTGGGCCGTCCGCTCGCAGAAACGCTCGTCACCCGTGGCCTGCCACATGAACGCGCACGCCGAGAGGTAATGACCGGCGGAGTGGCCCGCAACCCCCTGGCTTTCCCAGCCCTTGTAGACCGGTGCCTTGGGTTCCAGTCCCGCCTCCTTCCGGTACCAGGCCAGAAGCCGGTCGGGCTCCAGCGACAGCAGGTATTGCGCGTCCAGGTTCTGGGCGTGCCTGAAGGGGCCGTCCAGCAGGCGCGCGTCGCCGGGGGAAAAGGCGGATGCGGTTGTGGCGTCCGCCGCCGCAAAAACGGCATGAGTTGCGAAAATTCCCATCAGGAGAAAAGACATTGCGTGTTTCATTGTGTTGCATCCCCGGCTGTTTTCCCGCCGTCTTTGATCATTGCCCCGAGTTCTTTCAGCGTCGCCGCGTCAATGTCCCGCAAGCGCCCCTCATAGTTGGGCCCCACGTCAATGGAGAAGATGTTGTTGTGCCTCACCGCGCCCTGGTGGTCCTTGAACAGTTTCTTCGCGGGCAGGCACAACTGATCATGCATGGGCAGCGAGTAAAACCACATCGCGCCGCCCTCGTGCGGCGGCAGGATGGGGTAGGTGAACTCCGCCGCAAGATAGCCCTTGTATGCCCCCTCCGCCTCCTTGTTGTACTCGGACGCATTCGCGTCGCCCACCGGGCCGGGCCGTCCCATCTCCCGCAGGCAGAGATCCCCGGCGGGCTCACCGTGGTTGAATCCAACAAAACAGTCCGGCTGGATGCTTTTCACCCATGCCGCCGTTTCCTTGTGGCCGAGACCGCCGTCGCCCTGGGCGTGGTCCATCCAGAAAAAGGCAATCGGTCCGTACCCTGTCAACAGTTCCCGCAACTGCTCCTTTTTCAGGTCCGCGTTTTTGCCGGAGGACCACACCGGGTCGCCCCATTTGGGGCTGCCCGGCACCATGCCGTCCTGCGGCAGCGGCTCCTTGATCCACGTCCAGTCACCCTCAGAAAAATACAGCGCCAGTTTCAGCCCGTGTTTGTCGCAGGACTTGCGCAGTTCCGCAAGCACGTCCATTTTCAGCGGGCTGTTGGTGGACTTGAACTCCGTGGTCTTCGTGTCCCAGAGGCAGAACCCGTCGTGGTGTTTGGTTAAAAACAGGATGTAGCCCATGCCCGCCGCTTTCGCGGTTTGGCACCACTGGTCCGTGTCGCAGCCCGTCGCCTTGAAATAGTCCGGGCTGGTGACGCCGCGCGTCCATTCGTGCCCGGAAAAGGTGCTCAGCGACCAGCACACAAACATCCCCATGCGCAGTTCGGAAAGTTCTTTGGCGCGGGTGGCGTCGTCTTTCTGGGCATGCGCCCCCGCCGCAAGGGCGAAGACCGCCAGTATGCACGCAAGCGTCCTCATCTATTCGCCTCCTGTGGGTTGCGTCCCCTGCCGGGGCCGCCGTTATCCTATCAAATCGGATTCGCGGAATGGTTTTCCCTTGGATATCCGATCCGCGCGTCCCTATAATCACGGGGCCAACACAGGAGGACAGGCTTGTGGCGCGCATGAACCCCTTTCACACCGTGGCGCTGGCGGCCCCGCCATTGCTCGCGTTTTTGCTCTTCCATGCCGCCGCCTTCGGGCAGGTGGACCGATTCTATGGCGAGCCCGTGGAGCTCAAAAGCCCCTTCATTTATTTCACCAGTTGGAAATACGTCCGGCAGGGCTCCTTCTCCTGGCAGATTGAGCACGCCCCTGACGCCACCGAGGAGGAGAGGAACGTGGGCGCGTGGCTGAAGGGGGACGGGGATCGGCCGGCCCGTTTCGTGCCGCAGGACATGCCGCGCGGCATACGCCTCGTGGCCCAGCCCGCCGAACTGGTCCCCTTCAAGCCGGGCCAGATGGCCGCGCAGGTATTCGACAACGGGCTCTACAAAACCTGGTACGTCATGGACCCCTGTCCCGATCCCGAACCGTTTAGCTCCAAGGACAGGATCCTTCCCGGTTACAACGGCCACATCGCCTATGCGGAGTCAAAGGACGGCCTGGTGTGGGAAACCCCAAAACTGGGCCTGTGTGAGTATGCCGGTTCCCGCGATAACAACATCGTTTTCCGGGGCGACGTGGACGGTTCGGTGCGCGGGTTTCACGGCGGCAGTGTGTTTGTGGATCCCTCCTCCGTGGATGAGCGCTACAAGATGCTCTATCTGGGCATCATCACCGACGCGGAATGGGAGGCCTTCGCCGCGAAATATCCGGACGAGGTGGACACCATGGCGCGCCGTCAGGAGGTGGGCGGATTCCGTTGCGTGGTCGCCGTGTTCGGCGCGGTGTCGCCCGACGGTGTTCATTGGACCTCCCTGCCGGAACCGTTGATGATCCAGCATGCGGACACGCTGAACACATGCCATTATGACGCGGACAGGGGGGGGTACTCCGCCTATGTGCGCGCATGGCAGGTGAACACGAAGGCGCCCGGCATGGACGCGGTGAATCCCGACGGGTGGATTGCCGTGGGGCGGCGCGCGGTGGGGCGCGCCGTGAGCAGGGACTTCCGCCATTTCACCAAGCCGGAGATCCTGCTGGCCACCGGCGCGGACATGGCCCCAAGCCATCTTTTCTACACCAACTGCAAGACCACCCTGCCCGGCATTCCGGACAACCATGTGATGTTCCCCTGGATCTGGGAACTGGAGAACGACGGCGGTTCCTGCTGGCTCTATTCCACCCCCGACGGGGACCACTGGTCGCGGGTGCCCGGCGGGCCCGTGGTGCCCCAGGGCGCGCCCGGCTCGCCCACGGGCGGCCACGTGGCGTGCAGTGGAAACCTGCTGGAATATCCCGGCGGCAAGTGGGGGATTAATTACGGGGGCAATCCCATCCCGCACAAATACCCAGGCCGCGATTTCAACCAGCGCAAGGGGCTCTTTCCCGGCGTCGCGGGGGAATCGGGCATTGCGCAATGGCCCAAGGGCAGGCTGGTGGCGCTCCAGTGCGACGAGGAGGGGGAATTCGCCACCGTGGCGGTCATCCCCAAGGGCGGGCGCATCCGAATCAATGCCTCCGTCAGGCCCACCGGCCATATCAAAACCGCGGTGCGCCGTTTCGGCACCGGGGAGGACGTGCCGGGCCGCTCCTTTGGGGATGCGGACAGGCTGGTGGGTGACGGACTGGCTCTTCCCGTGACATGGAAGGGGGAGGAGGGCATGAATAACGGGGGTGACCCGGTTATTCTCCGTTTTCAGTTGCGTCAGGCGAAACTTTTCGGAATCGAATTCTATTGAAAGGCGATCCCATGAACCTCTTTCTGCTCATGCTCTGCTCCACCCTTGGCGCTGACGCCGTCCCGAACGACACGGGGCTGTCACTCTGGTATGACAAGCCCGCCGTCCAGTGGTTCGAGGCGCTTCCCGTGGGGAACGGGCGCATGGGTGCGATGGTTTTCGGCGGCTATCCCAAAGAGCGCGTGCAGTTCAACGAAAGCACCCTCTGGGCCGGGGAACCCCATGACTACGCGAATCCCGGCGCGTCAAAATATCTTCCTGAAATACGCAGCCTCCTTTTTAAGGGCAAACAGAAAAAGGCGCAGGATTTGGCCATGGAGCATTTCATGTCCGTGCCCCTGCGTCAGCTTCCCTACCAGCCTTTTGGTGATGTCCTGGTTGATTTTGAGGACGGGGGGGAGGCGTCAAATTACCGCCGTTCCCTGGACCTGGACACGGCCCTCGCAGGCACCACCCACACGGCGAACGGCGTCACCGTGCGGCGCGAGCTTTTCGCCAGTTATCCGGACCGGATTGTTGTCATGCGCATCACCGCAGACCAGCCCGGATCCCTCTCCTTCACCGTCCGCTTCGGCAGTCCGCACCCCCTTGCGGAATATGCGGTGCTTGACGCAAACACCCTGGTCCTCCGGGGAAAACAGGAGGACTATGCCTTTGAGCCGGGGCTGGAGCCGAAGGTCCCCGGCGCGCTCCGCTATGAGGCCCGCCTGAAAGTGCTGGCCGGGGACGGCTCGGTGGTCCCGGCGGAGAACGCGCTGCGCGTGGAGAAGGCAAGCGTCGTAACACTGTTCCTTGCCGCCGCCACCTCTTACCGCGATTTCAACGACATTACCGGCGACCCGGCGGCGCTTTGCGCCGAACAGCTTGCCTCGGCGGAGGCCAAAGGCTATGAGGCACTCAAGGCGGGGCACATCGCCGACCACCAGGCCCTGTTCCGTCGGGTTTCGCTGGATCTAGGCGCGGCCCCGCCCGATTTGCCCACGGACGAGCGCGTTCGCCGCTGCAAGGAAACACCGGACCCGCACCTTGCCGCGCTGCTCTTCCAGTACGGGCGTTACCTGCTCATCGCCTCCAGCCGTCCCGGCGGCCAGCCCGCAAACCTTCAGGGCATCTGGAACGAGAGCCTCACCCCGCCTTGGGACAGCAAGTACACCGTCAACATCAACACGGAGATGAACTACTGGCCCGCCGAACCGGCCAACCTCGCCGAATGTCACCTGCCGCTCTTTGACGCCCTGGACGAGGTGGCCGTCGCGGGGGCGCGGGTGGCCCGCGGGCATTACAACAGCGACGGCTGGGTGCTGCACCACAACTTCGACCTGTGGCGCGGCGCCGCGCCCATCAACCACAGCGATCACGGACTCTGGCCCACGGGCGGCGCGTGGCTCTGCCAGCATCTCTGGTGGCACTACGAATACTCCGGCGACCGGGACTTCCTTGAAAAGCGAGCCTATCCCCTCATGAGGGGGGCCGCCCTGTTCTTCGCGGAAAACCTCGTGGAGGATCCCCGCGATCCCGCGCGCGGACTCATCACCGGCCCTTCAAACTCGCCCGAGCAGGGCGGGCTGGTCATGGGCCCCGCCATGGACCGTCAGATTGTCCGCTCCCTCTTCGCCGACACCATCAAGGCCGCTGAAATACTGGGCGTGGACGCCGAATTCCGCGAACGCCTCGCCGCCCTGCGCGCCCGCATCGTTCCCGACAAAATCGGGCGGCACGGACAGTTGCAGGAATGGCTGGAGGACAAGGACAACCCCAAAAACGATCACCGCCACGTGTCCCACCTCTGGGCGCTTCATCCCGGTTCGGAAATCACCCCCGTCACGCCCGATCTCTTCAACGCCGCCCGGCAGTCCCTCCTGTACCGGGGCGACGGCGGCACCGGCTGGTCCATGGCCTGGAAGGTCAACCTTTGGGCGCGCCTGGGCGACGGCGATCACGCCCACAAAATGCTGGGCAACATGCTCAACCTTGTCGAGACGGGGGAGAAGAACATGGGCCATGGCGGCATCTACGCCAACCTGTTCGACGCCCATCCGCCCTTCCAGATCGACGGAAACTTCGGGGCCACGGCGGGCATCGCGGAAATGCTGCTTCAGTCCCACACGGGATCGTTGCAACTTCTTCCCGCCCTGCCCTCCGTCTGGCCTGACGGAAAGATCACCGGCCTGCGCGCGCGCGGCGGTTTCGATGTGGACATCACCTGGCAGAAGGGCGCGCTCGTTTCCGTCCGCATAACTTCCCGTCTAGGCAACCCCTGCATCCTCCAATGGCGCAATCAGACAAAGGATCTGTCCCTCCCCGCGGGCGGCACGGGGGAGTGGTCCCCCGAAAAATAAAAACCCGCGGAACATCCCGTCCTGCGGGTTCTCATTTTCATGGACTCATGGGAGTCGTAAGTCCCATGCATCCTGTCCTCTTTTTTATTTTCTTTCCGTCTTTTCCGTGTGTTCCGTGGTTTGCCCTCTTCTCACCCGCGGCTCACGCGGTACATCGCCCCGCCCGCCACCGCCAGTGTCACCGCCAGCGCCAGATCAATCGCCAGCACCATCCCGCCGCCCACCCAGGGCACCACCGACAGCAGCAGCAGCCCCACAAGGCAGATGGAAATGCCCACCACCCCGAAGGGGGAGATGGGGTGTCCGGCCTCCTTGTCCGTGTCCGCCGCCAGCGAACCGATGGGCGCCTTCAGCCGCGCAAACAGTTCCTCCGTTCTGGCGGAGGCCTCCGGTGTCGCGGGGGAAAGCAGGCTCCCGACCCGCATGACCACAAAGGTCACCAGCGCCGTGCCCAGGAACATCACAATCTCCAGCTTCATGGCGAAGCCGAAGAACACCAAATCCTCCTTCTCTGGCACCCAGGCGATGCCCGCAAAACCGAACTCCTGCTTAACCCGCGACAGCGCGAAAAGCGCAAGCCCCACCGCCGTCCCGGCGAAAAATCCAGCGATGGCGGAGGCGTTCGTGTACCGCTTTGCCGTGAGTCCCAGCAGCATGGGCACCGCCACCGGAGCCGTCGCCACGCCGAAGAGGGTCACCATGATGCGGAAAAGATCCTCCGCCTTGCCACGCGACATGAGAAACCCGGTGGCCAGCGCGATGAGCCCCACCACCAGCGTCATGACGCGCCCCACCCGCACCAGCTCGTGCTGCGAGGCGTTCGGTCGGAACAGGCGCTTGTACACGTCGTTGGTGAGCACGCTCGCGCACACGTTGTAGTCGCCGCTCAGCGTGGACATGGTGGCCGCGAACATTGCCGCCACGGCCAGGCCGAGCATGCCGCCGGGCAGCAGCTGCGTGCACAGCAGCGGGTAGATTTTGCCCGCGTCCTCAAGCTGCGGGATGAACTGCGTCGCCGCGATGGCGGGGAAGAACATCATCGGCGGGCCCGCAAGATACAGCACCACCACCATCCAGCCGACCTTTTTCGCGTCCGACTCCGTCGGCACGCAGTAGTATTTCTGGATCAGCGACCAGTTGATGCTGCTCCACGCCAGCGCGTAGAGAAGCACCAGCGGGATCACATAGGACCAGCCGAACTCCTCCGTGGTGGGCCTGAAAAAGCCCGCCGGGACATTGTTGATAATCTCCGGGATGCCGCCCGCCCGCGCGATGGACAGCGGTAAAATAACCACGATCGCCGCGGTGAGCACCACAAACTGGATGAAGTCCGTCACCGCCACCGCCCAGAGGCCGCCCATGAAGGTGTACACCAGGATGATCAGCCCCGCCCCCAGAATGCTCCACTTGATGTCAATTCCCGCGCAGACGGAGATGAAGGTGCCCGTGGCGAAGAGCTTGATGCCGTCGTCCACGATCTTCACCGGGACCCCCTGCCACGCGAACAACTGCCGCAGCAGCGGGCTGTAGCGCTGCTCAAGGTATTCCACCGGGCTGTCCACCCGGATGCGCCGCCAGCGCACCGCGAAGAACATGATGCCGAAGAGCGTCGCGGGCACCGCCACCCACAGCAGGGTAACGCCCACCCAGCCGAAGCGGTAGCACAGCGACGGGTAAAAAACGAAGGCCGCCACGCTGAAGCTGCTCATGTAGAAGGACGCGCCGCTCAGCCACCACGGGATGGTGTTGCCGCCGCTGAAATAGTCCTTCATCCGCTTCATGCGCGAATAGAAGTACGCGCCGATGCCCAGCATGATGACGAAATAGCCGGATATCATCAGGTAATCCGGAAACGCGAGACCGCCGCCAAGTCCGTTCATGAAACCATCCAATCCCCGGTCGTTCAGTCAAAGCATTTCAGGGAGCGCGCGTAGGCCACCGTGTCGGCGATGGCCTGCTTCGTCTGCTCCTCGTTCAGCTCCGTGCCCTTGACCCCCTCAAACTCAAGGGTCACCGGCCCCGCGTACTTGTTGTCGCGGAGCAGTTTCACAATCGCGGGAAAATCCACCACGCCCTGCCCCAACACCGGGAAGTTCCACGTCTCGAATTCGCCGTTGTGGTCCTTGAACTCCACCGTGCCCACCAGGGCGAGGCTCTTTTTCAATTCCGCCACCGCCGATGTGTTCTTGTTGTAGTAGGTGATGTTGGCCGTGTCGAAGTTCACCCGCACGTTCGGGTGGTTCACCGCCTTCATGGTCTGGACCTGCACGTCGCCGTTCGTGCCGAGGTCGGGGTGCGTCTCCAGCGTGATTGTGACGCCTTTTGCCTTCGCCGCGTCACCCGCCGCGCGCAGCCGCGCATGGGCCTCCTCAAGGGGCACGTTTTCGCGCTTGGCGGAAAGGAACATGTATTTCACGCCCATTTTCGCGCACACGTCCAGTTGCGCCGTGATGTCCGCCACAAAGCTGTCCTTGGACAGTTCCGCGCTGCCCCGCACCACCGGCGCGTCCAGCCCGTGGTCCTTCAGCTTCTTCATGGTCGCTTCCATGTCCGCGGGCGCGGGCACGGGCAGGAAAATGTGTTTCACGCCGATGGACTGCAAATGCGCCCACGCCGCGTCCTGGTATTTGCCGTAGCTCATCAGCCGCACCGCCAGCGGCCACGGCTGCGCGTCGGCAAAGGCGGTTCCGGCAAGCAGCGAAAGGGCGAGAAGGCCCGCCGCCATGATTCTACTTGAACCCATGCTCATGCTCTCCCTTGTCTCAGGTTTCAGGCCAGCTCTTTCCGGTGCGCCCAGACCTTCTCAAAGGCCGCCCCGTACTGTTCCACCAGCTCCGGCGCGTCCTCCGTGAAGTACGGCAGGGCGATGCACGACGCATTCGCCAGCGTGGTGCCCGGCAGGTCCGGAATCTCGGGCGTGTGGTGCCACCATTCCGCCTCGGTGTACGCCTTCATCTCGTGCTGCGGCTTGTAGTACAGCGCGTCGGCCCTCACTCCCTCCGCCTTCAGCGCGTCCACCAGCGCGTTCCGCGTCGCGCCCGCCTCCTTCTCGTCCACGAACAGCATGTTCCACGCGTAGTACAGCCGCTGCATGTCCTTGCGGCCGCTGTTCTGCTCGTACAGGCCCGGAAGCTGCAAAAGCCGGTCGTTCAGCCGCCGCACCTGCGCCGCGCCCGCGTTGTTCCGCTCCTCCAGCCCCTTCATCTGGCACCGCGCCAGCGCCGCGGAGAAGGGGTGCATCCGGAACTTCACCCCCAGCCCCGATCCCTTGTAGGCGAAGTAGGGGCTGCCCTCGTCCATGCCCGGCATGTCGTAGTGGCCGATGGCCGTGGCCCGCTCGAAGTCCTCCTTGAGCTGGAAGGTGTTCATGCCGCCCTCGATGGCCGGCAGCGGCTTGCTCATCTGGTAGCTGAAGATGGCCATGCGGCCCCAGGAGCCCATGGGCTTGTCCTTCAGCTTCGCGCCGTGGGCGTGCGCCGAATCCTCCAGCACGATCAGTCCCTTTTCCGCCGCCCACTCCGATATGTAATCCATGTCGGCGGGCAGGCCGATCCAGTGCACCGGAAGCACCGCCTTCGTGTTCTTTGTCAGCCGCTTTTTTGCGTCCTCAAGGTCAAAGTTCAGCGTGCGCGGGTTGATGTCCACAAACACCGGCACCAGCCCGAAAAAGCGCATCGGCATGATCGTGGCGAAAAAGGTGTAGCTCGGCACCAGAATCTCGCTGCCCGGCGGCAGGTTCAGCGCGAAGAACATGGAGAACAAAGCGCTCGTCCCGTTGCACTGCGCCTTCGCGTGCGGCACGCCCAGATATTCGCACCACTCCTTCTCCAGCGCCTTGATGGGGTCGTAGCTGGGCGCGTGCAGCAGTTCAAGAATCGCCTTCTCCTCGTCGGCACCGTAGCGCGGCCACCGTGTGGCCCCCGAGTCCGAAACGGTCACCGCCTTGGGCCCGCCCGCAAGGGCGAGTTTTTCCACCGCGCCATGGGCGCTGGTTGGCGTCGAAAGGGCCGCCGCCGCGGTGAGCGCGCCTGCGGTCACCAGAAAGTCGCGGCGGGTGGGCTGGGATGCCTTGGGGGTTGTGTGCTCGGACATGTGTTATCCCTCTGCTGAACCGGGCCTGAACCATCGTGTCCGCTCCGTTGGGACACCGCCGCCTAGGATAGCCCACCCGCCCCGTGTGTTCAACCCCGCCGCCCCGGTTGGTTCCCGCCGCCACGCCGTGGATAATACCCCCCAAACACAACCGGGAGCCCCAATAATGATTCTTTCCGCAGCCTTCGGACTCATCCTTGCCGCCGCCCCCGCACTCTCCGATATTACGAACGCCCTTCCCGAAGGGCTTTCCCCGCAAAAACTGACCGTGGAAACCGTGCTCATCCACGAACCCGGCGACGACTGGACCTACGCCCACCACCCCAGCCTGGCCTTTTTCAACGGGCGCTACCACGCCATGTGGTCAAACGGGCACAAAGACGAGGACGCCCCCGGCCAGCGGATTTTGTGCTGTTCCAGCCCCGATTTCATCCATTGGACCGCCCCCAAACCGCTTCTTGGCCCCATACGGGGCAAACACTCCGAACTGGTCCTCACCGCGTCCGGCTTTTACGTCCATGGCGGGACGCTGGCGGCCTATGCGGGCCGCTATGAATACGCGCCGGAGCATCTGGAAAATGGCAACCGCAAACCCGGCGACGCCGCCCACCAGGACACGGGCCTGATGGTCATGACCAGCACGGACGGCGAAAACTGGTCCGAACCCAAAGACCTTGGCATCCCCGTCGTGCCCAACCATCCGCCCCAGCCCACCCGTTCCGGCCGTCTCATCATCTGTGCAAACGTGGCCTTCCCCTACACGGACGACCCCTCCGGCCTCGGCGGCTGGACCATGTCGGGCATCTATCCGCCGGAAATGGCCGGGGAGCTTTTCGACGACTCCCAGGGCTTTTGCGTGGTGCAAAGACGGGCCGGCTGGCCCGTGGGCCTCTGCGAGGGCTCCTTCTACCAGACCGGCGACGGTGTCATCCGAATGCTCCTGCGCTCCGGCACCCCCAAACTCTGGGCCGCCGAAAGCCGGGACGACGGGGCCACCTGGTCGCAGCCCTGTGAAACCGGCTTCTCCGATGACAGGGCCAAGTTCCACTGCGGCAAACTCCCCGACGGCCGCTTCTACCAGGTGGGCAACGCCGTGCCCAACGGCAAAAGGAATCCGCTGGTGCTGTCCCTCTCCAATGACGGCATCCGCTTTGACCGGCAGTTCATCCTCGCCGACGAGGACCGTCCCATGAAAAAACCGGGGCTTTACAAGGGCGGCGTCTACGCCTATCCCCACACCCTGGTTCACAACGGATTCCTGAACGTGATAGTCTCTGTCTGCAAGGAGTCGGTCCTTGTGTTGAGAACGGAACTGGGGGGAATGGCCGGATGACGGGCCTTTCCCGTTGCTGTTGAGGAGTTGTACCATGACAAAATTTGGAGTCTTTCCCCTTTTTGCCGTCGCCGCCGCATCCATCCTTTTCCTTTGCGGATGCGCGCATTGTGGGGGGGATGCTTTGCGTCATGATTCCGTGCCGGGTGCGGGGACGGTCGAAACGGTCATGCTGCCGGACGGGATTCCCATGGACTTGGTGTGGATTCCTGGCGGCTCCTTCCTCATGGGACGCGCACCCTTGGAACGTGACGCCCACGACGACGAGGCACCCCAGCATGGGGTCACGCTGACGCAGGGTTGCTGGATGGGGATGCGCGAGGTGACCCAGGCCCAATGGCGGGCGGTGATGGGAACAACGCCGTGGGCGGGCAAAAAATATGTGGTTGAAGGTCCGGACATGCCCGCCGTGCATGTTTCCTGGGATGACGCGCAGGACTTTGCCAAGCGGCTGGGCGAACTTACGGGGAAGGCCTTTCGTCTGCCGACAGAGGCGGAATGGGAGCGCGCCTGCCGCGCGGACACCACCACCCGCTTCTATTGGGGCGACGACGCCGGAATATCCGATATTGACGAAAACGCCTGGTGGAAGAGGAACGTGCTCACAACCGAAGAGAAGCACGCCCGTCCCGTGGGAACGAAAAAGGCGAATACTTGGGGATTGTGCGACATGGCGGGCAATGTCTTTGAATGGTGCGCCGACTGGTATGCCCCCTATCCGGCTGGACCCGTCGCGGATCCTGCGGGGCCGGAGACGGGCAAACAAAAGGTTGTGCGCGGCGGCAGTTGGATGACCATCGCCGGAAACGGCCGTTCGGCGCGGCGCGGCCATGACGCCCCCGGTTCCGCCTACGAGGATTTGGGATTCCGACTTGTGGCGTCTCCGCCGCCGGTTGCACGGGATGCGGGACTCGGTTTTGTGAATGTGTTCACCGCCGGGGAGAACGGTGTGGACACCTACAGGATTCCGGCCATCGTCGCCGCGCCGGACGGGTCGCTGCTCGTCTTTTGCGAGGCCCGCAAGGAGTCCATCGCCGATGCCAGCCCCACGGACATGATTCTTCGGCGCAGTCTTGACGGGGGCCGGACATGGCTGCCCGTCCAGACCATCGCGCGCGGCACGGGAAGCGAGGCGCTCATGAACCCCTGCCCGGTCGTTGACCGGGAGACGGGCATGATTATGCTGTTCTTCATCAACGCCAATGCACGGGGGGATAACCGCAACCGTCACCTGCTGGCGCAAAGCGCCGACAATGGGGTCACCTGGTCGGAGGCCGTGGACGCGGAACCCCTCATTTCCGGGTATCTCGACACCTTTGTTTCCGGTCCGTGCGCGGGCATCCAGGCACGGTCGGGCCGGTTGATCATTCCCGGTTATGCGGGCCCCTTTGATGAGGAGACGAAGGCGGGATTTCGCTCGCGGGTCCTGTACAGCGACGATCATGGCAAGAGCTGGACCATGGGCGCGTCCTTGACGGAGTTCACCGACGAAAGCACCGCCGTGGAACTGGGGGATGGCAAAATTATGCTCAATGCGCGCGGCGACATGGGCACGGGGTGCCGGGCCGTGGCCCTCAGCGGGGACGGTGGCGCAACCTGGTCCAAATTGCGGTGGGATCCGGCGCTCAACGAATGCCCCTGCCAGGCGAGCCTGTTTCGCTATGACGGGAACCATATCCTCTTTGCCAATCCCGACAACACCGGCGAGGCTTTTGGCGTGGTCGAACGCTCCAAAATGACCGTGCGCTTGAGTCGCGACGAGGGTAAAACATGGCCCGTCAAAAAGCTCATCCACAAAGGACCGTCCTCCTACTCCGGTTTGGTCCGCCTTCCGGACGGGGATATCGGCATAATCTTCGAGGGGGGTGACAAACACCGCCGTGAATGGATTCGTTTTGCGCGGTTTTCATTGGCATGGTTGGAAAGCGGGGGGGAATAGCCATGGGTGACACACCGGAAGAAAAACTGAACAAACTTTACGACGGAATCAAATATGTTTTAAAGGTCGTTCTTTTGGTTTCCATTCTTTTTTTGAAGGAGTATGAACCATTTCATGCCGTCGGCATAAAGACTGAAAAATATTGTCAGATTGATATTTCCGGGGAGACCTGCACCGCCACAATCCTGACCCGTGAGAATCCCAGGGCGGTGGCGTTAATCGGCCACGGGGTAAGCGCAAACAGGGGGGTGATGAACGCCACTGCCCGCGCCTTCGCCCATAACGGTTTCAATGCCGTCGCCTTCGACTTCACCGGGCACGGCTCCTCGCGGGACCGTTTCGACTGGTCCTCCAATCCCGCCCGCATCCTGGGCATGTGCGAATGGGCCCGAAAAACCTATCCCGGACTGCCTCTGGTGTATGTGGGCCATTCCATGGGGGCCTTCGCCGGGGCCGAGGCATTCAATGAACAACCTGCGGTGGACGCCTTTGTGTCCATGGGCGCGCTGCCGGGAAAAATCCCCGAATGCAAAACCCTCATCGCCGCGGGAAAGTACGAGGAGCTTTTTTCTCCGGAGGAAGCGCGGGAAAAGGCGGGGGAGAGGACGGAGGTGCTCATCACCCCTTTCAGCAACCACGCGCTGGAAACATGGGATGCGGCGTTGCTTCAGGGAATTGTTGAATGGGGCAAAACCACCCTTGGACTGAAGGGCGGCGCGGTGTATTCCTGGAAAAATACCCTATTTCCCTTCGCGGCGATGCTTCTGCTTTTCCTTTTTCTTTTCCAAGGCGTTTTTTTTCCCAAAGCCCCGGACGCGACTTCGAAAATGCCTCAGTTTTTGCCCTCCGGCAGGTCTTGGAGCCTGAATCCCTACCGTGTCTTTGGCGTTCTCTTGCGGGCGCGGGGCACTGTCAGGCCGCCCGCCCAAATCCCCCGGTTTCGCGGGGTAATCATCATGGCGGGCTTCAGCGTCATTGTCGGTGTGCTTGTGACCATGTTTCTTGTGGGGGGCAGGAATGCCTTGTTCACTGTTGACCTCCTCAGCCCGCCGCGCCTGCTCACTTGGGCCGTCCTCTTTGCCCTATTCCTGCCCTTTATCGCCCTGGACGCCTGGGTGCTGGAGCGCCTGCCTCTTGTATCCGGTGCAAAACGTGTCGCCGTGGCCGTGCTGACCCGGTGTGTTCCCATGGCCCTGCTGGCGGCGCTGCTGTGGCTGGCCGTGCCCGGAATGGCCTTCGGCGGCATGATGCTCGGCATACTCACCTTCGTCGTGTTCATGCTCACGATGGTCTATGCGGGCATCCTTCAGCAAACAAACGACTGGCGCGCGGGAGCGCTCACCGTTGCCGGGCTCTTCTCCTGGGTCATCGCTTATTGGTTCCCCCTCGCCTGGCCCTGGGTTTCCTAAAAAATCGCCCTCATCCCACCATCGCTCCCGGCCCACTTATACCCACTGTCGCCCACGTCCATTCCTTCCCTCTTTTTTGCACCGCCCCCCCCGCCTGTGCGAACATGCCCCAAGGTATTAAACCGGGGCCGACGCCCCATTGGGAGGTCTTCACATGTCCGGTTCTTTTTCACGCCGCTCCTTCTTCAAATCCGCCGCGCTCGGCGCCGGACTGGCCGCCATGGGCGGCCGCAGGGTACTGGCCGCGGACGAAAAGCCCATCCAGGGCTTTGAGGACACCCAGACCAACACCGACACCACCAAAAAGTGGGAACCCGTTTCAGACCGAAAAATAAAGGTCGGCATCGTCGGCTACGGCGTGTGCAAGTTCGGCGCGGCCTTTGAATTCCAAAACCATCCCAATGTGGAAATCGTCGCCGTCAGCGACCTCATCCCGGAACGCTGCGCGGAGCTGGCAAAGGTCTGCAAGTGCGCCAAGACCTATCCCTCCCTGGAGGAGCTGGTCAAGGATCCCGCCGTGGAGGCGGTCTTCGTCGCCACCGACGCGCCCAGCCACGCCCGCCACTGCATGGAAGTGCTGAAACACGAAAAGCACGTCGCCAGCGCCGTGCCCGCCTGCTTCGGTTCCGTCGAGGAGGGGGAGGAACTCTTCCAGGCGGTGAAGAAGGCCTCCGGACTCCATTACATGATGTTTGAAACCTCCGCCTACCATGACGAGTGCTATGCCATGCGCGAGATTTACCGCGCCGGCGGCTTCGGGGAAATCGTCTATTCCGAGGGCGAATACTTCCACTACATGGACGTGCCCATAGACTCCTACAAGGGCTGGCGCATCGGCCTGCCACCCCAGTGGTACCCGACTCATTCCAACGCCTACCACGTCTGCGTCACCGGCGGCAGCTTCACCGAGGTGTCCTGCATGGCCATGCCCTGCGCCATCAAGGAATTTCAGCCGGAGAACAACGCCTACAAAAACCCCTTCGCCACGGAAATCGCCCTCTTCCGCACCAGCGAGGGCGGCATGTCCCGCATGGCCGTGAGCTGGGACACCCCCGGACACGGCGGCGAGATGGGACGTGTGCGCGGACAGAAGGGCTCCATGACCGGCATGAATTTCGACGGCGTCGCCGACATCTCCAAGATTAATCTGGCCAAGCCGCCCCTGCCCCCGTCCGTGGCCGCGGGCGGGCACGGCGGCTCCCACGGCTACCTGTCCAACGAGTTCATCACCGCCATCCTCCAAAACCGCAAGCCCCTCGTGGACATCACCTGGGCGCTCAACATGACCGTGGCGGGCATCGTCGCCCACAAGTCCGCCCTCAAGGGCGGCGAAACCCTCAAAATCCCCCAGTTCAAACTGTAACCTCCAGACACACAAGGCGGATTCGGGAGGGACCGAATCCGCCTTGTGTGGTTGATACAAAAAAACAAATGAGGAAGTGTGCAAATGTCCAGTCAAAACAAGGGTTGTTTGTTCGCCTTGTTTCGTCTTTTTGGATTTGGCGGGAAGACTTCTCAATCACTGCCATATCGTGTGAGGGACGATTTTCTCAGTCCAGCCGAAGCGTCATTTTTTCGTGTGTTGGTGCATGCATGTGGGGAACAATATCGGGTTTTTCCAAAGGTACGTTTGTCAGATGTCCTTTTTGTTAAAAAAGGTTCTGACGACTATGTGAAGTTTAGAAACAAGATAAACCAGCGCCACCTTGATTTTTTGCTTTGTGACTCGAAAACGTTAAGGCCCGCAATTGGATTGGAACTGGACGATTCAAGCCATAACCGTCCTGAGCGGAAAAACAGCGACGACTTTTTGAACAGAGCGTTTGGGAGCGCGGGCATGACTTTGGTTAGGATACCGGTGGCGAAAGCATACAGCGTCCAGGATATACGCTCCAAGCTTCAACTTAATCAATCCCCGGTCAGTTCAACAAACGAAAAGACTTTAGAAACAAAAGTTCCGTTGTGTGCAAAGTGTGGTGTTCCAATGGTTCGTAAGCAAGGAGGGACAACAGGAAAACCATTTTATGGGTGCGTGAACTTTCCGAATTGTAGGGAGAATTTGCCCATTTGAATGATCCATACATTTCTTGTCGCGTCAACAGTTATGCATGGTGACACGCCCATCCGACGATGGCCAAGATATCTATGGTCTCCTTCCTTCCCTCTATTTCCCTCTCCCGAACCATCCCGCCAAAAACTGTCCCATCGGCATCCCGTACGCCACCTGCTTGATGTTCATCCACGTCCGCTGATCGCCCACCGCATAGGTCAAAAAGGTCTTGCCACCGTGCTCCATCAGATCCGGGTCCGAGGTGTTGATGCCGTCGTCAATCCGGGTGGGGGTCAGCACCGGGTTCATCCCGCTCAGTTCCCAGTTCACCAAATCCTTTGATCGCGCGATGTACGTCTCAAAGAACCAGCGCGGCGTCCGGTGCTCCGTGTACAGCACATAGTACCATCCGTCGGAATAGCGGATGCACGGGCAGGCCGTGTACCGGTCCGTGCCGAACACCGCCTCCGGCATCTTCTCCCAGTTCACCAGATCCTTCGACTTCGCAAACTTCACCGTGAAGGCGGGCCATTTCGGATCATTGGTCTCATAGGCCATCACCCAGCCCTCCGGCCCCCGGCACACGGAACTGTTGAACAAATGCTCCCCCGGCTCCTGGGTGATGCAGACGGTCTTTTCCCAGTGCGCCAAGTCGGCGGATTTGAACAGCGTCACATCGTTCCAGTTGTTGTCCGCAAAGCGCGATGCAAAGGCGTACAGTGTCCCCTCGTGCGCCACGGCGCAGGCGAGGCTGTGCCCCTCCCCGAAACGTGCCAGTTCCGTGTCGTTTTCACTGTCCATGAGCCTGAGATGGTAGTCCTCCACCTTGCCGCCGCTTGCGGGCCGGATGCACTCGAACCGCGCCGGGCGTTCCTTCCAAACCAGCGGGGTCACCTCGCACATGTCCCCGCGCAGCAGCCGCTCCCCCTCCGCCATGGGCCGTTGCGGCGCGGGGGAGGGGGGGACCAGGTGCTGGAACACCTCCACTGGCCAGTGCCCGAGCCGCAGGAACCCCTCCGGCACGGACTGCTGGAACTGCACATACGCCTGCACCGCCCCCTTCGTGCTGTACCCGATTTTGTCCTCCGTCTCCTTCTTCACCTTCACGCCGAACACCTTGTAGCCCATAAGCGTGCAGTCGGAAAGGTCCACATGCAGGTACTGCCCCTCCTCGACGCTCTGGATGATGCCGTCCGTGGGTGTCCCAACGGGCTGGGAGAAGTTCAGCGCAATCAGCCGGCACTTGTCCGCCTTGACGCGCATGAACGTGTGGAAGCCGTAGTTGCCCCCCTTCAGCGCGCACTGCGGTCCCGCCATCGTGCACTCCTCAAAGCACACGTCGGGCCGCTCCGGCATGGACTTGTTCTCCACCCGCACATACGCGCCCGCCGTGTCGCCCCACATGTCCAGGCTCCAAAGCACGCAGCGGCGGAAGGTGATCGGCTCGTCATGCCGCGACAGGCAGCTCGCCACGCCGCCGCCGAAGGCGCGCCCGACGCTCACGCAGTCCTCCACCACCACCGTGAACGGCTCCACACGGTTGGTGCAGTCCCAGAAAAGCCCGCCGTCGCCGCCCGTGGCGTAGAGGCGGCTCAGCCGCCACCGGTCCCAGATAATCGCCGAAAAGGTGGCCTCCGTGTGCTCCTTCGACCAGCCCTTGGTCGTGGCGCGGATGTTGCCCCACCAGTCGTAGCTTTTGAAGCCCTTCTCCGGATCCCCCGAATCCATCACCACCCAGCCCGAAGTCCCCGAACCCAGGCTGCCGTCATAGTCGCCGATCAATTCGTTGTAGGAACCCGCCGCGCCGGGGTGGGCGGGGGAGAGGTTCGCCTCCATGTAGGTGTCCGGCCGCACGATGATCCTGTGGCCGCCCTGGTCGTCCGGCACCGCGTCCAATGCCGCCTGAATCGTCCGGTACGCCTTCGCCCAACTGCTGCCGTCCGAATTGTCGCCCAGCTTAGAAACATGCAGCGTCACCCCCTGCCGCGCCGGCGCGGGCACGTCCGCCATCACAGGCAGCGCTGAAACAAGCCCCAACAAAATCAGCAGGCGTCCGGTTTTCATCATTCTGCCTCCAGCTTTTTTTACCCTGTCCATATCGTCCATCCTGTCCATACCGTCCATATCCCCCGCACCTACTCCTTCGACTTCACATTCCACAAGGCGCAGTAAAACACCACCGACAGCACCGAGGCCCCCAGCCAAAAGAGCGCCGCCGCCGAAAAGTCATGGGTGATCCCGTTGCCCGTCACCGTTTCGCCCGCCTTCAGCAGCGATCCGGTAATCCGTTCCTGCAGCGACGCGCCAAGGTAGCTGAACATGCCTATCATGCCCATGGCCGCGCCGGAAACGCGCTTCGGGCAGATGTCGATGGCGATAAGCCCGCCGAGCAGCGCGATCAGGCCGCCCACGCCGAAGCCGAACAGCGAAGCCCCCAAAAGGTGCATCAGCAGGTACTGCCGCGCGATGACCAGCGAGTCGTTCCCCTCGAACACATGATAACCGCCGCCCAATATCGCCCAGGACTTCGGCTGGATGACCCAGCCCTCCGAGCTCTTCTGCGCCGTTTTCACAAGGGAGAAACGCTCCGCGTCCACCTCGGCCCCCTGCGCCTCAAGCGCCGCCACCAGCTCCATGTCGAGTTCTCCCCTGTCCAGTGCCGCCTTCATGCCCGTGTCCATGGTCCCCACCCGCGCGCTCGGCGCGAAAATGAACACCGCCAGCCCCGCGCACATCAGCACGCCGTAAAGCAGTGTCGTCACATTCCGCCGGGACTGGAAGAAGAAGTCGGAAATAATGCCGCAGCAGGCCGTGCCGAAGGTCTCCACTACCTTGGAGACCGAAAAAAGAAATCCGGCGTTCACCAGCGCGTAGGAGTTCGCCTCCTGAAGGTAGAGCACCCCCCAGCTCTCCATCGCGTACCGCGAAATGTACATGCACGCCGAGGAGAGCCCGAGAATCCAGATGAAGGGGTTCTTGATGACCTCCCACTGCGCGCGGTGAAGCGGTTCCTGCTCCGGTGCCGCCTCCGCCGTGGTGTCTTTCAGATAGCAGGCAACCGTTGGCAGCCCCTCGCTGCGGGGCCTGTCCGGCAGCGCGAAGAACAGGTAAAAGGCCATCGCAAGGCACGCGCCCCCGGCCACCCAGAAGCCCCACTGCCATCCGTAATGACCCACAATCATGCCCGTCACGGCGAAGGTGAAGGCGCTGCCGATGCTGTGGGACGTGCTCCAGATGCCGTAGCGTGTGCCCCGCTCCCGGTTGCTGAACCAGCTCGCCAGTATCGCGCCGCACGGCGGCGATCCCATGGACTGGAACCACCCGTTCAGCCCCCAAATCACGATGAACGCCCCCGCCACCGGCCACTTCACACCGAAAAGAATCACCAGCATCGAGGAGCCCAGCAGCCCCGTCGCCATCATGCGCCCCGCGTGTGTCCAGTCCGTGAGAAACCCGTTGATCAGCTTGCCGAAGGCGTAGGTGAAGAACAGGGCAAGGCCCACGTTCCCCATCTGCTCCACGTCAAGCACCCCGTCCTCAAGCATCGGCTTTTTCGCCACGGAAAAGGAAAGGCGGCACACATAAAAAAAACTGTAGCCGAACACGATGGACCAGAAGGCCGTAACCCGCGTGCGCCGGTAGCGGCGCTCAATCTCCGCGCGGTCTGTCACCTGCCCTGCGGCGGGGGTGGAACGGTAAAAAGACAGCAAACCCATGCGGTACCCTCTCGGCGGTGCGGTTCTTTCGAGAAGTCATTCGAGCCGCGTTATTGTCCCCATTTGTCGGCCCCGCGTCAATCAACAAAACACCCGCCGCATTGCGCCTTTGGGTTTTGCTCACCCTCCCTCCGCCCTCCTCACCCACCCCGCCCACCCTCCGTCCACCTCGCCCACCCCCGTCCACTTCCGTCCATCTCGTCCATCTCGTCCATACCTCCCCCTCAAAAAAAAACGGGGCCGGTGTGACCTGCCAGCACACCGGCCCCAAATCAGTGCAAAAAGACCCGCGGGCTTATATCGTTCCCGCCGCTTCCATCACATTCACCCAGCTCGTGCATATCGGGAACTCCGACGGATAACGCGCCCATTCCACATGGCCGTCCATGAACAGAATGTTGCCGCCGCCGGGGATGTGGTTGAACTGGTCCACCGACTTCTGCACCTCGTCGAACAGCACCGCCAGCTCGCTCTGAGCCTGGGTGGATGCCGCCGGGTTGTTGATGTCGGTGATGAAGAACCGCTCGATGCCTTCACGGAACCGGTACACCGTGTCGCCCGTGCTGGTTGTGAGATCCTCGTCGAACACACCGAGGTCGTTGGCTGTCACCGCGTTCTCAACGCGGGCAATGTAGGTGATCAGCATCGTCAGGAAATCACCGCGAAGCAGGGTGAAAATGTCCGCGTTGCTGTTGATCTGCGACGGGTCGGCAAGGTAGGTGTCCGCCCGGAGCGCCAGACCGTAGTACTGGTAGGATTTCGGGCCGATTTGGCACACCGCATAGCCGCTGCCCGGGTCGGCCTCGTTGATCAGCCATTCCGTCGGCAGTTCGCCCGTGTTCTCCGGGTCAGACGGGCACCAAACAAGGTTCAGATCCGTCAGGTATTCCGGATACAGCTCCATCAGGTTCGGGATGACCGATGACATGAAATCGCTGTTCTGCGGGATGTTGCAGTCATTCAGGGCTCCCGTTTCCGTGCCCCTGAACTGGCGAAGGGAGGGGTACATCTGGCCCTTCGACTCGTTCGAGTACATCTTCAGCACAAGGCCCATCTGCTTCAGGTTGTTCTGGCAGCTCGAGCGGCGGGCCGATTCGCGGGCGCGCGCAAGGGCAGGCAGCAGGATTGCCGCCAGAATGCCGATGATGGCAATCACTACCAACAATTCGATAAGGGTAAAGCCTGACTTGGAACGGATCATGGTAAGACTCCTTCAATTGCTCTGCGGAGAGCCCGAATCCACGCGATTTGATGCGCACCGCAGATTTCCTTGTGAACAGTCTACCATGATATTTTGGGTAAACGGTAACCAATTTTATTGATGGGACCAAAAAACGACAGCAAAAAACCAATAAAATAATCAGTATAATTATAATTAGCACCGATGTTCCGTTAAATTATACGAACAGTCGGCCAGGAATGAATGGTAAGCGATATCGGAGCGGCGGCGTCACATCAAAAATCTGGACCATGAACAGGCTGTTTCAACCTGTCCACAACGTCCACTTTTGTCCACTGGATGCTAAGAAAGGACGTCTGCTGGCGGCGTGTGGCTCACTCCCGGCAATCCCAGCACGAAGGAACTTCCAAACGCCTGCGAGGGCGTCTTTGCGCCCGCCTCAACCTCTCCCGCCAGCACCTTTTCCACAGACGTTACCGCCGCCAGATAGGTTAGGGTGTACCCGTTGGGGGTGTGCATGGTCATCGCAACCCGTCTGCCTCCGGCGTCTGTGGCATCCCCGTACAGTTCCGTCCCGTCCGCCGCGCGCTCCGCCTCGCTCGGCCCCTTGATCTTCTTTTCCACCTGGCGCTTCAAAAATCCCTGCACCGGGGGGAGGCGCAGCAGCCACGCAAAACGGTTCATCTTCCGCATCTGCCGCAGCTTGTGTTCGGGGACCGCCGTGTAGACTTCAATATTGGGAATCCCTGTCGAATAATACGCCGTCGAAACATCCCCCCAGGCGATCACGGCGGAAAGGGCGGGGCCGTCCGCATAGGGAATCTCGCAGGCAACGGACCCCATCGCGGCGTGCGCAAGTTCGCCGTTCCGGCGCACCGACTTGCCGCCGCCCATCCCCTCAATCATGGTCTTGGTCGTTCCGGGGCTCAGCCTGCCCTTGCGGGTCTTGAACGCCAGCCGCAGGTGCGTCGCCCCCGGCAGCGCCTCCTTCAGCATCGCCGCCATGCAGTCCGTCGGCACCACGTCAAAGCCCACCCCCGGCATGGCCGTAATTCCGGCATCCTTCCACCGTTTCCCGTTTTGGTGCACATGCTCAAACACGGCTATCTCGCCCGTCACGTCCAGATAATGCGTTCCCGCCTCCGCGCACGCCTCCAGACACGGGCGCGCCGTGGCGGAAAAGGGCCCCGCGCAGTTCAGCACCGCCGCAACATCCCGCAGGCCCGCCACCGTCTCCGCATGGTTGTTCAGGTCAAACACCCGGTGCGGCAGGCCCAGTTCCCCCGCCGCCCGCGCCACCCGCTCCGCAGACCGGCCCGCAACCACCGGCCGCAGCCCCCGCCGGATCGCCTCCTCCGCGCACAGCCTGCCCGTGTACCCGTTCACCCCGTAAATCATCCAAGAGTTGTCGGCCGGATTGGTGGTTGTCATGGCGAAAAATCCTTTCAGTTCAGTCTTGCTGCCATGGATGGGGACAAAATAACGGGACAAGGCATTCCTGACGCCTGTATTATGAGAAATTGCAGGGCAAATGCAAGCCACCGCCTTCTGTTCCACGTAATGGCGAATATCTCCTAATTTGATTGACAGAAAGGGGCGTTAGTCATATACTCAATTTAAGATAGTCAGAAAATAATGTTGGCAAATGCGTGCAACAGGTGGCTGCTCGGCGCACAGGTGGCCGTGCCGGGGGTTGGTGCCTGTTGTAAGAAATGGATGCATTGTCTTTATGGGTGGGGCCATGGTGTGGTAACTGCGCTTCTAAACCGGGGCGCGGGTCGTGGTGCATATGGGGCGCTTTGTGATGGACAACGGCGATGGCAAAGGGCGCTTGGCCTGGGGTGAGGCGGATATTTCCGGTGTGGCCGCGGCGGTAAGCGCGGCCGGGGGGCTGGATCTTCTTAATTACGACGGGGCCTTTCTCTGCGGGGTCCTGGAAAAACGGCGTCAGGCCGCGGGCGCGGCGGCGCCGGGGGACTATGTCGCGCTGCTCACGGAAACACCCGGGGAGGTTGCGTCACTTTGCGGGTCGCTTCTGGTGTCACACAGTGAGTTTTTCCGCAATCCCCTTTCCTTCGCGGTGTTGGAAAAAATGGTGCTTCCTGATTTCATCCGGAAAAAGAGGATGACCGGCGGCGGGGAGCTGAGGATATGGTCGGCGGGCTGCGCAACCGGCCAGGAGGCATGGTCGGTCGCCATCGCGATGGATGAGATTGTCGAAGCGCTCGGCTTGCCGGTTCCGTTCCGTATTTTTGCCACCGACCTTTCCCCCGCCGATGTGGCCTTCGCCAGGGAGGGCGTGTACGGGGAGACTTCGGTGCGGAATGTGAGGCTGGGAGCCCTCGAAAGGTGCTTCACAAAGCGCGGGCGCAGTTACGCCGTCGCACCGCGGCTGCGGGACAGGGTGGATTTTTCGGTCCACGACCTGCTCGACAATCATTCCCCAAGCCCGTCCGCGGCCATTTTTGGCGGATTCGATGTCATCCTGTGCTGCAATGTGCTTCTTTATTACGCGGACAAGGCGCGAAACGGCATCCTTGGGAGGCTGCGCCGGTCCCTTGCCCCCTCCGGTGTTTTTGTCACGGGGGAGGCCGAACGCGAAATGATCACCAAGGCCGGCGGCTTTTCCTGCATCGTGCCGCCCGTCCCGGTGTTTCAAAAAGTGTCAGGGAGAAATTAATCCATGTTCCTGCGTGATATGAAAATTGGAACCCAGTTGCGGCTGGGGCTTGGCATTATTCTGGTGTTCGTTGCGGCGGTCGGGTTCCTGTCCTGGTGGGGCACATCCCTCATCTGGGGACAGATGGACACCATGTACAACCATCCACTGACGGTCCGCCGCGCCATCGGAGCCTTTGAGGCCGATGTTCTGGTCATGCACCGGGGGATGAAGGATTTGATGCTGGCCAAAACAGAAAGCGACATGACAGTCACCCTGCACGACATTGAAACCCGCAGGGCGGATGCGGAAAAGCAGATTGAAGTCCTCTTTGACCGCTATCTGGGTTCGCGCTCCGATCTGACCCGGCTGCGCGATGAATTCCGCAAATGGAACACCGTCCGGGAGGAGACAATTCAGGTGCTTCGTGCGGGAAACAGGGAGGAGGCCTTTGCCAGAACCACAAGGGCGGGGGTGGGCGGCGCCCAGGCGGAGGCTGTGCTGGCCGCATTGCGGGAGGTGGACAACTTTGCCATAGGCAAGGGCGATGCTCTCTTTAAGACGGCCACGGAACTGCACGCCGCGGTGAACCGCGGGACAGTCTTGGTCATCTCCATTATCCTTGTCCTTTCTATGCTCATTTCCTGGCGGATTATCAAGGGGATTAGGGAACCGCTGGGCCTGCTGACCGCCGCCGCGGACCGCTTCCGCAACGGGGACACGGGCGCGCGCGTCGGCTGGAATTCCAAAAACGAGCTGGGTTCCCTTGCCGCCGCGTTCAACGCCATGGCCGGGGAGGCGGAAACGCGGCTGAGGGTCGGTGAAATGTCCGCGCGGCTCGCCGCCGTGATGCTCCGCGAAACAGAAATGCGCCCCTTCTGCCGGGGGCTGCTCGCGGCGCTCATGGAGCACACCGGCTCCCAGATCGGGGCGGTTTACCTCTTGAACCGCGGCGAAAACAGGTATGAGCATTACGAGTCAATCGGCCTGTCCGCCGCCGGGCGCGCCCACTTCTCCGCCGACGGCTTCGAGGGGGAGCTGGGCGCGGCGCTGGCGGCGCGCAAAATAGTGCGCATCACCGGCGCGGGGGACAATGAGCGTTTCATCCTCAAGGGCGTTGCGGCCGACATCGCCCCGAGGGAAATCATCACCATCCCCGTCCTCTCGGAGCATGACGTTGTGGCGGTGCTGTCCCTCGCCTCGGTCACGGCCTATGCGCGGGAGGCAATCCTGCTGGCCAATGGGGCATGGGATCTGCTGAACACCCGCATGAGCGGCGTCATGGCCTTCGAAAAAATCAGGGAACTGGCCCGGAACCTTGAAAAGCAGAACACCGAGCTCGACGCCCAGCAAAGGGAACTCACCGCGCAGGCGGACGAGCTCACCCGCCAGAACACCGAACTGGACATGCAAAAGAGGCAGGTGGAGGAGGCAAACCGGCTCAAAAGCACATTCCTGTCCAACATGAGCCATGAGCTGCGCACCCCCCTCAATTCGGTCATCGCACTGTCCGGGGTGCTGCAGAACCGCCTTGCGGGAAAAATACCGGAGGACGAGCATGGCTACCTGGAGATTATCGCCAGAAACGGAAAGCATCTTCTTGACCTGATCAACGACATCCTTGACCTTTCAAGGATTGAGGCGGGCAGGGAGGAAACCGTCCTGGAGCAGTTCTCCCTCCATGCCCTTGTGGAAGAGTTGCTGGCCCTGCTGGAGCCGCAGACATGGGGCAAAAACATCGCCCTGCGCAACCTGGTGCCCGGCGACTTCCCACAAATTGTGTCCGACAGGGAGAAGCTCCGGCACATTCTCCAGAACCTTGCGGGGAACGCGGTGAAATTCACGGAGGCCGGCTCGGTGGAAATCGCGGCGTTCAGGGAGGGGGAGAGCATCCGTGTCACCGTGAGCGACACGGGAATAGGCATCCCGGAGGATCAGCTCCCGCACATTTTCCAGGAATTCCGCCAGGCCGACGCCGGCGCTTCCCGCAAATACGGCGGCACAGGCCTCGGCCTGTCCATTGCCGACAAATACGCGGCCTTGCTGCACGGGGGAATCTCGGCGGAAAGCGCGCCCGGAAAGGGAAGCGTGTTCACACTCACCCTTCCCGTCGGATTTTTGCCCCCCGGTTCCGCGGAGGGGGGGGGGGCCGCCGCCCAGCCCGCGGCGCCGGCGCGGCGGACGGGTTCGGTGCTGGTGGTTGACGACAACGAGACCGCCGTCATCCAGATGACGGATTTCCTCTCGGGGCATGGATACACCGTGCGGGTCGCGCGCGGGGGCGCGGAGGCGCTGGCGGAAATCGAAAGCAGTCCGCCGGACGCAGTCATCCTCGACCTGATGATGCCGGAGATGGACGGGTTCAGGGTGCTGGGGCAAATCCGCGAAAATCCGAAATCCGCCTCCCTGCCCGTGCTCATTCTCACCGCAAAATATGTGAACAAGGAGGAGCTCGCCTTCCTCAAGGGAAACAACATCCACCAGTTGATCCAAAAGGGCGCCGTGGACAGGGCCGGGTTGCTGCGGGCCGTGGACGGCATGTTCCCCCCCCAGGCCGCCCCTTCCGCACCCCCGGTGGAAACAGGACCGGATGAGGGCGGGGCCCCCCTCCCGAAGGTGCTGGTGGTGGAGGACAACCCCGACAACATGAGCACCATGAGGGCGCTCCTCGGGGGGCGCTTTGACATGATTTGCGCCGTGGACGGACGGGAGGGCGTGGAACAGGCGCTGAAGTGCAGGCCCGACATCATCCTCATGGATCTGGCGCTGCCCGTCATGGACGGGTTCGAGGCGCTGGCCGCCATCAAGGCGGACGGTGCCCTGCGCGCCGTCCCCGTGCTCGCCGTGACCGCCAGCGCGATGAAGGGCGACAGGGAGACTGTCCTCGCAAGGGGCTTTGACGCGTACCTTTCAAAACCCGTGGACAGGGATGAGCTTTTCAGGGTCATTTACCGGTTCCTGAAGGGAGACGAATCGAATGAAGATACTGGCAATAGATGACAACCGGGACAATCTGACCGTGTTGGGGGCGGTTGTCGCCGACAGACTCCCCGGTGCCGTGCTCCTTTCCGCGAACAACGGCGGCGACGGCATCGAGATTGCGCGCGCGGCGGATCCCGACGTGATCCTGCTGGACATTGTCATGCCCGGAATGGACGGGTACGAGGTCTGCCGGCGCCTCAAGCAGGATGAAACGCTTGCCGCCATACCGGTCTTGTTTCTCACCGCTATCAGAACCGACCGGGACAGCCGTGTGCGGGCGCTTGAGGCCGGGGCCGAGGGATTCCTTTCGAAACCCTTCGACGAGGTGGAACTGACCGCGCAAATCAGGGCCATGGCCAAGGTTAAACAGGCCAATAGGTTCAGGCGCATGGAAAAGGAGCAGTTGGAGGCACTCGTTGCGGAGCGGACACGGGAATTGGAGGAGGAGTTGCTCCGGCGGACCGCCGTGGAGGAGCAGCTGCGCCACCGGGGTGAGGAGCTCGAAACAATCCTGGACATTCTCCCCGCCGTGGTCTGGATTGGCCATGATCCCGACTGCCGCCGGATCACGGGCAACCGCGCCGCAAACGAACTCACCGGCGTTCCCGCCGGCGCGAATGTGTCGCAGACCATGGCTGCGGACGGGGAGGCCTGCTATCTCCGTCATTTGGACGCGCAGGGGCGGGAGATGAAGCCCGGGGAACTGCCCATCCAGCGGGCCATTGCGACGGGAAAGCCGGTGGCCAACGTGGAAATGCGCTTTTCCCTGGCTGATGGCAGGCTTGTCGATGTGTATGGTCATGCGGCCCCCCTCTTTGACGGGCAAAACCGGGTGCGCGGCGCCGTGGCCGCCTTCACGGACATAACCGACCGAAAGCGGGCCGAAGACGACGCCAAGGCCATAGCCCGCCAGTGGCAGGCCACCTTTGACGCCATTCGTGACGCGGTGTGGATTCTCGACCGGGATTTCAGGATTGTGCAGTGCAACAAGTCCACCGAAGCGTTCCTTGGCCGGTCCTTTGCGGAACTAATTGGAACCGAATGCTGGAAGGTGTTCCACAAAACGGAGACGCCCCCGTCCCACTGCCTTGCGGAACGCCTGAAACGGTCGTTGAAACGGGAAACATACGAGGACAAAATCGGCGACCTTTGGTATTTTGCCAGCGCCGACCCGATATTTGACGCGGAGGGCAAGTTGGCGGGGCTGGTGCATGTGGTCTCCGATATCACGGATCGTAAAACCGCCGAGGGGCAAATCCGCCAGAACGAGTCACGGCTCAGGGGGCTTGTGAACATCCTCCAGTACCATGCCGAAACAACACAGGAATTTCTGGACTACGCGCTGAACGAGGCCATCTCTCTCACCGGAAGCAGGTTTGGCTACATCTATTTCTACCGGGAGGAGAGCAGGCAGTTTGTCCTGAACTCATGGTCAAAGGACGTTATGGGGGAATGCGGGGTGGTCGAACCCCAAACCTGCTACGGGCTGGACGCGACGGGCTTCTGGGGGGAGGCCGTCCGCCAGGGGAAGCCCGTTATCCTCAACGATTTCCCCGCCCCGCACGCCCTCAAAAAAGGCTATCCGGAGGGGCATGTCCCGCTCACGAAATTCATGACCGTGCCGGTCTTTCATGATGGTGGGATTGTCGCCGTTGTCGGGGTGGCCAACAAGGCGGAGGACTACAATGAAACGGACGTGCTCCAGCTCACGCTGCTCATGGACGCCGTCTGGAAATCCGTGGACGCAATGAGGGTGGGGGAGGCGCTGCGCGAGAGCGAGCGGCGCTTCCGCCGCGTTTACGAGGATTCGCCCGTCGCGTACCATTCCCTCGACGGCGACGGAAAACTTCTCGATGTGAACCCCGCGTGGCTCAGCCTGCTTGGCTATGCGCGGGAAGAGGTGCTGGGGCGGCCCCTGGGTGATTTCATGACCCCGGAAAGCCGGGACCAGTTTGTGCGGACCTTCCATGACTTCAGGCAGTCGGGCTGCTCAAACGGGCGGGAATACCGGATGCGGCGCGGCGACCGGGGGCTTGTGACCGTCGCCGCCGACGGCGTGTTCGTCCACGATGAGCGGGGAAATCCGCTCTTCACGCACTGCGTCCTGCACAACATCACGGAACGAAAGGCCATGGAGGATGCGGTGTTGGAGAAGGAGCGCTTCCTCTCCGACATCATCGAGAACAGCGGCGCCCTGGTTTTTGTGAAAGACCGCCGGGGCCGGTATGAGATGGTCAACCACAAATGGGAGGAGGCGATTGGAATCACCCGCGAAATGACCCTCGGAAAAACCGACGAGATCCTCTTTCCCGGCCCCGACGGGGAGCAGTTCCACCGCAATGACTGCGAGGTGATGGAAACCGGGGTGATGATGGAGCGCGAGGAGGTGCTTCAGGCCCCGTCGGGAACACGCTATTTCCTCTCGGTGAAATTTCCAATTCGCAATCGGGAGGGCGTGGTCAGCGGGGTTTGCGGCATGGCCACGGAGATTACCGGCCGGAAAACGGACGAACTGCGGCTCCGCGCCGCCCTGGCGGAGGCGGATCGCTTCCGCAGGGCGCTGGATCAGGTGCCCTCCTGTATCTACATGAAGGACACCCGCTCCCGCTACACCTATGGAAACCAGGCGGTGTTGGATCTGTTTGGCTGCTCGGCGGAGGAACTGTCCGGCAGGGATGACGCGGAGCTTTTCCCGCCCGAAACGGTCGGGCATCTGCGCGGGGTCAATGCGCGCGTGCTCGCGGGCGAAAAGATAAAGGAGGAGGTTGACATCCCCTTTGAGGGCGGAAGACGTGTTTTCCTGGGGGTCAAAACACCCATTGTTTCGGATGACAACCCGGATGAGGTGCTGGGAATTCTGGGCATATCCACCGACATCACCGAGACAAAACAGCAGGAATGGGAACGGGAGCGGCTGATGACGGCCATTGAGCAGGCGGCTGAAATCATCATCATCACCGACCCGCAGGGGGCCATCCAGTACATCAACCCCGCCTTTGAAAAGGCAACGGGTTATTCAAGGGCGGAGGTGCTCGGCGTCACCCCCCGCATCCTGAAAAGCGGACGCCAGCCCAACGAGTTCTACAGGGAGTTGTGGGACACCATCACCGGCGGCGGCACATGGACCGGCCGGTTTGTCAACAGGCGCAAAAACGGCGAACTCTACACCGAGGAGGCCACCATTTCGCCGGTGCGCGACACCTCCGGAAAGATTGTGAACTATGTGGCGGTGAAGCGGGACATCACCCATGAGCTTGCCCTGGAGGATCAGATCCGGCAGTCCCAAAAAATGGAGGCCGTCGGCCAGCTCGCGGGCGGTGTCGCCCACGACTTCAACAACATCCTCCAGTCCCTCATGGGCCGCGCCCAGCTTCTCCGGCCCTACTTCCCCCCCGACACCGAGCAGCGCGAGGACATCGAGGAGATACTCAGGGGCACGGAGCGCGCGGCGTCGCTCACCCGCCAGTTGCTCACCTTCAGCCGCAGGCAGCTCATGCAGCCGGAAACCCTCGACCTGAACACCGTCGCGGGGGGGCTCCTGAAAATGCTCCGCCGAATCATCAGCGAGGACATCAAGCTGGAATGGATACCCGGCCATCCCCTGTCGAACATCCGCGCCGACGTGGGCATGGTGGAGCAGGTCGTCATGAACCTCTGCGTCAACGCCCGCGACGCCATGCAGGGAGGCGGCGTGCTGACCATCGAGACAAAAGACACGGTCCTCGACCGGGGGTACTGCGCGGACTACCCCTGGGTGAAACCCGGCGACTTTGTCATGCTCTCCGTCACCGACACCGGCTGCGGCATGGACGGGGAAACGCTCGGGCACATCTTTGAGCCCTTCTTCACCACCAAGGAGCCGGGCAGGGGCACCGGGCTCGGGCTGGCCACCGTGTACGGGATTCTCAGGCAGCACGGCGGCATGGCCAATGTCTACAGCGAACCGGGCAGGGGCACCGCGTTCAAGGTGTATTTTCCCGCCACCAACCAGGCGGTGGAGGAGAAACCGGCCGCCCAGGCGGGCGTGAATGTGTGCGGAACCGAAACCATCCTTGTCGCCGAGGACGACGACATGGTCCGCAAGCTCGCCCTGAGGGTGCTCCGGCGCTCCGGATACACCGTGCTTGAGGCGAGGGACGGGGCCGAGGCGCTGAAACTGTTCGCGGCCGGACCAAACGCGATCTCATTGCTGTTTCTGGATGTGGTCATGCCCAACATGGGCGGAAAGGAGGCCCTGGAAAAAATCCGGGCAATCCGTCCCGGTGTCCCGGCGCTCTTTTCCAGCGGGTACAGCGAAAACACCGGCCACACGGGCTTTGTCCTGGACGAGGGCTTCCAGCTCCTGCAAAAACCCTACACCCCGGAGATGCTCCTCCGGCGGGTGCGCGAGCTGCTTGACAAGTCAAAGGGATGATGCCGCCGGGGCGTCCGCCATTCGGGCCGGACGCCCCGGGGCGCTTGCGTCGGTTACTTCACTTCGGCCAGGCTGATGCCCAGCGCGTCCGCCACACCCTTGCCGTAGGCCGGATCCGCCCTCAGGCAGTTGCCGATGTGGCGGACCTTGATTTCCTTCGGCGCGTCGCCCATCGCGCGGGCCGTGTTGCCGAAGAGCGTCTCCTGTTGCTCCGGGCTCATCAGGCGGAAGAGCATGCCCGGCTGCGTGTAATAGTCGTCGTCCTCCCGGTGGTTCCAGTGCGCGGCCGCGCCCTCAAGCTCCAGCGGCGGCTCGGCGAAATCAGGCTGCTCCCGCCACTCCCCGAAGCTGTTCGGCTCGTAGCCAAGGGTGCTTCCATGGTTGCCGTCAACCCGCATCGCGCCGTCGCGGTGGTAGCTGTGGAAGGGGCACCGCGCCGCGTTCACCGGGATAAGGTGGTGGTTCACCCCCAGCCGGTAGCGCTGCGCGTCGCCGTAGGAGAAGAGGCGTCCCTGGAGCATCTTGTCCGGGGAGAAACCGATGCCTGGAACCACGTTGGCCGGGTTGAACGCGGCCTGCTCCACCTCGGCGAAGTAGTTCTCCGGGTTGCGGTTCAGCTCAAGCACGCCCACGTCAATGAGCGGGTAGTCCTTGTGGAACCAGACCTTCGTCAGGTCGAAGGGGTTGTACGGGCACTTCGCCGCGTCCTTTTCCGGCATCACCTGGATCTGCATCGTCCAGCGCGGGAAGTCGCCGTTCTCGATGCTTTGGTACAGATCGCGCTGGTGGCTTTCACGGCACTTGCCGATCACCGCCTCCGCCTCCGCGTCCGTCAGGTTTTTGATGCCCTGCTGGCTGCGCAGGTGGAACTTCACCCAGACACGCTCGTTGTCGGCGTTGATCAGGCTGAAGGTGTGGCTGCCAAAGCCGTGCATGTGCCGGTACGTCGCCGGGATGCCCCGGTCGCTCATCACCACCGTCACCTGGTGCAGCGCCTCGGGCAAAGAGGTCCAAAAGTCCCAGTTGTTCAGCGCGCTCCGCAGGTTCGTGCGCGGATCCCGCTTCACCGCGTGGTTCAGATCGGGGAATTTCAGGGGATCCCTCAGGAAGAATACCGGCGTGTTGTTGCCCACCAGGTCCCAGTTCCCCTGCTCCGTGTAAAACTTGACCGCAAAGCCCCGGATGTCCCGCTCCGCGTCTGCCGCGCCCCGCTCGCCCGCCACTGTGGAAAAGCGCACGAAAAGCTCCGTCTTTTTCCCGATCTCCGAGAAAATCGCGGCTTTGGTGTGCCGGGTGATGTCATGGGTCACCGTGAAGGTGCCATAGGCCCCCGACCCCTTCGCGTGCATCCGCCGCTCCGGAATCACCTCCCGGTCAAAGTGGGCCAGTTTCTCCAAAAACCACACGTCCTGGAGCAGTTGCGGCCCCCGTTTCCCCGCGGTCAGCACGTTCTGGTTGTCGGGCACGGGGGCCCCCGCGTTCGTTGTCAGCTTCTTTTTCTTGTCCATTCGTCTTCTCCCTTCTGTTGTCGCCGTTCGTTGCGGCCGCGCCTCAACCAGCCCGGCCATAATTAAGAAAAGATAGCACTTAAGAATAATTACTAAATAATGCCCGAAGAAAAACGCTTATTTCCGGCCAATTTTTTTGCCGCATGCGGTGCATACCCCCTTGATTTCCATGTGAACCGAAAGGGGGGTGCCAAAGGCAAGCGCGGCTTCCGGGGTCTCCGGATGTCCGTCATCACACGAGTAAAAATCCCGGATCAGCCCGCATTTGATGCAGGTGAAATGATGGTGCGGCCGCATGTTCCCGTCGAAGCGCGCGTTTTCCTGGCTCATGCCCACGATGGATATCAGATGGTGCTCCGCGAGCAGCCTGAGGTTGCGGTACACCGTGTCCAGGGAAATCGTCGGAATCCGCCGCCTCACACGGCGGTGGATGGACACCGCGTCCGGATGCTCCTCCGTCGTTGTCACGGCGCGGAACACCTCAATGCGCTGGTGGGTCACCTTGATGCCCAGCCGCGCGCACGCCTCCATAAATTCGCGGATACGGCGGTCATTTGTTGTCTTGTCCGTTGCCATAGTAATTATTCCTATCTGAGAGCATATCCTGTGTGACGGCGGATGTCAATAAAAAGTGGGGCATGATTTGGCATGAATGCGGAATTGGTTCCATCCCTTTCCCCTTTTGCTTGGACGGTGGCTGGAGGTGCTGTTTCCCTCCGGTTGTGCCGCGCACTGCGGCGGGGCTATGATCGCTCGCGTGCGGCGTCGCCGCGGCGGACGAAACCGCCCGCGCTGAACGGCGGTCTTGTCCCGGATGGAACGTCCGGTCGCACGCGTGGTGCCCGGTCAATGCGAGGAGGTCGAAATGTCTTTCCGGAAAACGGCAATGCTTGCCCTGTCCCTGAGCGTCCTTGCGGCCTTTGCCGCCGCGGCGGAAGCTCCCGCCGCCTATCCCTTTGCGCGCGAAACGGCGAACCCCACCGCCCTGGATCGCTATGTAGCCAAGCCCGACCCGAACTACAAATGGGAGCTGGTGCGCACCGACAAGGAGGACGGCGTCACCTCCTACACCATCGACATGACCTCCCAGCAGTGGCTCACAAAAAAAGAGGTGAACCGCCCGATCTGGCAGCACTGGGTTACCGTCAGCGTGCCCGACAAGGTGGAATACCCCACCGCCATGATGTTCATTGACGGCGGCGGCAACCGGCCCGGCGCCGAGCCGCGCGGCGCGGAAGGCAACATGAAGCAGCTCGCCCGCGACACAAAAACCATCGCGGCGGCGGTCTACATGATCCCCAACCAGCCCCTCATCTTCTCCGATGCGGGCGGTTGGGGCCGCTCCGAGGACGCCCTCATCGCCTACACCTGGGACAAGTTTTACCGCACCGGCAACGAGGAATGGCCCGCCCGCCTGCCCATGACCAAGGCCGTCGTCCGCGCCATGGACACTGTGCAGGCCTTCTGCGCCTCCGACGCGGGCGGCCGCGTTGAGGTGAGGGACTTCGTCGTCGCCGGCGGCTCCAAGCGCGGCTGGACCACCTGGACCACCGCCATCGTGGACACCCGCGTCCGGGGTATCGTCCCCTGCGTCATAGACCTGCTCAACCTGATCCCCTCCTTCCGCCACCACTACGAGGTCTACGGATTCTGGTCCATGGTCATCGGCGACTACAGAACCCTTGGCGTCCTCGACTGGCTCGAAACGCCCGAAAACGCCGCGCTCATGAAGATTGTGGACCCCTACAGCTACCTTGACCGGCTCACCATGCCCAAACTTGTCATGAACGCCGGAAACGACCAGTTCTTCGTCCCCGATTCCTGGCGCTTCTACTGGGACGATCTCCAGGGGCCGAAATGGCTCCGCTACATGCCGAATGTCGGTCACGGCCTGGACGAGAAGGAAGCCTACGAGACCCTCGCCAATTTCCACCTCGCCGTCGCCGCGGACAAGCCCGTCCCCAATTACACCTTCACCTTTGAGGAAAACGGCGCGGCGGTCGTCCGCCTGTTGCCCGCCGCAAACGGCGAAATTGTGAAGCCCGCGGCGGTACAGCTCTGGCAGGCACACAATCCCAAGGCCCGCGACTTCCGCGGAGGAACGGCCCAATACACGCCCTCGCCCGTTCCCGAGTCCGAGCCGGGGGTCTACCGCGCCGAAGTGGCAAAGCCCGAAACGGGCTGGATTGGCTACTTTGTCGAACTCACCTTCCCCGGCCCCCTGCCGGACAAGCCCTTCAAGTTCACCACCGGTATCCGCGCCATGCCCGACACCACCCCGGGCGTCTACAAGCCCCCCGCCGTACCCCCGAAGGGCTTCATCACCGGCGGCAAATAGGGGTTACTTTCCCGGCACCTTGAACGTGTCCCCCGTCTCGGCGCACCACCGGGCGAGGAGCGCGCGGTGTTCCTCCAGCAGGGCCTGGCTGTCTTTTTCCACCGCGAGGTTGCGCATCTCGCCCGGATCGGCGGCCAGGTCAAACAACTGCTCGCGCAGTTCCCCCTCCGAATAGACCACATACTTGTGCTGTTTCGTCCTGACCATCCGCCCGTGGATGCCCGTCACCGTGCTTTGGTATTCGAACTCCACCTCGCTGACGAGGTAATCCCGCCACGTTTCCGCCGCCCCGCCTTCGGCGAGGGGCCGCACGCTCCGCCCCCGCAGCCCCTCCGGCGTGTCAATCCCCGCATAGTCGCACAGCGTGGGGAGGAGGTCCAGCCCGGTGGAGACCAGATGGTCCCGGTCCACGTGGCCCGCCTTGGCGAAGCGTTCCCCGCCCACAATAAAGGGCACCCGTGTCGGCTCCTCGTAAAGCACCTGCTTCTGGTTCCAGTGGTGCGCGCCGCATCCGTCGCCGTGGTCCGCCGTGAACACCACCAGCGTGTTCTCCGCCATGCCGGACGCGCGCAGCGCCGTCAAAATCCTGCCGATGTGCCCGTCCACCATCTCCACCAGCCGGTAATAGGCCCAGCGGTACTGCCGCCACTTTTCCGGAGTCCACCCAACCGAGGGATAAACGGATTTTGAGGAATTCTGCACCTTCCGGATCACGTCGGGCTCGTGCTCCGGAATGGCGAAGTTCGCCGGAAGCGCCGGGCATTCCTCCGGTGCGGGCGCTTCCGGAATGGCCCCCTGGGGAAGGGCCTCGCCCCGCGCCCACTGGCAGATGTCATGGGGGTTGATGAAGGAGGCCACCATCAAAAACGGTCCCTTCCGCTTCCGCTGGATGAATTCCGCCACCGCCCCCGGAATCTTCGCGTCCGGGCATTTGCCGCCCTCCCCGGCAAACCAGCCGAACCCGTGGAGCTCCGTCCGCGACTCTTTCAGCGGCAGATGCCATTTCCCCGCATACCCGCAGTCATAGCCCGCGTCCGCGAAATACCGGCCCAGCAGGGGCGTCGCAAAGCCCCCGCCCTTCGCGTCCACATTGTTTTCAATGCCCGTCTCGTGGGGCATTTTTCCCGTCATCATCACCGTGCGCGACGGCACGCACAGCGGGTTCGCGCAGTAGGCGGACTCAAAACGCGCCCCCTTCCGGGCCAGTTCGTCCATCGCGGGGGTCTTCACGTCCGGATTGCCCGCGCAGCCCATCGCCCCGGCAAACTGCTGGTCCGTCATGATGATGAGGATGTTGGGCCGCTCCGCGCCTTCCTTGCCCTCCGCCGCGAAAGCGCCGCCCGCCGCAGCCGCCGCGCCGCCCGCAAGCACCATGAAATCCCGCCGGTTCAGTCTGTTTTCATCGCCGCCCATGAGTGCCGCTCCCTGTGGTTGCCCGTTCATTTGCAGTGGACTACTCTACCGCCAACCCCGCCACCGTTCAATTCCTGCAATTCTTTCCGCCTGTGGTATCCTCTTTCCCCGACAGCGAAAGGAACCCCTATGAACCGGCGGCAATTTATGGGCGGGATCATCGGCACCCTCGCGGCGGCCTCCCTGGGCGCGCGGAACCGCGCCTTTGCGGATCCCGCCCCAACCGGCGGCAGGCCGCCCAACATCGTGATCATCCTCGCCGACGACATGGGCTATTCGGACCTGGGCTGCTACGGTTCTGAGATAAGCACCCCCAGCATAGACAGCCTCGCCGGCGGCGGCATCCGCTTCACCCAGGCCTACAACGCTGCCCGCTGCTGCCCCTCCCGCGCCGCCCTGCTCACGGGGCTTTATCCCCACCAGGCCGGCATGGGCGACATGGTGGGCACCGTCAAAAAGCCCCGCAGGCCCGGCCCCTACCAGGGCTACCTCAACGGACAGTGCGTGACCATCGCCGAAATGCTGCGCACCGCCGGATACGGCACCTACATGTCGGGCAAGTGGCACGTCGGCGAAAAGCCGGAGCACTGGCCGCGCAAGCGCGGATTCGACCGCTATTTCGGACTCATCAGCGGGGCAAGCAGTTATTACGAAATCCTCCAGCAGGAGGAGTCCCCCCGGAAGATGGCCCTCGACGAAGAGCTCTTCACGCCCGAAGGCGACAACTTCTACATGACCGACGCCTTCACGGACCATGCGGTGCGCTTTCTGGAGGGGCACGACACCGCCAAGCCCTTCTTTCTCTATCTCGCCTACACCGCGCCCCACTGGCCGCTCCACGCGCCGAAGGAGGAGGTGGAAAAGTACCGGGGCAAGTACACCCTCGGCTGGGAGGCCCTCCGCGAGCGCCGCTACCGCCGCATGGTGGACATGGGCATCATCAACCCCAAGTGGCGTCTTTCCCCGCGCGACGCCGACGTGCCCCCCTGGGACGGCATGGAAAACAAGGACGAATGGGACCTGCGCATGGCCGTCTACGCCGCCATGATCACCCGCATGGACCGGGGCGTGGGCCGCGTGCTCGATACCCTGCGCGCCATGGGCGCGGAGGAAAACACCCTCGTCCTCTTCCTCGCCGACAACGGCGGCTGCCACGAGCGCATCAAAAAGGACAATCTCGTCACGCCCGGCGCGGTGATCGGCGAACGCGGCTCCTACACCTCCTATGACCGCAACTGGGCAAACGCCAGCAACACGCCCTTCCGCATGTTCAAGCACTGGTGCCACGAGGGCGGCATCGCCACGCCCCTCATCGCCCGCTGGCCCGCGCGCATCCGCCAAAAGGGCGCCCTTGTGCAAGAGCCCGCCCACATCACCGACATCATGCCCACCTGCCTTGAAATGGCCGGCGTGAAATATCCCGAAACCTTCGGTGGAAACACCCTCACCCCCCTGCCGGGCGTCAGTCTGGAACCCATATTCGAAGGGCGCGGCGCGGCACCGCGCGCGGGCCTCTTCTGGGAGCACGAGGGCAACCGCGCCGTCCGTATGGGAAAATGGAAGCTCGTTGCGCCCAAGGACGGGCCCTGGGAACTCTATAATCTGGAGGAGGACCGGACCGAACTCAACAACCTGGCGGCGTCCATGCCCGAAAAGGCGGGGGAACTCAACCGCACCTGGGAGAAATGGGCCGCCGAAATTGGGGTTGAACTTGCCGGAAAACCCGCAAAGGAGAAACGGGGCGGATGAAACTCAAAGTGCCGGTGTTGTTCCTCCTGCTGTGCGCCCTTCATGCCCATGCTGCCGACGGCGGCGGGGGGGAGGCCCCCCCGAACCTGCCACCCCCCGTGGCGGGGCTGGAGGTGCGCCGCTTCGCCGAAAACCCCATCATCCGCCCCGATATGCTGCCCGGCACGGACGGAAGGAACATCAACGGCCCCTCCCTGATCCGCGTGCCCGAATGGGTGCCCAACCCCCTCGGCAAATATTACCTCTACTTCGCGGACCACGGCGGCGCGTACATCCGCATGGCCTATGCCGACAACCTCGCCGGACCTTGGAAGGTCCACAAGCCCGGCGTGCTCCGCCTGGAACAGGCCCCCGACGGCAAAAGGCACATCGCCTCCCCCGACGTGCATGCGGACAACAACCGCAAAGAGTTGCGGATGTACTTCCATTGCCCCTCAAAAACCACCGGAAAGCAGGTCACCTATCTCGCCCGCTCAAAGGACGGCATCCATTTTGAGGCGGGCGCCGGCATCCTCGGCCCCTTCTATTTCCGCGCCTTTCAGCGCGGCGGCTGGTGGTACGCCATGGCCAAGCGCGCCTGGCTGTACCGCTCAAAAGACGGCATCACCCCCTTTGAGGAGGGGGCCAATCCTTTTCCGGGCGATGTGGACCGCATTGGCGAAAGCGATGGCAACGGGGCGGGCATCCGCCATGTCGCGCTGGACATGGTCGGCGACACCCTCCATGTCTACTACTCCAACATCGGCGACAGGCCCGAATGCATCCTCCGCGCCTCCATTGATCTCACCCCGGACTGGACCCAATGGCGCGCGGGCGCGCCGGGGCTGGTGCTGAAGCCGGAAACGGATTACGAGGGGGCCAACCTGCCCCTTCTCGCCTCAAAGGGCGGCAAGTCAAAGGCCCCGGAAAACGCCCTGCGAGATCCCGCCATCTTCAGGGAGGATGGGCATGTCTACCTGCTCTACTCGGTATCGGGCGAATACGGCATCGCCATCGCAGAACTGGTGGAACGGCAATGAGCGCCCCTGGCCGATGAACGTGCTCGCCAAAACCCTCCTAATCACCGTCGGCACCGTCTCCGTGGTGCTCGGATGCCTGGGCCTCTTCCTGCCCGTGCTGCCCACCACGCCCTTCCTGCTGCTCGCCGCCTTCTGTTACGCCCGCAGCTCGCAACGCTTCTACGACTGGCTGCTCAACAGCCCCGTCTTCGGCGGCTATATCCGCAACTACCGCGAGGGCGGCGGCATGACCCGCCGCCACAAGATCACCACCATTGCCATGCTCTGGCTGACCATGGGCTGCACCGTCCTCTTTCTAGTGCCGCTCCTGTGGGTAAAAATACTCCTCCTCGCCGTCGCGTCCTGCGTCACCTTCTACCTCCTCCGCATCCGCACCCTCTGACCACTCCCCTCACCTTTAACCGCTCTTCCTTCCGTCCATCGTGTCCATCCCGTCCATTTCATCCATCCTCTTAAGTCCGGCCTCACCGCACAAACCCGTGCGCCAGCCCCAGATAATACGCCAGCAAAAACGGCGTGCCCTCCCGCAGGCGCGTGCCGTCGCCCTTGTATTCCAGCGCCCAGGGGTTCATGTCCCAGAACACCTCGTGCCGCTCGTCAATGGGGAAGACCCTGCCGTCAACGCCGCCACCGCCCGCGCCGTTTGCCAGGGGCCGCATGTCAATGCGGTGCGCGTTGGACATGGGCCAGTCCAGCAGATCCAGCGGAAAGCGCTTCAGCGTGTCCGCCGCATCCCGGTGGCACTCCTCCGGCGGGGTCAGGTCCGTCGTGCCCCACTGGTCCGTGCGCGTCTTCCCTTGGCAGCACGCCCCGTACACATAATTGGCGAAGGGGTTCCGCTCAATCCGCTCATACCGCCAGTGCGTGTGGATGGCGTGGAAGTGCATGTTCAGCAGCTTCGGATCGGTCTCGTACCGGATGAGGTGGTAATAGTTCATGAAGGCCATGTTGTCGTCCGGCTGGTGGCCCGCGCCGCCCGGCCCCGGCAGGGGCGTCGGCTGGGTCATGCCGTTCATGGCGTAGCCCTCGTCCAGCGCCAGTTTCAGGTACTCGTCCCGGTACCGCCGGTCGCCCGTGATGTGGTGCGCGATGGACAGGTAGGTCAGGATGCTCAGCGAGTTCAGGCCCCGCTCGTCGCACCACGCGCTGTTCCGGTTCAGATCGTCCGGCGAAAACCGGCCCCACCGCGTCGGCTGCCCGTCATGGTCCACCAGGTTGTAGCCGTGGTCCAGCACGTGATCCATGATCCGGCGCACCACCCCGCGCACCGTTTCCCGCTCCTCCTCCGTGGCGCAGACCCGGTCGAAATACACGGCGAACCCGAAGAAGTGCCCGTCCAGCTCGTCCGAGCTGGAGTCGTTCTTCCAGTACCATTCGCCCGTGGCGTCCACGGGCCACCGGGGCTGGATAATCTTCCAGAGCGCGTCCGCCTTGTTGCGCCGCTGGTCGTAGGCCAGATCAAAATCGGGGTTCGGGTCCGCCTCGGAGGTCGGCTTCACGCACCGCGCGATGAACCCCCTCGGCGCGGGGTGGGTGCCGCCCGCCGTCACCTCGCTCAGGAACGCGAGGGCGCGGAAGGCCCTGGCCGCGTCCTCCCGCAGCCGGGCCTCGCCCGTCGCCGCGTACCCAAGGCTCACCGCCGCAAGGTACAGCCCCGTGAAATGGCCGTCATTGTCCGTGAACACCGGCGTCGCCGTGTCCTTGTCGCCCGGCGTGGCGAGCACCGCTGGGTTCACATACCCGAACCGGGTGCGCCGGTGGCGCCGCTCAATCTCCTCCCGGTAAAACGCCGCCTTTTCCGCCAGCGTCATCGGCCTGCGCATGATGCGCGACACCCCGCCCGCCGTGGCAATCCAGGCGTCCCCCGCGCCGTCCACCGCGATGAACCGCACATGGTTGTCCAAAAGCCAGCGCCGCCCCTGCCGGAACGACCACACACCCTCCTCAAAACGAACCGCCCCGTTCGTGGTGCCAAACCACACCCCCTCCGGCCCGGCGGCCATGCAGGTGAAATCGTTGAAGGGAAGCCCCTCCGCGCCCGTGTACAGTCGCCACCCGTCCCCGCCTTCCCTGCATCCAACGCCCTGAGGTGCCGCAAACCACAAACGGCCCGCCCCGTCATAGGCCGCCGCCCGCACATCCAACGGCGCCCAGCGCACCGCCCCCTGCCGGGGCAGCGCCATGCGCCATTTCCCATCCCGCCCCAAAAATAGCCCCTTGTCCGTGGCCGCCGCCGTCTCGCCGTCGTGTTCCGCCAGCGCGCGCACCGCAACCGCGCCGCCCGCCTCCTCCTCCAGCGCTCCCAGCGCGCTCCCCTCAAGCGTCAATGTTGCGGGTGCTGTCCTTTCCGGCGCGCCCACCCACCGCGTTCCGTCAAAAACCGCCGTGCCCCCCGCCGTTTCCGCAACGGCCTCCCCCGTTGCCCCAACCCAAACCCTCCTCACATCATTGTCAGGAAGCCCCTGCGCGGTGGTGTGAGCCTCGTGCCTCTCCTGCGCAAACACCCCAACCTCAACCAAAGGTTCCCCATCGCAGAATCCCGCCGCTCCTGCCAAACAAACCATCACACTCAACAACATCAACCTCATCATTAACCTCTCCAATCGTTCACTCCGTCCACAAAGCCCACCCGCTTAAGTCCCACTTTGAAAGGGGATTTAGGGGGATGTTCCACCACGTCCACCTCCGTCCACCCTCTTAAGTCCCCCTTTGAAGGGGGATTTAGGGGGATGTTCTCCCACCTCCACTTCTGTCCATATCGTCCATACTGTCCATATCGTCCATCCCTCTTCCCACCCTACCGGTAGCTCTTGAATTTCACCCACAACTCCCCGAAAGGTGCCTTCGCCTCCCGGCACACAAACACGGGCCGGACGGGGTCTGACTGGGTGATCCACGGGCAGGCGGCTTCGGCGGCCTCCGTCACCTCGCCGAAGCACTCCCGCAGCAGGTCCTCCTTGTAGCCGAAGGCGATGACACATTCCCCGGAGGCGCCCTGCGGCCCCCAAAGGTAATAGGCGTTGTTGCCGCCTATCCCCGGGGGCAGACCCATTTCCCCGCCAAGCACATTCACCTGGGAGGCGACATCATAGGTGCTGGCCAGAATGACGCACTCCCGCCGGTCTCCCTCCGGAAGGCTGTCATGCACCCGCTTGAACACCTCAAGCTGTTCCCGCCTGCCCAGTTCAAAGCGGAAATCAAAGGTCAGGTCCGAAGGGTGCTCAATCAGGAACCCGATCACTTTGCTTATGTACCGCTCCTTCCATTCAAGCGATCCCACCGGAGTCACCATGGGGAGGAAAAGAAGCGCCATTGCCGCGAGCGCGGCGGACAATGCGACCCGTCCGGGCCGCCGCCACCGCTCCAGAAACACCGCCCCGCCCGCCATCAGCATCGGGTACGCCGGGGCGAGGTAATACACCTTGGCCTGGAAGATGAGCATGATCGCCAGCACCGTGGCGAAGATCCAGCCGAACATGCGGAAGGGCCGTCCTTCCGCGGTCCTGAAAAAGAAGCGGAACGCGGCCACCCACACAAAAACGTTGAAGAGGTTGAACAGCACAAGCTGCGCCACAATAAACTGGGACCGGGGCGTGTCCTGCATCTCCGTGGCGTTCAGGTTCCGCACAAATTCGAGGGTGGCCCAGTCGTTGTGGTACTGCCACAGCAGGTTGGGCATAAACAGCAGCAGGGCGGCGAGCCCGCCAATCCACGGCCAGGGCGTGATCAGGCCCCTGCGGCGCTGGGTCATGATCAGCCCCGCGGCCATGCCGGCGCCCAGAAACAGGGTGGTGTGCTTGTTCAGCAGCGACAGGCCCGCCACCATCCCGATGACCACCCACCACCGGGGGTTGTCGTCGCGGCACAGGGAGACCAGCAGGTGCGCCGCCGCCAGCCAGAAGAACACCTCGAAGCAGGGGATGTTCAAAAAGGCCCCCATCCGCAGCATTATGGGCGCGCAAATGAAGCTCAGCGCCGCCAGAAACTCGCCGAAGCGTCCCGCCCCCATCCGCCGCGCCAGCCAGCCCGTGAGCAGGCAGTTCACCCCGAGGATGATCGCGGGGAAAAGGCGCAGCGCGAAAAGGTTCACGCCAAAAAGCCCCGTGGCAACCCGCGCCACCAGGGCGATGAGCGGGGGATGGTCCACATAACCCCATGCCGGGTTTTGGCCGCAGACAATGAAATACAGCTCGTCCCCGTGAAAATCGTACTGGCGGTTCACCGCAAGGTGAAACAGGCACAGGCAAAAACCCATGATGGCCGCGCACCACGGCGCGCTGCCTGAAAGGGGGGGCTTGTGCTCGTTTTCCAAGGGGGTGCTCCGGTGCCGTTGCGTGTGATTGAAAATATAAACCGTCTCAGGCTAACATGCCCCATGATTACTTTACAAAACACACCGAAATTTGGGACTGTCCGGCGCTGCCTTCTCTGGCTGCCGCTGGCCGTCGTGGTGCTCGCGGGCGCGGCATTTGCCGCCCCGGAGAAAAGCGCGCTGGAGGCCGATTCCTCGGGATGGGTGGACCTGATGCCCGCCGCCGATCTGAAGGGCTGGTCCCGCGTGCCCGTGCCGCCGGGCGATCCCCTCGGCAAAGAGCAATGGTCCGTTGAAGGCGGGGGGGAGGGCAAAATGCTCGTCTGCGCCGGCGACGGCGGCCACGACATGCTCCTCTGCGACCGTGAATTCGGCGACGCCGTGCTCCATGTCGAGTTCCGCTACACCAAAATCGAGGGCAAGGCCGGGTACAACAGCGGCATCTACGTGCGCAACTCCAAGGACGGCGCGCTTTGGCACCAGGCCCAGATTGGCGACGCCACCGGCGGCTACCTCTTCGGCGAAACGCCCGGCCCCGACGGGAACAAGAAGTTCTTCACCACCACCGACGGGGTGAAGGACGGACGGGTCAAGCCCGCGGGCGAGTGGAACACCCTGGAGATCACCGCGCGCGGCAACACCCTCACCCTTTGGGTCAACGGTGCCGTCACCTGCGAGGTTGGGGACTGCGGCAACCCGAAGGGCCTGGTGGGCGTCGAGGGCGAGGGCTTCCGCATCGAATTCCGCAGCATCAAGATCAAGGAACTGCGCTGATCCGGCGGACGGCCCCATCCATGCCCCTTTCCCCATCCTTCCGAAACTGAACCGGAGCGGGGGAGGTCTTTCTTTCAGGTTTCGCCGCGCCCCTCATGGGCGGCGTCGAAAGGAGGACCGATGAACCGCACCGCGCTCGTGAAAACAACGGCGGCCTGCGCCGTTGCCGTCGCCCTGGGCCTGCTGGAGGCGGCCTGGACCACCCCCTCCGCGCCGGGGGCGACCCGCGCCATGCTGGGCTCCTTCGGCATCGGCGTCGTGCTGGCCGTGGTCTGCTGGCCGAGGCTCTGGTGGGTGCCCGCGCTGGGCATGCTGGAGGAACTCGTCCAAATCTTCGTCGGCCAGCTCCCGCCCGTGCGGCCCACGCTGTACCAGGCCCTCTTCACCCACTGGTCCGCCTCCTTCACCGTCGTGAACCTCTACCCCTACATCACCTTTCCGCTGATCGCCCTTGCCGGGGAACTGCTCCACCGGCGTCTCCGGCGGCGCAACCCCGCCGTCTCCCTGGGCACGCCGGTCTCCTGATTGGCCGTCACCCCGTCCCCCTGGGCACGCCAATCTCCTGATTGGCTCCTTGCTCTATTTCCCTCACTGCCCTGTGTCGAGGCTGTTCACCTTCGCGCACGCGTCCTTCAGGAACCCCGCAAACTCCTCCAGCCCCTCCGTGTGCCTCGTCTCCATCCACACGTCCACCATCTCCTTCGCCATCCAAGGCGCGACAATCATCGCCCCCATGGTGATCACATTGGAGTTGTTGATCGCCCGCGCCATCTTCGCCGAAAACACCGACTCCACGCACACCGCGCTCACGCCCTTGAACTTGTTCGCCACAATGCTCATGCCCGCGCCCGTGCCGCAGAAAAGGATGGCCCGCTCCGCCTTGCCCTTCTGCAGCAGTTTCGCCGCCGCCGGGGCCGCGTCAAAATAGGGCATGTCCGCGCCCTTCACCGCCCCCACATCCGCCACCTCGTGCCCCTTCTTCTCCAGATGCTCCTTGACGGCGTCCTTCAGCTCCACGGCAAAGGGGTCCGCTGCGACAACAATCTTCATCTTTCTATTCTCCTCGCTGGCCGCCATTCGGGGAATGCACGCCGCCACGGCGGCGGCCCCGATCCCGGCCTGTAGAAATGTGCGGCGTTTCACGGCAAATGCCTCCGGATTCCCGTGCCGCACCCTCGCGGCACCCCCCGAGTGTAGACAAGCCCCCGCCTCCCGCGCAACCAAACGCATGTCTCGAAACAATCTTTGCGGGGTGGTCTTTTATGTCTGTCTGGCGTATCGCCCCGTCCCGGCTGCCCTGTCCGGGCTTTAGCAAATATCAATGTTGAGATGCCTTAAATGGAACCCACCCAAAAACTGCTGTGTGACGGCAATATGTGTGATGGCGTTGTTGAACGAACCGCACCTTGTCATTCCCGCGATAGCGGGAATCCATGGGCTTTGATGAACCTCATGGATCCCCGCTATCGCGGGGATGACAGGGGCGATGGATGTCCTGCAAAAAGGGTCTCGATTATCAAAGACGTTGTCTGAGGTGTTACTCGTTCCTCATGTTGTGTATGGACTACAAATTCATAATCTTTAACAATATATACTATTATAATACTCAAAATCGTATTCATTCAATGGATCCACAGAGGAAGGAATGGTATTTGAATCATAATAGCCTGACCATATGCCTGTTTTATCGGGACCTGGTATTTCAAGGTGCCATACACATCGCGCAAAATTCTGTATTCCTGATGAATGTACCCAAACACATTGGAATATGCATTTATTGTCCCACCACCGAATTCTGCTAATTTTATTAACTAATTCTCCAGCTTCAAGGCATGCGTGCAAATTTGAAATTAACTGTTTATCAGGATATGGTTTTGGATTGCTTATATCATGAAAAGCGGGAACTTGTGAAAATAAAACGTAAGGAGAATTTGATTGAAGAAATTCGACGTATAGTAAAGCATGAAAACCTCGAATCCATGTCCAGACTGTTTCCTGTATTTCTTCAAATCCGCCAACGGAAATAAATGAACCGTCAGTTTGCAAATCAGGAAAAACCTTTAGTGGGGTATTGCGGTAGTGTCCCATTTCAAGATTGAGAGAGGGTACTATAGCTGCCGCCAAATACCGTTGGACTCTTAACTGTTCTTGATGAGAAATTTGTCCTGTTTGAACATGCGCATAGACATATTGTTTAAGCATATCAAAAATTTCTTGATTGTCAATGTCTGTATTTGCTGCTTTAGCTGCAAGCCTTGCTGTTGCAGCTGCCAATCTAATTTGTGTTAAATCATCTGTGTTAATATCTCTAGAAATAAGATCGAATAAAATATTTGATGCGCGTTCAAGGTGTTCTTCTGGTGGTCTAAATATATTTTGCCACAATTTAAATATTCTATCCGGACCCTGTTTTAAATCGCGTTCACAAGTTTTGTGAACACCTAAAATTAGTGGCCAAGAATTCTGATTGGGAGGATCTCCCAATATGGAACGAGGTACAATATGTTCTCTGGTTATAATATCGCATGACAGTATAGTATTTCCGCATAAATAGCAAAAATTAACTAAGTTTCGTTTTTGTTTTGCTTCGTGCTCACTTGTAATAGACATCATATGAGTATCCTCATAATAAAAATAGTATACTGAAAATATTTATTGCTCATGTATGAAATAGCAAATAACTCCTGGGTCTACTATTTTTCGGTGACACTGGTGGATACGGATAGATGTGAAATCCAGCAGGTTCTCAATAAAGAATCCCTCATGACTGATCCCAACATAGTCATCATCAATTCCCCTTATGATCACGGCAATACCTCCGGATTCCCGTGCCACACCCTCGCGGCACCCCCCGAGTGTAGACAAGCCCCCGCCCCCCGCGCAACCGCCAGCCCCTTCTTCTTCCCTCTCCTCTTCTTCCGTGTGTTCTGTCCCTTCCGTGGTTAATCCCCCTCTCTTCTTTGTGTCCCTTGTGTCCCTTGTGTCCCTTGTGGTTAAAAAATCCTTTCTTCCCCCTCCACACCTCTGACAAACGCCGCCTTTCCGTTGATTTCGCGCCACCCGGATAACTATCCTTTCCACCGCAGGGCCGTCTTTGGCCACACTTATGCGGCCTTTGTTCCGGACACCACAGGAGCGTTGCCATGACTTCTTCCCCGTGCCACTGCCTGAAGGGCGTTGCCCTGGCCGTGCTGCTCGCCTGCGCCTCCGTGCAGGCCGCGCAGTTCACCCCCCTGGTCCCCCTTCCCAAGCCGGAAATCGCCGCCAGCGCGGAGGCTTATCCCGGCGGCAGCTTCGGCGCGGGCCGCCTGCTCGATGGCGACGCCAAGACCGAATACGCCGTTGACGGCAAGGGCACCGGCACCTTCGTGGAGTTCCTGTTCCCCGAACCCGTGCGCGTGGCCGCGTTCCGCCATGTGGACCGGAACGATCCCGCCACCATCGCCGCCTCCGAGCTGGTCTTCATGGATGACCGGGGGAAGGTGCTGGCGACGGTGCCCGTCATCCATGCCAACCGTCCGGGCGCGCAGACCGTTGCCATGCTCCCCGCGCCCGTCGCGGCGCGCCGGGTGAAATGGCGCGTGACCCAGCTCGGCCCGGATCATCACACCACGGTGGGCGGCGCGGAGATCGCCTTCTTCGAGGCGGGCACCCCCGAAGCCGCGCCCGCCGCCGACACCATCACGGTCAAACAGTTCCCCATACTTACCCGTTCCGAGGCGGGCCCCGTGCAGACCCTGCGCGTCACCGTCGCGCACCCCTACGCCGAGGCCGCGGACGCCGTGCTCCATCTGGACGGCGCGGAACCGCACCCGCTGCGCCTCGAGTTCGGCGATCAGGAGCTGGAGCTTACGGTCCCGGCGGCGGAGGCGGAGGCTGAGGCCGTCGCCGAGCTTGAAGTCGCGGATGCGCGCGTGGCGCGGACCGGGGTGCCCCGCAGCCCCGTGCGGCCCCTCACGGTCTATGTGCTGCCCCATTCCCACACCGACATCGGCTACACCGAGATTCAGACGGAGATCGAGGACAAGCAGGTCCGGAACCTGCTCGACGGCATGGAAATCGCACGGCGCACTGCGGACTATCCCGAGGGCTCGCGCTTCGTGTGGAACGTCGAGGTGCTCTGGGCGGCGGACCTCTTCCTGAAACGGCTGGGAGACGGCGACCGGCAACACTTCTTCGAGGCGGTGAAGGCGGGCCAGGTCTCCCTCAACGGCCTCTACCTCAACGAGCTGACCGGCCTCTGCCGTCCCGAGGAGCTGCTGCGCCTCTTCCGCATGGCCACGCGGATGGGCGCCGAAACCGGCGTGCCCGTGGAGGCCGCCATGATCAGCGACGTGCCCGGCTACACCTGGGGCACCGTCAGCGCCATGGCCCACGCGGGCGTCAAGTATTTCAGCGTCGCCCCCAACTATTTCGACCGCATCGGCGACATCCTCGTGCAGTGGGAGAACAAGCCCTTCTACTGGGTGGGGCCCGACGGCGCCTCCCGCGTTCTGGTCTGGATCCCCTTCTGGGGCTATGCCATGTCCCACCGGTACCATGAAATGTCGCCGCGCCTCATCGAGGACTTCTGCGACGGCCTCGCCAAGCGCGACTACCCCTATGAAATCGCCTACGTTCGCTGGGCCGGCTACGGCGACAACGCCGTGCCCGATCCCTCCATCTGCGACTTCATCCGCGACTGGAACGCGGCGCATGTCACCCCGAAGTTTGTCATCAGCTCCACCGCCGACGCCTTCCGCGCCTTTGAACAGCGCCACGGCGCGGAACTGCCCAGCGTCAAGGGCGACTGGACGCCCTACTGGGAGGACGGCGCGGGTTCCTCCTCCCTCGAAACCGCCATGAACCGCGCCAGCTCCGACCGCCTTGCCCAGGCGGAAACCGTCTGGGCCATGGCCGATCGCGCGACCTACCCCGCCGCCGACTTCGAGGATGCGTGGCGCGAGGTGCTGCTCTACTCCGAGCACACCTGGGGCGCGTGGTGCAGCGTGAGCGATCCCTTCCGCCGCGAGACCCGCGAGCAGTGGGCCGTCAAGCAGTCCTACGCCGCCGGTGCCGACCGCCGGTCGCGCGACCTGCTCAGCCGCGCCCTCGCCCGCTTCGGCGGGGACGTGGTGCCCGGTGCTGTTGATCTCGTCAACACCGCCTCCTGGGCGCGCGGCGGTCTTGTCGTGCTGCCGAAGTACCTCTCCGAAGGCAACGACCTTGTCACGGAGTCCGGTGGCGGGCCCGTGCCGTCCCAGCGCCTGAAGAGCGGCGAACTGGTCATGCTGGCGGCGGACGTGCCGCCCCTCGCCGCGCGGCGCTACACCCTGCAAAAGGGAGAGCCCCATGCGGGGGGTGCTGCCGTCACGGCGGATGACGCCGCCGCCACCCTCGACAACGGCGTGCTCCGCCTGCGCGTGGACCCGCAGAACGGAGGCATCGCCGAGCTACGCCTCGCCGGGCTTGACGCAAACCTCGCCGACAACGCCGACGGACAGACCCTCAACGAGTACCTCTACTTCATCGGCGAAGACCCCGCCAAGGCAAAGGGCGCGGAAAAAGTCCGCATCCGCGTCGGCGAGGCCGGACCCCTCGTCGCCTCCCTCGTCATCGAGTCCGAAGCGCCGGGCTGCCGCATGCTCACGCGGGAAATCCGCCTCGCCGCCGGGCAGGACACCGTCGAAATCATCAACACCCTCGACAAGGAGCGCCTCGTCGCGCGCCGCTACCACGACAAGCGGGCCAAGGAAAGCCTGAACTTCGGCTTCCCCTTCGCCGTCCCCGGCGGACAGGTGCGCCTCGACGTGCCCTTCGGCGTCATGTGCCCCGGGGCCGACCAGATCCCCAGCGCCTGCAAAAACTGGTTCACCGTCGGCCGCTGGGCAGACGTGTCCAACGACGCATTCGGTGTCACCTGGGTCACCCTCGACGCGCCCCTTGTGCAGGTTGGCGGCCTCACCGCCAACCTCCTCAATTCCCAGACCAACCCCGACGTCTGGCGCAAGGAGGTCGGCCCCACGCAGAAGCTCTACGCCTGGGCCATGAACAACCACTGGGGCACCAACTACCGCGCCTTCCAGGAGGGGCCCCACGTCTTCCGCTTCCTACTCCGCCCCCACCAGGCCTACGACCCCGCCGCCGCCGCGCGCCTCGCCATCGCCGCCGGGCAGCCCCTTCTACCCGTCGCCGCGCGGGGCCAGCAGCCCCCCGACGCCCCGCCCGTGGCCGTCCCCGGCGATGATGTCCTCCTCACCGGACTCAAGCCAGGCGACGACGGAAAATCCCTCATCCTCCGCCTCTGGGGCGCGGCGGGAAAAGACGCCAGCGTGGACCTCGCCCCCGGCACCAAAACCACCCTCCACCTCAGCGACATCAGCGAACAGCCCAGGGAAAAGATCACCGGCCCCGTCTCCGTCCCCGCATGGGGCCTCGTCACCGTCCGGGTGGAGTGAGCCGTGAACGACGGCGGTGGGCGACAGGCCATTGTATGGTACACTCCATCAACGTTTGGAGCCGCCCGGTTACCCTGTCAATATAGAATTGGGAGGTAAATGGCGGGTCCGATTTCCGGTGGGGGGATTTTTTAGGGTACAGTTTAGGGCACACCCACCCCAAAAGAAAAAGGACTTGCATTGCTGCAAGTCCTTTGCCTACAAATGGTAGCGGGGGTAGGATTCGAACCTATGACCTTTGGATATGAGGGCTTTTAGCCCGAATAGCCTAAACTGAGCTCCAGTTGCAACTTGCTGTGATGCAATCATTTACCTCATTATTCAACTAGTTGACCTGGTGCCTAATGAGCCTCATGGTCGACAAACTTAGGGTTAAGTTAGGGTACAATGAAAGTCAAGCTCTGAGGCAGACGTAGAAGCCCAAAGGTTATGTCATTTACCTGGAAGATGGCCAAACGTCTTAACACCGTAGAAATGCATAGACCTCGTGTAATTATGACGGGGCTCATCATATTATCCTGTATATGGTTGACTATTCGAGAAGGCCTCGCTTCCTCAAGAACTGCTCCGCCTCCGCCATCTCCCGCGACCGTTGTTCTTCAGCGCGCTTCCTCGGACGCGGTTTTTATAACGTGCGTTGATTCCTCCTTGAGGTCAAGGTTAGTCCGGTTTGTCTCCGCCAATGCCCGGCCAAACTCAAGTAACGCATCCTCGGTCGTATACCACGACAAACTCCTCCATCTCCCTCATGTATCCCCAGTTTGGTTTAAGTGGGCAGAGAGACGAGTTGCCTTAGCG
>JADHEF010000096.1_pt1 | contig 102330 bp, 71 predicted proteins | sample 8952391 | NCBI WGS metagenome assembly JADHEF01 (sample SAMN16124439, study PRJNA663245) | bioreactor sludge metagenome | isolation source: sludge (nitrite) | place: India:Bengaluru | collected 2019-02-28
TGCCTTCAGTTTTTACCTCTCACCCCCCCTGTTGCACTTAGACTTTGAATTCAGGGTACTTTATCTTGACGGGCATGTGGAGTTTGTGAAGTTTCCCGGCCCGGCAAACACACCCGTTTCCCGCGCCTTCGCCATTCTGGCAGGCACAGATCTCTGATTTTTATGGCGAGCGGATAATCTTTACGGATGGAGTTGTTTATTCCCCACCAACGGGCGGCGGCTTCGGTTGCCGCCCGTTCTTTTTGCGCGGGCGGGGGCAGTGGGGGCCATTTTTGTTGAGGGGGCGGCCATGCCCCCGCGCATCCGCCCGCCTGCCCGCTGTTTGCGGGACCGCGCGCCGTAATGGTATGATTTGCAACGGTTTTCGAGGCGTGAATTTCACCGGTCCGTCACGCGGAGAGCGGCATGGCGCAGGAAAAAACCGAAGGCATCGTGCTGCGCAAGGTGGATTTCGGCGACACAAGCAGCATTGTCACCCTGCTCACCCCCGACCGGGGCCGCGCCGCCTGCATGGTTCGCGGACTGCGCCGAAAAAAGAGCCCGATGGCGGGCGTGCTGGACACGTTCAACCGGGTGGAGATGGTGTGGTTCCGCAAGGAGGGCCGGGGTGTGCAGAACCTTGCGGAGGCGGGCCTGCTGGACGGTTTTCCGGCGGTCAAGCGCGATTTGGAGCGCGTCACCCACGCGGCGTTTCTTCTGGAGATCTGCCTGAGGGCGGCCAACGAGAACGAACCGTCGCGGGCAATGTACGCGGAACTGGTCCGGTCCCTGACGGAACTGGGCATGGTGGACGCGCCCGCGGCGGCGCTGGTGTCGCTGGAGGCGCTGCGGCTGCTCACGGTGACGGGGCACGCCCCCGAGCTTGGGCGCTGCGCCGACACGGGCGCGCCCGCGGAGGCGGCCCTGTGGTTTAGCCACGAGCGGGGCCTGGCGCAGCGGACCGGCGACACGCGGCTGGACGGCGTGCTGCTGGCGTCCCTGCGGGGCATGGCGGCCGGCGCGCCGCCCCCGGCGGAGACGGCTGCGCGGGTGTTCGGGCTGATGGCGGGTTTCGCCTCGCGGCAGTATGAGGCTGATTTCAGGAGCGTGCGCGTGATCCGGCAGATGTTCGGGTGAGCGGCGCGCCCCCGGCGTTATTTTTCAGGAGCATTCATGAGCGAGTCCCAGGAAAACATACGAAACTTTTGCATCATCGCCCACATCGACCACGGCAAGTCGACGCTGGCGGACCGCCTCCTCGAGCACACGCACACGGTGGACGTGCGCAACCTGAAAGAGCAGACGCTGGACACGATGGACATCGAGCGGGAGCGCGGCATCACCATCAAGTCCGTGGCGGTGCGCATGGCCTACGCCGCCGAGGACGGCAAAACCTACGAGCTGAACCTGATTGACACGCCGGGCCATGTGGACTTCTCCTACGAGGTGTCCCGGTCCATGGCGGCGTGCGAGGGCGCGCTGCTGCTGGTGGACGCGGCGCAGGGGGTGGAGGCGCAGACGCTGGCCCACGCCTACAAGGCGGTGGAGCAGAACCTGGAAATCATCCCCGTCATCAACAAGATCGACCTGCCCGCCGCGGACGTGGACGACGCGCGCCACCAGATTGAGGACGTGATCGGCCTGCCTGCGGACGACGCGGTGCTGGCCAGCGCCAAGTCGGGCCTGGGCACCAGGGAGGTGCTGGAGGCGGTGGTGAAGCGCGTGCCGCCGCCCGGGGGCAACCCGGATGGCCCGCTGCGCGCGCTCATTTTCGACGCCGTCTACAACACCTACCGGGGCGTGATCATCTACCTGCGCGTGAAGGACGGCTGCCTGCGCAAGGGGCAGCGCGTGGTGCTCATGAGCAACGGCGCGCGCTACGAGGTGGCCGAGGTGGGCGTGTTCCGCCCCGCGCCCGAGGCCTGCGATGCGCTGTCGGCGGGCGAGGTGGGCTACCTGATCTGCAACATGAAGTCCCTCTCGGACACGCGGGTGGGCGACACGGTCACCGACGCGGACAACCCCGCGCCGGAGCCGCTGCCGGGCTACGCCGAGGTGAAGCCGGTGGTCTTTTCCGGCATGTACCCCGCAAACGCCACGGACTACGAGGAGCTGCGCGACGCGCTGGACAAGCTCCACCTGAACGACGCCTCCTTCCAGTACCACGCGGACAGCAGCGACGCGCTGGGGCTGGGCTTCCGCCTGGGCTTCCTGGGCCTGCTGCACATGGAGATCATCCAGGAGCGGCTGGAGCGCGAGTTCAACCTGAACCTTGTCACCACGATGCCCAACGTGGCCTACACCATCCACCGCTCCGACGGCGAGACCATTGTCATCGAAAAGGCGTCCCAGATGCCGCCGCCCGGCGAGATTGAGGTGATCGAGGAACCCTTCATCGAGGCGGACATCCTCTGCCCGACGCAGTACCTGAGCACCGTCATCGACCTGTGCAAGAAGAAGCGGGGCGTCCATGTGCGGGTGGACTACATTGACGGCAGGCGCTGCATGGCGGTCTACCAGATGCCCCTGGCCGAAATCGTCATCGACTTCTACGACAAGCTGAAGAGCTACACGCGCGGCTACGGCTCGCTGGAGTACCGCCTCATCGGCACGCGACCCGGCGATCTGGTGAAGCTGGACATCATGCTGAACGGCGACATCGTGGACGCCCTGTCCACCATCGTCCACCGGGACAACGCGGTTTACCTGGGCCGGGCGCTCACGTCGAAGCTGAGGAAGCTCATCCCGCGCCAGCAGTATGAAATCGCCATACAGGCGGCCATTTCACGCAAAATCATCGTGCGCGAGACCATCAAGGCCATGCGCAAAAACGTGACCGCCAAATGCTACGGCGGCGACATCACCCGCAAGCGCAAGCTCCTCGAAAAGCAGAAGGAGGGAAAGAAGCGCATGAAGCAGGTGGGCACGGTCGAGGTGCCCCAGGAGGCCTTCATGGCGCTGCTGCGCGTCCATGAGGACGACGAGGGCTGACGTGGATCCCAACGCCCAAAGCGAAGCCCCCGAAGAGGCCGCGCCCGAGGCGGCCCGGCCCGGCGCGGTCCGCAGCGCGCTGACCGTCCTGACCGGCCCCTGGACGCGGGGCAACCTGTTGTCCTGGATTGTGCTCATAGCGGCGGTGGCCGTCCTCAAGGGCTGCCTGATGGACCAGTACACCATCCCCTCCGGCTCCATGGAGCCCACCCTGCTGGGGGATCCCCGCTTTTTCCGGGGCGACCGGGTGCTGGTGGACAAGACGGCATTCGGCCTGCGCGTGCCCTTCACAAAGAAATGGCTGGGCACATGGTCCGGGCCGGAGCGCTGGGACATCGTGGTGTTCCAGTCGGTGGAGCCCGACGCAAAACACCCCATCCTCATCAAGCGCGTTGTGGGGCTGCCGGGCGAGGAGGTGGAAATCCGCGACGGCGCCGTGTACATCAACGGCGAAAAGCAGACCCCGCCCGACGCGGGCGGCAGGCCGGTCCGGTACACCAGCGAGTTTGAACTCGACAAGCCGGAGCTCAAGCGGCAGTTTCTGCACCTTGCCAAGATGAACACGCCGGTGCCCATTCTGAATCCTGAGCACCCCCCCGTGCGCGCGCTGTACACGGACATGGACAAGTTTCACGCCCTGGTCTTTGACAAGGACGTGGACGCGCTGGACGACGCCGAGGTGGAGCGGCTGTGCCGGGACGTGAACCCCGCCAGCCTGAACACGGTGAAGCACCTTGTCCGCGCCGGGCTGCCGGAACTGGTGTACGGCCTGCGGCCCGAACCGGAATTTCGGCGCGTGCCGGAGGGGCATTATCTGATGCTCGGCGACAACAGCGGCCAGAGCCTGGACGGGCGTGTGTACGGCTGGGTGCCCCGGGAGAACCTGGTGGGCCGTACCTTCGCGGTCTGGTGGCCCTGGCCCCGGCGGCGCGACTTCACCGGGTTTAGCGGCACCTGGTGGGGCATGCTCATGCTCTACGGCATTCCGGCCGCCCTGGCGGCCATGGAGATTGCGGGCGTTGTCCGCAGGCGGAAAAACCGCCGGAACGCGGTGTGAGGGGCGGGCGGGCGCGGAATCACGCCGCAGGCGCTTTCACCAGCCGGACTTAATTCCCCAGCAGCCTCCGCTCAATTTCCTCCAGCGTGGCACCCCTGGTTTCGGGCACCTTTTTCCAAACATAGAGGAAGCCCAGCAGGCAGACGAGGGCGTAGCCCCAGAAGGTGCCCGCCGGTCCCAGCCCGCTGTTGAGGTAGGGGAAGGAGAAGGTGAGGGTGAGGCAGCCCATCCACAGGGAGAACACGCCCACCGACATGGCCGCGCCCCGGATGCGGTTGGGGAATATCTCGGAGAGGAGCACCCAGGTGACGGGCGCGAGGGAGCAACTGTAGAAGGCGATGGCCACCATGACCAGCACGAGCATGTGCAGGCCCCGGCTCTCAAAGTGGTAGCCGAGTCCCATGAGGGCGTAGGTGCCCGCCAGTCCCGCCGAACCCACCAGCATGAGTATCTTCCGGCCGAAACGGTCCACCAGGGCGATGGCCACAAAGGTGAAGACCAGGTTGGTCACGCCGGTGATGACAATGCTCATCAGCATTTGGGACACGCCGTAGCCCGCCGCCTTGAACACCTCCTCGGCATAGTTGAAGATGACGTTGATGCCGCACCACTGCTGGAAAACCGCCAGCACCACGCCGAGAAGCACGATGCGGGCCATGCGGGGCTCAAACAGCTCCGAAAACCGCACCTTTTCCGTCTCGTTGCGCAGGGTGTCGCCGATTTCCACCAGCGAGGCCTCGGCGTGGGCCGCGCCGCCGATGCTTTCCAGCACCGCGCGGGCCCGGTCCATGCGCCGGTTTTTCGCCAGCCAACGGGGGCTTTCGGGGACGAAAAACATGGCGAGAAAAAACACCGCCGCGGGAAGGGCCTCCGCCCCGAACATCCACCGCCATCCGGTCTGCCCGTTCCAGGAGGCGAGTATCTCCGCCGTGGTGGCGTCGGGCGGCACGGGCCGCGCGATGGCGAGGTTGACGATTTGCGCGAGGAGAATGCCGATGACAATGGTCAACTGGTTGACCGACACGAGGCGGCCCCGGATGAAGGCCGGGGAAACCTCGGCGATGTACATGGGGGAGAGGTTGGACGCCAGGCCGATGGCCACGCCGCCCACAATGCGCCAAATCACGAAACTGGAGAAACTGTCCGCCAGCGCCGTGCCGACGGCTGATGCCAGAAACAACGCCCCCGACGCGACAAGGAGCCGTTTCCGGCCGTAGAGGTCGCTCAGTCCGCCCGACAGCACCGCCCCGGCCAGGCAGCCCGCCAGGGCGCTGCTCATGGCCCAGCCGATTTCGAAGGGGGTGGTCAGGTCGAAGTATTTTTCATAGAAGGGCTTGGCCCCGCCAATCACCACCCAGTCATACCCGAAAAGCAGGCCGCCCATCGCCGCCACAAGGCAAATGGACCAGATGAAGGGCATCCGGTACCGGACGTTGTTTTCAGGGGCGCTCAATGCCGAAGGGGCGGTGGCAGGCTGCATAAACACCTCTTTTCTTACGGTAACCAATAATTATTGCGGCATGAGACTACACAAGGGCGGGGACGGTTTTCCAATCTCAGGCCAAAAACAGGTAATCGCGGCATTCCTCATAGCCCAAGGCGGCGCAGGTGGCCCGGATGTCTTTCCGCGCCCCGGGCGTTCCCACAGTAACCAACAAAAACGCACGTCCGGGCGGCGGGAGTTGCTCCGGGGTTATCACCCGATACCCATGAATCATCCGGCCAATTTTCCGGGGGTTGATGTCCACCACCGCCTCAGGCCGCCAATCATTCCATTCCTTCAGCCATTGTTTTCCCACTTCCCCGGCACCCCATTGATAAATCGTTTTATGGCTTTTTGTGATAGATTCTGATATATAATGACGTTTTATGGCGCGAAATGGGTGTTCATTATACCGGTTGTCCCGCATGGACAGGCGGCGGGGATGTTCCCGCCACTCCAGCACGGGGCATTCGGTTTTGGCGAAGACCACACCCGCCCGCCATGCCCTCAGGACGAGATCATAATCCTCAGGCCATCCGAAATCTTGGTATCCGCCGAGTGCGTCATAGACTTCCCGCTTCAGGAAGAAAGTGGGGTGGGGGAGGGGACATTCCACAAAGATTTCCCGGACAATTTCGTCATGGGTGACGAGGGCGTTTATCCATTCCTCATAGCGCCGCCGCCCCGAACCAATCCGTTCCCCGAAGATGCGCACCCGTCCCCCGGCAAATCCGGCTCCGGTGCGTTCCACAAGCGCCACCTGTTCCTCGAAACGGTGGGGGAGGGAAATGTCATCGGCATCCATCCGCGCCAGCCACCGGCCTTCCGCCAGTTCCGCCGCCCGCCGCAACGCCGCCACAATCCCCCCCCTGGGCATGGCCTCCACCCGGATGCGCCCGTCCCCCCGCGCGGTGTCATGGAGCAGGTCCAGGGTGCCGTCATCCGACCCGTCGTCCACCACCACCGCCTCCCAGTCTTCCAGTGTTTGGCTTTGCAGGGAGGTGAGCGCCTCGCCCAGGGTCTCCGCCCCGTTATGGACGGGGAGGAGCACCGATATGAGGGGCCGCTTCATAGCTGGGAACCCGCTCCGGTCATTGACTGTTGCGCTTGTAGGTGAAGAGCACGGAGCCGGGCCGGGTGCTGATCTCCACGGGAATCCCCTTGTCCATCAGGTCGCCGCCGGTCATTTCAAAGGGCTTTTCCGGGGTGTCCAGATCGGTCACCGTGTAGCGGGCGGAACGGTCAAGGCCGCGCAGGACAAGGTCGGCGGACCGGTAGATGCTGCCCTCGCGGCGGAACACCTGCACCATGCCCCCGCCAGCCCCGGGCCGGTCAAACTGCCAGCCGATCCAGGCGTTCCCGTCGAGGCTGTATGGCGTGAGGGGATAGAAGTCGCCCGCATAGTTTGGGGCGACCTGTTTCCACTGCGCTGTCAGCCTGCGCAGTTCGTCATAGTTCAGGTCCGTCCGGCGCGCGTCCCACAGGCAGTTCGGGTAGGGGGTCATCATGCTGCGGAAAAGATAGGCGTCCGCCTCCTTCACGCCGGTGCCGTGGAAGGGTATCCAGGGGGAGATTCCGTAGGTGCAGCACTGTGTGCCGACGGGTTCCATGATGTAATCAGAGCGCCACAGGGGCACGGAGCGGCGGAGCGTTTCGAGATCATTGCGGCGGCCGCCGCTGGCGCAGGTGTCGATGCGGAGACCGGGCCTGCGCCGGAGCAGTTCGTCCCAGAAGGCGAGGTACCCGGCGACATGGCGCATCTCGGTGATGCCCTGCCGGTCCGGCGCGTCGGCGTTGCGCCAGTAATCAAGGGGGTCCATGTTGAAATCCTGCCGGTACAGGTCGACGCCCTGGCTTGTCAGAAGGCTGTCGGTGTGGTCAACAAGCCATTGCCAGGCGTCCGTGTTGCCCAGATCCAGCAGTTTCTGCCCGCCGTCCGCGCCGAGCAGCCATTCGGGATGGGTGTCGTAAAGCCATGTGCCGGGGGTGACGCGCTCCGGTTCAAACCATAGAATCGTTTCGATTCCACGGGCGCGGGCGTGATCCGTGATGGAGCGCAGGCCGTTCGGGAAGCGCTTCGTGTCAACCTCCCAGGTGCCGGTGTTGGGCCAGCCGGAGGCGTTGACATACCAGCCCGCGTCCATCCACCAGTAATCAATGGGGATGCGCTCCTCCACATAGCGGTCAATGAACGCAAACTGGCTGGCCTCGTCGGCGGTGACCATTTCGCCGAAGAAATGGGAGGAGCATCCGGCGAGGTGGGTGGGGCGGAGCCGGCCACCGGGGCGGGGCACATTGTGCGCGATCATCCATCGCCGCCAGGTGTTCTGTGAATCCACGCGGTCGCCCTTCCAGAACTGGAGCACGATGAGGGGGGTGCGCGCCTCCTCGCCGGGATGGAGCGTGAAATGGGTCAGTTCCTGGCCCGCCGTCACATGCAGTCCCGCGCCGCCGTCGCGGGTGAAGGTCGCCTGCCACTGGCCGGGCCACCCAACCACGGCGATAACGCCTTCACCGGGCCATTCAATGTTGAAATAGGGGAAGTCGCCGTTGCTGCCGCGGCCGCCCGCCGCGGCGAGCCGCTTTGACTCCTTCGCCTTCAGGACGGACGCATGGGGCTCGTAGTCGTTCGGCGCGCAGATGCTTCCCGTGTGGTGGTGCAGGGTGAACTCGCCCGGACGGGCGAATCGGGCGTAGACCCCGTCGTCGAGGCGGTTGAAAAGGGTGTCCAGCGCCTGGATTTCAGAGAGAATCGGCGTGTCCGCCGCGCCGGTGTTCTTGAAATGGAGTGTCCATTCGATGGTGGGAAAATCAAGGTACTCCACGGCGGCGCAGCGCACTTCGAGGCCGGTGGCGGGGTCGCGGTAACGCAGTTCATGCTGTGTGCGGAAATCATCAAGCCGCGTGGAGTTTGTCTCCCGGGTGAAACCGGGCAGGAGTTCGGCAAAGGTTTTGCCGCCGTACTTGAAGGAGAAGGGCGGATCCTTTGCGGGCGGAGCATTCTCTTCCCGCCCGCCCGTCACCGGAAGGTCGCCCAGCCAAAGGACGCGGCCGTCGGCGAGGGTGACTTTGGCGTCAACCCAGACGGCCTGATCGCAGCTGTTTCCGTCGCCGCCGTCACCGGCCTGGAGGTGGAATTCCGTCGCGCCGCCGAGGTTCACACTGACGGGAACGGGGGCCATGCCTTCGCGCAGCACGGATGATTTGAAGGCCTCCGCCGTGCCGCCCACGGCAACCGTGAAGATGACGCTTCCCTGGCCGCCGCGTGTCTGGCTGTTGGTGTCAACACCGACACTGGCGGAAAACTCCCCGCCCGGCCCCGGCAGCGTCACCAGCACGTCACTGGGGGCATGGGTGAAAAGGCCCCGCCGGTATTCGCCCGCGCCAAGTGTGAGGGGCCGGTCCACGCGGCAGTTGCTCCAGACGGCGTCAAAATGGGTAAGAATGGTGAGACTGCCGGAAGGTTCCGCCGGGGCGGCGTTGTCGAACTTTGCGCTCACCCATTTCCGCATCTCCGCCATCTCCGACGGCGCGCACGCCGCCTGTGCCGCCGAACACACAAAACAAATCACACCCATGCCCGTCATCAAAAGGGTTCGCATGCCAACATTTCCCTTCCTTGGTTCTGTGATCATTGCAGGGTGATGGTCAGGGCCGTCATGGAATGCCTGGGGAACACATGGACCAGGGAGCCATCCTCGCGGAGTTCCGATTTTGTCCGCTTTGCGGTGACGGCGGAGGGGGTTTCAAAACTGTTCATGGCATTGGGAACCGGGGCCGACAGGATTTTTGCGGAAACGGAGGCCGCCTTTGCGCCGTTCAGCGTGATGGCCGTTTCCAAATCCTCCCCCAGCGAGCGGTTCACCACGGTGAGGTGGAGTTTGCGCCCGGAAAGGGAGGCGCTGGCGTCCAGGCAGTCCACGGTGCGAAGGGCGGTGAAACCCGTGCCGTGGGCCTCATAAGACGGGCCCTCCACCTCCTGTGTCACCAGCCTGCCGTTCATGTGGGGCCGCATCAGCTCAAAGACATAGTAGGTGGGCGTGAGGAACATGGCGTTCCCCCTGGTCACCGCCATGCACTGGAGCACATTGACGGTTTGGGCGATGTTGGCCATGGTCACCCGCCGGGCCCAGCGGTTGAAGAGGTTGAGCACGCTGCCCGCCAGCAGGGCGTCGCGCAGGGTGTTTTCCTGCTCCAGCCCGTTTTCCACCGTTGCCGAGGGGTGCCAGACGCCCCACTCGTCCACCACAATCCCCACAAACCTGTCGGGGAAGTAATAGCGCAGCACCGCCCCGGTCAGTTCGAGGTCCCGTTCCATGGCGTGGACATCCGCAAAGAGCGCGCGGAACTCCCCGTCACTGAAGTCCGCCCCCGCGCCGCGCGAGAAATAGCGGTGCAGCGAAAGGTGGTCCAGCAGGTCCGGGTGCTTCAGCGCGGCGCAGAAATCATGGTTCCATTCGTTGAGCACCGGGTTTTTGCGGTCGCCAAAGGAGGCGCCGCAGGCCACCAATTGGATGGAGGGGTCAATCTGCCGCATGTAATTGGCGAAGCGGCGGTATTCCCCGGCATAGCCCGCGCCGTCAAAACGCCCGCCGCAGCCCCAGTTTTCATTGCCCACGCCCCACCATCGCACCCCGTGCGGGGCGGCGCTGCCGTTGGCGGCGCGCAGCCTTGTCAGCGCCGAGTCGCCGCCGAAATTGCAGTATTCCACCCAGTCCCGCGCCTCGCGCGGGGAGCCGGACCCCACATTGGCGCAAAAATAGGCGTCGGCGCCCGCCGCCGCGCAAAAGCGGGCGAATTCGTCCGTGCCGAATTCGTTTGACTCCCCCTGGCGCCACCAGGCATTGACCGTGGCGGGCCGCTCCGCGCGGGGACCAACGCCGTCGCGCCAATGGTAGTCGTCGGCGAAGCAGCCGCCGGGCCAGCGCACCACGGGCGCGCGCAGGTGCTTGAGCGCGGCCAGCACGTCGAGGCGCACCCCGGACTCGTTTGGCACGCGGGAACGCTCCCCGACCCAGATGCCGCCGTGCACGCAACGGCCGAGATGCTCGGCGAAATGGCCGTAAATTCCGGGGCGCACAACAGGCCCCGCCAGGGCGGGCCAGAGGCGGATTGCCGCGCCGCCCACGGCTCAGCCGTTCCCGGCGCCGGGCTGGTCGAACTGCTGGAGGAAGGGAAAAACGCGCTCGCTGATAAAGCGGCGCACCGACTGGAGGTTGCGCAGCACCACGGCGGTGTTGTCCACCGCCACCTGCTCGCGCCCGAAGATGCCCTTCACCTCCACAAACATCTCGTTGTTGCTGTGCCGGAACGATTCAATGTTCACATGGAAGGTGCCCGGGTGCTCGGCCGTCTCCGGCAGCACAAAGCGTAGCCCGCCGGTGGCCACGGGCCGCCGGAAATGGGGCGTGATGCGGCCCTTCAGGCCGCAGGCCGTGTCCAGCAGGAACACCCGCGAGTCGTCGTGGTGGGTGAGGGCGAAGGTGGAGCGCACCGTGGCGGCATGCACCAGAAAGACCTGCGCGCCCCGCGCCTCGGCCAGTTTCGGCATGATAATCCGCACCTTCTCCTCGAAGTCGCTCAGCGGAATTTCGGCCCACTCCTCCAGCACCAGCGTCCGGTCGGGCAGGAAAAGCGCAACGGACTGGGCTTTTCCCCGGCGCGAATGGAACTTGGCCTGCGCCGCCTCCGCCGCGTCAATGCTGTCATACCCCGCGCGGGTTTTGGACAAGTCAAAATAAAGTTTTTGCAGCGCCGGCCGGTTCAGCGGACTCGCCGCGTGAATCAGTTCAACGCAAAAATGGATTACCCTGTCTTCAGCCTGCATGGCATTAACCCCTTGGCTTCAATGTGGTTCCGCGGCAGTATAACCGTCTCCGGGGGCGTCGGCAAACCGGATGGAACGGCGGAATCCCGCCAAAGCAGCCTTGATAATACCAGACGGCGGCACGCCGGAGAAACCAGTCCCAGCCAAGGCGGGAGACATTTTCCAAAAACGCAAAAATTGTGATAAAATTGTCGACAAGCGGTTTTTCAAACTGGGATATTTGCATGGACGAATTTTTTGAATATTACCAAATTGTCAGCGAGCACGTTCAGGCGAACATGAACTATTACATCGGCGGGGCGGTGGTGCTCATTCCACTGATTATCCTCACCCGCAAATGGTCTGTGCCGATCATCCTTTATGTTATTGAAATCTGCGTCTACCTGTGCGTCATGCACACGATTGTCCATGTGGTCACCCGGGTGACGGCGTGGTTTAAAACCAGTTCATCCATGAGGGCGCTTCAAAAGGACGGCAGGCCGATTGACGCGGTGGACTGGACCACACCGCTGGTCAGTTTCTGGGACAAGACACTCTATGACCCCGAGTGGGTCATCTATGTGGAGATGGTTTTTGCCGTCATAGTGTTGGTGCTTGTGTTCTGGCTGCGCCCGATGAAGACCCAGAAACGGGTCAAGCCGCGCTTCTCCATAGACGGCTCCAAAAACACCTCCGACAAGGATCTTCTCAACGCCGCCGATAAATATGGGAAAAACCGTTACCGTCAGGAATTCCAGCGCCAGGAGGAGGAAATCCGCCGGGCGGAACGGCTCCGCAAAAAGAAATAGATTTCGATCCCTGTGTGCCGTCTTTGTTGACAGGCCAAAATATTTCGTTCTTTTTTCCCGTAGCCCGACCCCCGTCAATTTTTCACAACTTGTTTAATTGTAAGTGTTTGGCGTGTGTTTGTGATTGTCCTTCCATGGGGGATTTTATTGACAAAATGCTTGCCAAACCGGATTTTCCGTGTATAATGCAGGGTAGAGGGAAGCACAAGTGGTGATTCCCCGAAGAAAAGTGTGGAGGAACGCCATGCCGGTGTGCGCATGCGAGGCGGTGTCCGAAAGCCGCCGCCATCGGACTCATCCCCCACAGTCAGCGAGTGTGGGTGTTTCCGCGCGGCGGCGCGGCCCGCAACATGGAAGGCGGAATCCGTGGCTGAATCAATGAATTGCCCGTTTTGTGGTAAACAGACAGCGGCCGGGGCGCGGAACTGCGTGCATTGCGGCGGTCCGCTGGTGGGGGGTGCCATCGCCCCGGGACACGGGGGCAACAAGCGCGCCTGTCCAAGCTGCAACGCCCCGGTGCAGCCGGGCGACATCATCTGCGTGTCCTGCGGGACGAACCTGCTCACAGGCCAAAAGGTCACGGACGAGAAGAGGAAAAAGGAGCGGGAGAGGAAGGAGTCACCGGCCTATGGCCGGATAATTCTTCGCGGCTTTGCGGTGCTCGTGGGGATGGCGGTGCTCGGGGGACTGGGCTTTCTGGCGGTCTATCTTCTCCAGGATCCCGTTGACGCGGCCAAAAAACTGGCCCGCCAGGGCAACACCCTGGGCGCCATGGAGACGCTCCAGAAACACATCGCCCGGCGTCCGGACAACCGGAACGCGCGTCTTCTGCTCGGCAGGCTCCAGTGGCAGAGTGAGCAGTACGCGAAGGCGGCCGACTCGCTTGAGGCGGCCTACCGCACCAGCCCGGCGGACCAGCAGACCGGCATGATGGCGGTTGCGGCGGCGGGTAAGATTGGCGGGGAGGAGGGGCGGCGCAGGCAGGCCGCACTGTTGCATGAAATATTGAAAAATTCACCCGAAAACGGGGAGGCCTGGCGTCTGCTCGCCCTGACCCTGGGGGCCATTCCCGATTTTAAAGGACTTGAAGACCATCTGAAATCCCCGCCCGGAGGCGTGCTGGATCCCTCGCTCGGGGCGGTCGCGGGCCTGTCCCAGTCCATGGCGGGCGATTTGGAGTCCGCCGAGCGGCTGCTTCGCGGCTACACGGCCGCCGCGCCCGACAACGGGGACGCGATGGCCGCGCTCGGTTTTGTGCTGAACCTTGAGGGCCAGCCGGAGGCCGCGGCGGAGGCCCTGCAGAAGGCGCTTGACCTGAACACGGCGGCCCGGGGCGCGGCGGGGCTCCAGCTTGGCATCATTCATCTCCGCCAGGGGAGCAACGAAAAGGCCATGGCCGCGCTTGCGGCGGCGAAAAAGGAGCTTCCAAACGATCCCCGCCCCGCCTTCTTCCACGCGCTCTCGCTGGAGCAGACGGGGTTGCGCGACGAGGCGCTGATCAGCCACGAGGAGATTTCACGCGGCGGCAGCGCCTACGCGGGCGCCTCCGCGATGCAGCTTGCCCTGCTTTACCTCGCCCAGAACCTGCCCGACAAGGCGGCCGCCTCGGTGAAGCGCGCCATGGAGCTTGGGGTCTCCTCGGCGCGGCTTTTCACCATCCAGGGCCGCATCCACGCCGCGCAGAATAACATGAGCGAGGCGGATCAGGCCTTCAAGCGGGCCATGCAGCTTGAACCGGAGTATCCGCCGGCTTACCTGGAGCAGGGGCTGCTCATGGTGAACCGCGGGGATGTGCCGCAGGGCGTCGCCGCCCTTGAGAAATACATTCAATTGAGCGCCGATGACACGGGCAACAGCCGCAGAAACGAGATAGAGCTGCTTGTCACGCAGTTGAAACAAAGTTTGCAGGCGTCCTGACCGGGCGTTTTTGCCGGAGGTTTCCATGAGCAAGAGAACCATGCTGGCCGCGTTGATCGCGGCGGGACTGCCGGTGCTGGCGTCCGCCCCCGCCCATGCCTGGGGGCCGCGCACCGAGGCGGCGGTGGTCACCACCGCCATGCACCTGATCTCCAAGAGCGGCGACGCGCCCCTGTCCCGCCTGGAAAAAGAGATCATGGAGGGGGTCAAGTCCCCGGTCAACGAGATCGAAATCAAGTACCCGAACTTTTACACGGATCCCGTGAACGCGATAGAGATGGAGATGGGCCTGCTCACGGCGGCGCGCGGCGGCCGCGTTGACGCCTACTTCGCCTACCGCCTCGGGGTGCTCGGCAAGATGGTCAGCATGGTGTCCGCGCCCCTGCGCGGCGCGCCGGTCACCCAACGCAACCTCTATTACGGCGACGCCGACAAGGCGGTGGCCACCATCGCGCTGAAACCCGCCCCCCGCAAGGAGGTGGACCCCAAGGGGTATTTCACGCGCCTGTTTGACGAGACCCGGGTCAACGAGGAACTGATCACGCGCCAGTACCAGGACGGCATCGGCTTCGGCGGGGTGGCCGAGGCCACCTTCCAGGCCGACGCGAGCCGCTCCGTGGCCGCCGTGGCGGATGTCTGGTGGACCGTGCTGGCCTCGCGCACGACGGCGGGCGGGATCTCCGAATCACAGCTGCGCGACTATGTGCTGAGCGCCTACACCTTTTTCATCCAGCGCGGCAGCCTGCGGGAAATTGAAAGCGCCGACAAGGCCTACGCGAAAATCGCGGCGTTCACCCCGGACATGCGGGCGAAAATCGGCGACGCGCTGCTGGCGGCGGGCTTCGCCGACCGGGCGATCAAGGAATACGAGACGGTGATGGCGGCCAACCCGGACCGCCGCGACGTGGCGCAGAAGATAGCGGACTATTACGTTTCCAAGGGCGAGGAGGCGCTGAAGGGGGAAAGCCTGGAGGACGCCAGGACCGCCTTTGAGAAGGCGGCGAAGGCCAACCCGCTCCATGGCAGCGCGGAGGCGCGGCGGTTGGAAACGGAAAGCCTCATCACGGCGCGCGACGGCAGGATGGCCTCGTTCCAGGCGTCCATCCAGCAGGCCTCCGATCTGCGCGACCTGGCGGAGCAGGAGGCCGCGCGCGACCACTACGCCGAGGCCATCACCCTGCTGCAGCAGGCCGAGGCCGCCTATGGCGAGGTGACCGACGAATTCCCCACCGAGGCGCAGCAGCGCAACCGCGGGCTCCGCGACGTGCAGGACCGGCTGGCGCAGCTCAAGGGGTCCCTCACCGGCGGGGCGATGTCCTTCAGCGGGAGCGCCTTTGAGGGGGATGTGAAGGCCCTTGCGGCGAAGGGCGTGGAGGGCATTGAAACGGAGGCCGTCACGCTGCTGCTTGAAAAGATGTACCGCGCCGAGAACGACCGGCTGGCGCAGAGCCTTCAGCAGGCCTTCGAAACACAGTAAGGCAAACCGTCACACAATGGCGTCCGCCGGGAGTTCCAGCCCGTCGAGACGCCATTTCCCTTTTGGCGCGGGTTTGCGCGCCAGCCCGGACACCACCCCCAAATAGTCCGCGCGCGGCATCACCTCCCCGCCCATGAAGAGCAGGTGGCTTGTGGGCATTTGCGCGTCAATCAGGCGGATGCTGAGGCGGCGGCACTGGGCGGCGAGAACGGCCATGGCGGTTTTTGAAGCGTCGGTGCGGCGGCTGAACATGGACTCGGCGAAGAAGCACGCGCCGATCCCCACCCCGTAGAGGCCGCCGGCCAGCCCGTCCCCGCACCAGCACTCTATGGAGTGGGCGATGCCCAGTTCATGGAGCCTTTCGTAGGCCTCAATCATCGGCGGGATAATCCAGGTGCCCTCCTGGCCGGGGCGGGGCGACTCCGCGCAGCCCCGGATCACCCCGTTGAAGTCCGTGTCGGCGGTCCAGGTGAATTTTCCGGAGCGCATCGTCCGCGCCAGCCGCCGGTGCACCCTGAAAGCCTCGGGATGGAAAACCAGCCTTGGGTCGGGCGACCACCAGAGAATGGGACTCGTCTCGTCATACCAGGGAAAGATGCCGTTGGAATAGGCGAGCACCAGCCGTTCGGGGGACAAATCGCCGCCCACCGCCAGCAGCCCGTCCTCCTCGGAGAGTTCCGGCCTGGGAAAAACCAGCCTTTTTGACAGTCGAAACACCGGCATGCAGCGCGCTCCGCGCCCCGGTCACCCCACCAGGGCCAGCCCGATTTCATTGTTCAAGTAAAAGCCCTCCGCCGTGGGCCGCACCATGTCGCCGTCGTTCACCAGCAGCCCCCGCCGCGCCAGCGCGTCCAGGGCCGCGCCAAAATCGGCATCCACGGGGACGCCAAAGCGGTCCAGATAGTTCCGCCGTGAAAGGCCGCGGCGGAGACGCATGTGTTGTATCACGGTTTCAAGCCGTATTTCATGCGCATCCAGCGCGAGCGCCTCCCCCTTTTCACCCGGCCTGCGCATGTATTCGCGGCTGTCCGGAAGATTTCGCGCGCGCACACCGTCCACAAAGGAGTAGGCCCCGGTGCCAAACCCCGCATACTCCCCGTTTTGCCAGTAAATGAGATTGTGGCGGCATTCACGGCCCCGCAGGGCATAGTTTGATATCTCATAGTGGTCGTACCCCGCCAGCGCGGCCTCCGCCTCCTGGTACAGGGCCAGCAGTGCGTCATCTTCAAGCGCCTCCCCGGCGCGGCCGCCGAAGGGCGTGCCCGGTTCGTGGGTGAGCCCGTAGGCGGCCACATGGGCCGGGCGCATCGAAACCGCCTCACGCAGGGTGGCGGTCCAGGCGTCCGCCGGCCGTCCCCCGAAAATCAGGTCCATGTTCCAGTTCTCAAAAACGGCCGCGACATGGGCGGCGGCCCGCCGCGCCCCGTCCGCGTCATGGCGTCGGCCAAGATGCCTGAGCACCCGGTCGTCCAGGCTCTGCACCCCCAGGCTCACCCGGTTCACCCCAAGCGCGCGCCATTGTTCCGGCAGTTCCGGGGTGATGTCGTCGGGATTGGCCTCCATGGTGATTTCGGCGTCGGGGGAAAAGGAGAAACGCACGCGGAGCGCCTCCATCAGGCGTTCGAGCCCCGCCGGTGAAAGGAGGGAGGGGGTGCCGCCGCCGACAAAAAGCGTGTCCGCCCTGACGGGCCCCTGAAACGCGTTTATCTCCGCGCAGAGCGCGTCCAGGTAGGCGTCCGGCGGCGCGCCCGCCACCGCCTCGCTCACGAAGTCGCAGTAGGGGCAGCGGGTGCGGCAGTAGGGGATGTGGACATACACGCCAAACATGGGGCGCCTTTATTTTTGGTTTGGACTCAGCCGCCCCCCATGACACGGCCCATGACGCGCGCGGCGGGAACCCAGCCGAGGGCGCGGCTGTCCGCCACAATCTCCTCCCCGTTTGAGGGCTCGCAGAGGACAAAATAATGCCCCGGCGGCACCACGCTGTATTCCCTGCCGCGGGATTTGCCAAAGAGCGCCTCCGGGGCGGCCTTGCCAAAATCCACGCCCGTCAGGCAGTCCGGCAAGTCCCCGTCCCGGTCGTTCACCAGCAGTTTTCCGTCCCCAAAGGCGACGCGCTCCCCGGGCAGACCCGCCACCCGGCCGATGACCAGCAGCTCCTGCCCGTCCGTGGCGTCAAAGGACACAAGCGCCAGATCGCCCCGCCGCGGCCGCGCCCACCGGACAAACCACCGGCGGGTGAAGGGTATCCGAAGTCCGTAGGCGGCGAAAAGCGCCACGCACCGCCTCGGCCCGGCCTGTCCCGCGCGCTGGATGGAGCAGAGCCGCCCAACGAAGAGGCGCAGCCCGGTCAGGCCGAACACCAGCGCAACGGTCAGCCGCCACCAAAAGGTTTCGGAGAAGCCGGTGAAGTCGCGCCAGCGCGGGGGCGGCCACCAGATGGCGGCCACGCGGCCCACAATGTTGTTCCGGGGCAGCCAGCCGAAATAGCGGCCGTCGCGGCTCTGGGCGCTGTTGTCGCCGAGCACCAGGTAGTGGCCTTCGGGCACCACGGAAAACTCGTCGGCGGGCTGCACGCCGTAAATGCCGTCCAAGGGGGAGGTGTAGTACATTTTTTCCGGCATGGACGGGGGCGGCTCCAGGGGGACGCCGTCCGCGTACACCCTGCCGCCCTTGATTTGGATGCGCTCCCCCGGCATGCCCACAATGCGCTTCACCAGCGTCTTGTGGATGGCGTCCTTCTCCACCGTCTTGAAGACCACGATGTCCCAGCGCCGGGGGGGATGGCCCTCGTAGAGGCGTTTGTTCATGAAGGGCACCCGGATGCCGTAGACCCACTTGTTCACAAAGACGCGGTCGCCCTTTCCAAATCCCGGATCGCCGTGGAGGGTTGTCTCCATGGAGCCCGAGGGGATGCGGTACGGCTCGGCCACGGCCCAGCGGATGACCAGCGCCAGCCCGAGCGCGAGGAGGGCGCTCCGGCTCCACTCGAAAAGCTGGGTTTTGCCCATGCCCGCCGTCAGCCATACCACCGCCCCGCACACCGCCATCACCAGGCCCGCATACCACATCCACTCCGTGCCCGTGGGGCGCACGGTGTTGCCCTTTTGCATGAACCACATGCCGGCCGCCACCACGGCCGGGCCGATGTAGGCCATCACTTTCGGCACAAGCGGCGTCTCTGTTTCGGGCGTCGCGGCCTTTTCCTTCTCGCGCTGCTTCATAAAAACTCCAAATTAATCGGAAAGGCGGGGGGGGCGGCCGGTGCTATTCCGGAAAATTCCCCGGAACCGGGTCCGTCACCACGTCCTCATAATCAAAGGGGGGCACACCGATGATGAGCGACTCCAGATCGCCCACCGACTGGTGCATGTGGCCGGGGCGGATCCAAACGCAGTCGCCCGCGCGCACCGGCACCTCCTCACCGTCAATGATGAGCGCGCCCTCGCCGGACAGGATGAAATAATACTCGTCCGTGTGCCGGTGCCAGTGGGGTTGGGCGTGGTCCGTGCGCAGCCGCGTGATGCTGGCGGGCGCGCCGTCCTCCTTTTTGAACATGCGCTGCCGGAACCCGCATATGCTGCGCTCGCGGGCCTGTTCGTCCACGTTGACTTTCAGGTACGCCCGGTTGTCGCCCATTGTCACGGCCTCCAAAAATATGGTGGAAAGCCTAGCACAACCGTCCGGCGCGGGGAAAGCGGACCGCGCGGCTTGCCGGGGCGGCCCTTTCTTGGTAGAGTAGTGGCATGGAAGCGCAACCGCAGGGAGGTGTCAAGCATGGGACGATTTTCCGGGGTGCTGATTGCCGCGGTGCTGTTTGCCCTTCTCCCTTTTTCCTCCCCCGCCGACGACATGCTGGTCACCGAACCGGAGAAGGTCCTTCTTTCGGGGCCGCCCAGCATCCTCTCATGCAGCCTGGAGACGGGGCTGCTCATTTTGTCCGACGGGGCCTCCGTCAGGTCGGTTGACATGGCGACGGGACGGGTGGAGTGGGAACGCCGGGGGGTTCAAAACCGGACGGGGGTGTTCAAGGACACGGTGGTGGTGACGAACATGAACACCATCACCGTGCTGAACCGGTCCACCGGGGACATCCTTTGGGAGAAGACCATTTCATCCTTCGCGGAGTTCTACAGCCCCATCGTTCTGCCCGGCGGCGGCGGGGTGGTGGCCCAGGGGGATGCGGGGCTGGTCCTGTGTTTTCCCGGCTGGGGCTGGCCGAAAACAATCACCCCCCAGCGGGAGTCCCCGATGGGGCTGGTGGACAACGGCGACAACCTGCTTTCGATGGTTTACACCGACAATGAGGACACCTTTGAGTTTGTCCGACGCGACACGGAAAAACTGGGTGAGATAAACCGGTATCAATTGAAATTGGGCAGGCAAAGAATCGGCTGGCCGCTGATGGCGCTGCTCCCCGGCAACCGATTCTTCACGGCAAACAGTGGCGACGGAGAGGGGACCATCCGGCCTGTGCTTTATGACGCGGCAACAGGCGTGGAATTGAAAAAACTGCCCGCTTTCAGCGGCGTTGCCATGTCAGCGCCCCCCCTGCCGCGTGAAAACGCGGTGTTTTGCGTGTCCAAGGACGCATCAAAGGGTTGGCTTGTCTCCCTGGACTCGGAGGGGCCGCCCAGGGAATTCTCCCGTGAAAACCATTTTTTTATGGGTTACAGAAGGTATGCGGAGGAGAGGGACGAGATGCCCATTCTCTCCAAGGATGAGAACGGGAGCATCTGGGCATGGTCTGTGGCGGACGGGGTGCCTGTCACCAAAGTGTTGGACGGCGCTGCCTTCACCCCCGGCAATCCCGGGATGATGCTGGGCGAAAGCCGGCTCCTGCTTTATGAAACCGGGGGCAGGTACATGGTTTATGACTTTGTCCTGCAAAAGCCGATCATGTCGGTGCGCATGAAAGATGTTTACGGTGGAGGCTCCGTTCTGGTGGACAGCGACTGCCAGACAATGGTCTGCCAGGCCTACACGGGTGAGAACCGGAGTGACTATATGGCGTCCACCAGGTACGCCGTGTTTAAACGGGGGAACCCGGAGCCCGTGTGCCAGGGAAAAGGTCGGCCGTCGTTTCTGTCCGGGGATGGGCGGCACATGCTTCTGCAGGAGGACTACAAGCACGCCACGCTGGTGCGCCTGGAGGACCAGGCAATCCTTGGACAGTGGGCTTTTGAGGGCTATGGAAATATTGGCGGGGCATTTTCCGGCGACAACACGAGGGCGGCCATAATATTCGGGAAGGACCGCCAGATTGTGCCACTGGACGGCAGCGCCCCGCCGGTGATCCTCGAAAACACTGAAAAATCCAAGCAGTTCGCGGTCCATTCCGTCCTGTTCAGCCGTGACGGGACCAGCCTGCTCGCCAGTTCATGGGGCAGGGCATACCTGTACGATGCGGGTTCGGGAAAACTGCTGCAAACCTACGAGGAGACGGAAAGGTTTGCCAGCATGTACCAGTCCCCCAACATGAGCCTGGGCGGCGCCGTGCGGAACACGCTGGAGGATCTGGCGGGCATGTTCACCGACCGATTCAAGGGTTCTCCGCAAATCAGGGCGTGCTTTTCCGGGGACAACGAGGCCTTTGTGGCCACGGAAACCTCCGGGCAACTGGCGCGGGTGTGGAACCGCGCCACGGGCGCGCAAATTCACACCCTGCGCACCGGACTGCCCGAGGTGCGCGACAAGCGCGGGCAAATCAACAACCAGATCGTCTTCAGCAAAAACGGCAACTATGCCCTCTCTTTTAACGGTGAGGGTCTGGCCGAGGCCGCCCTCTGGTCCGTGCCGGACGCAGGGATTGTGCGCCGCTACCAGTTGGGCGGAATTGCCAGGTACGCCCGCGTGCAGGTCGCAGACGACGGATCCGCAGTCCACATCCTTTCAGACAACCGCCTTTGCCGGTGGCCGGGAAAACTTGGGCGTGAGTGACCGGGATTCATGGCCGGGAGGCGGCATGCGGCGTTGTTCCATTCCGAATAACGGAATGAATCTGTGGCATACTGCCCGGATGGAGGCGTGTTGAACCATGGGCGCATGCGAGATATTCTGCGGCACCGGCGTTTCGGACCGGGCCGCCCGGATTGACGAAATTGTGGCGGGGCACTGGGGGCGCGCTTTGCTGGCCCTTCCGGGCCGCGCCCAGGCGCGGGAGCGGACCGAGGCGCTGCTTTTGGGGCGCGGGTGCGCGCCGTGCCTTGACGACCCCGTCTGCGAGCTGAACGCGCTGGCAAAGCGCGTGCTCACCGCCGGGGCCGAGCGGGCGGAGTTGCTTGACGATTTTGACCGCAGCCTGCTCATGGAGGGCTGCCTGGCCGGGGCGGCGGCGGCGGGCTCCTTTGACAGCCTGAAAACCCGGCCCGACTCCCCCGGCCTGGTGCGCCACATGCTCCAACTGATCACGGCCATCAAGCAGGCGGCGGTTGAGCCGGGGGAATTCATGGCGCGCATCGGCGGGCTGGCGGAAAAGGGCCCCTTCGACCTGCTGGTCGCGGAGGTGTACGGGCGTTACCAGAAGCTCCTGACGGAGCGGGGGTTCTATGACGTGCCGGGGCTGTACTGGCGGGCAGGACAGTTGTGCGGGGAGGCCCGCGTGGCGGGGCTGGAGGGGATTGACCTTGTGGCGCTGGACGGCTTTGACGACTTCACCCCGTCGCAACTGCGCTTTGTCGCCAAATTGGAACGCCATGTCCCCCGGCTGGTCATCGGCCTGAACTGCGACACGGCCCCGGACCGCGCCGATCTTTTCACGCTGCCGCACCGCGCCCTTGCGGCGCTTCGGAGCGCGTTAAAGGACACCGTGGTGGTGGAATGCCCCTCCGCGCCGCCGCAAAGCGCCTGTGAGTACGCCGCCGCCCATCTGGCATGGCGCGACAGGCCGGACGCGCCTTCCCCGGGGCTCAGGCGCGACGTGCGGCTCATGCCCTGCCTGGACGCGCAGCATGAGGCGGATCAGATTGCCCGTTCGATAAAGCGGCTGGCGGCCGGAGGGGCCGCGCCGGGGCGCATGGCCGTGGTCGGCCCCGACATGGGCGCGCTGGCGGCGCCGCTGGCCGCCGCGCTGGGGCGGTGCGGTCTTGCCGGCCGTTTCCGCCGCCGCCCCGCGCTGTCGGAAAGCGGGCCGGGCCGCTTTTTGGCGCAGTTGATCAGCGCCGTGGACGGCTGGCCGCGCGACCGGGTGGCGGCGGTGCTCGCCTCGCCATGGTTCAACCCCGCCCCCTGCGCCCCGGAAAGGTTGCGCGCCTTTCACCGTCTTTCCCGCGATGCGGGCATCGTCGGCGGCAGGCTGGAATGGGTGTCCCGGATGGAACTGCTCGCGCGGCGGCTGGGGCATCCGGACGGGGGGGGGGAGCGGAAAACCGTCCCGCCGCCCGGTGCGGTGGAATCCCTTGCGGCGATGAGGGGCCGCTTTGACGCCCTGTGCGCCCTGGTGGACGCGCTGCCGGAGGAGGCGTCGCAGGCGGAATTTGCGGCGGCGTTCCAGGCCGTACTCGACGCGGTCAACCCCGGTGCCGGGCTTGAGGCGGTTGAGCCGGAGCGACGGGACGGGGAGCATGCCGCCCTTGCGGGAATATCCGGCCTGCTGGAAACACTTCACCAGTCCGGTTTTCCGGAGAGGATTCTCGGGCGGGGGGAATTTTTCACGCTGCTCCAGCAGGGGCTGTCCATGGAGGGAATGACCGCGCCCGCGCCGCAGAACGCGGTGGTCTGCGCCGATCTTTCCCATGTGAAGGGGGAGCGCTTCGATTATGTGTTTTTGGCGGGGGCGAACGAGGGCATGCTGCCGGGCCCGTCCCCGGCAAACGCGGTGTTCACCGCGGAGGATGTGGCCCGGCTGGGCGAGGGGCGTGTGGTGGCGCTGGACGGTGCGGAGGAGCACTCCATGCGGCAGCGGCTGCTGCTCCACCATCTCCTGCTTGCCCCGGAAAAGGGGCTGGTGGTGTCGTGGCGCATGCAGTCGCGGGAGGGCCGCGCCGCCCTGCCCGCCGCGTTTGTGAAGGAACTGCTGGAGCTGCTGCCCCCGCCGCTGCTCGAACAGCCCGCCGTCCCGCTTGCGGAGAACCTGCTGGCCGTTCCGGCGGAGGCGGCCTCGGCCCATGACGCGCTGCTGGCCTGCATGACCCGCGACAACATCGAGGCACCCGAATGCGCCGGCGCTCTTCCCCTCCTGCGGGAGGCCGCGGCTGTTGAAGGCACCCGGCTGGACGCCTCCCCCTTCGGGCCGTATGACGGCGTGCTGGAGGGGCCGGACTCGCTGGAATGGCTGGCGGAGCGCTACGGACCGGAGCACCAGTTCAGCGCGCACCAGTTGGAGCGCTACAACACCTGCCCCTACGGCTTTTTCGCCGAACAGGTGCTGGGCATTTCCGAGGAGGACCCGCCATCGGAAGACATCCTGCCCAAACTGCGCGGCACCCTGTTCCACGGGGTGCTCCAGCGGATTTATGAGGGGCTGGACGGCCCCCTGTCCGATGTGGACGCGGCGCTGGCGCGGCTGGACGGCGCGCTGGAGGCGGTCTTTGCCGAAAACGCGCCGCGGCTGGAAACGGTGCCACCCGCGCTGCTGGAGGCGGAGCGCGGCAGGATGCGCGTGCAGCTTGAACGTTTCCTGAAACGCCACGCCGCGCTCGACGAGGAAACGGACTACCGGCCCGCCGCCTTTGAGGCAGCTTTTGGCCGTTCACACCGCGCCGCCGCGGAGGAGGAATCCCCCGAACCGCTGCGGCTGGAAACGCCGGAGGGGGTGGTCTGCGTTGGAGGCCGGATCGACCGGATTGACCGCAGCGGGGACAAGGCAAGGGTTATTGACTACAAGACCGGCGCGGTGCCCCAGGGTGCGGACATTTACAAGGGCAAAGATCTGCAGATGGGCCTGTACATCAAGGCGGTGGAGCAGGTGCTCATGCCGGGTTCAACGGTGGAACGCGCCTGGTACTGTTCCGTGGGAAAAAACAGCGACCAGGAGGCCACAGGCGCAAAGGCGCAACGCAACAAGAAAGACTGGCTTGAACGTGAGGAGAACATGACTGCGGCGGTGGCAAAGGCGGTGCGCGGCATCCGGGAGGGCAGCTTCCCGCCCAATCCCGCGGACCCCAAGAAAGCGCGTTGTCCCGAATCGGGGCGGTACAAGCAGGCGCGCGTTGCGCGCAAGACAGGAATGCCTGAAATATCCGATCCGGATGCGGAGGGGGAGGAATGAAGTACACACCGGATCAGGAAAGGGCCGTCTATTCCGACGCGCCGTTCATCTGCGTGGACGCGGGCGCTGGATCGGGCAAGACGCGCATCCTTGTGGACAGGATGGTCTCGCTTCTCACCACGCCGGGGCGGTGGCCCGATGGCAGGCCAAGGGTTGACCGCATCGTGGCCCTGACCTTCATGGAAAAGGCGGCGGCGGAGATGAAGACGCGCCTGCGCGACGAATTCAGGAAACGGGCAGAGGCCGCGGAAGAATCGGCGGATATGACCCTGTGGCGCGGATTGGAGCGGGGCGTGGACGCGGCGCGCATGTCCACCATCCACGCTTTCTGTTCCGCGCTGCTGCGGCAGAATGCCCTGCGGCTCGGGCTGGATCCGGATTTTCAGGCGGCCACCGAGGGCGAGTCCCGCCTGCTGCTTGAGGAGACGGTGACGGCGGCGTTCCACGGCATGCTGGAGGAGGGGGACGGGAACGCCCTCCTGCTGGCGGTGGAGGTTGGTCCGGAAAAAGCCAAGGCGGCCCTCTCCCAGGCGGTGGGTCAGGGCGTTCTTTTCCGGGGCCTTTTGGAACTCCAGTCCGCGGAGACCCCGGATGCACTGCTGGCGCATTGGAAAGTTGTCTGCGAGCAGGAAGAACAGCGGCGGTTGCGGGGGCTTCGCCATTCCGGAAAAGTGCGGAGATGCGTCAGACGGCTGGAGGAATGCGGGCATAGTTGCACAAATCCTGCGGATGGTCGGGCGGCACGCCGCCGCATTGCCCTGGAAATACTGGGTGAGGTGCTGCGGGAGGACGGCCATCCCGACAGGTTGGGGGTGTTGCGGGCGGAGTATAGTGGAATCACCGTCAAGGCGGACGGCAAAAACTGGACAGACCCCGCTGATTACAAACAGGCGGGAGATGTGGTTGATGATTTCAAAAAACTTTACAGCAAAGTTCTTTTCCCACCACTGGACGCCCTGCCCGAAACCGACGCGAATGCGGCGCGGCTGGCCTGTGCCTTTGCGGCGGTGGCGCGGACGGTGATGGAGGAGCACCGGCGGGTGAAGAGGGAGCGGAACCTGCTCGATTTTGACGATCTGATCACCGGGGCTCGGGACGCGCTGCGGGACGATGAGGAACTGCGGCGGCGCACGGCGGCGGGCATCCGTCATCTGCTGATTGACGAATTTCAGGACACGGACAGCGTGCAACTGGAAATCGCGCACCTGCTGCACAGGGAGGCGAATGGACCGGACCTTTTTATCGTGGGCGACGCGAAGCAGTCGGTCTACCTTTTCCGCGGGGCGGAAGTGGGGGTGTTTCGGGGGGAGAAAGAGCGCGCGCAGCGGGAGGGCGAGGCCATCCCGCTGTCTGTGAATTTCCGGAGCCGCCCCGGCGTGCTCAATTTTGTGAACGAATTTTTCCAGAAATCCTCCCTGCTTTCCGCCGTGGAAACCTACAAGGGCATGGATTCCACCCGCAGCCCCCGCGAGGGTGCGGCAATTGAAGTCTTTGTGTCCACCGTGCCGGGGGGCGAGAAATGGAGGCAGGGGGAGCATCTGGCGGCGGAGGCTGATTTCATTGCGGGGCGCATTCTGGAAATGACCGCCGGGAAATCCCCTCTGCTGGTGGAGGACAAGGGCACCAAAGCAATGCGCCCCGCGCGTTTTGGCGACATCGCCCTCCTCTTCCGCAGGGGCACCCAGGCCCATCTCTACGAGGAGGCGCTGCGCCGGGCGGGCATTCCTTACTGCCGCGCCTCGGGCGAGGGCTTCTATGAGCGTCAGGAGGTGGAGGATTTTCTCAACCTGCTGAAGGCGGCGCACGATCCCTGGGACGAGCCGGCCCTCCTCTCCTTTCTGCGCGGCCCCGCCTCGTGCCTGTGCGATGATGACATCCTGCGCATGCGCCGCGCGGGCGGCGTTGCCCGTGTGTTCAACGGAGCGGCAACCCCGGAGGGGCTGGCGCGTCCGGACAGGGTGGCGGGCGCGCGGAGTCTGCTGGCGCGGTTGCGCGCGGCGGAGGACCGCTCCCTGGGCGCGTTTGTGCGCCTGGCGCTGGAGGAGTCGGGGCTGGACGCCGTCAATGCGGCCCTTTTCCAGGGGGTGCAGCGCGTGTCCAACCTGCGCAAACTGGCCGCACAGGCGGATGTGTTCGATGGCGCGGGCACGCAAACCCCGGCGTCCTTCATCCGTTACCTGGACGAGGTGCGCAGCGGCGCGGTGCGCGAGGGTGACGCCAGTCTGGAGACCGAGGGGGGCGACGCGGTGGTCATCCTCACCGTCCACAAGGCCAAGGGGCTTGAATTTCCCGTGGTGTTCGTGCCCGACATGAACGGTGACGGCGGTGGCCACAATACGCCGATTCTCATGCACCGCGACCTGGGCTTCGCCCTGAAACCGGAGGACGATGAGGGCGGGGGCGAGAAATGCTCCCTGTGGCTGGCCATGGAGGGGCGCAACAAGCGCGAGGCCGAGGCGGAGTCGGCGCGCACCCTCTATGTGGCGCTCACCCGCGCACGGGACCATCTGGTGCTGTGCGGCCCGGAAAAGCCGAAGGACGGCTCCTGGTCCGGTGCGGTTGACGCCGTTTTCGGATTCTCCGCGCTGGCCCACGGCGTGGAGGTGGCGGGGGAAAACGGGGCATGGCGGGCGCGGGTGCTGCGCGAGCCGCCGGTGTTGACGCAGGTGCCGCCGCGCGCGGTGGAATCCCCCGAATCGCTCCGGTTCAACCCGGTGCTGCTGGCGCCGCCCGCCCCCGCCGCCGCACCGTTCAAGACCATCTCGGTGACCTCCCTGCTCAACATGATTTTTCCGGGCACGGAGGAGGACGAACCCCAGGCACCGGAGGGGGAGGGGCGGCGCATGCGGCGTCACGCCGCCGCGCCCGACCGGGTTTACGCCATGGCGCGGGGCACCCTTGCGCACCGGCTTTTCGAGCTTTGGGACTTCAAAAAGGATGTTCCCCCGGATTTGGACATGCTGCTGGACGAGGCGGCCCTGGGCCTGAACCACCGTCCGAAACTCCGGGAAGAACTGGAAAACATGACGGCCCGGTTCCGCGCCTCCGAACTGTTTCCACGCGTGGCGGCGGACGGCGGTCTGCGGCGGGAGCTTCCCTTCCAGATGGTTCTTGGCGGGGTGGTGCTGCGCGGCACCATTGACCTGCTGCTGGGCGATTTCACGGTGGTTGACCACAAGACCGGCGCGCCCAAGCCGGAGAAGTCGGCGCGCTACGCGCTGCAACTGGCCCTCTACGCCCTCGCCGTGCGCGGTGCCGCAGGACAGGCCCCGCCGGGGGGGCTCCTCTACTATGTTGACAAAGGCCTGCCGGAAAGAGTAGACCTATCAGCAGAGGCGTTGCGGGACGCCATGGTCCGCGCCGAATCGGTGCTGGCGGGCGTCGCGCCTGACAACCGAAAGGACAACCCATGAGCGAAGGACTTACCCCCGACCAGACAGAGGCGATTTGCGCCGTCATGGCGCAGTTCCAGCAGGTGGAAGAGGCCGTGCTTTTCGGCTCCCGCGCAAGGGGCACCCACCGCCCCGACTCGGATGTTGACCTTGCCCTCAAGGGCGCAACCCTCGAACCCGAACTCCCCGGACGCATCGCCGTCATGCTCAGGCAGGCCGTGTCCGGCATTGACTTTAATGTCGTGGACTGCCACGGCGTGCTCTGCCGCAAGCATGTCGAGGACATCGATTACAACGGAAAAACGGTCTACAAGCGGAACTGACACGCGGTACCGCCAAAGGCAGGGCGGTGGCAGGGATCAAACATCCCCCTAAATCCCCCTTCAAAGGGGGACTTTTAAGAGGTGTTTTCCCTTGGCATGCAGATATTGCCAAGAAGTATGCGGTTCTTGCGGCCGCAGGCCTGTCTTTTTCGGACACGATAACATGTGACAAACACACCCTGGGCGACGGACTCTTAAGTCCCCCTTTGAAGGGGGATTTGGGGCGATGTTCCCACGGGTGAAAACCTGAAGGTGCCCCCATGAAAATGCCCGTTCCACAGGTGTGCCTGTTCGCCCTCGCCCTTGCCGCATCCCTCTTTTGCGCGGTTGCCCGCGCCCAAACCCCGCTGGCGGAGTGGCGCGCGGACGCGGGGGAGGGAAACAGCCTGCGCCTGCTCGACGGCGCGGATGGGCAGGTGGCCGGGGCGGTGTTTGGCGGCTCCAAGGCGGCCACCACCCGGGAGAACACTTCGCCCCCCTCGGAATACCTCTACTTCGACGCGGACAAGACCGCATTGGGCACCCTCGGCGGCCCCGTCTACCTGCTGGTCGAGTATTACGACAAAAACTCCGGCGGCGCGATTTCCGTGATGTATGACAGCGCGGCGGGGGATGCCACCGGCGACAAGTACCGGCCCGCGGAGGCGCAGTGGGGCGGCTGGTTCAACGGCGCGGGCGCATGGCGCACGGTTCTTTTCGAGTTGCGCACCCCCCTGCTGGACAGCCGCCAGAACATGGGCGCGGACTTCCGCATCACCAACGCGCGGTTGATTCTGCGGCGCGCCGCGCTGTACGCCGAACGCCCGGCGGTGGAGATCCCGGACGGTCCCCCCGCCCGGAAACGGGTCAGTGCGGCGCGCATCGGCAAAGGGGGACGCCACATCATCGGCGGCTTTGACCCCGTGGACGCGGACAGTGCCCGGCAGGCGCAGAAACAGCTCGACTCCATCCTGCCCGTGCTCCGCTCCATGGGCGTGACCAGCCACGAGGGCTATGTGCGCTGGGACCTCTGCGAGCCCGAACCCGGCCGCTACGACTGGTCCATCTACGACGGCTATGTGGATCAGTACAAAAAACACGGCCTGAAATGGGTGCCCTTCCTCATCTGCGGCTCCGCCTACAGCCTGCCGGACTGGTTTTACAAAAAAGACGGCTTTCAGGGCTATGTCTGCCTGGAGCACGGCGAAACCTCCGACGTGGCCTCCCTTTGGAACCCCGTGCTCCGGGAGCACCTCGCCCGCTTCATTCAGGCCTTCTGCGAACATTACCGCGGCAGCGGCGTGGTGGAGTCCATCCTGCTCGGCATCACCGGCAACTACGGCGAGGCGATTTACATCGCCTCGGGCAACGACTGGACCGCCAACACCCACGGGGAGTACCACACCCACAGCGGCTTCTGGGCGGGCGACCCGCTGGCCATGGCCGATTTCCGGCGCTTCCTGACGGAAAAATACGGCACCACCGAAAAACTGTCCGCTGCCTGGGGAAGCCCCGTCGCCGACCTCGCCCAGGTGAAACCCTTCCTGCGCAAGGACGCGCCGAACGACCGGGCCTGGCTGGACTTCTGCGGCTGGTACACCGGTTCCATGAACGACTATTGCCGCTTCTGGCTCGGCAACATCCGCAAGGGCTGGGACGGCAAGGTGGAAATCTGCACCGGCGGCCACGCCCCGGCGGAGCACGGCGCGGACTTCGGCGAACAGTGCAAAATCGCCGCCGAATACGGCGCGGGCGTGCGCATCACCAACGAGGGCAGCGACTACCGGGCCAATTTCTCCCTCACCCGCTGGGTGGCTTCGGCGGGCCGCCAGTACGGCGCCTACTACAGCTTTGAGCCCGCGGGCATGGTGGACACCCAGGGTGTCATCGCCCGCGTGTACAACGCCACCGCCTCCGGCGCGGCGGGCCTCCACTATTACTACCCCAACATCTACGGCGACGACCGCGCCCGCGCAAACTGGGTGCGCTGGGCCGGCGAGTTCAGGCAGCGCGCGCCCCGCACGGACATCGCAGTCTATTATCCCCACACCCAAATCCTGCTCACGGAGAACAAATTCCTTGAAAAGGTGCAGCCCCTCCGCGACTGTTTTGACTTTGCCTACCGCAGCGACCAACAGATCCTTGACGGCGGACTGAAGGACGTCAAAGCGCTGGTGATCATCGGCGGCACCGTCGCCGAAAAGCCGGTGTGGGACGCCGTTGCCGCATGGCGGCGCAATGGCGGGATGGTGATCGCCGCCGACGGCGCGGGTAGGCTGCGCACCGTTGAGGGCGACGAGTCCGTCCATGACACCGTCCTCGGCGCGGGCGACGGCAAAGGCCGCGCCGTGATCTTCGCGGGACAGGCCGAAGGGAAACCCTACCGCGACTTTCTGGTGGACACCCTGCGCGGCGCGCCCGAACTCTCCCGCGCCACCCGCGCCATGATCGTTGCCGACGGCCGCGAGGACCGGGTCTTCGCCACCGTCACCGGCGCAAACCGCCTCCTCTGGCTCAATTACACCGCCCACCCCGCAAAAAAGGCCGGAAAAAGCCTGCCCCCCTGGTCCATCACCACCACCGCGCTGCGGTGATTACTTGGTGACCTTTCCCGGCCAGCGCTCGATGTTGCCGTCCTTGTGGGCAATAACCGCCGAACCGTCGTCGGCAACGGCGACGGAGCCTGTCCCGCCCATGGGGAAGCGGTAGCGGCGGAGTTTCACCCCCTCCAGCACCGACCAGAGAGCCGCCTCGCCGTATCCGTTCGCGTTGTGGCAAAAAACGTAGTCCCCGTTTTTGCTGAACACGGCGCGGGTGTTGATGTTGCCGTTCTGGTCGCGCTGATCGGATATTTCGGGATGGATGGTGCGCACCAGCCGCCCCGTCTCCCGGTCCCACACGCGGATGACCACACCCTGCCCGCTGGTGACCACAAAGTGTTCATCCCCCGCAAAGCACACGTCGAGCAGCGGACTTATTTTGAAGCGGTCCGTCACCGTCCCCGCCATGTCCGCCATGGTCATCATCGTTGATTCCAGAAAACCCGCCTGGGATTTGTTGGAATAATTTGGGTATACCTTCTCCTCCTCCACAAAGGAGCGGAGGGCTTCCCCGGTGCGGGCGTCGAAGAGAACCGCTTTGCCAGGCCCCCCCACCAGCAAAAGGTCTCCGTCCTTGGAGAACACCTTCTGAAGCCACCAGTTCGGGGGAATTTTCAGGGGAACCCGCCGGTAATTCTCGTCTATTCTAATGACCTCAGTGGAGTCAAATTGGCTCGTCACCACCCCGGCGCCATTGTCGGAGGCATAAAAATCCCTGACGTTGCCCGGAGTTTCCATTTTCCAGACCACAGCGGGCGTGTCTGAGCCCACCGCATACAGGCCGTATTCCTTTTCCTCGCTTTGTATGATGAAATGCCGCCCGTCGGGTGTCAGTAATTTTGGTTCCCCAGTTCCTTCCCAAAGCACACCCCCATCACCTTCCGCCAGAATCTTGAGGGTCCTCATTACCGAAGAATGGTCTTTTGACCGATCCCAAATCTTGAGGAGCAACACCGGGCTGTTCTCATGGTGAAAGGGCAGGCCGCTCTCATTGTCCTTGTTCCAGGAAAGATTCCATTCCCGAAGTATCTGGCCATTGTCCATACGTTGCAGCCAATAATGTTTGGTCTGTTCCCTCCTGTTTTCCCTTGAGAAGAGCATGTCCAAGCCTCTGCCGGGCAGGCTGACACAGGTACCGCGCAAAAATATGTTTTCCCCGAGCAGTTTCTCAGGCGGGGAATCCGGTCCCCCGGGCCAGCGGAAAAGCGCCCCCCCCGAATCGAGGGTGAAGAGGACCGGCCAGTCATTTGTCCAGGAAATTTTGGTGACATCCACCAGGTTGTGTCCTTCCGGGGGAAAGTCGCCCCTGGTGGCACCCGTTTCCGGATCAAAGATCATGGTGCTGCCAACAAAGAAATTATGCACACATAGAAAACGCCCGTCCGGGGTCCAGTTTGCCCGGAAATTCACATCCACGGGCGCTGTTTCCATGATGATTTTCCCCGTCCTGCCGTCCGCAATCCGAAGCGGCTCCACCCTGTTCCGCTCAAGTTCTTCGTGCCATTGCTTCAGCACAATCTGGTCCCTGCTGGAAATGTCGGCCCAGGCCAGCTCCCACCCCTTGTCCAGATAATATTCGCCGGTTTCTTTCCCCTCCGCCACGTCAATGAGCCGGACGATTCCGGTGCCCCTTGTCTCGTGGGCGGTTTTTTCCGTTAACAGCAGGGTTTTGCCGTCCGGAAAAAAATAATTACAGTTTAGATTCGGCTTGTCTGAAACGAGCCGGGCCTTCCGTTCGCCGTGCTTGTGCACCAGCACGCCCTTTTCGTAAGAGATGACCAGCCCGCTGTTGTCGGGAAGAGGCAGGTAATTGTTGATGTTCCTGACCCCGGCAAGCACGGATTCCACCGTTTCAACCCCTGTCAGGGGGTCGAGTATGGTGTAGGCAAGATCCAACTCCTTCCGGTTGGCGTCAGTGTTGATTTCAAGAATACGCCCGCCCGCGTTTATCCAGGTGGTGAAACAGTTGAATTTTGAACCATCCTTTTTCCACCGCAGCGCCCCGGTTTTCTCCTCCAGCGCGTATAGGTCTCCGGCGGTGCACACGTACACCAGCCCGGCCTCGGGCGCATGCTCGCACCAGAGCGGCCTGGCCAGAAAAATCTTGTCGGGGGATTCCGTCAGCGGCTGGGCAAGGCCGGTCAACTGGAAAAACGCGCAGGCCATGAAAAGTGCTTGGGCAATCTGCTTCATTTCAACAACCCCTCCTGTTTTACCCATACAACGAAGCGTTGCTAGCATACAGCGACGGCGGGAGTGTGGAAAAATTTCCATCCCGTCCCGTTTCCGCACGGGCAAACCGCCCCGTGCAGGCGCGGACAGGACTACGGGCAGGGAAGGGAATCAGACCGCCGCGCCGTCCCCGTTCCCGGCGAGCACCTCCTCATCGGAGACGATTTCGTAGCGGTAGCCCTGCTCGGTGAGGAAAAGCTGCCGCTTCACGCTGAAATCCTGGTCGCAGGTGTCGCGGGTGACGAGGGAGTAGAAGCGGGCGACCATGTTCGAGTCGCTTTTCGGGCGTAGGATGCGGCCGAGGCGCTGGGCCTCCTCCTGGCGCGAGCCGAAAGTGCCCGACACCTGGATGGCCACGTTCGCGTCGGGCAGGTCAATGGCGAAATTGGCCACCTTCGACACGATGAGCAGCTTGATTTCGCCCGTGCGGAAGGCCTGGTAGAGCTTCTCCCGCTCGCGCACCGCCGTGCTGCCGGTGATGATGGGCGCCTTGAAGTGCTTGGAAAGCACCTTCAACTGGTCCAGAAACTGGCCGATGATCAGGACGTTGTCGTCCTTGTGCCGTTCCACGAGGGTCTCGCAGAGGCTAATCTTGGAGGCGTTCGTGGAGGCGATGCGGTACTTGTTCCGTTTCGGCGCCACGGCGTACTGGTAGCGGGCCTCCCCGGGCAGGCGCACGCGCACCTCGGTGCAGAGCGCCTGGGCGATCCATCCCTGTTTTTCCAGCACCTTCCAGGGCACATCGTACTTCTTCGGGCCGATGAGGCTGAACACGTCGTCCTCGCGCGCGTCCTCGCGCACGAGCGTGGCGGTGAGGCCGAGCCGCCGCCGCGCCTGGAGCGAGGCCGTGGCGCGGAACACCGGCGCGGGGAGGAGGTGCACCTCGTCATAGACGATGAGGCCCCAGCTTCCCTGGTCGAAGAGGGAGAAGTGGATGAAGTCGCTGTCCTTGGTCTTGCGGTAGGTGAGCACCTGGTAGGTGGCGATGGTGACCGGGCAGATGTTCTTGGAGTCGCCGCTGTACTCGCCCACATCCCCGTCCTGGAGCGTCGTCTTGTCCAGCAGCTCCGCCTTCCACTGGCGCAGCGCCACGGTGTTCGTGGTCAGGATGAGGGTATGCGTCTTCGCCGCGGCGATGGCGCCGATGGCCACGATGGTTTTTCCCGCGCCGCAGGGCAGCACCACCACGCCGCTGCCGCCCCGGTTGGAGCCGCCCGCGTAGAAGGCGTCCACCGACTCGCGCTGGTACCTGCGCAGCCCGAAGGGCCGTCCGGAAAGGCACTGCTCCCGCAGTTCCACCTCCAGCGGCGCGCCCTCCACATAGCCCGCCAGATCCTCCGCCGGAAAGCCGATCTTGACCAGGGCGCACTTCACGTTGCCCCGCTCCTCCGGCTTGACGAATATCCGTTTTCCGTCCGGCGATCCCATGATGTAGGGCTGGAGCTGCTTCTGGTGGAGCAGTTCCACGATGAGCATGGTGTCGTCCGACTCCAGCACCAGCCTGCCGTCCAGGTGGCGGTAGAGTTTCAACCGCCCGTAGCGCGCCACCGTGTCACGGATTTCCGTGACGATGTTCTGTGGAATCTCGTACTTGCTGTATTTTTCCAGGCTTTCCGTGATTTCCGCCGCCGTCATCCCGGAGGCCGCCGCGTTCCAGAGGGAAAGCGCCGTGATCCGGTAGGTGTGGATGTGCTCGGGCGACTTCACCAGCTCGGCGAAGGTGGCCAGGCTGTCGCGGGCGTCCTCAAAGGCCGGGCCGTCCGTCTCCAAAAGGATGCTGCGGTCCGACTGCACAATCATGGGTTTGTCGTCGCGTGTGGTCATGGCCGCGAGTGTAGCAAATGCGCGGCCCCCGCCGCACCCGAACACCGTGAAAATGTGTCCTTGCGCGGCGGGGGCGCGGAAATATATGATTTCAGGGGTTCCGGCGTTCGGGACTGTTGCGGAAGCGTGTTTGAAAACGAGGAGACTCACCCATGACGAAACGTGTTGCATGGTGCGCGGCGCTTTGCCTTGTGATGGCGCTTGTGGCGGCGGGCTGCGCCACCACCGGCGGCGGAAAAAGCCCCGAAGAGCAGATTAAGGACCAGGTCGCCGCGTGGAAGACCGCCTTTGAGGCCGGCGACGTGGACGGCGTGATGAAGTCCTTCTCCGAGAAGTTTGAGCACTACGACTGGCAGGACAAGGCCGGCGCGAAGGAATTCATCGCCGAGGCCAAGGACATGGGCTACCTTGACGGCGTGACCGTCGGCACCGACGAGATGGAAATCAAGCTCGAAGGTGACAAGGCCACCGTGTATCCCATCGACATATCCGGCTCCTTCGGCTCGGTCACCCTTGAGCTGACGATGGCCAAAGAGGCCGCAGGCTGGCTGGTGGTCGGCCTGGACGCGGCGGGCCTGTAATCCAACCATCCCAGTGATTTCCGGGACGGCCGGCCTTGGTCCGGCCGTCCCTTTATTTTCAAGCATTACCGGAGATTAGATCATGACGCCGTCCGAAAAGGCCGCAGCGCTGGCAGGAGAGCGCGAGTCCGCCATCCTGGAACAGTACGCCGAAATCCTGCGCATTCCCAGCGTGTCCACCCTGCCGGAGCACCGGGGGGATGTGCGCCGCATGGCGGAATGGCTGGCGAATGAACTCACGCGCCTTGGCATGACCCGTGTGGAACTCTTTGAGACACCCGGCCACCCCATTGTCTACGCCGAATGGCTCGGTGCGCCGGGAAAGCCCACCGTGCTGGTCTACGGCCATTACGACGTGCAGCCCGTGGACCCCGTGGACGAATGGGACAGCGGCCCCTTCGCGGCGGAGGTGCGCGGCGAACACATCTACGCGCGGGGCGCTTCGGACATGAAGGGCCAGATTTTTGCCCAGATAAAGGCGATGGAATGCCTGCGCGACGCGGGCAGCGCGTGGCCGGTGAACGTGAAGTACCTGCTGGAGGGCGAGGAGGAAATCGGCTCGCTCAACCTGCCCGCCTTCATGGACGCGCACCGCGAACTGCTCGCCTGCGACGCCGTGCTCAACTGTGACGCGGGCATCCACGGGCCGGACGCGCCCGCCATTGTCTACGCGCTGCGCGGGCTGGCCTACTTCGAGATTGAGCTGCGCGCCAACGGGCGCGACCTGCACAGCGGCATGTTCGGCGGTTCCGTGCGCAACCCTATCCATGTGCTGGCCGAGCTCATTGCGGGCATGCACGACGAACACGGCAGGGTCACCCTGCCCGGCTTTTATGACAAGGTGCGTCCCCTCTCGGACGAGGAGCGCGCGCTGCTCGCGGAGGTTCCCTACAACGACGGGCAGTGGCTTGCCATGACCGGCGGCTCGGCCCTGTACGGCGAGGAGGGGTTCTCCACCGTGGAGCGCGTGGGCGCCCGGCCCACGCTGGATGTGAACGGCGTCTGGGGCGGATTCACCGGCGAGGGCGCGAAGACCGTGCTGCCCGCCCGCGCCTGGGCCAAACTGTCCACCCGCCTCGTGCCCGACCAGAAACCGGAGGACATCGAGGCGATGCTCCGGGCCTATGTGGCGTCGCGCCTGCCGGAGGGAATCTCCTGGGCGCTCACCATCCATTCGCTGGGGCCGGGCGCGGTCATGGACCGCACCTCGCCCTTCATGCGCGCCGCCGTCGCCGCCCTGAAGGAAGTCTTTGGCCGCGATCCGCTTTTCAAGCGGGAGGGCGGCAGCGTGCCCGTGGTGGGCCTGTTCCAGGAGAAGCTCGGCGTGGACTCCATCATGCTCGGCTTCGCCCTGCCCGACGACGGCATCCACGGCCCCAATGAAAAGCAGCACCTGCCCACCTTATTCCGGGGCATTGAAGCCTACATACGGTACATGGCGCTGCTTGGGGAAATGTGAGGCCGGGAAATTAGGTGCTTTTATATGAACGGGGGGGAGGCCGTATAATGCGGGTTATGACTCGCACGAGGGTGACACCGGGACCGGCATGTGTTTTGGCGGCGCTTGCGCTTTGCTTTGCCGTGCCTTCCGTTCCCGCCCAGGAAACCGGCGCGCCCGCCGACCTCTGGCGTCAGGCCACGCTCTACCGGGACACCTGGGGCGTGCCCCACGTCTATGCCGACACGCCGCTCGCGCTGGGCTTTGCCTTTGGTTACGCCCAGGCGGAGGATCAGCTTGAGTCCATCCTGATGGCCTACCGCATGGTCAACGGCCGTTTGGCCTCGCTGCTGGGCGAGGCGTTCGCGGAATCCGACGCATTTTCCCTGAAAATGGGCCATGCCCGGCTGGCGGAGGCCGCGCTGGCCCAGGCGGATCCCGTCACCCGCGACCTCTGCGAGGGTTTTGCGCTGGGCATCAACGCGTGGCTGGTGGATCATCCGGACCGCGCCCCGGCCTGGGCCGACGGCGCGCGGCCGGCGGATGTGCTTGCCCTGTGGCACGCGTTCCTGATGAGCTTTGCCCCCTTCGACGCGCCCGGCCCCTACCGACGCCCCCCGGCGATGGAAACGGGCAACGCCTGGGCCATGGCCCCTTCGCGCACCACGGAGGGCGCGGCCGTGCTGGTCATCAACCCGCACCAGTATTATGACGGCCCCTTCCAGTGGTACGAGGCGCATCTGACCCTGGGCGACATGGCCGTGTACGGGGTGACCCTGCGCGGATTGCCGGTCATCGTGCAGGGCTGCAACGGCGCGGTGGGTTGGGGAATCACGCCGAGCGCGCCCGACTTCGCCGACCTGTTCATTGAGCAGTTGGGGGGCGCGGCGGCGGGCGCGGACCCGAAGTCGATCAGGAAAAACCCGGAAATCCAGGTCCAGACAGACGCGCTCATGCTGCTGGAGTACATGTCCCAGGCGCAGCCCTATTATGTGAACACCGGCGGCGCGCTGGAGGAGCGCTTCACCCCGGCATACATCGGCCCGCGCGGCCCCGTCTTTGAGGACAAGGCGGGGGGGCTGCTCTCCTGGCGCATCGGAGGTTACTATGATTTCGGGGGGCTCCGCCAGTTGGTGGAAATGGGCCGCTCCCAGAACCTGGCCATGTTCCAGGAGGCCCTGCGCATGCGGCAGCTGCCCTGCTTCCACATTGTCTACGCCGACCGCGAGGGCAGCATCTTTTACCTGTACAACCTCAACGCGGGCGCGCGCGCCGAAACGCCGGAACTGCCCGGCGGTCCGCAGCCCGGCCAGGAACCGCTCCGCTGGGACCGCCCACTGCCCGCCGACCTGGACATGTTCGCCTGGGCGGAGCCGGTGCCCTCCGAGGCGCTTCCGGCGGTTGTGAACCCCGAATCCGGCTATGTGCAGGCCTGCGGCAACCCGCCCTGGACCGCCACCGAGGGGACTGACCTGAACCCCGCCAACTGGCCCTCCTGGATTTCCCGGGACGGGGACGGCTACCGGGCGCGGCGGGCGAGGCAGTTGCTGCGCACGGGGCAGCGCTCCTTCCGTGACAACCAGTCCATGATCTTCGACACGGTGACGCCCGCCGCCATGGATGCGGTGCCCGCGCTGCTGGCCATCGCCGACGCGCGCCCCGATCTGGTGCAGACCGCCCACCCCGATCTCCTCGGCGGCCTTGACCTGCTGCGGGAATGGAATTTTGTGGCGGACACCAACTCCGCCGCCATGACGTATTTTCATGTCTGGTGGGCGCTTTTCAGGGCATTTGCCGCCCCCGCGGCGGTTTCCGACAGGGACCTTCACGCCGCGCTCGCCGCCAACACGCCGCTGGCGCAGGAAACCGCCGTGCGCGCCGCCGCGGACGCCGCGCGGACACTGCGCAACGAGTTTCAGTCCATGAGCGTGCCCTGGGGCGATGTCCACCGGCTCCGGCGGGGCAGCCGCGACGAGGCTGTTCCCGGCGCGGCCTCCGGCGAGCCGCTCATGCTTTTCTCCGATCAAATCTACGACCAGGGCAAATGGCGGGCCTCCTATGGATTCGGATTCGCCATGGCCGTTCAGTTTGGCGAACAGCCGGACGTGGTGACCCTTTCCCCGTTCGGCGCGTCGGACAACCCGCAGTCGCCCCATTTCTCCGATCAGATGGATCTGCTGCTGGAGCGGCGCTTCAAGCCCGCGCGCCTTGACACCCCCTCGGTGATGCGCCATGCGGAATACGCCCAGGGCGCCGAGGTCACCCTGCTGCCCATGGGCGTGTCGGGCATGTTCACCTTCCGCGCCAACGCGCCGATGCAGGCGCGCCTGTCCACGGGAGCGGCACCGCCCGAGGCGCCGCCCGAGGGGTATGTCCCCTTCACGCTGTATGTGAAGCCGGAGCGGGCGCCCCAGGGCCTGGCCACCCGGCTGGAGGTGTCCATGCGGGTTCCCGAAAGTGTGTGCGCCCCGGAGCGCCTCACCGAACTGGCCCTCTTTGCATACGAGGAGGGGCTGGGCTGGTACCAGGCGGAAAACCAGCAGATGGATCCGCAGACCCGCGTGTTCCAGGCGGCGCAGAATGTGGTGGGCGCCTGCTATGCCGTGCTCGGTCCCGCCGGGGCGTTTACCGCCCCGCAGGAGACGCCCGAAGGGGTGGATGACGACGCCGCAACCGAGGGGCCGAAGGGCATAGACGTGCTCCTGCAGGGAAAGGCCCTGCCCAGGCCGGTGGCGACCGGGAAGGGCACCTTCAAGTTTGAACGTCTGGACAAGGACAAGGAGCCCGGCGCGGCGGCGGAAACGGACACCTCCCCGCATGAGGAGGGGAAAACCTTCAAGTTTGAGCGTCATGACCAGCCGCCGGGGGGGCAGAAGGGGGAAAGGCAGCATTTGCCCATGCCGGAGATTCCCGGTTACCGATTTGGCCGGGGCATTCCCAACCCCTTCGCCGGGGACGCGGAGGTGTTGAAGCAAAAGCCGGGGCGCATCTTCAAACTGGAGCGGCTGGACGCGCCCCAGGTGCCGGGTGCTCCCGAAGCCCCGGCTCCGGAAGAGAAGGCGGGGGACAATGCCGCCGCGTCTGCCCCGTCCGCGCCCCAAACGCCAACCCCTGAGGCAAAGGACGCCGAACCCCAAAAGCCCCCCGTGCCGGAAGAGGAGAAAGTGAGGAAGAACTTCAACACCAAGGTGGAACTGCCCCCAAACATTCCCCGCGATCCCAATTTTGTTTTCGGTCCCGCCTTCCGGGAGGAGCAGTCCAAGGGCCAGCCCGCCGGGGGTGATGCGCCCAAAAAAGGCACCTTCAAGATGGAGCGCCTGGACAAAAAAGAGTGAGAAAGACTTTTACAGTTTTCGCCCCACTTTTCTGGAACCATACGCGGCTCGTCCAATAGAATCGTTCACCGGAACCAGCCAGAAGGAGCCACACAACCATGATGTCGGAAAAGGAACTGTTCGCCGTACGCCAGGCGTTGGTGCAGACGTATCTCCGCGAGAGGGGCCTTGACGGCGTGCTGCTGTCCCGGTCGGATAATTTCGCCATGGCCACGGGCGGCAGGCGCAATTATATATGGACGTATGCGGACTGTGGCGCGAACGCGCTTTACGTGCCGCGTGGGGGAACCGCCTGTTTCGTGGGGGACACCATCGAGAAACCCCGCGCGATGGACGAGGAGCTGGGCGCGCTGGGCTGCGGCGCGGTGGATTATCTGTGGTTCAAGGGGACGCCCGCGGCCGCGGTGGCGGAAAAGTTCGGCGGCCGCATCGCCTCGGACGACGGCTCCATCGGCCCGAACGTGCATGATGATCTTGCGGTTCTCCGGGCGCTTCTCACCGGGACCGAACTTGAGAAATACCGTGCGCTGGGCCGCCTGGCGGCTGATGCGATGACGGCGGTGCTGGACGGCGTGGGGGAGGGGATGGCCGAAAACGAGATCGCCGCCGCGGTGGTTGCCGAGGGGCAGCGCCGCGCCTGCCAGGTGCCTGTGGCCCTGGTGGCCGCCGATGGCCGCATCGCCAAATACCGTCACCCTCTGCCCACCCAGGCTTCCCTGCTGGGTGGCGGAAGTCTCGCTGAAACAAGGGTTAAAGGCTATGTGATGGTGGTGGGATGCTTTCTGCGCGAGGGGTTGGTGGTTTCGCTGACGCGCTTTAAAAAAGTGGGCCGGCTGGCGGAGGGTGTTGAGGATGCCTACCGGCGCATTTGCGGGGTGGACGCGCTGATGCAGCAGGCCACGGAACCGGGCCGCACGCTGGGGGACGTTTTTGCGGCCTGCCAAAAGGCCTATGTGTCCATGGGTTTCCCGGAAAACGAGTGGCACAACCACCACCAGGGCGGCGCGACGGGTTATGCCGGGCGCACCTGCAAGGGCGTTCCGGAATGCCCCTTCCCCGTGCTGGACACCTTCTGGCCGTCCAGGCTCGCCGAACACTTTGGCATGACGCCCGCCTTCGGCTCCGCCTTCGCGTGGAACCCCTCGGGTGTTGGCGTCAAGTCGGAGGACACCTTTCTGCTGCTACCTGACGGCGCCCGCGAAATTGTGTCGCTCACCCCGTCGCTTCCAAGGGTTGATCTCTCCGGCCTTCCAGGGGTGGACGCCTCCATCGTGAAGTCGGGAATCGCCCCATGACGGTCCCCGAAAATCCGCCAATCATCACGCTCACCACGGACTTCGGACCCGGCGGGCCTTATGCGGCGGCGGTAAAGGGTGTGTTTCGGGCGCATTGCCCCTCGGCGGTGGTGGATGAGTTGAGCCATGACATTGCCCCGTGGGATTTGACCGGCGCCGCTTTGTTTTTGGAGGGCGCACTGCCCTGGTATCCACCGGGTTGCATCCATGTGGTGGTGGTGGATCCGGGTGTGGGCACCGGGCGCAGGCCGGTGGTGGTTTCCGCCGGGGGCAGCCTGCTCGTTGGTCCCGACAACGGCATTTTCTCCCTGCTGCTGCGCCGGATTGGTTTTGACGGGGCTTGGGTGATTGAACAGTGCCCGCTTTTCCCGGAGAAAATCAGCCCCACCTTTCACGGGCGCGATCTTTTCGCCCCCGCCGCGGCATGGCTGGCCAGGGGTAATCCTCCCGAATCACTCGGATCCGGCGCGGGGGATCTGGTCCAACTGGAAATGCCCTACCCTGTTGTCGGCGCGGAGGGGGAACTGTCCGGGAAGGTTGTCCATGTGGACCGGTTTGGCAACTGCATCACAAACATATCTTCGGAAGTCTTCACCGGGGGCCGCGTGCGCGTGGAAGCCAGGGGCGGGCTGCTGGAACTGCCCTTCTGCCAAACCTACGGCGACGCGCCGCGCGGCACGGCGCTGGCGCTGATTGGAAGCGGCGGCCGTCTTGAGGTGGCGGTGCGCGAGGGGAACGCGTCGGCGGTGCTGGGAATAGGGGGGGGAACGGCCGTGGTTGTTTACCCAAACCCGTGACCGCGCGGTTCATGCGGCGGCGGTTGCTTTTTTGCTACACTTGGCCGCTGTTGCGGGCGGCGCAAACCTTCGGACGGTGAATCAAACATGACCATGCTGGGCACACACGAGAGACCCCTGCGCGTAGCGGTGATTGGCGCGGGCCCGAGCGGCTTTTTCGCCGCCGAGTCGCTGCTCCGCTCGCTGGTGCTGTGCCGGGTGGACATGTTCGACCGTCTTCCCGCCCCCTACGGGCTGGTGCGCGGCGGCGTCGCGCCGGATCACCCCAAGATTCGCACCGTCAGCAAGACCTTTGAAAAAACCGCCGACCATGAGCGCTTTTCATATTTCGGCAACGTGACGGTGGGCCGTGACATCACGGTGGACGAGCTGCGCCGGTTCTATGACGCGCTGCTCTTCACCTGCGGCGCGGAGACCGACAGGCCCATGGGCATCCCCGGCGAGGAGTTGCCGGGAAGCCACACCGCCACCTCCTTTGTGGGCTGGTACAACGGCCACCCTGATTTCAGGGATTGTGTGTTTGATCTCTCGCAGGAGGCCGTGGTGGTGGTGGGCATGGGCAATGTCGCCATGGACGTGGCGCGGATTCTCGCCAAACCCGTGGACGAGCTGAGGAGCACGGACATTGCGGAGCACGCGCTGGATGTGCTGGCGGGGAGCCGTGTGCGGGAGATACACGTTGTGGGCCGGCGCGGCGCGGCCCAGGTGAAATTCACCCTCCCCGAACTCAAGGAGATGGGCGAGATCCCCGGCTGCGCCCCAGTGATTGCCCCCGCCGATCTTGAATACGGCCCCGCCTGCCTGGAGGAAATCAACACCCCGGGCATGAAGCGCATCGCGGAGGTGATGGAGGAGTACAGCAGGCTCGGCGGGGATGGCGCGGCGCGGCGCGTGCGCTTCCGTTTCCTGCTCAGCCCTGTGGAACTCAGGGGCGGCGGCCGGGTGGAGTCCGCCGTGTTTGAAAAGAACAGGCTCACCGGACCCGCCTTTGGGCAGAAGGCGCGGGGCACGGGGGAAACGGAGGAAATCCCCTGCGGCCTCGTTTTCCGCAGTATTGGCTACCGGGGCGTTCCCCTTCCCGGTGTTCCCTTCCACGAGCGGGACGGTGTGTTTCCAAACACGGCGGGCCGCGTCGAGGACAACGGGCGCACCCTCCCCGGCCTGTACTGCGCCGGATGGATCAAGCGAGGCCCCTCGGGCATCATCGGCAGCAACAAGCCCGACAGCCTGGAAACGGTGAAAAACATCCTTTCCGACGCGGTTTCGCTGGCCCCATGCCCGGAACCGGACACGGCCGCCGTGCTGCGCCTGCTTGGGGGGCGGGGGGTGCGCGTGGTTTCCTTTGACGACTGGCGAAAAATTGACGCGGCGGAAATCGCCCGCGGCCAGGCGGCGGGAAAGCCCCGCGAACGGTTTACCCGTGTGGATGAGATGCTTGCCGTGCTGGACTGAGTCCGGTCCGTCTCTTTCTTGAAGGAATGTCCCCCGCCCCGTATAATTTCCCAGGTTTGCGCGGAATTTCCATTTCAAGGAGGCGTGATGGCGGTTGTGCTCAAGGACGGCTGGGTGACGCGGTTCGGCCTGATCATGGCCATGGCCGGCAATGCGGTGGGGCTGGGCAATTTCCTCCGCTTCCCCGGCAAGGCCGCGCCCTACGGGGGCGCGTTCATGGTGCCCTATTTCATCACCCTTCTTCTGGTGGGCATACCGATCATGTGGATGGAATGGACCATCGGTCGTCACGGCGGGGCCTATGGCCACGGGACCACCCCCGGCATGTTCCACCGCATGTGGCGGCATCCCGTGTCCAAATACCTGGGGGTCTTTGGGGTGCTCATCCCCGCCATGGTTGGCGTCTACTATATTTACATTGAGTCGTGGTCCCTGGGCTACGCATGGGAGACCATGACCGGGGCGTACTGGGGCAAAACGTCGAACAGCGAGATGAAGTCGGTTTTTGCGGGGTACCTGGGCATGAACGGCGGGGCATTGTCCTTTAGCGCCAAAGCCTACTTTTTCTTCCTAATCACCTTTGCGCTGAACATTATCGTCTTTTCACTGGGCATTTCAAAGGGCATCGAGGTGGTGGCGAAATACTGCATGCCCACGCTGGTCGTGCTCGGGGTGGTGCTGGCGGTGCGGGTGCTCACCCTGCCCCCCGTGGAGGGGCGCGGCATCGGCGACGGGCTGGCGCTCATCTGGCGCGTGGACGACTGGACCGTGCTGCTCAAGCCCGACATCTGGCTTTCCGCCGCCGGGCAGATCTTTTTCACCCTGAGCGTCGGGCTGGGAATGATCCATTCCTATGCGAGCTACCTGAAGAAGCATGAGGACGTCACCCTGAGCGGGCTCACCGCATGCGGCATGAACGAGCTGGTTGAGGTCATCATCGGCGGCACCATCGCAATCCCCGCGGCGGTGCTTTTCTTCGGTGTGGCCCAGACCCAGGAAATCGCCCAGGGGGGCACCTTCTCCATCGGTTTCTACGCGCTCCCCGTCATTTTCCAGCAGATGCACGGCGGGCAGTTTTTCGGCACGCTCTGGTTCCTGCTGCTTTTCCTTGCGGGGCTGACCTCTTCCATGGCGATGTTCACGCCGCTGCTGCTTTTTTTGGAGGACGAACTGCAAGTCAGGCGCCGCCGGGCAGTTTTTTTCATCGCGGTCACCGTGTTTCTGTTCATGCAGCCGGTGGTGTTTTTCATGCACCACGGGGTGGTGGACGAGTTGGATTACTGGATGGGGGAGATGGCGCTGGTGCTTTTTGTGGCCATTGAATCGGTGGTGTTCTGCTGGATATTCGGCGTGGAGCGCGGCTGGCGTGAGATGCACCAGGGCGCCGACCTCCAGATTCCCCGTGTGTTCTTCCATGTCATGAAGTATGTCACCCCGGTGTTTGTGCTGGTCATCGTGGGCTGGTGGTTTTCAAACAGTTTTCTTGACAAGCTCATGATGAAGGGGGTGGATGCCGCCGACAGGCCCTATTTGTGGCTTGCGCGGTGCATGATGCTTTCCATGGCGCTGTTCCTCATCTGGGGCATCCGGCGCGCATGGCGCACCCATCCCCGCTATTTTGACGAAGAGGGGAACGAGGAGGAACGGCCATGACCCCCCTTTCCTGGGTGTACATGATTCTGGTCTGGACGGCCATTGTCGCCGTGAATGTGTTCTGTTTTTCCCGGATGTTTGGCAAAAACAGGAAAATGGACAAGTAAGCGCGGGGAGGGGGCGGAATACACGATTCGCGGGGGCGTGTTGCCTTTACACAACAAAAACGGATTTTGAGAACCGTTAACCGGCAACACACGGAGAATGAAAATGAAGCCCCACACTTCCCTTTTTGGAATCGCACTGGTTGTTGCGGCCGTTTTGGCCGGAACCCTCGTCTGGAAGTCAACCGCAACCCCCGCGCTGGCGGCCGCGTCCGTTGGGCAGCCGTTGCCCGCTTTTGAGCTTTCCGATGTCGGCGGGACAAAGCACTCGCTCGCCCAGTACAAGGGCAGGATCACTGTGATTGAGTTCAGCAACATCAACTGCCCCTATTCCCAGGGTACGGATCCACAGCTGATTGCTTTGGCCGCGGCCTATGCGGAGAAGGGGGTGGTGGTGTTGAGCATTGACTCCAACGCGCCCAACTCCACCGACCAAATTAAAAAGTACGCCGATGAAAAGGGCAAGAATTTCCCCATTTTGAAGGATGAGGGCGCCAAGTACGCGGACACCGTGGCCGCCAAGGTCACCCCGGAAGTGTTTGTCGTTGACAAGGAGGGCGTGCTTGCCTACCACGGAGCCTTTGACAACCGCACCCAGCCGGACAAGAAGGGCGATGTGGCTTATGTGGAAAATGCGGTGAAGGCCCTTCTGGAGGGCAAGGCGGTGGAGCCCAAAGAGGTCAAGGCATGGGGCTGCGGCATCAAACGGGCCCCCAAATGAGGAGCAAAACCCCGGTATTTCCCAGAATTGGCGGTTCCGGACTGTTTTGCCTGTCTCTTGTTGCCACCGCATGCCTTGCCGCAGGGTGTTCCCCCGGCAAGTCTGACTCAAGTGTCCAAACGTCTCCCGACAACCCAGACGGGATGGTTTCAACAATCACCGCCGAAGGGGTTGCCGGACTCTTGGAGTCCAACAGGGGGCGGGTGGTTGTGGTCAATATTTGGGCCACTTGGTGTCCACCCTGCGTGGCTGAAATGCCGGAATTTGTGAATTTGCACAATTCATACTCCAGGCAGGAGCTCGGACTGGTTTCACTGTCCGCTGATGATCCCGCCACGATTGGGGAAAAAGTGAAGCCCTTTGTCACCGCGAAGGGCATGCCGTTTCCGGTTCAGGTGCTTTCCCAGGTGGATCCTTCAGTGCTTGCCGCAGCCTTAAAAGCGGAATTGAGCGGCGGGCTTCCAGTCACCTTGATTTATGACAAAGAGGGTGATTTGGTTAAAAACTGGGAAGAACCGGTAACGCTGGAGATGCTGAAAGCGGTGGTTGACCCCCTCCTATAAATCCTTTTTTTGAGTCCGGCATTTCTTAAGGATATGCCGGACTTTATATTTTCAAAAATCATAATTATCATTATGCGCATAATAAGGGTGATTTCTTGACAAAAATGCGCTAAAATTTGCTGGCGCAAGGGTTGGATCAGGGAATTTTACGAAAACTCTTGCTTGACAGTTGAGACGGTTTGAAGTAATCTATTTACAACTTGGAGGTATATGCTGTTTTTTTCATGGGTTCCAAGTAAGGATCTGGAGGATTTGTTGTGAAGCACGTGAAAGCGATGACGTCAGTGAAGGCCGTTCGCGCCAACTCTTATGAAAACGCCATTTGCATGTTTGCCAAGGCGTTCAATGACTTGATTGCGGCCTTTGGCGGGACGGCGCCCATAACCGTCTATTTTGAGAGCAAATGCATCTATCCGGGATTGAATGACGGAACGGACACCACGACCCCGCAGGCCTAAACGGTTTTGCCGTTGGGTTTCAGGCCGCCGGGAACGGGTTTGAGTTTTCCGTGGCGGTTTTCGGGATGCTGGTCAGGCGACTGTGTTCATGGATGGATGCGTGTGAACAGGCGTGTTGCGGCGCGGGCGAATCCGTGCCGGAAACCAAAGTTCCGGCGAGAAGCCGAGACAAAGGATGCTACTATGGAGGTTTCCCGGGTGCATCGTACAATTTGCTGGGCGGCTATGGGCATTGCCGTGACCGTGTTTATGACAGGCTGCACCGCCCTGTTCGGTGTGGTGTACATGCCGGATCGCGCCCTTGAAAGCGCCGTGCGCGCCTCGCTGGATCGGCCTTTCTTATGGCTGACCAAGCGGGACATGGCGCAGGTCCGCGAGATTCAGGCGCCCAGCCGGGGCGTGGCCAACCTTGAGGGCCTCCAGTATTGCACGGGCATGACCGTGCTGAACCTGCGCGGCAACAAGGTGACCTCCCTCACCAAGCTCAACGGCCTGCGCAACATCGAGCGGCTTGATGTGGGGGAAAACCAGATCAAGAACATTGACGCGGTCGCGGGAATGATATACCTGAAGGAACTGGTGCTGTACGGCGAGTTCAATGAAATCGTCGACTGGCGTCCCCTTGCCGCAAATGTCCAGGCAGGCGGACTGGGCGAGGGTGACACGGTGGTCCTTCCCCAGAAGACCACGATGGACGCGAGCGGCAACCCCCTCCCCGGATTTGCGGACACCTACCAGATACTGCTGGACAGGGGAGTCAGGGTGATTATTGGCGAGCCTGACTCGGCTGCTTGAAACAAACTGACAGAGACTGGAAACGGTGACGGGTGTGCCACCCGTCCCGGAGGCCGGTACAAGACGAGGTGAATTTTATGGCGCATGTCGGACCTCGTGTGCTGACTGTCCTGCTGGCTTTGGGCGCGCTGGCGCTTTCGGGATGCCCGGTCTTCGGGCCCCGGATTGAAATTTCCCCCGGCTCCGTGTCCTTTGGCGCGCGGGGAACCGACACGAATTTCACCATCCGGAACAGCGGCGGCGCAAGCACCTGGGAACTGGTCGAGGTGACCCGTGAAAACGGCGACGCCCCGTGGGTTGCGGCGGAGGTTCCCTGGCTTGCAGCGGCCAAATACAGCGGCGACATCGGCCGCAACCAGCTTGTGCGCGTGCTTCTTTTCGCGGACCGGGCGGGACTCGCCGCCGGCAACTATGAAAATTCCGGCGTCAGGGTCACTGTGGGGCGTTTTTCACAGGTGGTTCCCGTTTCGCTGGCCGTTGAGGCCACGCTCGTGGCCAGCCCCTCCCGTATATCCCTGCGCACCGGTGCGCGTGCCGCCAGGTTCACCATCCAAAACACGGGCACATCCGACGCCTCCTGGAGCATCCGCTACATCGAGGGCGGCGGTTCTGCGGACACGGCGCAGCCGCTGCCCGCGGACATGGTGGTCAGCCCCAATCCCGGCACCACTTCGGCCGGGGGAAGCACCTCCGTGCTGGTCACCTGGACCCAGGACCGCAGTTCCTTCCGGTTGCTGGTGGACTCGATTTCGGGCAACCCGGTGGTCACCTTTGCCATTGGTTCAGGCATTGAAGGGCTGACGGTCACCCCGGAGCAGCTTACCCTGTACGTGAACGAACTGGTGGAGGGAAGCAGCGGCCCCGAGCCTGTTTCCGCGCTGGACATCACCAATTCCGGCCTGATAACCCGCAACTGGACGATGACCATAGCGGATTTGACCGATTCCACGGCCACCGTGCCCATCTCCCTAACGCCGAACCAGGCGGCCACGCTGCCCGGCGAAACGACCGAAGTGGCGGCGCAGGTGACTGACAGGCAAAATGTGCGCCTTGGCAGCGGCAATTATGAGGTGACCATCCGCGCGAGCGAGGAGGAGTTCATCACCCTGCCGGTGGTTATCGAGGCGGTGTTGCTCCCCGTGGTGGAAGCCTCCGATCCACCCGCGCCCGACAGTCCCCGTCCCGAAGTTTCCAAGCTGCGCCTGCTTGATTTCGGGCGCGACGAGGTGCAGGACGAATTTTGGGTGGCGAATGTGGGCCCCAAGGGCTCGAAACTTTTCTTCAAGGCCACGGTGTACACCGGCGACGGCACTGAGGAGGGCGAAGGCGAGGGCGAAGGTGAAACCGGGAGCGAGGTGGAGCCGGACGATCCTGAAAAACCGCTCATTATTTCCGTGAGCCCGGACAGGGGCGACACCAACGGGGAAGATCAGGACTTTTTCCCCGACAACGTCCGCAACTATTTGATTGACGGCGTGCAGGTGCTGGTCACCATTGATCGCAGCGCCATGGACGAGGACGTGGAGTACCGGAAAATCATTCTTGAGGCGTACAACGAGGACTTCACGGCACCCATCGCGGCGGTGGAGCCTGTTGAGATCGAGATTCGCGTGGAACGCCCCCCCCTCCAGGTCGAGGGCGCCATCAACCGGAGCCGCCCGCCCTACATGATGCGTTTTGCCTTCCTCCTCCGGGACACGCTGGGCAACGCGATCCCCACCCTCACCAAGGCGGAGCGCGACAAAATCAACTTCACCGTGTCCGAGGACGGCATCCTGCTGGACCTCAACGAGGTCAGCATGCAGGTGAACGGCCCCGAGAAGCTCAAGGCCAACATCGTCCTGATGCTTGACTTCACCGGAAGCATGTATTACGCGGGGACCGCGGACGCGGCAAACCCGCTCCAGCCGGGAGAGGCGATAAACCAGATGAAACAGGCCGCGGCCCGTTTCCTGGACGATCTGCCCGCGGGTTACCGCGTGGCGCTCATGTACTACAACGACCGTCAGCAGTTGAACCGCCTGATTTACCCGTTCACAACGGATCGGGCTGCGTTGAAGAACGCCCTGAACGACTTCTCCCTGCCCGTGTACCTTCACGGCACCTCGGAAGTTTGGGATGCCCTTGCGGACGCGGTTTCCCGTTTGGCCGCCGAGGATCCGCCCGAGACGCTTCCCTTTGACGACGCCGACATCCGGGCGGTGGTCTTTGTCACGGACGGCCAGGACAACTCCTCAACCGAGGACGCGAGCTCCGTGCAGCAGCTGGCCTATGACAGCCGTGTCCGACTCTATCCCGTCAGTTACGCCCCCAACTCTCCGGTGAACCTGGCGGACATGATTACCTCCGCCGCCGAAACCGGCGGGCATCTCTACAACGCGGGCAATGTCCGCAACCTTGGCGCGATTTTGGGCAACCTGAAGGGTCTTGTATTGGAACCCCAGGCCAGTCCCGGCCCCTCGCAGCTCGCCTTTGACGTGGTGAATGGCGGAACCACGACCCTCACCTGGACATTGTCCCAGGAAAAGGCGGGCTCATGGATTTCCTCCATCGCCCCCCTTGGCGCGACCCTGGCCCCGGGGGCGCGCACGCGGGTGACCGTCACCGCCGACGCCGCCCTTGCGGGAACACCCCCGCTGCACACGGTGACGGGGCTGTTGAAAATCACCTCCAACAACGGCGACGGCGCCGTGGCCGTCACCGGCCGGCTGAACAACACCTACACCGCCTTTGAATCGCTGACGGCCGACCTGACGGACGAGCCGGGCAGGCTCTGGTCGGAGCTGCGCAACCAGATTGTGCTTTCCTACATCACCCCGAAACAGACGGAGTCCCAGTACAACATCCGTGTGGAATACACCCAGCCCGACAACACGGTCATCACGGGCTCCTTCGAGGAGGACGGCATTTTCTACCTTGGCGACGTCCGCACGGGCCAGTTGTCCCTGGCCACTTCGGGCATCGTGGAGGATCCCGACGCGGTCACCCTGGAGGACGCGGTGAGCGCCGAGGCCTATCTCCGGGCCGATTATGTGCCCAGGGGGGTCAACCAGTTCCGTGTGCGCTTCCTCATGAAGCTTCCCGAGGAGATTCCGGCGGCCGCGGTGGCCGCATTCAACACTGACGCGAAACTGTCGGTTGAACTGGCGCAGGACGGTCTCCTCATACCCAGGGATGTGTTTGCGTCAACCTGGCGGCTTGTTTCGGAGGGTGACAACCGTTACCTGCTCGTGACCGCCCAGGACAACGTGCTGCCCTACGGCGCCTTTGGCGACTTGCTCAGGCTGCGCGTGACCGGCCTGGCCGCATTCGTTGATGCGTGCCTTGCGGGCGGAGTGGAGCCGCAGTTCCTTGTGGAAATGCGCGCCGACAACGACATCTACAAAAAGCCGGCCACCCCGTCAGAACCGTCCAGGACGGTCTATTTCCTCTATCCCTCCGGGCCCAAGGCTTTTGACCGGCCCTTGTTTGTCACCACGACGTCGGACATCGCTGGCGCCGCCAGAAGCGTGTTCGATCTTGTGTTCCCGGAAATTGACCCCGAGGCGGACAACGCCTGGGATCTGGATGAGGACGGACTTCCCGACTATTTGGACCCCTTCATCAACGATGACACACGGCCAGGGCTCCTCACGTTCCCGTCCCTCATTAATTTGTCCGGCGGCAGCGTGACTGTGACCATGACCAACAACAGGATGGACTCCTTCACCTGGCTGGATCCGGCGGCGATCCCGCCCCTGCAGCCGTCAATGGTCATCCCGTCGGCCTCCACGTCGTTGCTCGGCAGGTTCTCCTTCGACTTCACGGGAAGCGCGGGAACCCTGGCCCCCGGCGCATCCACCACGTTCAAGATCAACTTCAATTTCGCCGGACTCGCCTCGGGCACCTATGACGCGAGCCTGCTTGTGAAAACAGACACCTTTGGCGAGGAGCGGACCCCTGTGACGCTGACCGTCAATTAACCGCGCCCCAAAGGGCCGCAGGTTTTTGAAAGAGGATATGTCTATGAGCGACATGAGACGCTGCCTGGTGTGGGTGGGGTTGCTGGCGGCCGCCACAACGCTGGCCGGGTGCCCCAACATGCCCGTGCTGAGTGTGTCCCCGCTGACCATCACCCTTGGTGACGGCGCGACAACGGCCAGCATCACCGTTGACAACCTCGGCGGCGGGAGCCTGGACTATACCCTCACAGAGGCCATCCCCTGGCTGAGCCTCAAGGCCGAAGGCGGAAGCCCCGCAAGCACTGTCAGCGGAACAGTGAGGGACGGTGTCGTGTTCATCCAGGTGGAACTGGACAAAAGCCAGCTTCCGCAAAACCAGATGATTTCCCGGGGCCTGATAGAAGTCACCTCAAACGGGGGGGGGGAGACGCTGATTGTCTCCGCCAGCCAGACGCAGGAACCCAAGCTGCAGGTGTCGTCGTCCTCGCTTGACTTCGGATTGACCACCGAAACGCAGCAGTTCACCATCACCAACGCCGGAAACGGCACGCTGGAATACAGTCTGGCCAAGCCCGCCACCGCGCCCTGGCTGGCGGTTTCTCCGGTTTCGGGCAAGTTGGACTCCTTCGGAAGCCAGGCGACCATCACGGTGAGTGTGGATCGCACGTCCCTTGCCGCCCGCTCCGATCCGTACAGCGCCGTGCTTGCCGTCGCATCAAACGGCGGAGCCGCCCAGGTGGCGGTTGCCGCGGCGGTTCCCTCCTTTGTGGTGCAGCCCGCCGCGATTGACTTCGGGCGCATTGAAACGGCAAAAGTTCAGTCGATCACCATATCCAACAAGGGCGGCGGTGTCATTCCCATGGAGGCCGCCGCGGTCACCGCAAACGGCGGCGCATGGTTGACATTGGACACGGCCGCGTTCACCCTGGCCGCGTCCGGCAATGCCCAGGTGCTTGCCACCGCCAATCCCGCCGGCCTGGCCCCCGGTGTTTACACCGGCACGGTCACCCTGTCCGCCCCGTCCATCGGGTACCAGGTCGCCATCCCGGTTGCGATGTCCATTTCCGGTTTTGCATTCTCCCCTTCCACCATTGATTTTGGAACCATTGAGGCCGCCGCAAACGGAACCATAACCCTTGCCAACAACGGCACGGCCCCAATTGCGTGGCAGGCGTCCGTTTCGCCGGGCGCGCCCTGGCTCACGCTGGGCGCCAATACGGGCACGGTGACCACGACACAGAATTTGACCGTCACGGCGGATCCCACCGTTGTGAACCCCGGCACATACACCGGCACCATCGTTCTGGCCGCCGACGGGGTGGAAAACACGGTGACAGTGGCCATGGCTCGGCCCAGGCCGCCGGCCCTGAAGGTTGCGCCGCAGGACATTGACCTGGGCGACTCAGCCAACGAGGCCACCATCGCCCTTTGGAATGACGGACTGGGCACCATCAACTGGACCATTGACACCGCCGCCTTCCCGGCCTGGCTTACCCTTAGCCCCGTGGACGGTTCAGGGGTGGCATCGGGCACGGCCACCAGCGATTCCGGTGACACGGACACGCTTGTTCTTAAAATTGACCGCACCCTGGTTCCTGCGGGCCAGCAGACCTTCTCCCATGCCTTCGTGGTGCAGTCTTCCGGTGACTACACCGAGCCGACAACGGTCACCATCAAGGCGCGCGCGCCCAAGCTCCCGGCGTTTGAAATCATTGCCGAGGGGGTGGACGGAACCGGAACCCCCTATCTTTCCTTTGACATCACCGAAACTTCGGCATCCTTCATTGTCCGGAATGCGGGGCAGGGCGACCTCTCCTGGGAGATTGATCCAACCCAGACACTGCCCTCATGGATCACCAGTATTTCCCCGCTTCAGGACTCCCTGGCGCCCGGAAGGCAGCAGACGGTCACCATGTCGGTCAACCGCGAGGGGCTGACACGTGCGGGCGCGATCTACCGCATGCCCATCCGGTCAAACGACAAAAACAATCCCGTCCGCGTGCTTGAAGTGCAGGTGCGCGTGCCATTCAGCATTGTCATCGGAACCCGTCCCGGCGCGATATCCTTTGGCAGGTTTGGCAACACGACCATCCTGGAAGTCGCCAACATGGGCGATGCCGGGGAGTATTTGGACTTTGAAATCGAGTCCACGGCGCCCTGGCTGCATGTCGAGCCCGCGTTTGGCCGCAGCATTGGCACGCCTGCCGGACTCCCCAAGGACTACAGAACCATCAGCGTCGCCATAGACCGCAGCAAAATCAACGCTCAGAGCGCCTCGGCCAAGCTGATCATCACCGCGATAAACGTTCCCCCGGACGCGTATCCCGTTGAGCCGAAGGAGATCACCGTGACGGCGGAGGCCGCCGAGCTGACGGTCGAATCGGCCGTTCCCAACCTTCGTCCGCCCTCCCTGTTCAGAATGAACGTGCTGCTGCGCGACCGCGCGTACCGCGCATTCCCCTCCCTTGAGGACAATTATGCGGACGCAAACACGGTGTTCCCGGTGACAAATGCCACCGCTGAAATCGTTGAGGACTCGCTCAACATCGAACTGACGGAAACAAACGTCTTCCTGAAGAAGAACGAGAAACTGCGGCTGAACATCCTGCTCATGCTCGACTTTTCCGGCAGCATGCGCGCCACCGCGGACGCGCTTGTGCTGGACGGGCAGCTTCCCGCCGGGCCCAATGATCCGCTCACGGAGCTGTATATCCGCAGTGTGGGCCAGTTCCTCAGCGAGCTGCCGCCCCATTATCAGGTCGGCCTGTGCATCTTCAACGAGCGGCGTCCGTTCTTTGAGGATCCGATCCGCATGATATACGGCGCCGACGCGGCAAACCCGGGCTTGGCGGGGGTTCCCTTCGTCAACAACATTGACGTGCTGCAGCACCGTCTGCGCAACATGAATGTATCCGACAACGGCGCGACGCAGCTGCTTCCCGCGGTGTTGTCCGCCGCCTCCACGGTGCTTTCGATTGCCGAGGACAACAAGCTCATCCCCTTCGACACCGCCGACGAATCCTTCCTCCTGATGTTCAGCGACGGACGGCGCACCACGCCCCCGGGCGAACTCACCATTGTCAGGGACTTCCTTGAGGCGGCCAGGGTGCGCTTTGCCACCGTGGGCTGGGGTGACGGTGTCCAGGCGAACACGCTCATCACGCTTGCCACGGGTTCGGGCGGCCATTACTACTCCACCGACAACCGCGTCAACGCGGACGGAACCCGCACCGCCCTCGCCGACGAGATGATTAAATGGTGCCTGACGGACCCGGCGGATCCCGCCGACGCCTCCATCATGAGGGACTTCAAGTCGCACATCTCGCTCGCCTACACCTCCCTCAATGAAAACGCCACGGCGGCGGTGAGCGCCCGTTTCACCGTGTATGACTCCACGCCCCCCGTGCAGGGCACCATTGATGTGACCGATGTTCCCTTCGCCCTGTATGCCAACGATGTGCGCCTTGGCCAGATTGGCATGCGCACGGACGGCCTGGCGCCCGGTGGCACGACTTCGATCATGATGTACATGGATTACGCGCCCCGCAACATCAACACCATGACCTTCAATATTTCGGTGGACTCACCCGACCCGGTTTCTGTTTCGGTGGCACTGGCACCCGGCAACCAGGGCGGGTTGCTGGACGGCTGGACGCTCAATTCGGCCGGCACAGTCTATTCCGTGACCGCTCCCGCGGGACGGGTTCTCACCTACGGCGATTTCGGTGATCTGCTGGAAATCAGGGTGGACGGCGCGGTGTCGCCGTTCCGGGTCCGCCTGAACGTGCTTAATCCGGTCTATGACACCAATCCGGACGGAAAGTACTTCACCTATCCCGATTCGATTTATGTCGAGCAGTCCCCGTTCAGGGCAACCTCGTTCCCGCTTCCGCGCATGGTTCCGGATCCGCCCTTCACCAGCCCCTCCTCCGGGGTGGTGAATCTGGGTGCTGACGAGGACTTTGTCCTCTTCAACATCTACAACCTGGGCGGTTCCCACGCGCCGACGGGGGTGTGGCTGGAATGGATTCCCCGCCAGGGCGCGGGGGTGTGGCCCGGCACGGAGCTCGGACAGTTTATTGTGGAGCCCATGGAAGGTGGCATTGTCACCGGCACGGAGGTTCCCGATGTGCTCTCGATCACGCCGGACCGTTGCGCGGCGGTGCCGGGATGGTACAGCGGAGAATTCTACTATGACTTCAGTTATGGTTCCGTGCCGATAATCGGCGTGGACGGGCCCTTCTGGGTGCTTTACGAGGTGGAACCGCCTGTTCTTGCAGTGTCGACGAATACGCTTGATTTTGGCGCGGCGGCCACGGCGCTTTCGGTGACGGTGTCCAACACGGGCGATTCCCAGTTGCTGTGGAGTGTGAATGCGCTTGGGCTGCCCAACTGGCTCAGTGTTGACTTGACAAACGGCGCACTTTGCCCTGACGATGAAAACACCATCAACGTGTATGTTGACCGTTCGGTGATTACCGTGCCCGGCACCTACACCTTCGACATTGTGGTGACGGGAAGCAACGGTGCCACGGAAACCATCTCCGTTTCGGTGGTGCAACCCTAGATCCTGGTAAAAACAACGCCCGCAGTCCCCGGTGGGGATTGCGGGCGTTGTTGCTTTTGCTGGTGATTTTACCAGGAGAAACGGATGGTCAGCAGCGCCCCTGCGGCGACATTAACGGGAATGCGCCCGTTTTCAAGGTCTATCCGGCGGATGGGCGCCTCGTTCAGGTCGCATTCCCAGGCATCCTTCACGGATACGGCGGTTTTCAGAAAGTCCGACACGTCTTCAGTGGTGGGGTTCCAGAAGCGGATTACTCCGCCGTCGCCGTCTCCGGCGGGCTTGATGGCCGTCACAACCGCTGAATGCCGCTCCAATGACACCAGGGAAGCCTCCGCCGGCGCGTTTTTGGAAACGGTGTGGGATTTCACGCCTGTTTGAAGCCGTCCCGCCAGATTGAGAAGCGGCAACGGATTGTACGGGCCTTGGAAGGGCGTCAGCAGGTAGCCAAACACAAGCTCGCCCTGCAACTGGCCGTCTTTTTCCCCTGGAGTGTTGACCGTTTTCCGGAATGAACGGAACAGGGTAAGCGCCAGCGTTCGGTCCATGTCGTCGAGCACGGCGTATTCATGGCAGCCAAAGGGCGACACCACGGCCAGCCCGCCATGATCGTCCCGGACGCCAAAAAAGCTGGTGAAGGGTTTCTCCGGGTTGATCCTTTCCTGCCATTCCGCCGTTTCACTTGGAATGGTGATCTCACGATTGATCAGGGCAAAGGGGCTGTCGGCGAAGGAACTGTCAGCGGACACGCCGCTTGGGAACAATACCCGCATCCGGTGGTCCTTCGCCGTGTTGGACACGACGCTTTTCACAAGGATGCCGGGCATGTGCCGGGCCACAGTGATGAAATCCGTGACGGCAAGTTCCACCCGCGCGGCGGACCGCCATCCGGTCTTTTGGTCTATTTCAGCAGGCAGATGGAAGAGACGATCCACCCGGAAGACGGTGCGAAGCGGACCGTCCTCCTCAATGGCAGTCATCACCCGGGACCCGGGACTCCTGAAAACAACGTCGTTGATCGGCTGCCCCCGGGTCCAGCCGTCACCCACCTCGCCGGAATCCTCGTAAACAAACAGGTTTTCAAAAACGCGCCCGTCCGCAAGGGACGTCAGCCTGCCCGTTCCGTCTGGGCGCAGCTCAAATTCAATCAGGTCGTTGGCGGCGCGCATGGGGCCGGTGAGCATTGATCCAAAGGTGCGTGTGGCCGCGTCGCAGGGCGCAATGGCGACGGTTGTATGCCCGCAGGGCGGAAGGTCAAGCTCCACCGCCACATGATACAGATCGCCCATGGAAACGGTTTCCCTGCCGTTTTCCGCCAGACGCCGGCATTCAATCCCCCGCTCAATCCTCACATGCTGGTAGGCGAGCCGCTGTCCATTGGCGTCAAGAAGGTGGAACTTGTTGTAACGCTCACTCCAGGCCAGTCCGTCAATGTACCACTGGCCTGACTTTTCCCCGTGGCCGGAGGGGAAGTAAAGCGGCAAGTCAACCACCTCGCGCCGCCGCACGGGCAGGGGATTGTGCACGGCAATCCGGCGCCAGTCATCCGGGGCGTCCGAAGCCGCCGCGATGGCCGCCATTGACCGGCGGACACACCCTTCGGCGAGCATTTCGGACTGGTCAAAGCGGTAATGCATGTCCCGGTGCACCTGGTCCACGCTGCATCCGCAAATGGAGTCGTGGGGGTGGTTGCGCAGCAGGTATTCCCATGATTTGCCCAAAAAGCCGGCGGGCCGCCCGCCGCCGCGCATGTTTTCGAAAAGCAGGAGGGGCTCCGCCCATTTTTCAAGCAAAGCCTGGCACTGGTCGTTGCGTTTTTTCAGGTCATGGCGGGAGGAGATGGTGTGCACAATGAGATACTGCCCCACCCGCAGGTGATCCCGGCAGGGGACGCGCAGTTCCCCCTTGTGCACCGGCAGGGCGTCAAGATGGGCGGACAGTTCCCGCCCGTATTCCTCAAGGGTTCCCCAAACGAATTCAATTTCGGGGTAAAGCCGCCGAAGCTCCGCCATGATTGCGGGCATGTGGGGGTCCGGCCTTTGATGGTCCACCGCGTCCAGCATGAGCAGCAGGGGGGCGGGGGCCCTTCCACCCTCATCCTCCAGGAAGGGGGCGAAAAGTTCCGGCAGCTTGGAAAGGTCATAGTTTGCCGCCATCAGCGGGCGGCGCACGGCAAAGTCAAAATTGGCGTAGCTCCCCTTGTCCATCAGTTTGTGGTATGCGAGTTTCCGGCCGTCCGGCCCCTCCCAGGCAAAATGCGCCCCGTGGGTTTCATCCTGCGTGCCGCGCCAGCAGATGCCCGCGGATAGGCCGAAGCCCCGCATGATCATGGGCAGGGCCGCAACATGGCCGAACTGGTCCGGAGTGTAGGCGAAATCCAGCGGTTCCACACCAAGGGCGCGGCAGTCGGCGATGCCGCGCATCAAATTCCGCACAAAGGACTCCCCGGAAACCAGCCACTCGTCTGGGAGATCGTACCAGGGCCCCGCAAGGAGGCGGCGCTCCCGCAGCAGTTTCATCAGCTGTTCCCGCCTTTCCGGGCGGATTTCCAGGTAGTCCGCAAGCACCACTGTCTGCCCGTCCAGATGAAAGCAGCGGTACTCCGGGTCATTTTCCATCAACTCGATTAACTCGTCAACCAGCTCCACCAGCCAGCGGCGGAATTCCTGAAAGGGTTCGTACCACTCCCTGTCCCAATGCGTGCCGACACAATAATAGGCCTTCATCATGGTGTTTCCCGATGTTTTGCGCCCGCACCCCGGGGCGCGTGAATGGGTTCATCATACAGTAGTGGGGCGCGGCCATAAAAGAGGGGGGAGGGAGTCGGGAAGATCCCAAAATTCCGGGTTGCATAATGGGGTTTACCCCGCCCGGATGTTTTGCTATAATCCCGCCGCCTGCTCCGGGGATTTTCCCCGGGGGACATGTGAAATAAAAGGAAAGGGTCAACCGTGGCGATTAAATACTACTGCCCGAAGTGCCGCCGCCGTTTTGTGGAATGGGGCGCGAAGAAAAGCAAGTTCAAGTGCACCAATGACGAGTGCGCGGGCGAAGAGTTGAAACTGATGGACTCGACCACCCTTGAGGCGCCCGAGAAGCCCAAGCTCAAGCGGGTGAAACGCAAAAAAGTGCCGCCCGTGCACATCAGCGAAGACTTTGACATGGACGAGGGCATCATTGACGTTCCCCTTGAGGATGAGGAATTTGACGACGCCGAAAGCGAGGAGGAGGAGATTGAAATCGAGGAGGTGGAGGAGCTGGACGAGGGATTGGAGGGTGTCGAGGACTTCGGCATTGTTGAGGAGGTGGGCGTTGTGGATGATGTGGAGGTGGTGGGGGAAATCGGCGGGGACATTGAGGAAATTGACTCGGACGATCTTTCCCTGGAAGAGGAGGAGGAGCTTTAACCGTCCGCCCCAATGGAACAAAAAAAACGCGCCCCCGCAACACGGGGGCGCGTTTTATATTTGCCGGATTATTGGCTGCCGGAAGGCTGGGCCGGGGCGTTCTCTTTAGCGGCGGGCGGGAGCGGGGGCGCGTCAGTCGGCGCGGGCGCATCCACAGAGGAAACCAATATCTTGTCAAACTGGTAGGAAATTTTCAGTTTTGGGGCCGCCGCGGAGAAATCGCTGCGCAAAAACGAGGCAAGGGAGGAGCCTTGGGGAACTGTGAGGGTGACCTTGCGCTCCTGTTCGGGCACAGCCTTGGCGTATTCGTCCACGTTCAGGGAAATCTGGCTCTTTTGCGCCAGTTCCCCCAGCACCACGAGCGCATCCTGATCCTTGAATTCAAGCGGTGTGCCCTCAATGGGGGAGATAAGGCGCTGGTGAAACTCGGCGGAAAGTTTTTCGGCAAGCATCACGTCACTGGCCTGGGTGTCCTGGACCTCCGGGACGCCGGCGGTATTCTCGCCGCCCGGTTTGTTGGCGTATTCAATGTGATCCACCTGCTTCCGTATGATCTGCATTTTGGCCTGTCCGGACTCCAGTTCCACCGTGCTCGGCGTAACCCGGAGCACCTTCACCCCGCGAAGCTGCTTCCCGTTTTTAAGAACCACCACGTCACCGTCCAGCTTGTAGGAGGCGGCGCTGCTTTTAGCCGCGCCCTCGGCAGGCTCCTTCTGGTCCCCCTCCGCAGCCTCGGAGTCTGGTGCTTCTTTCGCATCCGCCTTTGTTATTCCACCCTTCTTGGCAGGCCCATCCTTTTCGGGGGCCGGGGGCTGGGCAAACGCGCCGCCCAGCATAACAGTCGCAAACGCAACGAGACAGACAAGAAATTTCTTTGCCATTGTGACATCCTTTTTCAGTTTCAGTAAGCATTCTAGGATGATGGGCATATTAAATCAAGCTGAAAAAGGGTTTTCAATACGCGAACGGCCCCGGTTGCATATTGGTGATTTAATCCACTGCTCCCTTGTCTGGCCTTCATCCGGGACGACTTGCCTCAACAGCCTGTTTTCCCGTGGCAACATGAATTTTCCAGACGGCATTGAGAGGGGGGCTGACCCTGCACCAGATTTCATTCCTGAAGTTTTTTTGGGGGGGGGCGGCCCCATCTGGAAGTAAACTCTTGACGTATTGGACAAAAAACCGTATTATGGGGGATGTGGATGGAAAGTTGAGTGGTATAAATTCTTGACGGTTCACTGCCTTGGCCGGGCCAAAATATTGGCGATTGAGGGAGGAATTCTCGAAAAAACGGCCAAAATTACAAAAGAATACCTGTAAATAAAGTGTTGACAGATTCTCATATTTATGATACTCTGCTGTTGGCTAGAGAAAAGTTTCAAACAGTCTGATGCAAGAAACCAGCTAAAGGAGCACCAGGGTAGGCGCGGAAGGAAAAGCGTAATTCTGAAAGCGTAAGCCTTGGAACCGGTGGAGTTGAGCATCGGTGAGTTTCACAAGACCGAAAAAGGCGATAGGCCTTGACATAGGCGTGCATGCCGTCAAGGCGGTGCAGATGTCCCGTTCTTCCGGGCGTCTGCTGGTTGAGCAGGCGCGCCAGATTTTGGTTGACCGCAACATGGTCAACAATGATCCGGTTACGGCCCAGGCCGTGGCCGTGCGTGAATGCCTGCGGACCATGGCACCGGCCCAGTCCCTGATTGTGGCGGCCCTGGCCGGCCAGACGGTGGTTGTGCGGTATCCCCGGATGGCGAACGTGGGGCAGGAACAGCTGGCCCAGGCGGTCAACCGGGAGGCGGCCCACAACATCCCCTACGATTTGAATGATGTCTTTCTTGACTGGACAATATTGGAAGAATCAACGGAAAACGAGCAAAAGCAGCTAAAGGTGCTGCTCGTCGCGGCCAAGCACGAGGCCATTGACTCGCGCATGCAGGTCATGCAAAACGCTGAAATCCAGTGTGGAATTCTGGGGGTTGACTCCCTGGCCCTTGCCGATGCGGCGGAGGCTTGTGACTTTCTGCGCGTGGGGGAGACAGTGGCCATCGTCAACATCGGCCTCGGCTCGGCGAGCGTCCACTTCATCAAGGACGGCATTTCCAATTTCATCCGCGAGGTCAACTGGGGCAGCCGCGAGATGATCCAGGCCATTGCCAAGGACCGCCGGTGCAGTTACGAGGAGGCGGTTTCCCAACTGGAAAATTTCATCCAGATTCCGGTTGATTCACAAGTGGTCCCCGAGGCGGAAGAGGCCGATCTGCCCGTGGCGGACGAACTGCCGGAAGCCTCGCCCGTTGTTGGCGGCGGGTCGCTGCTTGATCCCCTCGATGATGAAATCATGCACACCCCCGCGGCGCAGAAGAAGGATCTTGGCGGTTATTCGAACCCGTTTGTGCAGCAGCAGGCGCCGACGCGGCCCCTTTCCGAAGTGCTGGCGGCCCCGCTGGCGCGCATGGCGATGGAGTTCCGCAGGTCCTTTGACTTCTATGAGCACCAGCTGTACGAGCAGCCGGTGAACAGGATAATACTCTGCGGCGGTGTCGCCAGGATGCAGCTCATCAGCGAAACGCTGCATGAGGAGCTCGGCATAGACGACATCGAGGTTGCCTCCCCCGAGAACAGCGCACTGTTCCTGGGCGCGGAGGATGACGTGGACGATTTGCTGCAGCAGGGCCCCCAGTACATGGTTGCCATCGGCCTGGCCGCGCGCGGCATGGCCGACTTATAAGCGAGGCGTCGATATGATACGCATCAACCTGTTGCCCCATGACATGCGCCCCATCAAGCGCACCGCACTGCCGCATGCCCTGAGCCTCTGCGTGCTTGTCGCCGCGGTCGCGCTGATGGTGGTCATTTTTGTCGGCGAGCACCGTGTTTTGACTGGGTTGACAGCGCAGCACCAGGAAAAGCGCGCCGAACTGAACAAACTGTCCGGCGTGGTCGAGGAGCATAACCGCCTCACCCAGACAAAACTTGATCTCCAGGAAAAAATCCTCACCATTCAGGACATCCTGAAGGAGAGGACGCTCTGGTCGGAATGGCTCCACGAGCTCATGCGCCTCACCCCGGACAACATCTGGTATTCCAGGATTCGGCTCACCACCCGCAAATTCCCGGAAGAAAAGGTCAAGTTGAACAAAAAAGGCGAACCGGAAATCGATCCGAAGACAAAAAAACCGGTCATGACCAAAACGCAGGTGGATCGCCCCATTCTTGAGGTCACCGGATACGCGATTGAGGACGAGTCAGGTTTGAGCAGCACCTCAACCCTGGCGAACAACACCAACACGGACGCGAAGTTTGCCTCGAGATTCTCCCTGTTCACCTCCAAAATCGAGGACACGGATTTCAACGGCTACGCCGTGCGCAAGTTCACGTTTGAATACCTGATTTGACCCGGACGGCGTCCGCCGGGCTGGAATGACGGACGCGAATAAGACATGAGGTCCATCAATGCTGGACATATTTAAAGGAAAAGTGGTCGCCAAGGACTGGGTTTTTGTCGGCGTTGTTCTGGCCGTCACCCTCGCCCTGGCCGTGCTGTTTTATCTCCTTGTGTTCAGGACGGAGCAGGGGAAGGTGGAGACGAAACGCACCGAACTGGCCGATTTGACCAAGGAACTGAACGAGGCGAAGCGCGTTCAAAAGGACATAGACAAGCTGCGCGAGGAATACGGCCAAATGTCGCAGCTTGTGGAGCGGTTTGAAAAACGCCTGCCCGAGGAGCGCGAGATTCCCACCCTGCTCAACCGGTTTGAACGCCTCGGCGGCGAGTTGGGCCTCAAGGTGGAAATGTCGACCATGCCGCCCAAAAGGGAAAACCGGGTTGAGGTCATCCCCTACAAGGTGACCACCCGGGGTCAGTTTCATCAGATAACCAGTTTCATCAACCTGCTTGAACGCGACGACCGGTATCTCAAGGTGTCCGAAATTGACATTGGAGAGGAAGAGGAGGGGGTTTCGGAGGCCACCTTTGTGCTGAGCACCTTCCGTTTCATCACGGAAGCCGAACAGGAAAAGGCCAAAGAAACCGCCGACGCGGCCAAGAGTGATGTGAAAAAATGAACAACCAAAACAAAAAACAGGTGATGTTCGCCGCAGGTCTTGGCATCCTGCTGGTGGTGGTGCTTGTTTACCAGTTTCTGATCAAGGGCACCAGCCCCGCGCCAACCCCGGCCGCCGGGGCAAAAGGCGCCACGGCAAAGACCGCGGCGGCGTCAACGGCCAGAAGCGCCGCAAAATCAGGCGAGCCCAAAGACGTCAAGCTGGAGATAGCGGACATAGATTTCCCGGTTCTCCTTCAAAGCGTTGAAGTGCAGCCCATTGAATACGAGAAGGTTCGTGTCGCGCGCAATCCCATGAAGCCCCTTGTCGGCACCGTGGAAAACATTAAAGAAGAGAGCGCCGCCGCCGCCCAGGCCGAGCAGGCCGCCGTGAAGCCCGTGTCACAGCAGGCCGCACTGGTGGATGCCTATGCGAAAAGGGTGACCGGCATTGTCTGGGACGGCAAGTCCCCTGTTGCCATTGTGGATGATGAAATCGTTTCCGTCGGCCATGTGTACTCGAATGGCACGGAAATTCACGCCATAGAACCCTCCAGAGTGATTTTAAAAGTCGGAGACTCCCTAATTCCGATTGAAATGAAGGAACTGTGAACATGCCCCAGTTTTCACACAGGATCCTGGCGTCAGTTATCTTGGTTGCCTTGGGCGTTGCCGGACTGGCCGCAGTTGCTGCCGAAACCGGTTCTCCCGCCGCATCCACCGTCACGGCCGCGGACGCCACGGCCAGGACATCGGAACTGGCACGGCAGCTTGAAACTGTCGCCAGAACAGGCGCGGAGCAGCCTCAAAACCTCTCCGAGCGCCAAAGCGCCCTTGCGGGGCGGCTGGCCGAGGTGGCTGCCGCGGACATTTCCGTGGCAGGCGGAACAATGGCCGCGGACGCGGCTGAGGCGGCGGATGCGGCCGCGCCGGCTGAGAATGCCGGGGGTGTTGTCTCCGCGGAAAACAATCCCACCCCGCCCGCCGAGACGGGCACGCCCGCTGCGCCTGAAGTGAAGGAAGCCGAAACGGCCCCGGAGACACCGCCTGCCGCCGAGGGTGAGCCCGTTGCGGAGGGCGCGGAGAACGCGCCGGTGCAGGGTGAGGAGGCAACGCCCCCCGAACCGCGCATGCGCCCCGAACCCGTCACCACGGAAGCCAACGCGTCACTTGCGACCCATGTCCGCGCGTTGCTGCGTGACATGAAAGGCGGCTCCGATCCCCTTGCAAACCAGGGTGTGACCAGCAGCGGCGCGCCCGAAAAGCCCATAGCTGAAAACCTGTCCGCCATGTCCGCCCCTCCGGTGGCCGACGCGGCGAAACCCGCCGCCCCCGCCGTTGAGGCGGCAAAGCAGTCCCCCGCGCAGGTGACCGGCGATCCCCTTTCGCAGCTGGTCAACATTGACTTCCGTGAAATGGACCTCACCAACGTGGTGGCGCTGCTTGCCAACAAGGCGAACATCAACATTATCGCGGGCACCGACCTTCAGGGAACCGTTACCGCGAATCTTCAGAACGTCCCCCTCCGCCAGGCGATTGAAACCGCGCTGCGCATGAACAGTCTGGGCATGATTGAGGAGGAGGGAATTTACCGCATTGTTCCCTATGACGAGGCGGTGGCCATCAATTCCAGGACGGAAATGGTGGTGTTGCAGAACGCCAAGGCGCCCGAAGTGCAGTCCGTCATCAAGGAACTCACCAACAATTCCTTTGACAAGTCTCTCATCAGCGTTTCCGCGAACAAGACATCCAACGTACTTGTCATCACCGCCCCGAAAAACAGAATCACCGAACTGGTGGAACTCGCCAAGCAGATGGACCTCAAGGAGCCCAAGCTGCCCACGGTGACCGAGGCCATCGCCCTTAACTATGCCGACCCCGACGAATGCGTGTCCCTTGTTCAGAAGATGCTCACCCCGCAGGTGGGGCTTGTCGCCGCCGACGCCCGCGCCCGCCATTTGGTGGTCACGGATATTCCCGTTGTGGTGGAGCAGATCAAGCAACTGGTCACTTCCATTGACAAACCGGTCAAGCAGGTCATGATTGAGACCATGATCGTGGATGTTGTGCTCAGCGACGAGGCTGACACGGGCATCAAGTGGCTCATGCAGGCGGTCACCACCCACCAGAGCAACGACGCCTATTTCGGCCCCTATGTCAAGGAGCCCGCCGGTGTCATCCAGGAGCTTGGGCTTGCCAGCGACGCGGAGGTGCTCAAGTCCGCCGCCGGCCTGCTCAATTTCAGCCTGCTCACGGACAACGTCGACTGGCAGGGGCTGATTCAGGCCGAGGTGCGCAACAGGAACGGACGCCTGGTGTCCAATCCGATTGTCATGACGGTTGAAAACCAGCCGGCCACAATCTCGATTGCCCAGGAAATCCCCTATGTGGAACTGACCCAGACCCAGGCGGGCGGCCAGCAGACCAGCACCGAGTTCAAGGAAATCGGCACCGTGCTCACCGTGACCCCGAAGGTCACCCATGACGACCATATCATCACAACCATTGAGGGCAAGGAAAGCGCCGTCAACGGTGAATTCAACGGCGTGCCCATCGAGGACAAGCGCGAGGTTTCCTCAACCATGCGCATGGCGAACGGCCAGACGGTGTTCATTGGCGGCCTCCGCAAGTCCAGCGGCTCCTCCTCCGCCCGGAAGATTCCCGTCCTTGGGGACATCCCTGTGGTCAATCTGGCCTTCCGCTCCAATTCCCGCGAGGAGCGCATCAACGAGCTTCTTGTCTTCGTGACCTGCAATGTCATCAACGAGGATGTGCCGCTCACCGACGAGCAGAAGAAGATCTTGAACGACTCCAAGCTTGAGGAGCAGAAGGTGGACGCGCTGGAGACGCTTTGGTACGACACCAAGTATCCCCAGACCACCAAAACGCCCCAAATCAAATGGCGTCGCGGAAGCTGAAGCCGTTTTAACAGACAGCCATAAGGCGTCCGGCCCACCAAGGCCGGACGCTTTTTTGTTGAGACTCGCACGCATAATTTGCAAAATGAGGAAATCCAAGTTGCGGTGCGCATGTTATTGAAAATAATGCGGACAGAAGGAAGATAAAATGGCAAGTGAGACGGAAAACAAAATTGGCCAACTTGTGGAGACCGTGGAACAGGTCATGTTTGGCAAGCGCGACGTGGTCAAACTTTGCGTCATCGGCCTGCTTGCACGGGGCCACATATTGATTGAGGACGTTCCCGGAATAGGCAAGACCACCCTGGCCCAGAGCCTTGCCAAATCAGTGGATTGCTCCTTTGCCCGGATACAGTTCACAAGCGACATGCTGCCCTCCGACATCCTTGGCGTGTCCATTCTCAACCCGAAAACCGCCGAATTTGAGTTTCGAAAGGGGCCGGTGTTCGCCTCTGTGGTGCTGGCGGACGAGGTGAACAGGACGCCTCCGAAAACCCAAAGCGCCCTGCTGGAGGCCATGAGCGAGTACACCGTCTCTGTTGACGGGGTCACCCATCCGCTGCCCAGGCCGTTTATCGTGCTTGCCACCCAGAATCCCATTGAGCATGAAGGCACCTATGTCCTTCCGGAGTCCCAACTGGACCGGTTCATGCTCCGCGTTGAGGTCGGGTATCCCCCCGAGGCGGACGAGTTGCGCATCATGCGCCGCCACGACCCCATGGATGCGTTAAAGACACTCAAACCGGCGCTTGACGCCGCAGAACTGGTTGCGCTCCAGGAAAAAGTGTCCGCCGTGCGGGTGGACCCCGCCGTGGAAAACTACATTCTTCAAATTGTCCGATCCACCCGCACCCATGAGCAGGTGCGCCTTGGCGCGAGCCCCCGGGGCGCCCAGGGCCTCTTTGAGGCGGCCCAGGCGCGCGCCATGATGGAGGGGCGCGACTATGTGACGCCGGGCGATGTGAAGGAGCTTGCCGTGCCTGTCCTTGCGCACCGCATGCTGGTCAGGTCCCGGGGCGCGGATTTGGCGGCCTCCGCCCGTGAGCGCGAGCGGATCATGAGGGAAATACTGCAAACCGTGAAGGTTCCCGTGTGATATTCCGTCTTTTCCGGAACAGGATTCGTTCATCCGTGAAACGCCCGGGCCTGGTGATGGGCGTGACGGCCCTTCTCCTGCTTCTCTCCGCCTGGAACACCGGGGAGAACCTGCTTTACATCATGCTTGGCGGTGTCGCAAGCCTGATGGTTCTTTCCGGGGTGCTGTCAAGAATCAACCTGAGGGGGCTGACCCTGAAAATGGAGGCGCCCCACGCGGTGTTTCGCGGTGAGCCTTTCATGATCCGCGCGCTGCTGCAAAACCCTCGAAAACTGCTCCCTGCCATTTCGGTGCGGGTTGAGGATCCCTCAAGGCCCGGAGCTTCGGCCGCTTTTGCCCTCAAGGTGCCCCCGCGCCGCGCGGTTCAGCTTGACGTGGAGCAGGTTTTTGACCGGCGCGGCGTGTACACCCTTCCGGGGTATCACTTGGCAAGTTCCTTTCCCTTTGGCTTTTCGGAAAGCCGTCTGTTGACCTCGGACACGGCGGAAGTGCTGGTCTACCCGCGGATACACCAGGCGCGCACCGCCGTTGTGGAACAGGCGCCGGGCGCGCGCTGGATGCCGAGAAGCCGTTCCAACGACGGCGATGAGTACATGTCGCTGCGGGAATATCTGCCGGGCGACGACATACGGCTTATCGCATGGCGTGTGAGCGCCCGGGTCGGTGTGTGGATGGTGCGCGAGATGGGCTTTGGCAGTGTCCGTTCCGTTGTCTTTCTGCTCGACACCGTTCGCCATGACATGCCCGGGTACGAGGAACGCTTCGAGGAGGCGGTGGAGCTTGCCGCATCCCTGGCGGTTACCATGCTGGGGCGGCAGTATTCCGTGGGGATCGCGGCGGCGGACGGCTTTGTCCCCGCCGGCAAGGGCACCCGGCAGGAACGCAAAATTCTGGACATGATGGCGCGCGTCCAGCCTGGCGGCGGGGATGACGCGGAAAAACTGACCCTCAGGGCCGTTGAACTCAGGAGTGAGCCCGTGCGGCTGGTGTGCATATCCCCGAATCCCGAAGCGTGGGCTTCGGCGGCGCTGCCGGAGCACATGAAAATACTCGATCCTGCGGAGGCCGCCCATGGCTGACCGCACGGGGAGACTATTGCGCTGGGCCACCCATGCCGTGGTGTTTCTGGGTTTTGCGGGCCTGTCCACCGTCCGTGGCTACGGCGCGGTCATGCTGCTGCCGCCGCTGCTGCTTGTGCCGCTCGCCGCAATTGGGGAGAGGCTTGAGAGGGAATGGCCCCATTTCCGGTCCGTGAAACTTGCCATGGTCATCACCTACGCCTGTTTCATCCCCCTCAGCCTCATCCAGCTCGGCCTCATGAACGCCGTGCTTGCCCTGGTTGTGTTCATTCTGGTCTACCTCCTTTTGGGCGAAAAAAACGAAAAGGTTTATTACCAAATCCACCTCATGTCCTTCTTCCTGCTGCTGGCCGCCGTGGTGCAGGATCCGGAACCCGAAATCGCCCTGGTGCTGGCGGGTTTTATTGTGGCCATTGTGTGGGCCTTTGCCGCGCTGCGCATTGAGGTGGAGCGGGGACGCACGGCCAGGATCCGCCACGCCGCCGTGGTCATGCTTGACGGCTCGTCCGGGGCGCTCGGGGGCAGGTCGGGCAACGTGTTTGATTTCGGCGTGTTTGTCTCGCTCACGCTGCTTTCCGTCGCCGCAATGGCGCTCACGGTGGGCATATTCCTTGTCACCCCGCGCATCGAGGCGGGCATATTCGGCAGAAACGATCCGGAGCGTGCGGTGACGGGCATATCCGACCGGGTAACCCTGGCCGGAGGCATGAGCATTTACCAGGATCCCACGGCGGTGATGCATGTGGAATTTCCCGATGAACCGGGCGGGGTTTTCGTTCCCGCCGACGGCATGTACTGGCGCGTCACCACCATGCCGCTTTTTTCCGGGGTGGAATGGTCCCGGCGGCCGCTGGGCGGCCATTACCAGCCAGGCATTGAGCGCATGCCCGGAAACGCGTCCGCCACATCGGGCGGCCGCGGGGAAACCCGGGGGCGGGTGGAAAACAGCCGGCTGGTGCGCCAGCTGGTCTTTGCCGACACCATACGCAACCAGGCGCTTCCCCTGCTGGAGCTGGCCCAGTCGGTGAGCCTGCTCGGCGAGTCGGAGCGTGTTTCCGTGCGCTGGGACACGGCCATGGACTTCACCATGCAGGTGACCATGCGGAGCCCCCAGCCGGTTTCGTATGAGGCGTATTCCGAGGTGGCCGCGCCGGACGCGGAGGCGCTGCGCGCTGCGCCGGAGGACTACTCCCAAATGGACCCGGATGACTACGCCCTTCTCACCCGCCACGCCTTCGGGCGTGAGGCGCTCGCGCAGGTGGAGTCCGTGGTGCGCGGAAAAACCACCGCCTACGACAAGGTGGCGGCGCTCACCGGATGGCTCAGCGGCCCGGATTTCCTTTACACGCTGAACGTGCCCCAGTTGAGGGGCATGGACGAGTTCATATTGCGCGTCCGCCGCGGGCATTGCGAGCTTTTCGCCTCCGCGCTGGCGCTTATGGCGCGCAGCCAGGGCATCCCCGCCCGCGTGGTCAGCGGCTACCGGGGCGGTGAATTCAACCCCAACGATCTTTCCTACACCATACGCGCCAGCATGGCCCATCTCTGGGTCGAGGTGTGGTTCAACGGCTTCGGCTGGGTCCGCTTCGATCCCTCGCCCCGCACGGACTTCACGGGGGGCGGCATCAACCAGTTGCGCCTTGCCTGGTCGCGCAGGGTGCTCCAGGCCAAGATGTTCTGGTACCAGGACGTGCTCGCCTTCCAGGGGGGATGGCGTCTGGATCGGCTGTTTGGCCGTTCCCGGAGCCATGCGCAGGGCGGCGCGGGACCGGCGGGGGCTTCCCGGACGGATGAAGTTTCGGGCGGGCTGGGGGTTTCCCTGCCGGGAGGCGTGCTTGCCCTTGCGGCGCTCTTTGCCGTCTCGGTGTTCGCGTGGCGCGTGGTGTCGCGGCGGCGCGGTGTGGGGCGTTTTCCCCTGACCCCCGACCAGCGCCGCGCGGTCCGCTTCCATGCCTGGCTGGTGGGACGGCTGGCGCGGCAGGGGCTGTCTTGCGGCGGTTGCGCGGCGGAGGAGTTGGTGGAATTGGCCGCGGAGCGCGGCGGGGGGGAGGCGGCCCTTGCCGTTGACGCCGGGGTGTCGGCCTACAACGACGCCCGGTTTGGCGGAAGGCCTTTTGACCGTGCGCGGGAGCGGGAACTGCGGGCGCGGTTGCGGCAGGTGTTCGCATCCGAGGAAATGCGCGCGGGCCGGGGCTGAGAACGCCTATTTCGCGGCGTTGCGCATCACCCCCACGGCGTTGACATCCCAAAGGGCCACGGCCAAATCTCTTTTTCCGTCGTTGTCAAAGTCGGCCGTCTCCAGCGCGCGGGGCCGTCCCTCCTTGAGGGGGTGGTCTTCCCGAGCAAAGGACTGGGGTGCCTTGGAATCCTTGGAATTGTTTACCAGCACCGTCACCCGGGACGAGGCAAAACACGCCGCGGCGATGTCCGGACGTCCGTCCCCGTTCAGATCATCCACCACCAGATCCCGAATTTCATGCTCCAGCACCGCCCGGTCGCTGCCAAGAAGAATTTCCTGGGAGAGACTGTAGGTCATGCCATCATCCCCGTAAAAAATGACAATACTGTCCTCGGTGTGGCTGTGGCTGACGAGGATGTCGTCAAAACCGTCCATGTTCATGTCCGCGACACGCACGGCGGTGGGCAGCGCGCCCCGTGTGGGGAACCGCTGCGACTCCTCAAAACCGCCGCGGCCGTTGCCCCGCCACAGGCCTATTTCCCCGGTGGCATAATAGGCGGCCGCAAAATCGGTGTTTCCGTCCCTGTTGAAATCTCCCGTGCGCAAATCCCTCGGCGCGCCGGGCGCGGCAAGCATCTGGGGGTTGCTGAAATACTGCTCCTGGTGGCCGTGCATCAGTACAATCACGTCGCTGCACCAGGCGGCCGCCAGCAAGTCGCGCAGCCCGTCCCCGTTGAAATCCTGCACCACCAGGGAGGTCAGGCCGGGTTTTGTGAAAACCGGTATGTTTTCGCCGTCTTTTTGACGGAAATATTCGAGTGTCTCATCGGCGATTTTGAAGGTGACGGGTTCAAAAAGCCCCTCATTTTTCTGGTTCAGGAACACGCACACGTCGCGGTGGCGCACGTCCAGGAAGTTCACCACAATCACGTCGGGCCATTTCAGCCCGTCCACATTGGCCACCGCCACCGCCCAGGGGGCAAACCCCGTCTTCAGCGGTGGTGTTTGGCGCGTGAAATTCATCTTGCCGTCCGAAATAAGCAGGGAAACCTCGTCGTTGGCGGGGCGCTCCTCCCGGGGGTCGGCCAGTTCCCCCCGGTCGGCGCACACAATGTCGGCGAAACCGTCATCGTTGAGATCGCGGCAGGCCAGTGCGCTCGGATTGGGCCCCACGGGAACCAGCCGCCCCGGCGGCGCGAAGAGTTTGCCCGGAGCCGCCCATCCCGCCTGGGTTGCGGCCAGCACGATTGCGCAAACAAGGAGGCCGGAGCCGCGCGTCCTCATGAGCCTTCCCCCGCCGCGCCGGAGAAGGCGCCTGTGAGCCGTGCCGCCAGCCCGACGGCCGCGCAAAGGCTGTGCTCGCGCGCCCTGCCGGTTCCGGCGATGTCAAAGGCCGTTCCGTGATCCACCGAGGTGCGCACGATGGGGATGCCCAGCGTCACGTTCACCCCCTCGTCCATTGCGATGAGTTTCAGGGGGATGTGCCCTTGGTCGTGGTACATGGCGATGACCGCGTCGAATTCCCCCTGGCGCATGCGCAGAAACACCGTGTCCGGCGGCCAGGGGCCGGTGCATTCAATCTGTTCCGCGGCGGCGGCGGCCACGGCGGGCGCGATTTCCTCAATCTCCTCCCGGCCAAAGGCGCCCGCCTCGCCCGCATGCGGGTTCAGGGCCGCCACGGCGATGCGCGGATGCCCCATCCCCATCCGCACAAGCGCGTCATGGGCGGTGCGGATGGAACTGAGTATGCGCCCCTTTTTCACGGCGGAGACGGCGTCGCGCAGGGAAAGGTGCGCCGTGATGTGGATGATGCGCATTGTGTCGGTGAAAAGGCACATCCGGTAGTCCGGCGAGTTTGTCATGTGCGCGATCATCGAGGTGTGGCCGGTGAATTTGCTGCCCGCCAGGATGATGCCCTCCTTGCTTATCGGGCAGGTGACCATGCCCGCCACATCCCCCGCCATGCACGCGCCCACCGCCGCCTCTATCCACGCCACCGCCGCGGCGCCCGCGGAGGCGTCGAGCATTCCGGGGCGCGGTTCCGGGCCGGGACAGCCGCAGTCAATCACGGGAACGGCGTCCTCAACACGCAGCGCCCCGTCAAGATCCGCCACATGCCGGGGCGGAGGGCAGGCGGGGGCGAAGCGCAGCGCCCCTTCGAGCGCGCGGGGGGAGCCGAACACCACGGGACGGCAGCACTGCCAGGGTTCGGGACGGGCCAGCGCCTTGGCGATGATTTCCGGGCCGACACCGTTCACATCACCCATGGTAATCGCCAAAACAGGTGGATTTTTGCCTGCGAGGGGCATGAAAAACTCTCCAAAACGCCATAAGGCGCGGACTTCACCGGATGAAAACACTATCATACGCGAAGGGGCCTCCCCGCGCAAAAAGCATGGGCGCAAAGCGGTGTTTTCATTGAAAACGGGAAGAAATGGGGATTAACACAAAACCCGCAAAATAAAATTGTTCCCCTGACAATAATCCATTAAAATGCCCCTTTCCCAAGGGTGAACACGGGAATGGAGTAATAAACAGATGGCGGATGCTCATGCGGTTACCGGAAAGTCGGAGTGTGAACTGACCGGCCAGCACCGGCATTGGCGGTGGCAGATACTGCTTTCCACCTATTTGGCGTATGCCGGGTTTTACCTGTGCCGAAAGGTCTACAGCATCGCCAAGCCCGTGATTATGGAGGATTTGGGGCTTGACTATAACCAGATAGCCAACATCTGGACGGCTTTTCTTGTGGCCTACATGCTGGGCCAGTTCGTCACCAGTTTTTTGGGCCGCAAGTATGCGCCCAAGTTCCTCCTGCTGGCCGGGCTGGGTGTCTCCCTTTTCATCAATATTGTGTTCGGTTTTGCCAACAATTACTGGACATTCCTGGTTTTCATGGTTTTCAACGGCCTGGTGCAGGCCACCGGCTGGCCGAGCAGTGTGGGCGCTGTGGCGCATTGGATCCGTCCCAATGAGCGGGGGCTCATTATGGGGATATGGTCCACCAGCCACGTGGTGGGCACCCTGGTGGTGAAACTGGTGTGCGGCGTGCTTCTGGCCTACGCCGGCTGGCGCTGGTCCTTCTGGGGGGCCACCATGCTGGCCGCGTTTTGCTGGCTGCTGCTGGCCTGGCGGCACCACGACAAGCCGGAAGATGTGGGGTTGGCCCCGCTGGTGGACGACCGGCCCGGCGAGAACGCCGATGTCCGCAAGAACCCCTCCGCCTCGGAGCATCTCAGCATTGCCGAGTATTTCCAACTGGCCTTCCACCCGGTCATCCTCACCATGGGCGGGGCCTACCTTTGCGTTAAATTCCTGCGCTACCTGCTCGATTCCTGGCTGCCCACCTTCCTGGTGGTGCTCGGACTGGACGCGGGCCAGGCGAGTTTTTACTCGATGTTTTTCGACATCTGCGGCATCCTGCCCGCCGTGCTTGCGGGCTGGGCGCTGGACCGTCTCTTCCGGGGCAACTGGGCGGCCCTTTCCATGGTGGCTGCGGCGGGCATGATTCTCGGTTTTGCCGTGGTCATCGTCTTCCAGGGCAGCGCGCTGGCGGTTGCCATCAGTTTCGGCATTGTCGGATTCATGATTTATGGTCCGGAAACCATCCTCAGCGGCGCGGCGTCGGTGCAGGTGGCGGGGGAGAAGAACGGCCTCGCCGTGGCGGGCATTGTCAACGGGCTGGGCAGCATCGGCCCGATTGTGCAGGAGAAGGTCGTGGGCTGGATCATGGAGAGCGATCCGGCCAACGGCATGGCAAACGCCAACCTGTTGTGCCTGGGCCTGTCCATTCTGTTCATGTTCCTCATGTTCCTGGCGAGCTGGCGTCACCGCGTGCTGGCCCGCAGAAAAGCAGAAAAATAGTCTTCCCCCAACAGGACGGAGTCCTGCAACAAGTCTGAAAGGTGCTGAAATGGCCGCAATTAAATTTGAGCTTGAAAGCAAATTTGGTTCTGTCTACGGCGACGGGGAGCGGGAGGCCATGCTGGACATTCTCGCGAAGAACGCGCCCACCTCTGGCGATGCCTGCATCCAGTTTGAGGAGGAATTCGCCCGGTACTGCGGGGTGTCCCATGCCCGCGCCGTGTCCAACGGCACCGCCGCCCTTTTCCTGTCCCTGCTGGCGCTGGGTGTGAAGGCCGGGGACCGGGTGCTCACCACACCGCTCACCTGGATTGCCACGGCGGCGGCGGGCGCGACACTCGGGGCGGAGGTCGATTTCGTGGACATTGACCCCGAAACCTACAACATGGATCCGGACAAACTGGAGGCCAAGCTCACCCCGAACACCAAGGCGGTGCTCCCCGTGCATCTCTACGGCCAGTGCTGCGACATGGACGCCCTCCAGTCCCTGTCAAAGAAGCACGGTTTCGCCATTGTGGAGGATGCCTGCCATGCCGTGGGCGCGGAGTACAAGGGACGCAAGGCGGGAAGCATGGGCGCGGCTGGATGCTTCAGTTTCCATGAGCAGAAAAACATGTCCACCCTGGGGGAGGGCGGCATGATCACCACCAATGATCCGGCCCTGTTCGAGCGCATGGCCCTTTACCGCTCCCACTGCACCCGCGTTTACGGGAAAAGCACCAAGTATTGCAGCCTGGACGAGTCGGTGCTGCCGCAGGGAAAACGCTTTTGGTGGCAGGACTTTGACGACTGCGGCTACAACTTCCGCATGACCGACATGCAGGCGGCGGTGGGCATTGTGCAGCTGCGCAAACTGGACGAGCTTAACCGGCTGCGCATTGAAAAGGCGGCGTATATCACCGAGGGGTTGAGGGGGGTGCCGGGATTGAGGCTGCCTGCGGTGGTGCCGGGGCGCAAGCACGTGTTCCACCTTTATCCCCTGGAGATTGATCCCGCGGCATTCGGCATGGCCAAGGATGATTTTGTGTGGGCGATGCGCGAGGAAAAGGGCGTCCGCATCGGCACCCACTACATTCCTCTGCACTGGACCACCGCCTTCAAAAAGCGGGGATTCCAAAAGGGCCAGTTCCCCGTGGCCGACGCGCTGGCCGAACGTCTTGTCACCCTTCCGCTCCACCCACGGCTTACCGAAGAGGGGTTGGACTATCTCATCGCGGCAATCAAGAGTTTCGCAAAAGGCGCTTGATTCCGCCTTTGAACAGGGCGCATCATGCCGGATCGAGGAGATTGTCCCGCGGTCCGGTTTTCTTTTTTGGAGAAACACCATGATTCAAAGCCGTCCATTCCTGCTTGCGCTTCTTTCGGGGGTTGCCGTTGCGGCCTGGTCCGTCGGGGACGAAGGACTCCCGCCCGTGGCGGATCTTGTCGAAGCCGCCCCCGGCTGGTCCGCCGGGATAATCGCGCAGGTGGACCAGAGCTATGCGGGCTGGGACGTGGAGATTGGCGACGCGGACAACGACGGCAAAAACGAGGTGCTGGCCACGGGGTGCCCCGACAGCCGTTTGTATCTGTTTAAAAAAGCGGCTGACGGCTGGAAGACCGCGTTGTTGGCGGAGGATTTGGCGCGGCACCGCCCGGGCATGGGCCTTGCGGTGCGTGTGGTTGACCTGAACATGGACGGGCGCAACGAAATCATCCTGGGCACGGGCCAGGAAGGGGGCGGCGGCACGGCCCATTTTTATGTCATGGAAACGGACGGCGCGCGGCTCACAAAAAGCGTGGCGAGCCGCCCCGACTGCAACAAAAGCGGATTCACCCACAACCTCGCCGTCCATGATCTCGACGGCGACGGGTTGCGGGAGGTAATCTCCGCCTACTGCGGCGGCGGGGAGATCATCCGGTATGACATCGGCGGGTCCCTGGACACCGTAGATGCGCGCAAAATCCACCAACTGTCTGGTTCCGGCGAGGAGTCGCTCATCGCCGATGTGGACAACGACGGCGCGGTGGAGTTTGTGACCGCCAACGGTTTCCGTGCGGGCCGCGCCCGGCTGGAGGTCTTTGAATTTGACGCGGCGGGCGAACTCGCCGCCGCGCCCCGCATCGCGCTGGAGGGATATGAGGGCAACCCCTGTTTCTATGTTTCCGCCGTCATTGGCGATGTGGACAATGACGGGAGGAATGAGTTGGTGGCGGGCTGGAAGCGGGAGCAGTCGGTCAACCTGGCCACACTCATAGCCTACAGGGTGGGGGGGGAGGGGGATGCCGTGCCCGTGTGCGTGCTTGAGCGGGAAACGCCCGATCTGGACATGGCGTACTTTGAAAAGATGATGGCCGTGGCGGACGCCGACAACGACGGCAAAAACGAGCTTGTGGTGTCCACGCGCGGCGACAACATGTCCGAGTTCATCACCAGCGCCCATCTTGGGCGCGTTTACCTGTACCGCGTCGCGGGGGGCGTGGCGGAGCGGACAGTGCTTGCGGATCTCAACGGCGCACGCGCCGAGTCCTCCTGGCTGGCCGTGGGTGACGCCGACAATGACGGCGCGAACGAGGTGGTGCTGGCCACGGGGAAGGGCAACCGTGAGCAGCCGGGCGTGTCCCATGTGCTGGTGCTGAAAAAGGGCGCACGGTGATGGGCGCCCCGGACCCCGGTGACGCGCTGCTCGACTCGCGCCGCAGGCAGGACGCGGTCAGCGCGCTGGGCTTCGACTGGCCGGACATCGGCGGCGTGCTGGACAAGGTGGCGGAGGAGCTGGAGGAGGTGCGCGAGGCCCTGCGCGAGGGTGAGCGTGAAAAGGCGGCGGAGGAGCTTGGCGATCTGCTGCTCGCCTCGGTGAACCTTTCGCGCTTTCTAAACGCCGATCCGGCGCGGCGGCTGGCCGACGCCACGGACCGCCTCTGCGCGCGCGTCGAACAGGCGCGCGTCCTCGCGGAAAGCCGCGGAAAGGATCTCCGCTCCTGCACGCCCGAAGAGCTGGATCAACTCTGGCGCGAGGTGAAAAGCCGTGGCGGCAAAGGACTTAAAAATGTCCTTGACATCGGGGGCGCGGATGATGCAAACTCAGTGTTCTGATCGGCGTTTCAGCCCCATTTTACGGGGGTGATCGCAGCCTGTGGATAACTTGTGGATAACCGGTGGACAACTTTCCGGGAGCTTCATTTTCGGCGCGGATTCCGGTGCGTTTTATGGGGTTGACGCGCGGCAAAGTTGAATGAGCGGGGTGTCCGAAACATGCACGGGGGCCGTGGTCCCGCAGGGACCGCGGACATGTGCCAGGGACTTATTGATTTTATGAATAACGCGGCAGGAGAGGTCGTTGTGTCCGAAAAGATGACGAATCCTTGGGAGCAGGCGCAGGCGCATTTGCGCGGCGCGCTGGATGATCACATCTACAAAAACTGGTTTCAGCAGACCAGTTTTGGTTCGGTGGTTGACGGGGTGCTCACGGTGAACGTGCCGAGCCAGTTTTTTGCCAACTGGCTGCAGGAGCATTACCTGGACACGGTCTGCGACTCCCTGCGCCGGGTGCTCCCGGAATTCCGCGAGGTCCGTTTTGTTCCCCTGGCCGAGGCGCAGCCCGCCGCGGGCGACCGCGGCGAGGCCCGCGCGATCCAGCCCGCAAAGGCCAGGGCGGGACGGGTGCGCCAGAGCTTTTCCGGATTCAACCCCCGCTACACCTTCGACCGTTTCGTCATCGGCGCGGGCAACCGCTTCGCGCACGCCGCCGCCAAGGCGGTGCACGAGTCGCCCGGCCGCGCCTACAACCCGCTGTTCCTGCACGGCGGCACCGGGCTGGGCAAGACGCACCTCATGCAGGCCATCGGCCAGGGCGTGCTCGCCGAGCATCCCGAGATGCGCGTGGTCTTCATCTCCTCCGAGGAATTCACCAACCAGCTCATCCAGAGCATCGCCGACAAGAGTTCGCAGCGCTTCCGCGACAAGTACCGCAAGGTGGACGTGCTGCTGATTGACGACATCCACTTCATCAGCGGCAAGGAGGCCACGCAGGAGGAGTTCTTCCACACCTTCAACACGCTCTTCGACGCGCACAAGCAGATTGTCATTTCTTCGGACCGCAGCCCCAAGGAAATTCTGGGCGTGGAGGAGCGGCTCGTGTCGCGCTTCGAGTGGGGGCTTGTGACGGACATCCAGCCGCCCGATCTGGAGACCCGCATCGCCATCCTGCAGAACAAGGCCCGCGAGGAGAACCTGACGGTTTCGATGGACGTGCTGCGCTACATCGCCACCTACATCAACACCAACATCCGCGAGCTGGAGGGCGCCCTCACCACCGTGCTTGCCTTCAGCCGCCTCACGGGCGAGAAAATCGGCGTGCCGCTGGCCGAGACGGTGCTCCGCGATCTCATCGGCTCGGAGAAGATCCGCCCCGTCACCATCGAGCAGGTGCAGCGCGCCGTGGCCGAGCACTTTGACGTGCGCATTGCCGACCTGCGCGGCCAAAACCGCCAGCGGCAGATCGTGCAGCCGCGCCAGATTGCCATGTACCTCTGCAAGACGCTGATTCCCAGCCTGTCCCTGAACGACGTGGGCACGGCCTTCGGCGGAAAAGACCACACCACGGTCCTTTACGCCTGCGACAGGATTACGAAGGAGAGGGAGACCAACCCCGTCCTGAGGCAGACGCTGGAGCAGTTGTCAAAGTCAATCCGTTCCTGACCGGGGATTTCCGGTTCCGGGGCGCGGCCGCCGCGCCGCCGCGTGGGGAGACATCCCGATGCTCAACCGCGTTCTCGCGCTGTACACGCGCTGGTTTGCCGTGTGGGTGGTCCTTTTCGGGGCGGTGGCCTGGTTCTGGCCGGAACCCTTCCTGCTCATCAGGGGCGGCATCAAAATCTTTTTCGCGCTCACCATGTTCGGCATCGGCGTGGCGCTGAAGCCCGAGGATTTTGTCCGCATCGCCAAAACACCCGTCATTGTGGCGATAGGCTGCGCCGCCCAGTTCACCATCATGCCCTTCGGCGCATTCCTGATCGCCAGGGCGGCGGGGCTACCCGACGACCTCGCCATGGGGCTCATCCTCACCGGCGCCGCGCCCGGCGCGATGGCCAGCAACGTGGTGACCTACATCGCCAGGGCGGACACCGCCTACTCTGTTTCGCTCACCACCGCATCCACCCTGCTCTGCCCCCTGCTCACCCCCGGCCTCACCCTGCTGCTTGCGGGGGCGCGGATGGACGTGCCCTTCTGGGGCATGATGATTGACGTGCTGCTCACCGTTGTCCTGCCCGTGGTGGCGGGCTTTGGGGTGCGCAACCTGCTGGGCGGGCGTCTGGAGAAAATGCTCCCGGTCTTTCCCGCCGTGTCCGCCACCTTCATCGTCTTCATCACCTCGCTGGTGGTGGCGCTGAACAGGGATCACATCGCGGGCCTCACGGGCCTGCTGCTGGCCGTGTGCCTCACCCTCAACCTGGGCGGCATGCTGGGCGGCTACTCCGTGGGCGCGCTGGCGCGGATGAACACCGCCCGGCGCCGCACGCTCTCCATCGAGGTGGGCATGCAGAACGCCGGGCTCGGCGTGGTGCTGGCGCTGAAGCATTTTGGCGAGCGCGCCACCATCCCCTCCGCCGTCTTTGTCTTTGTGTGCATCATCACCGCCAGCATCGCCGCCGCGCTGTGGCAGCGCAGTCCCGGCGGTTCCGTTCCGGCCGGGGGGGAGGCAAAATAAAAAAGGCGCGGGGCGAACCCGCGCCTTTCAGTCCCCCGGGGGGGGGGGTTAATAGCTGTTCTCGCCGCCCACTTCCGTCTTGCCCCGGAACACCCGGTAGATCAGGATGGTGTAGGTGAGCACCAGGGGCATGCCAATGCAGGCGATGATGAGCATGATGCCCATGGTCTTCTGGCTCGCCGCGGAATTGTAGATTGTCAGGCTGTTTTCCGCGCCCAGGCTGGAATGCACCAGGTTCGGCGACATGGCGATGGCAAAGAGCAGGATGAACGCCAGAATGCAGAAGGAACTGGCCAGAAAGGCCAGACCCGGCCGCTTTTTCCGCAGCAGCAGCGGGATGGCGGCCACGCCCGCCAGGTTCAACACGGGCACCAGCCACGCCGCGGGGCTGACCCGGAAGTTTGCGGTGGCGTTGGGCACGAACAGGTTCGCGTAGATGGAGACCAGCACGTAGAGCGCCACGAACAGCGCGTAGGCGGTCCAAATCCCCCGGCTGATTTTCACCCGCAGCTCGCCCCGGGTCTTGAAGATCAGGTAAATGCCGCCGTGCATGGCGAACAGCGCCACCACCAGCAGCCCCGTGAGCACCGCAAAGGGGTTGAGGAAGTCGAAGAAGGAGCCCTGGAAGGTGTGGGCGCCGTCAATGGCGATGCCCTGCATCATGTTGCCCACGGCCACGCCGAAGAGCAGCGAAATGACGAAACTGGAAAGGAAGAAGGCCCCGTCCCAGAAGGCGCGCCAGGCCGGGTGCGGCATCTTGCTGCGGAATTCCATGGACACCGCCCGGAAGATGAGGCCGCAGAGCAGCATCATGAAGGCCGTGTAGAAGGTGGAGAAGACCGTGGCGTAGGCGATGGGGAAGGCGGCGAACATGGCGCCGCCGAAGGTCACCAGCCAGACCTCGTTGCCGTCCCACACCGGGCCGATGGCGTTCATCAGCGTGCGGCGGTCCTTGTCGTTGCGCGCCACGAAGGGGTGCAGGATGCCCACGCCCAGATCAAAGCCGTCCAGCACGGCATAGCCCGTCAGCAGCACCCCCAGCAGGAAGAACCATATTTCATTCAGGTACATGGTGTGTTTCCTATTTCCTGTTTGTGTTTGAATTCAATGTCCGCGCGCGGGCTACTCCGCGTCCCGCGTGCCGCTGAGGGATTTTCCCGACGGGTCGGCCAGCGTTTCCGCCGCCGCCATGAAGCCCGCGCCCATGTTGTCGCCGCCGGCGTCGGACGCCTCGGGCCCCTTTTGTATCTTGCTGTTCAGCACGAATATCCACACCATGAACAGCAGCAGGTAAATGGAGGCGAACATGATCAGCGAGCCCACCACCTGCCCCGCGTCTATGGAGGTGGACACGGCGTCCTCCGTGCGCAGCAGCTTCCAGACGATCCAGGGCTGGCGGCCCACCTCCGCCGCAATCCATCCGGAATGGTTGGCCACGTAGGGGGCCAGCACGGCGAAGACGAAGACCCAGAGCAGCCAGCGCTGGTCGAAGAGGCGCTTTGTGAGCAGCAGGAACATGGCCAGGGTGGTCAGGCCGATCATGGTCATGCCCATGGCCACCATCATGTGGTAGGTCTGGAAGGAGAAATTAACCGGCGGCCAGTCCGACTCGGGGAACTGGTCCAGTCCGGGCACCGGCTCGGTGAAGTTCCAGTGCAGCAGGAAGCTCAGGCCGCCCGGTATCGCAAAGCCGTGGGTCTTTTTGGCCTCCTCGTCCGCCCATCCGGCCACGTAGAGCGGCGCGCCGCCCTCGCCGGTCTCAAAGTGCCCCTCGAAGGCCGCAAGTTTTTCCGGCTGCGTGTACAGCAGCTTGTCCGCCTGGAAGTGGCCCGACACCAGCTCGCACCAGCACGCCAGGAATCCCACCACCAGCGCCACCGTGAAGGAGCGCTTCGCAAAGGCTATGTGGCGGTTTTTGAGCAGGTACCACGCGGAGATGCTCATCACGAAGAAGGAGCCGAGAATCAGCGCGCCGAAAAGCACATGGTTCAGGCGGTGCATGCTGGAGGGGTTGAACACCATCGCCCAGAAATCGGTGATTTCCGCGCGGGCCGCCGCGCCCTCGCCCACAATGTGGTAGCCCGCCGGGGTCTGCTGCCATGAATTGGCCACCACGATCCAAACCGCCGAGAAGGTCGCCCCAAGCGCCACCATCCACGTGCTGAAGAGGTGCACCTTCGGAGACACCCGGTCCCAGCCAAAGACCAGCACCGCCAGGAAGCCCGATTCCAGGAAGAAGGCGAAGATGCCCTCCGCCGCAAGGGCCGAACCGAACACGTCCCCAACGAACTTGGAGTAAACCGCCCAGTTGGTGCCGAACTCAAACTCCATCACGATGCCCGTGGCAACGCCCATGGCAAAGGTGACGGCGAAAAGTTTTGTCCAAAAACGGGCCATCTGCTCGTACAGTTTGTCGCCTGTTTTGTGGAAAAGGGTTTCCATGATGGCGATGAGCCATCCCGTTCCAATGGTCAGCGGCGGAAAGAGGTAATGAAACCCCACCGTGAACCCAAACTGGATGCGGGAAAGCAGTGCTACATCCAAGTCCATGTGTTGATTCCTTCTGGTTGATGCCCGGCCATATTTTCCACATATTGAGAATGATTCTCAAGAAAATAACGCTATTCACAATATGACGTCTCGGAATGGTTCCGAACAAACACGCTATTATTTCCCTTCACTACGATGGACATTATACAAAAACAGGCCAAAAGGGAAAAGCCTTGATTTTCGGGTGGTGTGGCCGCGTCTGAATATGGGGCGGACGGCGGGCAGGTGGTGGCCGTGGGGGCGGTTTGGCGAAAGTGACCAGAATCCCTATAATACGCCCCGGTTTGCCTTTTGAAACAAACAGGACCAGTTGATGACGGAGCAGGAAGAAAAAATCACCGGAATGCTGCGCTGCCTGCGCAGGTTAAACGAGCCCGTGTCCGCGTTTCGGGACGCATCGGGTGAGTGGCACTATGCAAACGCATGGCCCGCCGAGACTTCCGTGTCCGCGGCGTTTATAGGCCCCACCCCCATGGAACAACTGGGGGATCCCTCCTTCTGCCGGGACCACGGTCTGCGTTATCCCCTGTATGCGGGCTCCATGGCGCACGGCATTGCCTCGGCGGAACTGGTGGAAGCGATGGGCCGTGCGGGAATGGCGGGCTTTTACGGCGCGGCGGGGGAGGCGCCGGACAGGGTGGAGGCGGCGCTGGTGTCGTTGCGGGGGCGCATGGGGGGGAGGCCCTTCGGCTTCAACCTCATCAACAGCCCCAACGCGCCCGACTGGGAAAAGGCGGTTGCCGACATATATATCCGCCACGGCCTGCGCCTTGTGGAGGCCTCCGCCTATGTGGCGTTGTCCCCGGCGCTGGTGAAATACCGGGTGAAGGGGGTGCATCGCGGCCCCGATGGCGCGGTTACCGCTCCGAACCGGGTGATAGCCAAGGTGTCGCGCGCGGAGGTGGCGGAGCGCTTCTTTGCGCCGCCGCCGGAAAAGCTGCTCAGGCGGCTGGTGGAGGCAGGGGAAATCACCCCGGAGGAGGCCGCGCTCGCCGCGGAGATGCCCATGGCGGCGGATGTGACCGCCGAGGCCGATTCGGGGGGGCACACGGACCACCGCGCCGCCTTTGCCATGCTGCCGGGGTTGCTGGCCCTGCGCGACGCGGCGCGGGCGCGTCATGGATACCGCGCACCCCTGCGGGTGGGCCTTGCGGGCGGCATCGCCACGCCCCACGCGGTGGCCGCCGCCTTTGCCATGGGCGCGGCCTATGTGGCCACCGGCTCCGTCAACCAGGCCTGCGTGGAGTCCGGTACTTCGGACGCGGTGCGCGCGCTGCTTGCCAATGCGTCCCAGACCGACGTGGCCCGCGCGCCCGCGGCGGACATGTTCGAGATGGGGGTGACGGTGCAGGTGCTGAAAAAGGGCACCCGCTTCGCGGAGCGCGCCTGCCGCCTCCACGACCTCTACCGGCGCTGCGAGGGGCTGGATGACATTCCCGCCGAGGATCGGCAGCGGCTGGAGGAGACGGTTTTCCGGATGCCCCTGGACCGGGTGTGGGCGCTGACCCGCGACTTCTTCGCCGCGCGCGATCCGCGCCAGGCGGAAAAAGCGGAGGCGGATCCGAGGCACAAGATGGCGCTCGTGTTCCGCTGGTACCTGGGTTCTTCCTCCCACTGGGCGAACGCGGGCGATCCCGAAAGGGGGGAGGACTATCAGGTTTGGTGCGGCCCCGGCATGGGTGCCTTCAACGACTGGACGCGCGGCACTTTCATGGGGGCGCCCGCAGGGCGGAGCGCGCCCCTGGCCGCGGAAAACATGCTCTTCCACGGGGCGGTGCTGCTGCGTGCGGCGGTGCTGCGCGCCCAGGGCGCGCCCGTGGACATGACAAACGACCGGGTCGCGCCGTTGGGGCGTGAGGAACTGGACAACTGCCTTTCCGGCAAAGGGAGTGACTAATGGGCAGGGCGCGGACTCTGGCGGTGGTGGCCGCGGTGGTGCTGGCGGTATTGGCGCTGGACCAGGCCACCAAGGTTGCGGCGGTGCGGTGGCTGAAGGACGACCCCGCGCCGCACATCTTCCTGGGGGACCTGTTCCGCATCCAGTACGCGGAAAACACGGGCGCGTTCCTCAGCCTCGGCAGCACCCTCGACCCCGCCATGCGCTTCTGGGTGATGACCGGGCTGAACTCGGCCATTCTTGCGGCGCTCGCCCTTTTCCTGTTGCTGGCCAAACCGTCCGGCCTGCTGCTGCCCACGGCCCTGTCCCTCATCCTCTCCGGCGGAGTGGGCAACCTGATTGACCGGATTTTCCGCGACGGGCGGGTGGTGGATTTCATGAACATGGGGGTGGCGGCGGGGGGCTATGAGTTGCGCACCGGCATATTCAACATCGCCGACGTGGCCATCATGGCCGGGCTCGCGCTGGTGCTGGTGGGTGAGTTCATGGGCATGCGGCGCCGGCAGGACAAGGCGGCGGCGGGGGACGGCGGAGGGGACTCCCCGGAAAAACAGTAAATAATCCTTGAACCCGCGCGCCGCGATTATTAGAATTGTTTTAGCGGCATAGATTCCCAAGGAGCGGTAATGTCCAAAACGGCGTTGGTTTACTGCGAAGAGGCGCTCGCCCACGACACGGGTGACTTCCACCCGGAATCCCCCCAGCGGCTTCAGGCGGTCATGCAGGCCATCCGGGGCGCGGGCTTCACGCCGCCCCTGCTCGCCCCCGAGCCCGCCACGCGGGAGGATCTGCTCCGCGTCCATGTCGCCGACCATGTGGACACCGTCATGCGCTGCTGCCTGAAGGGGGAGGAGTACCCCGATCCGGACACGGTCATGATGGACAAGACCTGGGACGCGGCGCTGCTCTCCGCCGGGGCGGGCGTCACCGCATGCCGCGCCGTGCTCGACGGCGCATGCGACAACGCCTTTGTGGTCATGCGCCCCCCGGGCCACCACGCCGAGGCCGACTACTCCATGGGCTTCTGCGTCTTCAACAACATCGCCGTGGCCGCGCGCTGGCTCCGCGAAAAGGCCGGCATGCACCGCGTCGCCATCTTCGACTTCGACGTGCACCACGGCAACGGCACCCAGCACATCTTCTACGATGATGAGTCCGTCTTTTTCGTCAGCCTCCACGAGTACCCCCAGTTCCCCGGCACCGGCTTCCCCTACGAGCGCGGCAAGGACAACACCACCCTCAATTTCCAGATGCCGCCCGGATGCTGCCCCGACCAGTGGATTAACACCGTGCGCGGTGTCGTGCTGCCCCAGCTGCAGCTCTTCTCCCCCGACTTCCTCCTCATTTCCGCCGGATTCGACGCCCACCGCCTCGACCCCCTGGGCAACCAGCTCCTGGAGGCCGAGCACTTCGCCGAAATGACCCGCCTCGTCCGCGACGTCGCCAACGGCCGCATCGTCTCCTTCCTGGAGGGCGGCTACCACCTCGGCGCGCTGGGCCTCTCCTCCGTCGCCCACTTTGGCGCGCTCGGCGAATAAGCCGTCCGCGGCCCCGTTGCGACAGGCCATGATGCCGCCCGCCGCGGAAAGAATTTGACTTTTCCCCGCATCATTGGGTAACATTTCGCCGCATTTGCCGGATGGCCAAATTGGTAAGGCTCCTGACTCTGGATCAGGTAACTCTAGGTTCGAATCCTAGTCCGGCAACCAGAAAGTTTAACCCGGCCGGCTCTCCGGCCTGATATACACTGTGGCCCGTTCATCTAGGGGTTAGGATGTGGGATTCTCAGTCCCATCACAGGGGTTCGAATCCCCTACGGGCTGCCATTTAAGTTCAAAGACCCGCGAAACACTTCGCGGGTCTTTTTCATTGAAGGGGGGAAGCCCCCTGATCCCAGCCTCCTTCACCAGTTCCACGTGTGAACGCCCAGAGCCCGGAAATCCTCACGCAAAGCCGCCAAGCCGCAAAGGGGAAGGGGAGTCGTCACACGGAGCCACGAAGCCACGGAGGAGGCACAGGGGAAAGCACGGAACACACAGAACACGCGGAAGGGGATGCGGATTCTTGTGCGGGCGCCCCCCCGTGTCCATCCGCATCCCCCGCCCCTTCCCCCTCCCAATCCTGTCAATCCTGTCATCCTGTCCAATCTTTCCTTCCCTTCCTCTCTTCGCCCCTTCGCGCCTTCGCGTGAAAACCTCCTCCCTCGATCCTCTTCTTGCGCCCCTTGTGTCCAATCTTTCCTCCATGCTTCCTCCGTGGCCTCCGTAGTTCAAAATTATTCTTCCCCTTCCGTGTGTTCCGTCTATTCCGTGGTCACCGCTGCGTCTTTCCGCTTTGTCCGGATACGGATGGAGGAGTAGAATTGGCGGCCTATCCAGTCAGCGCTTACGAAGGAACCAACCAATACAAGGAGGGAGAGATATGGAAATGATATTGCTTGGACCCATCTTTATTTTCACCGCCGCCACCTTCTTTCGGGTGGACAAGCTCCAGAAAAAGCAGGAGGAAATGATGCGGGAAATTGAGGCTTTGAAAAGAACGGCGGAACGCGGCAACCCATAACCCGCCCACGACAAGACGGTTAGGCAAGAGCCTGTATGCAATCCAAGCCAGTTTCTTTCCTCGTTCACCCGTTGCGCTGGTGAACGCCCTGTCCATGAAGTTGCGCTTCCTGGGCACGCCAATCTCCTGATTGGCCGAAGGGGAAAAGAGCCGTTCGGGAGAACGGCGTGCCCAGGGGGAATGCATGGAAGGCGAAAAGGGAATTGATCGTAAGAGGTGCAAGGGGCACAGCATGGGAGAGGCGCGGGCGGACACGGGGGTCCGCCCCTACCATATTTATTGGGGTTTCCTCCGTGTTTCCTCCGTGGCTCCGTGCCTTTGTGTGAGGAATCCGGATTTTTCACCATGAAGGCACAAGGACACGAAGGAAACCACGGAAGACAGCGAACACAGTGACAGGAAGGGGAATTGGCCGCAGGGAGCACAAAGAACCGCCCGCCGCCGGATGTGCGCCGGTGGCGGGCGGAAGGATTTTGGACGGTGTTTTCGCGGCGGGGAGGCTATGCCCCCGCGTTGACCGCTTCGATGGCGGCGGCGAGGGCGGCCATGCCCTGTTTGATGTCGCCGATGCGGTTGGCGCCGGCCTCACGCTCGAAGATGAATCCGCCGGAGAAGTCCGCTTCGGCGAGGATGCGGACGAAGGCGTTCCAGTCCACCTGGCCGGTGCCGACGACGACCTCCTCACCCCAGGCGCCCTTGACGGTGGTGCGTTTGGCGTCCTTGACGTGGACCTGGCGCACATGGGGCACGAGGATGCGCAGGGCGTCGATGGGATCGTCCATGTCGTAGAGGATCATGTTGGCGGGGTCGAAGTTGACGGCGATGTTTTCCGCGCCGCGCCGGTTCATCTCGCCGAGAAAGGCGAGGAGCGTTTCGGCGGATTCCTGGCCGGTTTCCATGAGCAGGGTGACACCCTGCTCCCCGAAGACCTCCGCGAGGGTGACCACGCGGCGGCAGAGCTTGTCGAAGGTGGGGTCGGAGGCGTCGTGGGGCAGGAATCCCGCGTGGGCGTTGACATATTTCAGGCCCATCTTTCCGGCGGTGGCGGCGGTGATGCGCGCGAGCCGCAGGTTCTCCTCCCAGTGCGCGTCGGGCACGACGCCGCCGGTGAGGCGGATGGTGTCCGGGGTGGTGTAGTCCTCGCCGACGGTGGCGTACATGCCGGAGGCGATTTCAATGCCCGACGCCGCGAGCACCTCCTGGACGCCGTCCCATGCGCCGGGGTCGTCGCGGTGGGGTGTGAGCCCCATCTGCACCTTTTTCAGGCCCAGCGCGTTCACCTTGTCCGCCAAATCCTGCGGCCCGGCGGCCTGAAGGGACCAACTGCAAACGCCCATCTGCTCCAGCGACTGTTTTTTCACCGTGTGTGCCTCCGAGTTGCGGGCGCGCCCGCGGTTGCTGCATCAACGGGCGGCGCGGTGTGTGCCGCGCGCCCGACAACGGCGTACAGTGTAGTCAATGGCCGCGTCCCGCGCAATTCGCGGCGGGAAGGAGGCGAAGGGGGCGGCGGCGTGGCTATAATGGCCGGATGAACCGGACCAGACTCATTCTACTCCTTGCGGCCTGCGCGGCCTGCCTGTGCGTCGTGTCCGCCGCGCAGGAAAACGCGTCCGCGGACGAGGCGGCCCTGCGGGCGCTGGTGCGGGCCTATCCGGCGCATCTTTGCGGGGACGGCGGCCCCAACACGGTGCGCTGGCGGGACGGCACGGCGATGGTCTTTGACGACGGGGTTCAAAAGGGGAACCATGAGGAGCTGCTCAACAGGGCGAGCCTGAAGGATCAGATGTCCATGCCCTATCCCGCCGGCTGGCCCCCCAACCCGCCCGAACCCAACTGTGATCCGGGCCGCGCGCGGAACACGGCCTTTTTCCTGAAGATGTACGGCGGCACAGCCGAAGCGGTGGAGGCGAATCTGGCCGACGTGGAATGGCTGGACGGCGCGCGGCTGCGCTTCACCCGGGTGAACGACGCGGATGCGGCGCTGCGCCGCGTCCGCGACGAGATTGCGCGGCTGCCCGAAGAGGCGCGCCGCCTTGTGTCCAGGCCCGCCGGAACCTTTGTGTGGCGCAGCATCGCCGGCACGTCCCGCCCGAGCATGCACAGTTTCGGCGCGGCGGCGGACTTTGAGCTGCCCAAGGGACTGCACCGCTACTGGAAATGGGACGCGGCTCCGGGGGCCGCGCCGGTCTATCCCGACGCCGTCCCCGGCAGTGACCCGCTCGGCCTGATTGTCCGGGCCTTCGAGCGGCACGGGTTCATCTGGGGCGGCAAATGGTTCCACTACGACACCATGCACTTTGAGTACCGGCCCGAACTGCTCCCGCCGGAAACCCCGTGAACCCCCGGCGCGCTGTTTCTTTTGCGGCGCGCATGGGGTAAGATGGGTGCGTTCACCAGCGAAAGGAAGACATGCCATGCGGAAATCAGACATCTCACGCCGGGGTTTTCTCGCCGCAACCGTCACCTCCGGGGCGGCGCTGACGGTGGGCGTTTCCGGTTGCGCGGGCCTGGGCGGCAACGGGAAAAAGGAGCCCCGGGTCGCCTTTGTGACGGCAAACCTGGTGGCGCAGGTTTCGGGCTGGCGCTTTGAGCTGGCCAACTGGGGCGACCAGCACAAGAAAACCGCGGCCGCCACGGACGAGGCCGCCTGGCGCGCAATCTGCGCCGAAATCGCCGCGCACGGCTTCACCGCCGTCGAGGTTTGGGAGGCCCACGCCGCGCCGGAGGTGATGGACCGCGCGCGCGGCGCGGCATGGAAGGCCGCAATGGACGACCACGGCCTGAAGGCGATTGGCTACGGCGGCACACTGGGCCGGAAAACCCTGGAAATCTGCCAATGGCTGGGCATCCCGCAGATCAACGGCTGGATCGGCGACAACACGCCGGAACAGGCGGCGGCCATGTGCGCGGACACGGGGGTGCGATTCAACATTGAAAACCACCCGCAGAAGTCCGCCGGGGAGCTGCTCGCCGTGGTGGGCGGCGGCAACGAGTGGCTGGGCGTGTGCGCCGACACGGGCTGGTTCGGGACGCAGGGCGTCTCCGGCCCGGACATCATCCGCGCCTGCGGGCCGCTGGTGCGCCACACCCACCTCAAGGACGTGGAGGCCGCCGGGGCCCACCACACCTGCCTGCTGGGCGGGGGGGTGGCGCGCGTGGCGGAATGCATGGACGCGCTCAGGGAAACCGGCTACACCGGCTGGTACTCCTGGGAGGACGAGCCCGAAGACAGGAACCCCTTTGACTCGGCCGCCCGCAACAAGCGCTGGATTGAGGAGCGGATTGCCTAGTCCGCGCCCTTTGCGCCCTTTTCACCGGCGGAACTCTCCGGCGGCGCGGGCAGGTCGGCGTCCTTGATCACAAATTCGGCCTCCTTCCCGTCCGAGGGCGCGAGCCCGCCCACCAGCCACAGGTTGATGTGGATGCGCATTCCGTCCCCCTCGGGGGGATTGTCGCCGCCCGCGTACACCCATTCCTGAATCAGCAGGTTCGGCGCGGCGGGCGTCTCCGAATGGCCGGAAAAGCTCCTGAACTCAATGGAGCCGGGAAGCCAGTTGATGCAGTGGGTGGACAGTTCCCCGTCAAGGGCCATTTCAAACCTGCGGATGTTTCCCGGAACGGCATGGGGCTGGACCACATACTGGGTGTTGCTGCCGGAGCGCCTGCGCCACCGTGAGAATTCAATGTCAACCTCGTGGCTGTCATCCTGGTACAGGAAGGGCGAGGCGACAATGTTCCGGTCCAGCAGGTCCACCCGGCCCGTGACGTAAAACCTGTGCATGCCGTGGCGCGCGGGCAGCACGCTGGTCACCTCGGCGCAGTGCCACACCCCTTCGATGTTTCTCACCCTCAGGTGCAGGCCCGCGCCGTCCACCCACACGCTCTCCGCGCTGTCCGACCATTTGTTCGGCCCCGGACCGCCCTCACCCGACCGGACAGTCCATTCCCGTCCGGCGAATTCAATGGTTCTCGCATGGGCAATGGTGTGGCACGCCGCAAGGACGGGCAGGCACACGCTCAAAAAACAGAAAAGCCGCACCGTCCTGATCATCGCCGTTTCCTTTCCGGGGTTGTCATCGGGGACGCCCCATTGTGCCAAAATTCCCCGGATTCCGCCATCTCGGCGTCGTCCGTATTTCTTCCAAAAATCCGGGGGCTTCCGATTTGAACCGGCGTCCGGTTCCGGTGATAATAAGACCCGGCGGCGGCGGCGGCTGGGTGCGTAAAATTTCATGCAAGGCTCAACTTCAGTTGGAGAGAAGTGTTGGTGGGCATTGAGAATACGACCGACAAGGAAAGTTTCTTCAGGCGTATTACCCGGAAGGTATGGGGGATAACGGGGCGGCTTTTTGGGCGTTCCCCCGAATCCCCGGATTTGCACGACAAAATAATCCTCCTTGACAATGACGAGTTGTTGCTGGTGTGGGAAAAGGAACTCCGGGAAATACGCATCCAAAAGGAGGAGGAAGCCTGGGTATATTTTGAGAATGAATACGGCTCGGGCAACCCGAAGGTGACGGAGGAGTTCCTGAAATGGCAGGAAAAGCTCTACGAGCACATTGAAAAGGAGAAAGACCGCTTCCTCAAGGAGCGCCAGGGCTCGAAGGAGGCCCTCGACAAGCTGCTAAGTTCCGGCGCGACCACAATCGTCGTCACCAAGGGCGCAAAGCCCTACACCCAGAAGTGCTTTAATCTCACCGGGTTGTCCCCCCTCATCAAGGACATTTACTCCCCCGCGCCGGGCAGAAGGGACAAGCGCTTCGCCGACGCGGCCCATGATTACGGCAAGAAAAACCCCTGGCTCTGCTTCAAGGACACCGTGGTCGTCGGCCATGATCTGGACAAGGACATGGCGTGGGACCTTGTTCCCGCCAGGGAAGGCGACAACGACGGCAAAGCGCCCGTCTTTGTGCTTTTTGACACGCTGGCATTTGAGAAGGACGTGGACGCGCCCCTCGACGCACTTCCCGAAATTATAGATGTGCTGGCCAAAAAAGGCGAAAATAACATTCTGGACGGGTTTAAAAATCTTTACAAAAAACAAAAAGCGTCCACAAAAAATTATTCTTTTAAACTGGCGCTGTATCACACCCCGAAAAGAAAAGACAAAACCAGAATCCCGGTGATATTTGACATTAAACGGCGCGCGTGATTTCCATTCCGCAGTTTGCCCCCGCAATTTAACCCGTGCGATGTCCGTTGGGCCGGCGGGGCGCACCCCGTCACCCACCCTCCGCCACGGTCAGCATTCCCATCCGGTAGGCGCCCCCGTCCCCGTCAACAAGCGGCAGTTCAATCCGTTCCCCCGTGCGCGGGTCGGTTACTGATATCCACAAATCGTATCCGCCGGGGGCAAGCCCGGTCGCCGGGACGTCAAAAGCCGCCTTGTAGGTGTTGCCCTTGACCCAGCGGCTTGTGTCCAGACCGCCCGCCTTCTGCTCGAACACGGTGTTTCCGGCGCTATCCTTGAGCGTGATTCCGAGGTCATAATCCGCCAGAGCCCGGCCCACCCCCCGGTTCACCCACCGCGACCGGAACGCAAAGGGCTGGTCGGACCGGACAGTTTCCGGCCATGAAACCTCGACGGGAACAAGGCGGTAACCCATGCTCCGCAGGCCGCGGGCAACCAGTTCCGGCTTTTCCTGGACAAACTGCCGCGCCTCATGGGTCTGCCATCCCATCACCACGATGAAATTCGGATGCAGGCTCAGCGCATCGTCAAGCGCCCGCTCCCCGTTCCACCAGGGATCACCGCCGTTGAAAAAGCGGTATCCGTCAAAGAATTCGGAGGTGAAAGGGCCCTTGCCCAGGCAGGAAAAGGCGATTTCGGCAAATTTCCTCTCGTTGGAGTGCACCGTGCCGCCGCATCCATCCCGCCGAAATGTCACATTTTCCTTAGTGAGGGCGTGGTCAAAGGCCGAAAAGCGGACATAATCGCCGAAATGGTCCGTCTCACCGGAATCATATTCCGTTGTCGTGCCGGACCAGGTTTCCGGGGGCGCGTCGGGGTCGTAGCTGTAGGAAAGGGCCAGGCGGTGACCGGGGAAGGCGTCCGCGAAAAAGTCAATGATGCCGCACAAGGCCCCGCGCCGCTCCTCCACGGAGGGGTATTGAAAGCCTGAATGCCACTCGCCCCACAGGCCGAAGCCCCGGAGATCGATCAGTTCCACGGGCCGCTCCCCGGAGAAATTGGCCGCCACCGCCTGGAGGAACAGGCCGAGCCGCTCCCGGTACTGGGCGTTCCGCGCGTCCACCACGGTGTAATCAAGCCCCATCGCCCGGCGGGTCTGCTTTTCATCGGCGGCCATCCGGTCCAGCACATAACGCGGCACGCCCCGCCCGCTGTTGGGCCACCACAGGAAACTTTCCGAGCCCATTCTCAGGTGAACACGCTTGCCGCGCGCCCGCCAGTAGTCATAGGCGTAATTGGCCCGGCTGAAGTCGTACACACCCTCCTCCGTTTCAATGTCGGACCAGGAGAACATCAGCGCCACATAGTCCAACTCCGGAAAGTTCTCCTCCGGCAGCGTGACCAGCGTGCTCGAACCGTTCTCTTTTTGGTCGAGCGGGTAGTTTTCAAGCAGCACCCAGCCCATGTCGGGATTGTGGAGCACCGCCGCCGTGTCCTCTGGTGGTGACACGCGAACCCTCCCCCCGGCAAGGCAGCCAATAACCCCAACGGCAATCACACAGACCAACAGGAGGCGAAAGGCAACCATGCGCGGATTAAAACCATACCATGCCATCACGCGTCTCCCTTGGTTCTTTGGAATCACCGCGAACACCGTTGCGAACGCCGAAAGAATAGCACAGCGGGCGGGAGGTTGCCCCCCAGGGATGCTTATGGCCCATAATTGTCGTGCCATGTCCTGACAACCACTATCCGACGGTGTGCCCAACCAGCCCTGTAATTGACCATGGGGCAAATCCGGCCACCCCATCTTGTGAAAGCGTATTTTATGACAATCGCCCGCCCCGCAATACCCATGCTGCTCCTTGCCTTTTTCCACGTTTGGGGAGCCGCACAGGAGGCCCCGCTGGAAGTCGCCGGACGCCGGCAACTGTTCATTGACCGGCGCTTTGTCGAAAAGGGCGAAAACGTAACATTGCGCATGAACCAAGGCCAGAAGTTGGGGCCCCTTCTTGACGAGCAGGGACGGAGGATTAACGGACACGTCAGCGGCGTCTGGGAGGACAACGGCAAAATCCGCCTGTACATCGGGGCCGACGACCTCGCCGTCTACGAGAGCGACGACGGACTGCACTTCAGAAACACGGGCATCGCCATTCCCCACGGCATCTTTCCCACCCTGTTCATAGACGCGCATGATCCCAATCCGGAACGCCGGTACAAGCTCTTCTGGATACAGCCCGGAGACCCCTTCGATCCAACGAGGGACGGCGTGTTTTCGGGGTACTCCGCCGACGGGGTGCATTTCACCGAGGCAGGCCGGGTGCTCCCCTTTTACATCGACAACCCGGCCCTCGTCCATTGGGACGGGCGCATTGGAAAATACGTCATTTTCACCCGCGCGCTGGCCCTTAATTCGGAAAACCAGCGCCGCATCGCGCGCATCGAGACCGATGATCCGCTGAAGCCCTGGCCGTACACGGCCACGGACAAGGACGCCATGTTCATGACCCCGGACAATGCGCGTGTTGTTCTTGCGGCCGACAGCGCGGACGACCCCCATTCTGACATCTACTACAATGCGGCCTCCATCTACCCCTGGGCGCAGGACGCGTATTTCATGTTCACCTCCCAGTTCCGCCACTTCTCACCGGACCGCAACCCCTACATCAGGCCCAAAACGCCGGGGCAATGGGAGGATTTCGGCCTTCTTGAGGTGCAGGTGGCGGTGAGCCGCGACGGCATCACCTGGGACCGCCCCAGCCGGGAGCCCTATTTCCCCACGGGCCTGGGCGACGAATGGGACCGCTGGTATGCGGTCATGGGCCCCGGCATCGTGAGGCGCGGCAGTTACCTCTACCAGTATTACTGTTCAACCGGGCGCACCCACGACTCCGTTGTGGTCCGGCCAGAATACGACAATGTGCCCGCGGAACTGGGCGGCGTCGGCGTCATAAAACAGCGGATTGACGGCTACGTGTCGGCGGATGTTGACCATCGCGGCGGATGGCTGGAAACGCCTCTTCTCACCTTCAGCGGCAAACAACTGCGGCTGAACATTGACACGGGCGCCATGGGCACCGCATTCGTCGAGCTGCGCGATTCCTCCGGCCAGGCCCTCCCCGGTTTTACCCTGGGCGACTGCGAGGAAATCGCCGGCAACTACACAGACCAGACGGTCTACTGGAAAGGCAACAAGGACGTCTCGTCACTTGCGGGCACACCGGTCAGGCTCCACTTCAAGCTGTCCCGCGCAAAACTTTATGCCTTCCAGTTTGTGGATGAATAAGCAGGCTGTGTGTTGGCCGCTCCGGGCACGGGGTGCCGGTTGATTCCTCCAGCATCCGGGTCCATGATGATGCCCGTGGTTGACCACAGACGCAGCCGGTGGGACGGCGTCGAAACACAAAGGAGAGGCGGTCATGGGAAGAGGAGTCATGTGGTTTCTTTTTGCCGCGGTCGTGCCGGCGTTGTCTGGGATGCCGCCCGCCGCCGCGGAAGAGGCCCAGGCGGCATTGCCCCGGGTTCTTCCCGTTCCAAGGCACATGACCCATGCCGGGGACGGCGCTCCCGGATGGCTGGAACCGGGCGTCATCCGCAGAATCAGCGCCACACCGGACTGCCGCGCCGCCTTGGGCGGGATTGAACGGCTTGCCGAGCGGCTGCGTGAGTCGGGCTCCGGCGGGAACGCACTTCTCTCGGTTGAATTCAACGCGGACGCCGCAGTGCGACCCGGATTCATTCACCTGGGGTTGGAGCCGAACGCCGCGATTGAGCCTCATGTCACGTTTCTGCCCAAGCCCCAGGCGGAGGGTTACCGGCTTGTGGTGGACGGGGATGCGGTTTACCTTCTCGGAAACGGTTCGCCGGGCCTTTACCACGGGCTGACGACATTGCGGCAGCTTGTGGACGCACGGGGGCGGATTGCGCGGGTTGCCGTGTCGGACTGGCCGGATTTTCCCCTGCGGGGGGTCTATATGGCGGGGAGCGACGGACTGGAGGCGCGCATCCTGCGGTGCGCGGAACTGAAGTTCAACTTCATGCTTTTCGAATGCGGTGACTTCTTCAACCTTGAAGACGACACGAAGCGCGCCCGCTGGCAGGAGGCCTTCGCCTTGTGCCGCAAGCATTTCATCGAGCCGGTTCCGGAACTCCAAAGCCTCGGTTGGGGCCAGTTTGTGCTGGAGGCCCATCCGGAGGCGGCGGAGGGGGTTTATGTCGAGGGACGGCGCTTTGAGGTGGCGGACGGTGCCGTCCAGTCGCCCACGCCGCCCCCGCCTCCGGACGCGTCGGTGGCCAATGCGGGCTTGGACAACGCGAACGGGGGTGCCGTGGAAGGCTGGACCGCGGAGCCGGGGGATGTCGCCGTGGACCCGGACGGGGCGCACGCGGGCGCGGGTTCCCTGCGAGTCACGCGAAGCGAAAAGGGGGTGACCCGCGTCTGGCAGGACGTGGCGGTCCAGCCGCGCCATGACTACGAGCTGGCCCTTTTCATGAAAACCAAAGGCGTGACGCCCGGCACCGCCTACGGCGAGGTTTACGGCCTCAATCCGGACGGCGGCCTGGGCGCATGGATGGGACAGGCCGGAATGCTCCGGGGCGACCAGGACTGGCAGCGCATGGCGCTGGCCTTCAATTCCGGCGACCACGCGCGGGTGCGGGTTTATCTGCGGATTCAGGATGCCGCCGGAACGGCCTGGTTCGACGGGGTTTCGCTGGCGGGGCTTCCCGGCGCAAATCCCCTGGGGAACGTGCTGATATCGGAGGCGGCGCCGGTCGTTGTCCGGGACGCGTCTGACACCGTGACCTGCGAGGAGGGGCGGGATTACCGCCTGGTCCCCGCGCCCGCCGCATACCCATTCACCGGGACCGCCGCGCCCCTGGGGATCGAGATCCTTCCCGGCGGCCGCCTCGCGGGCGCGGAGGCCGTGCTGCTCAGCTACCACCAGGCGCCGCCGGACAGCATCACCTGCTGCCCCTCCGAGCCGCTGTACCAGGAATTCATGCGGGACACCATCCGCCGCGTGATGGAGGCGCTGAAGCCCGCGTATCTCCACATCGGCCACGACGAGCCCCGCGTGCTCAACCGTGACCGGCGCTGCACCGCGCGCGGACTGTCCAACAGTGAACTCTTCGCCGATGACATCGCGCGGATGCGCGCCTTCGCCCGCGAAGCCGATCCCGGCGTCCGTGTGATGATGTGGTCCGACGCGGTGAACCCCCATCACAACGGGCCAAGCCTGGGCATGAACGACGCGGCGGCGCTGCTTCCGAAGGACATCATCCAATGCCTGTGGTGGTACGAGTGGCCGGACACCAAAAAGCGGATTGAGAACTCGGCGGAGTTTTTCCTGGGACTCGGCGTCGACGTGACCGGCTCGCCCTGGTTCGACCACCGGAACGTGAAGCAGTGGGCGGACACGCTGAAGGCGCGCCGCGCGGAAAGCGCCCATGTCCTGGGGCCAATCTACACCACATGGTCCGACACGACCGAGGATCCCTGGCAGGCGCTGGAAACTGCGGCGCAGTTCTCCTGGATTACGGACAAGGTCTCCCTAGAAGAGTTCCTGAAAGGGCGCACCCCGTAAAGGACGGCGGCGCGCGCTGGAACATGGGAAATCACGGGGATGCCCCCCGGCCACCGGGAATCCGGGTGCGTGAAGAAAGGAAAGGGTATGGCGCGGTGTTTTTCGGTGTCCTTGGCGGTCGTTCTCTCCCTTGCCGCGGCGGCGGCGCATGCCGGGCCCGACATATGGGGAAACAGAAACAGAACTGAGGTGGTGCGCCTGTCCGAAAAGGGGGTGACGCCCGGGGACGGGAAGGATGATCTTCCGGCCATTCAGGCGGCGTTGGACGGGGCGGCAGAGTGGACGCTCTTTGAGTTCCCCCCCGGAGTGTGCGAGATCTCCGGCACCGTCAAGGTGCGTCCGCGCACCTGCCTCAAAGGTGCTGACGAGTTGAACACGTCGGTCCTGCGCTTCACCGGCACAGCCCCCGCCCCCATGATCGAAGCTGTTGGCGTTTCCGGCCTGACCCTGGAAAATTTTGTCCTCGACGGGGCGGACAATCCGATGGCGACGCAGGGGGTGGTCGTGTCGGACGCGTCGAGGGTGGGAATACGGGAGCTTGTGGTTCGGAATTTCACCGCGAAGGACGGCTTTGGCCCCCACGGCGTCTTTTTCGCCGCCAATGTCACCAATTCCTACGTCGCCGGCTGCCGCATCGAAAACATCAGCCCGGAACACCCGTGGGGCGCGGGCATCCGGATTGCCAAAGGCTCGTCGGGCAACATCGTGTGGGCGAACACCATCCGCAACACGGGGCGCGGCGGCATCCTGTGCAACGAATCCCCCGCGCTGACCATCCTTGAGAACCGGGTGGAGGGTTCCCACGGGGAGGGGCTGGGTATCGAACTCTGGGGCGGATGCCCCAAATCCCTGGTGGAAAACAACACCATCGATCACTGGCTGAGCGTGGACAAGTCCCCCCTGACGGCGGTGCGCCACAACCGGATAGCCGACGCCTCCGGCGTCGTCAAATACATCGGCATGGAGCTGGTGGATTCGAGCGACTGCGTTTTCACGGACAACACCGTGGACGGCGGGCAGCAGATCGGCATTTCCGTTTCCAACACCGGCCCGAAGGAGCGCATTTACTGGGCGCGCAACACCCTCCGCAACTGCGTCACCTGGAACGCGCAGATTCAGGGCGAGGTGGGCGGCGCGACGGCCCATGTCTTCCGCCGCAACACCTTCGCGGGCGCGCCCGCGAATGATCCGAAAGCCCTCTACCCGAACCAGGGCTTCGGCTTCCGGTTCAACGGCGACTGCCGCAACCTGCTGCTGCTGGAAAACACCATCGAGGGCAACGGCGGCGGCGGGATACAGGCCTGCGGCGCCAACCTCTCGGGCCTTCGCTTTGCGGGAAACACTATCACCGGCAACCTCGGACCGGCCTTTTCCGGGGACCTGGGGAAACAGACCTTTTGGAAGGACAACACCGTCAGGGGCAACGGCGTTGACAACCGTCCGGAGGCCGCCGGGGAATCGGGCATGTTTGAAATCGAAGTGACCGCCCCCCAGGAGGTCGCGGAGGGCGTGATAGCCGCCTTTTCCTGCCGGATAAAGGACGACGCAGCCCCGCCCGCGCATGTGCTCTGGGATTTCGGGCAAGGCCTTCCCGCCACCGGCGCGGAAACCGCCGTTCAGTTTGATCAGCTGCCCCCGGAGACGCTGGAGGTCACCGTGCTGGCCTGGGACGACGCGGGAAACGTTGCCGTTGCCGATGTCAAGGTGAAATGCGCCACAACGCCCACGCAAAGCCGCTGAAACGCGAAGGACAAGCAGCTCCTGAACCACAGAGACCACCGAGGAAGTACAGAGGAAATCTAGGGAGGCACTGAAACATTTTTCTTGTAGGGGCGGCCCCCTGTGTCCGCCCACATCCGTCCATTTTGCGTTCCTTGTGCCCCTTGCGGTCAATCCCCCTCTTCCTCTTCCTCTTCCGTGCCTTCCGTGGTTCCCTTCGTGCCGTTGTGCCTTCGTGGTGAAAAATCCGGATGGCTCACACAGAGGCACGGGAGCACGGAGGAAAAGGCATGCAATGGTCCGGGCGGACACGGGGGTCCGCCCCTACAAGATTCCATCTACCCATTCCGCATGTTCTGTGTGTTCCGTGGTCTCCTCTGTGCCTCCTCCGTGGCCTCCGTGGTTCAAAAATCCCTTTTCCCTTGCCCTTTGCGGCGTTGCTCCTTGGCGTGAGGATTTCCGGGACAGGGCCGCCTGGGACGACGCGGGAAACGTTGCCGTCGCCGATGCCGCGGTGAAATGCGCCGGAGAAGGCGTTTCTCGCTAGCCACCCGTCCCGCCATGAAAATCCCCGGCGCAAACCCCTCCGCCCACCACCGGCGCACGCCCGGCGGCACGTTCTTCGCGCCGGAGTAACTGCGTTAACTTTTCTTTACTTAAGCAGAGCGTATCCGTATTCTAGAGACCAAGGTTGTCAATAAAATCAGAAGCTAGTGAACGTACATCTTTGGATTACAGCATGATCGTCTGAAATCTGTGTTTTAGGAGGTCGTATGGATGTGGACAGAAGCATAAGGTTTTCAATCCCCCCCTTTGTGTTTATTCTTTCTCTGATGGTGGGTATCCTGACCTCGAAGGGGGGCGTCGATTACATCAAAGGATGGATTTCCCCCCTTGAGAAGACTGGACTCGGTGGATTCATTACCGCCATTGCCGCAGGTGGTTCGCTTGTTATTGCGGGAGGATTTTTGATCAGCGTCATAGGGTATCTTTTACTCAGGGCGGCACTTGCCTTACATCATAAGTTTATATCGCCGGGAAAAAACATTGGTTGTGGAGACTATGTTTCACCAGAAGATTTTGACAGGCTGGCCAAGACGCTTAAGCTCTCAGAAACCTCTCTGGATTATGCCAAACATGGTCACAGTCTGCTGGCATGGCTTTCATACGGTCCTAACGCATTAAACGAGGAAATGAGAGACTGGTTTCTCAGGCGGTGGAACAACATACTGGTTCATGTTCATTCAATTGTTGCGTTGATGTTGGCGTTGGTTTTTCGAGTGTGTGTAATCGGAAATATACAGTGTGCAACCGTATGTTCCAGTCCTGCTGTCCGGTTGGAGTGCTGCTCATGCCTGTGGATAGTTGGCTCACTTCTTCTTATTTTCATGCTGGCAATAAATTGTTGGTTAATTCGCAGGGAATCTAACAAAATGTGGTGTTTTTTGGTTATTCTTTATGATGAAGGGCTAATAAATATGGCTAAATCAGAGAAAACCAAAAAAACGACCAAGCAAGCTCCAAATGACGGAGAGGTGTCTGTTTAGTGGTGGTAGCGGTGCGTTTCTGCACCAGAAAATCTATTCCTCCTGTTATGCTATGGAGAAAACACAAGCCCCCTAGCAGAAAGACAAGATCAAGTAGGATATCCCATTCTGATGTGGCAACTAAACGAGTCCACTTCCCCTTCGTGCCGTTGTGCCTTCGTGGTGAAAAATCCGGATGGCTCACACAGAGTCACGGGGAAAGGTAGGGAGAACATCCCCCTCGTTCCCCCTTCGAAGATAGTGTGTTTCCGGATCAAGTAATTTTTGAGGTGTTCTACGCACATTG